>Ga0302326_10002426_pt1 | contig 45526 bp, 30 predicted proteins | sample Palsa_T0_3_FD_202264 | JGI IMG/M metagenome (GOLD analysis project Ga0302326, IMG submission 202264) | Peat permafrost microbial communities from Stordalen Mire near Abisko, Sweden - Palsa_T0_3 | ecosystem: Environmental > Terrestrial > Soil > Palsa > Peat permafrost | place: Sweden: Abisko... | reverse complement strand
GAAGGGAATATTTCCAGCTTGTCGATGAACCAGTCATATAGCGGGCGGTGCGGCACAAACTCCAGCGTACAGATGGAATGCGTGATCTTCTCGATGGAATCGCTTTGCCCATGCGCAAAGTCGTACATCGGATAAATACACCAGGCATCCCCTGTCCGGTGATGATGTGCGTGCTTGATGCGGTACATGATCGGGTCCCGCAGCTGCATATTGGCGGCGGCCATGTCTACTTTCGCCCGCAGCACCTTTTCCCCATCCCTGTATTTACCGGCCCGCATATCGCGGAACAACTGCAGGTTCTCTTCCACGCTGCGGCTGCGGTAGGGGCTGTCCTTGCCCGGGGCCGTTGGCGTTCCCTTTAGCTCTGCGATCTGTTCTGCGGTGCTGTCGTCTATATAAGCCAACTCTTTTTTGATCAGATCTTCCGCAAACTCATACAACCGCTCAAAATAATCGGATGCATAAAGCTCCTCCGCCCACTCAAACCCAAGCCAGCGGATATCCTCCTTTATACTCTCAACATATTCAGTCTCTTCTGTGACCGGATTGGTATCGTCAAAACGAAGATTGGTCTTCCCCCCATATTTGGCGGCCAACCCAAAATTCAAAGCGATGGATTTGGAATGACCGATATGAAGATGACCATTCGGCTCCGGTGGAAAGCGCGTCAAAATGCTCTTATACTTGCCACTCGCCAGATCTTCCCCGACGATCTCTTCCAGAAAATTAAGGGACTTCTCTTCTTCTTTTTTAATGTCTTCTTCCATAAAAAATTACTTTGCGCCATAGCGCTGTAGCAAAATTTAGCACTATGGCGCAAATTTTTTAATTCTAATTATCGGCCTTCGGCCAGGGCGACCGTGTCGCCCTCTGCGCGAATTTACATTATCCCCGGGAGCCAGCCAAGCGCTTAGCCACGTTGACCAAACAACAAACTCCCGATCCTCACCATATTACTGCCTTCTTCCACGGCGATCGTATAATCCCCGCTCATCCCCATCGAAAGAATCCCACCCGCCGGAAACCATCGGTCAAACAATCCCTTTAAAACCCGGAACTCATCCCTCACAACAGACTTATCCTCCGTATTGGAGCTCATCCCCATCAATCCCCTTACCCGAACATGCAAAAGGCCGCCGGCAGAAGTTCCGCCCGGGCCAGCCTTATCACCGTCGATACCACCTTGCATTTCCCGCATCAACTCCGCCAATTCCGCCTCCGCAAACCCAAACTTCGTCTCTTCCTGCGCAATATGCACTTGCAACAGGACATCCACAACGCGCCCCTTCAACCCCGCCTGCCGATCGATCTCTTTCATCAGCCGCAGACTGTCTACCCCATGGATCAGGTGGACAAAGGAGATCAACGATTTTACCTTATTAGTCTGCAAATGCCCGATAAAATGCCACCGGATGTCGGCGGGCGACTCCCGCTGCTTTTCGACGAGTTCCTGGATATAATTTTCAGCAAAATCCCTTTGCCCCATCGCATACAGCTCCAGGATTGCCGCCGCAGATTTGGTTTTGGAAACTGCAACGAGTTGAACGCCCGCTCCCAGCCGGTCCAATATACCCCGATAATTATCGATTGTTATCGTCATGTGAAAATGGTTCAGCGCGAAGATACCTATACGGGCGGTAACCGCGGAAACATATGCTAAAACCATTTAGTACTAATTTTGTCTCCCATGAAATACTTGGTCTACTCAGCCGCTTTCCTGTTCCTTTCCCCCCTCCTGACCTTCGCCCAGACCAAACCGCATCCGGTCACGACCCCTCCCGAACACCCCGGCGGGTCCGTCCTGACGGGGAAAGTGACGGACGGCAAACAACCCATCCCCTCCGCCACCATCACCATCCTCCGCAAGGACTCCACCGTCGCCGCCCGGACCATCAGCAAACCTGATGGCTCTTTCATCTTATCCAACCTGCCTGAAGACCCCTATATCCTCAACATCAGCGTTATAGGCTACCAGCCTTTCTCCCGCAACATCGCCGGCGGCCACCACGCCGCGGCCGCTCCATATAACACCGGCGCTATCCGCCTGACCGCCGCCGCCTCGCAAATGCAGGCCGTCACCGTCGTCCGGTCCAGACCCGCCTTCCGGACCGAGATTGATAAAAAAGTCTTCAACGTCGACCAAAGCCTTGCCAGTAAAGGCGGTACAGCCCAGGACGCCCTGCGCCAGGTGCCCACGCTGCAGGTCGACGCAGCAGGCAATGTTAGCCTGCGCAACGGATCACCCACTATCCTGCTTGACGGCAAACAGACCACATTGACCCTTGACCAGATTCCCGCGGACCAGATCGAGAGCATCGAGGTAATGCCCAACCCATCCGCCAAATACGACGCCCAGGGAAATAACGGCATCGTCAACATCGTGCTGAAGAAAAACCGCAAGCCCGGACTAAACGGATCGGTCGCCGGCGTGTGGAACTCCCTCCATGAGACCTATGGCTTCTTCAACCTCAACGTCTACAAACACCGGTGGAATTTCACCCTTAACTATATGGCCCACGGCCACCGCTCGGTCTCCAATACGACCACCACCCTGAACGAGCTGGCCACCAATTCTTCGGTGATCCAGCAGGGCCATGCCGTGACGACCGGCCCCTTCCAGATGATCCGGTCCGGAGTAGATTTCAACATGGACCAGCATAATACCTTCAGCCTCTCCGGTAACGTCGGGTTCGGCCATCACCCGTCCTCCGGCACTCAGACAACCAGCTATCTTGACACGCACGCCAACCTCGATTCTACCAGCGCCCGCAGCTCCTACAGCAGCAATAACTTCGTTTTCAGTCACGCCAATTTCGACTATACCCATGCCTTCAAACGGTCCGACGAAAAATGGACGGCCGAGGCCGCCCTGGAAACCTACCACGGCGATAATCACGGCGACTACAATATGCAATACCTGAGCAAAAGCGATAGCACCCTCGGCAGCCCCTACCTGCAGCAATACGATGGCTACGCCCACGCCCATACCCTCACCCTCCAATCCGATTTCACCGATCCCTTCCCGGATGGGAAGACTAAATTCGAAGCCGGCCTCAAGGCCATCCTCAACGGCAATCACAGCTACAATGACTTCCAGGATAATTTCGGCCAGGGCTATTCTATCGATACCAACGCCAGCTATAACTACAGCTATACCAATAGCACCTACGCCGCCTACAGCAGCTTCACCCAGCACCTGGGCGACCGCTTCAGCTATATGGCCGGCCTGCGCTTTGAACAATATCAATATACCGGCCACCTGCTCGACAGCGCCGGCGGCAATTTCGGCTACCAAACGACCGGCCTTTATCCCAGTGTCTTCCTGACCGAGAAACTCGGCAGCAACGACGTCAGCGAACTGCACCTTAACTTTTCGCGGCGGGTCAATCGCCCTCAATGGTGGCAGATCACCCCCCAGATCAATTACGGCAATCCGCAGAACCCCCAGGCCGGCAACCCGCATATCCGGCCTGAGAACACCAATCTCGTTGAGCTGGGCTATAACACCCAGCTCGGTAACATTGGCTTCAACTCTACGCTGTACCTGAAAAATACCCTCGATCCCATGACAGCCTACAATGTCCCGCTGTCAAAGGATACCCTGCTCAGCACCTACGAGAACGCCAACTACACCAATACCTATGGAGCGGAGATCATCGTGCGGACACCCCTTACCAGATGGTGGGACGCGACCACCAACCTGAATTTCTTTCAAACGGATATCAACGCCGACAATCTCTCACAGGGGCTTTCCAACTCCGGCTTCAGCTGGTTCGCCAAGCTCAATTCCAATATGAAACTATTCAACAGCTATACCTTCCAGGTTACCGGAAACTATAACGCGGAGAATTTTATCGCACAGGGAAAAGTTCTGCCTTCCGGCGGGATGGACGTGGCCATCAGAAGGGATTTCTTCAAACACCATTCCGGTACAGTCGTGCTCAGCCTGTCCGACGTCTTCAACACCGAACGGACTCGCATCGACACCTATACGCCGGGTGTTTTCTTCCAGGATGCCATCACCAAACCCGAGACCCGCGTGCTGAAGATCAACTTTACCTATTCCTTCGGCAGGGAGCTCACCGGCGAACGGCATAAGGATAAGGCGGACCTGGATTCGAACAGCTGATAACCATCCGCCGGCGCCATATGAAATTGGTTTAACGCGAAGATATCTACACCAGCGGTAACGCGATTCGACTGCTCTCCCGGCAAATAGAATTAATTTTGTCCTTTATGACAATTCGCCAAGCTCCTGCAGGGAAGTACTATATCTATGCTTTATTGTTCTTATGTCCGTTTTTTGCCTTAGCCCAAAACAGGTCGCATTCGGACGAATCCACCCTCTCCGGGAAGATTATCGACGGCGAGACCCGGCAACCGGTCCCTTCCGCCACGATTATTTTGCTCCACCAGGATTCCTCCATCGTCACGGAGGCGATCAGCCACACGGATGGGGGCTTTTCCCTGAAAGACCTGCCGGAAGAGCTCTATATTCTCCGCATCAGCGCTGTCGGCTACCAGCTTTTTTCCAGAACCATCGACGGCAGCCGTCACGAGGGTGGCGCCCCCTTCAATGCGGGAACTATCCGGCTGAAACCTGTCTCCGCGCAAATGCAGGCGGTGACGGTGGTTGGAGCCAGGAGCGCTTTCAAAACCGAGATCGATAAAAAGATATTCAATGTAGACAAGAGCCTGGCCAGCAAAGGAGGTACCGCACAGGACGCCCTGCGGCAGGTGCCCACGCTGCAGGTTGACGCAACAGGCAATGTCAGCCTGCGCAACGGAACGCCCGTCATCCTGCTGGACGGCAAGCAGACGCAGCTCACACTGGACCAGATCCCGGCGGATCAGATCCAGAGTATCGAAGTCATGCCCAATCCTTCGGCAAGGTATGACGCGCAGGGCAATCACGGCATCGTCAATATCGTGCTGAAAAAAAACCGCAAGCCCGGGATGAACGGCTCCCTCACCGGCGTATGGAATTCCCTGCATGAGACCTACGGATTCCTGAATATGAATGTATACAAGAGCAAGTGGAACTTCACGCTGAATTATATGGCCCATGGTCACCGGTCCGTCTCCAATACCACTACCACGCTAAACGATCTCACCACGAATACGTCGGTGATCCAGCATGGCCATGTGGTCACCACCGGACCTTTCCAACGAATAAATACGGGTTTGGACTTTTTCATGGACCCGCAGAATACCTTCAGCCTGGCCGCCAATATCGGCTTTGGCCATCATCCGTCCACCGGCATCCAGACCAACGATTACCTGGACGCCAATGGGCTCACCGATTCCAGCAGCGCGAGGACTTCGTATGAGAGCGATAACTTCGTCTTTGCCCATGTCAATTTCGACTATACGCACGCATTTAAAAAAGAGAATGAAAAGCTGACGGCAAGCGCCGCCCTGGAAACATATAACGGGCCAGGCAACGGCAACTATTCAATGCAATATCTCGACAAGGACGGAGCTGCCCTCGGCAGCCCCTATGTGCAGCAATACCAGGGAAAGGGTCAGGCACATCGACTTACTCTCCAATCCGACTTCGTCGACCCCTTTCAGGACGGGAAAGCGAAGATAGAGGGCGGGATAAAAGCGATCATTCATTTCAATCACAGCTTTAACGATTTCCAGGACTACTCCATCCCAACACAGACCTATATCGAGGACACGGCTGCCAGCTATAATTACAGTTATAGCGACAATACCTATGCAGCTTATAGCAGCTTCAGCGACCAACTGGGTAAGTTCAGCTATATGGCCGGCCTGCGCTTCGAACAATACAATTATACGGGTCGTTTGCTGGACATCGACAGCAACTTCTACTACCATACGACCGGGGTATACCCGAGCCTGTTCCTGACGGAGAAGACGGGCGACAACAGCGAGCTCCACCTGAACTATTCCCGGCGCCTCAACCGGCCGCAATGGTGGCAGATCTCACCTTTGACAAATTATACCAACCCGCAGAATCCCCAGGAAGGCAATCCGCATATCCGGCCGGAGAACACCAATCTCGTGGAGTTGGGGTATAATACGCAATTCGGCACGCTGGGTCTGAATAGCACCTTGTACCTGAAGAATACGCTCAACCCGATGACGCCATACAATATTCCTCTCTCCGGAGATACCCTGCTCAGCACCTTTGAAAACGCCAACAGCAGCAATACCTATGGGGCGGAGATCATCGCAAAGATCACCGTGACGAAATGGTGGAACGCCACTGCCAACCTGAATCTTTTCGAAACGGTCATCAATGCGGATAACTTGTCGCAGGGGCTTTCCACTTCGGGTTTTAGCGGCTTCGCCAAGCTCAACTCCGACATGAAGCTGTTCAAAATCTATACCTTCCAGCTGACGGGAAACTACAATGCGCCAAATGTAGTCGCGCAGGGAAAGGTCCTGGCCGCAGGTGGGATGGATATCGCGATCAAGCGCGACTTTCTTAAGAATAATGCCGGCACGCTTGTGATCGGTCTGTCGGATGTCTTCAATACGGAGCGCTCGCGGATCCAGACTTATTCACCCGGCGTCTTCTTCCAGGATGCCATCACCAAGCCGGAAACGCGGGTGTTGAAGATCAATTTTACCTATAACTTCGGCAGAGAGCTCAGCGGAGAACGCCATAAGGCTACTTTAGAATCGAACGGCTGATCACGATGCGCTGCACCTCACTGGTGCCCTCATAGATCTGGGTGATTTTGGCGTCACGCATCAGCCTTTCCACGTGATATTCTTTCACGTAACCATATCCCCCATGGACCTGAACGGCCTCCGTCGTGGTCCACATCGCGGTCTCAGAAGCAAAAACCTTCGCCATCGAAGAGCTGAGCGCGAAGTCAAGGTGCTGGTCTTTTTCCCAGGCGGCGCGAAGACATAGCAGGCGGGATGCCTCGATGCGCGTAGCCATATCCGCCAGCTTGAACTGAATGGCCTGATGCTGCATGATCTCCTTTCCAAATGCTTTTCGCTCTTTTGAATAATTCAGCGCCAGTTCATAGGCGCCCGATGCAATACCAAGGGCCTGTGAGGCAATCCCGATGCGCCCCCCGGATAAAACCCGCATGGCGAATTTGAAACCGAAACCATCCTCGCCGATACGGTTTTCCTTCGGCACTTTTACATCAGTGAACGAAATGCTATGGGTGTCGCTGCCCCTGATGCCCAATTTGTTTTCTTTAGCTCCGACGGCTACGCCCGGAGTGCTCTTCTCCACGATAAAAGCGTTGATTCCATGACTGGCCTTGGCCACATCCGTCTGGGCCATGACCACGTAGACAGAGGCGGAATTGCCATTGGTGATCCAGTTCTTCACGCCGTTCAGCACGTAATGATCGCCTTTATCTTCGGCCGTCGTGCGTTGTGACGTAGCATCGCTTCCGGCTTCGGGCTCACTCAGCAGAAAAGCCCCGATATATAATTCACCATCCTTTCTCCCCTGCGCAAGCGGAGTAAGGTATTTCCGTTTTTGTTCATCGGTGCCATACGTATCCAGCCCCCAGCAGACCAGGCTGTTGTTGACGCTCATGCACACACTCACGCTGGCATCGATCTTGCTGATCTCTTCCATCGCCAGCACATAGCTCACCGTATCCATCCCTGCCCCACCATAAGCAGGGTCTACCATCATCCCCATAAAGCCCAGCTCCGCCAGCTTGAGTACCTGCTCGGTTGGAAATTTCTGGTGCTCATCCCGTTCTATTACCCCCGGCAGACATTCGCTGCGCGCGAAGTCACGGGCGGCCTTCTGAATCATCAAATGTTCTTCCGATAATTGAAAATGCATATGGGCAAAATTTTAATGCCCAAAAATAGCAGAAAGTTGTTTAGCAAACTAACAGTTGGTAGTTTATTTTGCCGTTTTCCGCGCGTAACTTTCAATTACCCGGAATACTCACCCCAACTGGGTGTGGCCGGAAAGAGAACACAATGAACTGTGGTTCGATGGGCGTTTGATAGGGACTCGTGGCGCCGGGAATAATAAAGTTCCTCGACAACCACAAGCTGTCTTGACTGACCTTCACGAAATATTCGGAGGGGTTGGTGCTGTTGAATATGATGTTCTGGGCGTAATTCGCCTCACTAACAGGGGCGGACGAGGTAAGGACCAAAATAGAATCCTGCCATTGCCAAGTACCGTTGGCCCTTTCGTTGCCGTTGAGCCAGATAGCGAAGGTATCCGTATTATTAACAGAATCGGATGCAAAGATGATTTGGACGATAGAATCCGGCCGGGAATAAACCGTGTCACTCGGGGCTGTTTCGTATTGCAATTGCCACTGCCCGGTTATTCCCGAATGGGAGGCGGATGATGTGGCAGCATTCTTTTTGCAGGAGACAGACAGGAAAAGGACTGGCAGGATAAAGGCCAGCTGGCTTACTTTCAGGTTCATAGTTGACTCAATTTCCCTTGTTGACAATCCATCTGTCGACATCGTTGCATCCGGTCAGCCACACTCCCGGCATCTATGTTGGATCAGTTGACCCGGCCGGCTGCATTTTTATCCAGCAACCCGATCACCGTCTTGAAGATAATAATGAAAAGCCCGGCTTCCTCTTCGGTAAAATTACTTTCCTCCCCCTCATCCCCATCGTCACTGTAAATCGTCGCCGCCGCAAATTGCAGCAGCTGAGGCTGGCAAAAAGAATCGATGACGGCCATCGCATTCGTTTCATCAAAGCCTTCGTGGAAGATATCCTCCATCTCATCGTATTCTTTATTGAACTCTGCTTCAAATTCCTTTTCTGTTACAGAAGCAAGCCCGGAGACCCATTCCCGGAAGCTCAACAGGATAACGGTCAGGACATAGGCTACATCCTCCCTGGCGTCCGGCAGTTGCAATTCCTGACTCTCGCCCAGCACATACCCCACCAGGGCCGGCTGCTCCCGGGCAAACTCATCCCACACCTTTCCGATCTGCGCTTCGTCCATTTGCTGGATACGGTCATTGACCAGGTCGATCGTCTCGTCGGTAATCGGTAGCATTACATTTTTTTTCAAACCTACGAATTTCTTCACTGACGGCAAATGCCGTATCTTTATGACCCTTTTTACCGTTCCATCCCCGGTCCGGTCATATTTCTTTGTTATGGTTAAAAATCACCCGCATAAAGCTAAAATAGCCGTTTCCGTATCCTCCGAAGTCGGACGTCTCCGCCGTGTCCTGGTCCACAGCCCCGATAGCGGCCTCGGCAAGGTGGTCCCTTCCAAGGCGCAGGACTGGCTTTTCGAAGACATCGTCCATCTGGATACCATCCGGCGTAAAGAATACGATTTCTATACCAAGATCCTGCTGTATTTCCTGGACCCGGGCAAGATCCGCGGCAGGCTGGCAGAGATCGACCGCGCCGACAACCGGCGCGCCTTTTACAAACCGGGGGACGAACAGTTCTTCCGTTCCGACAAGGTAGTGGAGCTGCAGTGGCTGCTGGCCGACATCCTGACCGATCATGAGATCAAGATGAAGCTCGTGGCCTCTGTCTGTGCCATCGAAGCCTGTTCCTACGATACACAGCAACAGCTCCAGCAACTGGACCCCGTCCAGCTGGCCAAAACCTTTATCAGCGGATCGATGAATGACGACCGGATGCTGTTTGCGCCAATCCCGAATTTCATCTTCACCCGCGATATCGGCATCGTCATCAACCATTACGTGCTGCTAAACAAGCCTGCCAAGAAAGCCCGGACCCGGGAAGCCCTGCTGGCCAAATATATCTTTTTCAATCACCCCCTGTTTGAAGAATACCACGACAAGATCATCGAACTGGCCGATACGCACCACCATTTCCTGCTGCCCCGCGAAGGGGATGACCGGAAAGTGACCCTGGAAGGGGGTGACGTGATGGTCGTCAGCAAGGACCATCTGCTGATCGGTGTCAGCGAACGCACCTCGCTGGAGGCTGCTCACCAGGCCATCAAAGTATTATTCGAAAAGAATGTAGTCAAAAAGATCACGATCATCCGGATCCCCAAAAAGCGTGATTATATGCATATCGACACGATCTTCACGCAGATCAAACGGAACGTCTGGATACTGCTGGGAACATTCTCGTCAAAAGCCCTAAAACACGAAGACGAAGACGAGGTCCAGCGGGTACTGGAAAACAATAAAAAAGAGGACAAGCTCAAGATCATCCAGTTCCGAAAGAAAGATCCCGGCAACCCGGAATATTTTGACAACCTCGAAGACCTGCTCACCGATATCAGCAAAAATGACCTGGAATGTACCGATAAAGTAAGATTCATCTATTCCGGTAATAACGAATTCCCCTTCGACGCCCGCGAACAGTGGACGGATTCCTGTAACCTGCTCGCGTTAAAAGAAGGCGTCGTGCTGGGATATGACCGCAATGACAAGACGGTGGAAGCATTCAAAGCCGGCGGCTTTACCGTTATCCATGCCGAAGAGCTGATCGGGCAGCTGGAAAAAGGGGAGGTCAATCCGGACAACCTGGAAAACACCATTATCCTGATGCCTTCCGCCGAACTATCCCGGGCCCGCGGCGGATTCCATTGTATGAGCATGCCGCTGCACCGGGACGCGTTGTAACGGCCTTCGCCCGGCCCCGCGCGGCTCATTCCAGATCGGGCCCTCAAAATATCGAACCATGCAAACAACTTCCCACATCCTGATGATACGGCCGGTGAACTTTACCTTCAACGCGGAGACGGCCGTCAACAATGCTTTCCAGACACCTCCTACCCCTTCCGGCTCTTCCGGCCTTTCCGACAACCCCGCCGCCGGCGCCGCGCAACAGCAGGCCCTGCATGAATTCAACGACTTTGTCAGGCTACTCCGCGACAACGACGTAGACGTCACCGTTATCGACGACACGCCGGAACCCTATACCCCCGACTCCATTTTCCCCAACAACTGGGTCTCCTTTCATGAGCAGGGTCTCGTTTGCCTGTATCCCATGTATGCCGCCAACCGCCGCCTGGAACGCAAGCCCGGCGTATTGCAGCAGCTTGGGAAGGCCTTCCGCATCGGCCAGACCCTGGACTTCAGCAGCTACGAACGAAAAGGTGTTTTCCTGGAAGGCACCGGCAGCATGGTCCTCGACCGGGAAAAGAAAATCGCCTATGCCTGCCTTTCACCGCGAACCGACCTGGCCGTCCTGCTGGACTTTTGCGACAAGACAGGCTATATACCCGAAGTCTTCACCGCAGTGGATGGCCGGGGACAAGCGATCTATCACACCAACGTCATGATGTGCGTCGCCGCCCGCTATGTCGTCGTCTGTCTCGATTCGCTGCCCGTCGAATCACAACGTGACCACCTCGCCGCCACCATCCGCACCTCCGGCAAAACCCTTATCCCCATCAGCCTCGAACAAATGAACCACTTTGCCGGCAATATGCTCCAGGTACACAACCGCCAGGGCGAACGGCTGCTGGTCATGTCTTCACAAGCCTACGACTCCCTCCACCCCGAACAAATTGACCAACTCAACGCTTTCAATCGCATCCTCCACTCACCCCTCACTACCATCGAAACCAACGGCGGCGGCTCCGCGCGCTGTATGATGGCCGAGATCCATCTCGAACCGCATTAAAACAACGACAAATTCCCCGCCTGCCCCCCATTCACCAGGTTCGGCACATATAACTTTGTCCCACACCGCTCATTCATCCGCCCAATGACATAGCTCATCATCTCCGGCGACGTCCGCTCCTCCGGACTATGCACAAAAAAATACACCTCCCGCAAGCCCTTGCCCACCCAGGTTTTAATCCTCTCGACCCAGGCATCCGCCCGAACATAATCTTTCGGATGGAGTCCATTCGTCACAAAACGGATAAAAGCGACCGGCGTCGTCAGCCGCATATGCAGCACATCTCTCCGACCGGCGACGTCCGTGATCACCGTGCCGATATCCAATTCGCTAAATAACCCGAAAGTCTCCCGGACCAACGGCCGCTCCTGCGCGGCAATGCCAAACCATTCTTCACTCCTCAACTCCACACAGACCCGGAACCCGGAAGGAAGCTGACGCACATACTGCTGCAGTGCACCCGCCTGCTCCGGACCAAAGCGATCGGATAGCTGGAGAAAAGAAGGGCCCAGTTTGGCCCCAAAATACTGCACGGTCTCTACAAACTCCCTCGTCTCCTTTCCGGCATTCGACAACTGCAATTTGTGACTGATCGTCTCCGGGAATTTTGGACAGAACCGGAACCCCGCTCCCACCAGGGAAGCCCAGCGTTGAATGACAGCCGGAGGCTGTAGCCCGTAAAAGAGCGTATTTAGCTCGACGGTATTGAACTGCCGCGAAAACCCCGCTAAAAAATCCTTCGGCTTCGTCCCCATCGGATACACGCTGCCAACCCAACTGGCCCTGCCCCATTCCGTGCCGCCGACATGCACGCGCAACGGCTCCGTTCCGGTCGGGACCAGCCGCGCCCACAGCTGCTCCGTCACGGGATCATCGGGCGGCAGCGTAAAATCAATATTATCTATGCGTTGTACTTTACCAAATTCCATATAACCTTATGCTTTAATGTCTAAGATTCAATTCAAATCGTTACTTTTGGGACTTCATTTGTCCAAAACACTAATCTAAGAACAGTATTCCAGATGGAAAACAAAGTCACCAAAATTGGCGTACTCACCTCCGGCGGCGATGCCCCGGGGATGAATGCAGCCATCCGTGCCGTTGTTCGTACCGGTATTTATTATGGAATGGAAGTATTTGGTATCATGCGGGGTTATAGTGGAATGATCGAGAACGACATTGTCCCCATGCACTCGAGAAGCGTGGCCAACATAATTCAAAGGGGCGGAACGATCCTCAAGACCGCCCGCTGCAAGGAGTTTTTTGAGCACGAAGGCCGTAAAAAAGCCTACGGCAACCTGAAAAAACTGGGCATTAACGGCCTGGTTGTCATCGGAGGAGATGGCTCCTTCCGCGGCGCCCACAAACTAAGCAACGAATTCGATATTCCCTGTATCGGCATACCCGGCACCATTGATAAGGATATTGCCGGAACCGATTTTACGATCGGCTTCGACACCGCCGTCAACACCGCCGTTGAGGCGATCGACAAGATCCGGGATACCGCCGATGCCCATGACCGCCTGTTCATCATCGAGGTGATGGGAAGGGATGCCGGGTATATCGCCCTCCACAGCGGCATCGCCACCGGGGCTGAAAACATCCTCATCCCCGAACGGAAAACGGATATCGAAGAGCTCATCGCCTCGCTCCTGGAAAAGGAAAGACGTAAAAAACTGGTCAACCTCATCGTAGTAGCGGAAGGAGACAATATCGGCGGCGCCGACGACGTCGCCAAAGTCGTCAAAGAGCGCGTGCCGACCGTCGACACAAGGGTGTGTGTGCTGGGACATATCCAGCGCGGAGGCGCACCTTCCTGTATGGACCGGCTCATCGCCAGCCGGATGGGTTATTCGGCGGTGGAATGTCTGATGGAAGGCCGCCACAACGTAATGGTAGGCATCGTAAACAACAAAATGCATTTCACTCCCCTCGAAAAAGCCGTAAAGGCCAAACAAAAGATCAGCGAAGACTGGCTCAAAATCGTAAAAATATTAGCATCCTAAAAATCCACTGTCAATGTCAAAGAATTTGTCGAAATATCTGTACTCCGATATGGACAAGCAAGCCGGCCTCCAGCATACTTTCCATAAGACCAAGATCGTCGCAACGGTAGGACCGGCCTGCGACACCTATGAAAAGCTGTTGGAACTCGTAAAGGCCGGCGTGAATGTCTTCCGACTCAATTTTTCCCACGGCGCCCATGAAGATAAAGCGAAGATCATCCAGCATATCCGGAATATCAATCTTACCGAACCCTATAATATTTCCATCCTTGGCGACCTGCAAGGCCCAAAGCTGCGGGTAGGCGATATCCAGGACGGCTGCCTCATGATCGCTCCGGGAGACATCCTCACCTTTACCTCCCGGGAGAAAGTAGTCGGTACCAAAGAAAAGATCTATATCTCCTATCCCAACCTGCACCACGATGTAGTACCCGGTAATAAGATCCTTATCGATGACGGGAAACTGGAAGTAGTCGTTGTCAGTATAGAACCCAACGGCGACGTAAAGGTTGCCGTCACCTACGGCGGCCCGTTGCTGCCAAAAAAAGGCGTCAATCTTCCCGATACGAAGATCTCCCTCCCCGCCATGACGGAAAAGGACATTATCGACCTCGCCTTTATCATCGAACAGAAGCTGGACTGGGTGGCCCTTTCTTTTGTCCGCCAGGTAGACGACATCATTGACCTGAAGGCACGCCTGGCCGAGAAAAAGAGCCTGGCAAAGGTCATCGCAAAAATAGAAATGCCATCCGCCATGGAAGATCTTCGGAACATCGTGAATCAATCCGACGCAGTCATGGTCGCACGCGGCGACCTGGGAGTGGAACTGCCCGTGGAAAAAATACCGATGGCGCAACGGGAGATCATCCGCAAATGTATCCACCGCGGCAAACCCGTCATCGTAGCCACCCAGATGATGGAAAGCATGATCGACAGGGTCAAACCCAACCGCAGCGAGATCACCGACGTTGCCAATGCCGTGCTCGAAGGCGCAGACGCCGTCATGTTGAGCGCCGAGACCGCTACCGGCCAACACCCGGTCCTGGTGGTGGAAACGATGCGCAAGATCATCCTGGAAGTGGAAAGAACGGAATATCGGTATAACAGGGAAGCAGACCTGGCTCCCCAACCCCACTCTCCTTCATTCCTGAGCGACGCTATCTGTTACAACGCGTGCAAACTGGCCCAGGATGCAAACGCAGATGCACTCGTCGGTATGACTCAGAGCGGCTATACAGCGTTCGTCCTGTCCAGTTACCGGCCAAAATCACCGCTTTATATTTTTTCCAAGGAAAAGAGCCTGATCAACCAACTCAGCCTTAGCTGGGGTGTAAGGGCCTTTCATTATGCCGAAGAAGAAAGCGTAGACGATATCATTCATGACCAGCATCTGATCCTGAAGGAAAGAGGGTTCGTCAAGCCCGGCGATGTGATCGTAAACACCAGCAGCCTGCCCATCAACGAGCATCTGGCGACAAATATGTTGAAGATCACAAAACTGAAATAATTTCTTTTATCCGCCGGATTTCGCTTTCGTCGGCCATCACGATCGACTGATCTTCCTGCATAGGCCCGTTTATAAATTCCGTCGCGCCGGGCAGCAATACCCGCGCCGAAGTATGAAATTCGACGGCCCCCGTCTTCCGGGCCAGCTCGGCAATATTATTTGACCGCACCCCCGACCCTGGCATAAGGACAATACGCTCGTCGGCTTCCCTGACCAGTTCGCCGATCAGCACCGCACCCTCTGTCGCCACAGGCCGCTGCCCGGACGTGAGGATCCGCTCACAACCGATTCCGATAATGACTTCCAACGCCTCAAACGGATTAGCAGCCCGGTCAAAAGCCCGGTGAAAAGTAACCCCCATCGGATAAGCCGCTTCTACGAGCCGTGCACATCGCGCTTGATCGATACTGCCATCCGCCAGCAGCATCCCGATCACCACTCCATCACAACCCACCTGTTTGCAAAAGTCAATATCCCGAAGCATAGCCCTGAATTCCTCAGCTGAATAAAGAAAGTCGCCCTCCCGCGGCCGGATAATGGGGTAAAGCGGGATACGCAGTGCTTCCCGGGTCGTCCGGATCAAACCCGCGGAAGGCGTTAGTCCGCCCTCTTCGGGCCCGGAGCAAAATTCTATTCTGTCGGCACCCGCACGCTGTGCTGCCAGCGCCGATGGCAGATTGAAAGCACATATTTCCAGCACCATTTTTAAAAATAACTTTTTACATCAACCATTCTCTCCTCGTTATTGCTCTTTATCGCGTAGGAAAACCCTTTCTGTATCGCATAACCGCCCGTCTCACCCTTTTTGTTCAACGCGATAAACGCTACCTGTATCTCCTTCGCCTTTTCCTTCTTTATCCGGACGATCTTTTCCACCGCCGCCTTGCAGGCCTGCTCTGGAGTCATTCCCCGGCGCATGAACTCGACCACCAAATGACTGCCGCAAACCCTGATGACATCCTCACCCTGCCCCGTAGCCGTAACAGCGCCCACCTCATTGTCGACAAACAGTCCCGCACCGATAATGGGCGAGTCGCCCAGCCGGCCCCGCATCTTAAAACCCATACCGCTGGTCGTACAGCTGCCACTCAGATTGCCCGCCGCATCCATCGCCACCATCCCGATCGTATCGTGGTTCTCGATATTGATCACCGGCTTATATTCCGCTTTTTTCAACCACTGCTCATACGCCTTTTTGGCATCCACCGACAACTGCTGCGGCTCCAGCGGAAAGCCTTCCGCTACCGCAAATTCCTGCGCCCCCGCTCCCACCAGCATCACATGCGGCGTCTTTTCCATGACCCGCCGGGCTACGGAGATAGGATGTTTGATCCGTTCGAGAAACCCCACACTGCCGCAATTCCACTGATGATCCATAATACAGGCATCCAGGGTCACAAAGCCATCCCTATCGGGGTTGGCGCCCAGCCCAACACAACAATTGGTGGTCGATTCGGTCACCATCACCCCAGCCTCTACCGCATCCAGTGCAGTCCCGCTGCGGCCCAGCACCTCCCAGGCGCCCTTATTGGCCGCCAGCCCCGTATCCCAGGTGGAGATGACGACCGGCTGACCGGTAACAAACGCCGCACCCGCAGCGCCGCCCCGCTTGCCCAGCAAAAGACTGACCGAACCAAACAAAGATGATTGCAGGAAAAAACGACGGTTGAACATATATAAATTACTTTTTTATGAATCGCTCGAGCCGGCCGCGAGCCTGTCGCCTGACCTTGTTTTGTAGCACCGACGTCCATCCGAACAATAACCCGGGCAACCCTAACGCCTGCGCACTCCACCTCCAAAAGCTAAACTCATCATGATGTTCGACGATCTTCCCTTCTTCGAATTTAAACATCGCCTTGCCCCTGTTGACCACCTTCCTCCCCGTTGCGGTAAAAAGATAAGATGCCGTCCATTGACAAGACCCATAACCATCGCCGGCAGCGATCCCGCCAAACTGCATCTCCAGTTCTCTCGCGGAACTAAGGAGCATTTCCCACATCGCCGCTACCCGCGCACCTTCCAGGTTGCCAAACACCGGATCATAGAAGAAGATGTCCGGATGATAAGCCTCCACCATCCCTTTCCAGTTCCGCTGCTGGAAGTTCGTATAAAAAGTCTTTATCAACCGTTCTTCGTTACCCATAAAAAAATCCTTTCCGATTAGCCAACTTTATCTAAGTTTGATTCAGGAGCGCCAGGGGCCGGCGCTCAACTGCTTCGGACCAACGGCTCAACGCCAAACTAAAATTAACGGAATAACCATGAGAAAGCTTCTTTTTTTATTGCTTTTTTCGATCAGCGTCAGTATCGTCTATAGCCAGGGTACCAGCCAGGACAGCGCCTGGATCCGTGAGAATTATTATAAGACAGAGGTATCTGTCCCGATGCGCGACGGGGTCAAGCTCTTCACCTCCATCTACGCGCCGAAAGACTCTACGGAGAAACATCCGATCCTCTTAACCCGCACGCCATACTCCTGCGCGCCATACGGCCCTGACAAATGGCGTAATTTTTATACCGGCTATCTCCGCTACTATCTGCGGGAGGGCTACATTATCGTCAGCCAGGACGTCCGTGGCCGCTGGATGAGCGAAGGCACATTCGTAGATGTCCGCCCTTTTATAAAGGACAAAAAATCCAACGCGGAGGTAGACGAAGCCAGCGATACCTATGACGCCATCGACTGGATGGTCAAACATATCCCCGGCAACAACGGCCGCGTAGGCGTATTCGGCATCTCCTATCCCGGCTTCTATGCCACCATGGCTTCCGCCAGCGCTCACCCGGCGTTAAAGGCCGTCAGTCCCCAGGCCCCTGTTACCGACTGGTTCATGGGCGACGATTTCCATCATAACGGCGCCTTCTATGTCATGGACGGCTGGTCATTCTATTCGTCCTTCGGCAAGCCCCGCCCCCAACCCACCACCGTTGGCCCGAGCGGCTTCGATTACTATACCCACGACAATTACAAATGGTATCTCGAGACCGGAGCGCTGAAGAACATCCTCAAGCTCACCGGTGACAGCATCGCCTTTTGGAAAGATTTATACGACCACCCCAACCGTGACGCCTGGTGGCAGGCCCGCAACGCCCGCGTCGCCCTCTACGATATCAAACCGGCCATGCTGGTCGTCGGCGGACTCTACGACGCCGAAGACTGTTTTGGCGCCTGGCACGTCTACAAAGCGCTGACCGAACAAAGCCCGAATACCAAAAGCCATATCGTCATGGGGCCCTGGTATCACGGCGAATGGGCTTCCAACGACGGCACCCACCTCGGCAACGTCCAATGGGGCTCCAACACCTCGTTTTGGTATCAGAACAACATCGAGATCCCCTTCTTTAACTATTATCTGAAGGGCGAAGGCAAATATCCGGGTACCCCCAACGCCACCATTTTCTTCACCGGTGCAAACGAATGGCGTCAGTACGACCAATGGCCGCCCGCAGATACAAAGGACCAACCCCTCTATCTCCAGTCCGACGGCAGCCTGGCCTGGACCACGCCGCAAAAAAAGAACGACTTCAGCGAATACATCAGCGACCCTGCTCATCCCGTCCCCTACACGGAGGATGTCCACTTCTTCCGCACCCGCGAATACATGGACGATGACCAGCGCTTCGCCTCCCGCCGCCCCGACGTGCTGACCTTCCAGACTCCTGTGCTGGAGGATGACCTAACCCTGGCCGGCCCCGTAGTCGCTGACTTGCTCGTAAGCCTCAGCAGTACCGACGCGGACTTCGTTGTAAAAGTCATCGATGTTTTCCCCGACGATTTCAGCTACAGCAAAGAAGGCCCGGTGCCCGTTCGCGGCCATGACAACGGTCCCAACTACCCGATGGGCGGCTACCAGATGCTCGTCCACGGCGAGATCATGCGCGGCCGGTTCCGCGAAAGCTTCGAAAAGCCGGTCCCCTTCAAACCGGGAAAAATCGAGGAAGTCAAATGGGCCATCCCCGATGTCGCCCATGTTTTCAAAAAAGGCCACCGGCTGATGATCCAGATCCAAAGCAGCTGGTTCCCGCTGGTGGACCGCAATCCCCAGAAATTCACAGACATCTATACCGCCGATGACAGCGATTTCCAAAAAGAAACGATCCGTGTTTACCACGACGCCGATCACGCTTCCCGCATCGTACTGCCGGTATTAAAAAAATAAGTATATGCTGCACCTTATCTTATCGTTGCTACAGATGCTATCGCGCCGCGGCTGGCCGGCCCTGCTCCTGCTACTGCCGGCGCTGTCACCGGCCCAGGACCGCAAATCCAACGAAGGTGATTTTGTCAAGGACCACTATGACAAAAAGGATGTTTATATCACCATGCGGGATGGCAAAAAGTTGTATACCGTCATCTATACGCCAAAGGACCAAAGCCGGCCCCACCCCTTCCTGATGGAAAGGACGCCTTATTCCTCGGGTCCTTACGGCGACTCGAACTATCGGCGGTCTCTCGGCCCCAACCGCACCCTGATGCACGAGCTATACATCTTCGTCTGTCAGGACGTCCGCGGCCGCTTCATGAGCGAAGGAGACTTCCAGGAAATGACCCCCGCCAGGAACGACCCGCACAATGCCTTTCCCGCCGGGAAAAAAACCACCCCGTCCCGGACAACCCCGTCGCCAACGCAACAGACCGACGAAAGCTCCGACACCTGGGACACCGTGGACTGGCTGCTGAAAAACGTAAAAAATAACAACGGCCGTGTGGGCATCTACGGGATCTCCTACCCCGGCTTCTACGCCTCGGCCTCCTTGCCCGACGCTCACCCCGCCATCAAAGCCGTTTCCCCGCAGGCGCCCGTCACCGACGAATTTATCGGCGATGACGCCAACCATAACGGCGCTTTTTTTCTGCTGGACAATTTCGACTTCGACAATTTCTTCGATGTCAAACGACCGGTACCCGTAAAGAACTACAGCGGCAACATCTTCAACGTGGAATACAACGACGCCTACCGCTTCTTCCTCGAGCTCGGCCCGCTGAAAAACGCCAACAAGCCGCAATATTTCAACAACCAGGGTAAGATCTGGAATGAATATATGGCAGCGTCCACCTACGATTCCTACTGGAAGGCCCGGAATATCCGCCCCCATCTGAAAAACATCCGTCCCGCCACCCTCGTGGTCGGCGGCTGGTTCGACGCAGAAGATATGTTCGGTTCCCTGCGGACCTATGAGGCGATCGAAAAACAAACCCCGAATAACGACAATCACATCATCATGGGCCCCTGGACCCACGGCGGCTGGGCCGGCGGCAGCTGGACAAAATTCGGTATCCTCGACTTCGGTCAGAATGTGAACGATTATTACCACGACGTCGAAACGAAATTCTTCAACCACTACCTGGAAGATAGCGCCATCACCTCATTACCCGAAGCCACCGTCTTCGAAACAGGCTCCAACCAATGGAAGACTTACACGACCTGGCCTCCCGTGGAAGCAAAGCCCGTGAAATTTCTCTTACAGCCAAAAGGCGGCCTCAGCCCGATGCAGGCGTCAACGTCATCCCATGCGGCTACGACACCCCCCGTTCCTGGATCAACTTCCGCCACCGGCGATTTCGACGAATACGTCAGCGATCCGGCTCACCCCGTGCCCTATATCGACGGGATCCATTCCGGCCGCGACAATCAATATATCGTGACCGACCAGCGTTTTACTGCCGCAAGACCGGACGTCCTCGTCTATCAAACAGCGCCGCTGACAGATCCGCTTATCGTTACCGGCCGGCTGAAAGCAGATATTTACCTGTCCTCTACGGGAACAGATGCCGATCTGATCGTCAAGCTGATCGATGTAATGCCCGGGAACGATGAAACGGGGGGTTCAGCACCCGCGGGCTACCAACGGCTGGTAAGAGCCGAAGTCTTCCGCTGCAAATTCCGCAACAGCTACGAGAAACCCGAAGCGCTAATCCCCGGCCAACCCGCGGAAATCGCCTTTGACATCAACGAGATCGCCCATACCTTCAAAAAAGGACACCGCATCATGGTACAGCTGCAAAGCAGCTGGTTCCCCCTCGTCGATCTCAATCCCCAGACCTTTGTCAATATCCCGACGGCCAGCGAAGCGGATTTTCAAAAGGCAACCATCCGGATCTACCACGATGCCGCCCATCCCTCCGGGATTATTCTGCCGGTTATCGACCACCCATAACTTTTTACCGGGGGACGCTCGTCGGCCCCCCAAAAGTCGCCCGTTTTCTGTACGTTTTCGCTTACATTCGTCCCATGAGTAAACATTTACGACTTGTCCCCTTACCGGCACTCCTGTTCGCCATCCTCTGGCCCGCCGCACGACTTGCCGCCCAACCAGTTGCCATCATTCCCCAACCCGTCAGCACTATCTGGCATGACGGCCATTTCATTATCAATGCACACACCGTACTGGTGGCAGAAGACAGGGACCAGCCTTCAGTAAAATTTTTCAACGATTATCTCCAACGCTTCTACGGCCTCCGTCTAAAAGTCGTCGACCAACCGTTGCCATCCACGAATTATATTCATCTGTTGCGAACACGCAAAGACTTGTCCGGATTGGTTCCGGATACAATTGACATTCCACCTCCTCCGGATGGTGACTATTGGCTGTCGGCATCGACCGGATCCATCACCATCAAGAGCAGTTCCGGCCCCGGCATCTTTTACGGCATCCAGACCCTCATCCAACTCCTCCCGCTCAGCCCCTTCGTCGCCACCTCCACCGGCTATGCTATTCACCCCGGGGAGGGTCTCGCCATCCCCTCGGTCACCATCGAAGACTACCCCCGGTTCGCCTGGCGCGGCCTCCACCTGGACTGCGGCCGCCATTTCTTCCCTATAGACTTCGTCAAACGCTATATCGACTATATCGCCCTGCATAAAATGAACTATTTCCACTGGCACCTCACAGAAGACCAGGGCTGGCGGATCGAAATAAAAAAATATCCCCTTCTCACCGAAGTCGGCTCCTGCCGCAGCGGTACCATCATCGGTCATGCCCCCGGCACCGGAGACGATAGTACCGAATACTGCGGCTATTATACCCAGGACCAGATCCGCGACGTCGTCAACTATGCAGCAGACCGCTATATCACCGTCATCCCGGAAATCGAGCTGCCCGGCCATTCCTCCGCCGCCCTGACGGCCTATCCCTGGCTGGGCTGTACCGGCGGGCCCTATCATGTTCAACATGGTTTCGGAGTCTTTAAGGACGTCTTTTGCGCCGGCAATGACAGCGTGTTCCAATTCCTTGAAGACGTCATGGATGAAGTCATGAACCTTTTCCCCGCAAGATATATCCATATCGGTGGCGACGAATGCCCGAAAGATAGCTGGAAGGCCTGTCCCAAATGCCAGCGGCGGATAAAAGACCTTGGGCTAAAAGATGAGGAAGGTCTGCAAAGCTATTTCGTCCAGCGGATCGAAAAATACATCAATTCAAAAGGACGGCAGATCATCGGCTGGGACGAGATCCTCGAAGGTGGTATCGCCCCCAATGCCACGATCATGAGCTGGCGCGGGGAGAAAGGCGGCATCGAAGCTGCACGTCAGCACCACGATGTCATTATGACTCCCGGCGAGTATGTCTATTTCGATCACTCCCAGGTCCGAAATGATGATTCGCTGACCATTGGCGGCTATCTGCCGGTGGAAAAAGTGTATCAATACGAACCGATCCCCATGGAGCTCAGCGCTGATGAAGGCCGCTACGTCCTCGGCGCCCAGGCCAACCTCTGGTCCGAATACATGAGCAACCCCCGAAAAGTCGAATACATGCTCTTTCCGCGGCTCAGCGCACTCTCCGAAGTACTCTGGAGCCCTAAGTCCATCCGCAGCTGGAAGGATTTTACAAAACGACTCCCGACCCAGTATAAACGCTATGCCCTCTGGCAGGTCAATGCTTACCAGGCCTATATTCCCCCTGCCGATACCCTCGTGCAGGCCAGGCTCAACCAATGGCAGGACAACAAGTTCGGACTGCTCATGCACTGGGGCACCTATAGCCAGTGGGGCATTGTGGAAAGCTGGAGCATCTGCCCCGAAGACGAAGGCTGGACACAACGCCATGGCCCTTACTCCGCCAGCTATAACGAATATCTCCAGGCCTACACGCACCTCCAGACGACCTTCAACCCCACCCATTTCGATCCCGCCAAATGGGCTGCTGCCGCAAAAGCCGCCGGCATGAAATATGTCGTGTTCACCACCAAACATCACGACGGCTTCTGTATGTTCGATACCAAACAAACCGACTACAAGATAACCTCTGCCACCTGCCCGTTTTCCTCCAACTCCCGCAGCAATGTTGCCAAAGAGATATTCGACGCCTTCCGGGCGGATAACTTTATGGTCGGCGCCTATTTCTCCAAACCCGACTGGCATAGCCCGGATTACTGGTGGCCCTATTTTCCGCCAAAAGACCGGAACGTGAACTACGATCCTGCCAAATATCCCGATCGCTGGAATGCCTTTAAAAAATATACCTACAACCAGATCGAAGAGTTGATGACGGGATACGGCAAAATGGACCTGTTATGGCTGGACGGCGGCTGGGTAAGACCGTTATCCACTATCGACCCCGCAGTGGACTGGCAAAGGGGCATCCCCTACGACCAGGATGTCGACATGGCCGCCATCGCCGCCATGGCCCGCAGCCATCAGCCCGGCCTGATCGTCGTCGACCGCAGCGTCCCGGGTGAATTCGAGAACTACCGCACCCCCGAACAGCAGGTTCCGGCACACCCGGTGGATGACCCCTGGGAATCCTGCATTACCATGGGCAACTCCTGGAGCTATGTCCCCCACGATCACTATAAATCCGCGACGGAACTGGTCCAGCTGCTGATCAAAATCGTGTCCCGCGGCGGAAACCTGCTGCTGAACATCGGCCCCTCACCCGACGGCGACTGGGACGACACCGCCTATGCCCGCCTAAAGGAAATAGGCGCCTGGCTGACCATCAACGGCGAAGGCATCTACGGCAGCCACCCTATCCGGCCCTATAGCTCCAACGCCACCGGCACGCCCGGCGCCACCGGTGCTACCAATATTTCCGGCACCATTTACCTGACCCAATCCAAGGACAGCCTCCACGTCTATGCCTTTTACCTCGGCGACCAAAAAGACCCCGCCGATCCCGGCATCACCCTTCCCGCAGAACTGGCCATCGACCGCTTCACCCCCGCCGCCGGCAGTAAAGTCACCCTCCTGGGAACGAAAACCAAACTGAAATGGCGCGAAGAGGGGAAAAAGATGGTGATCCTCATCCCACCGGCCATGCAAAACAAAATCATCGGCCAGCATGCGGTCACTTTCAAAATCGACTGACAAAAAAAGGCCGCCGGTTTTTCTGTCGGCAGCCCTTGTCTTGAAAGGTCACATGATACAAAAGTTTAGCTCTATTGTGCATCCCACCATACGCGGGATGTCATCTTGTCACCATTGTCCAGGTCGCTGACGGCGGCGCTGTAATTCGTGGAATTGGTCGCGGCCTCAACAGTCGAATAGGTGTACCGGCGAGGGATGGTGCCACTGGTGGCATTCCCGACATAGTTAACAGGCGTCAGCACCGGGTATCCGCTTCTTCTCCAGTTAGACCAGGACTCCGTTTCATCCAGGAAGGAGGCCACCCAGTACTGATCATTGATCATCTGAAGTTCTGAACCGGCTACCAGCGGGTTTGCGGCTACATAGGCAGTAACAACGGCAGTCGAAGGACCAGCGCCGGCCTGCGTCAGCTGTCCCATCGCCGCCGCAACACCGTTGGCGTAATAGGTCGCCGCCGAACCCGTGATCCAACCACGCTGCGCAGCTTCCGCCAGCAACAGCTCGGTCTCGGAATAAGTCAGGAAGAAAGTAGGGGCATTGTTACGCGCAAACGTATAGCGGTTGACGTAAGAATACAAGTTCTGGTTTCCGGGATAGCCGGGGGCTTTGGAAATATCCGTCGCGCCGCCGTTCAGGTCATATCCGTTTGGCTGTCCCAACTGATGGGCCGTGGTCGTATCGCCCATATCGGTCCCAATCGTTGCATCCGCGATGATCGTACCCAGGTAGGGCAGCCGGGGATCGCCGGTAGACTGGAGAAAGCTGACAAAGGTGTTGCTGAGATGCGCTGATGTAGGATCGATCAACCCCAGCACCGAACCGGATCCGTTGGCTACCTGGCTGCCGGCGCCATTGGGAGCAGCGGCCTGGTGGATCAGGATGGCATTGTCCGTATTAGAGGCGAAAGTACCGCCCGCTACAGCCTTCTGTACCCATGTCTGTGCCGTCGTCGGATCGACCTTGCTCAGCCGCATGGCGATACGGACCATTTCGGAATAGGCAAATTTCTGCCACTGGGTGACATTGCCGCCATAGATCAGATCGGCAGCGCCTGGCGTAGCGGCGGAAGGATTGAGCGCGGCAGCAGCGGAATCCAATTGATTCAGCATATCGGTATAGATCGCCTGCTGCTTGTCATAGACGGGTTCGGTAATACCGGAGATATAGCCGAGGCCGGCCTGAGAATAGGGGATATCCCCATACATGTCAGTCAACCGCTGGAAAAGATAAACCTTGAAGATCCGGGCGATATTATACAGATTGACCTGCGATGCATCATTCCTGGTATTATACACCACATCCACCAGATTGGTTACCGGTGCGGAGTTGGTATTTTGATCGGGGGCCGACGAGTTAGCCTGGGGACCGAAATCCTGGTCCCAGTAAGACGAAAGATAGCCTGCATTATCGAAGTACTTATCTCCATCCCAATAGCCGGTCGTGGAAGACAGATGCTGGATCATACAGGAAGCATAGATCAGGTTGCCGCGCCAATCTTCGTAGGCATTGCCGTCACTGTTGCCGGACGTTATTAATTCGGCATTGGTGAAAAGGGAAGCATACGTTTCCTGTGCCGCCGAAACCGCATTGGGATTGGTATTGATAGCGACGAAATCCTTTTTACAGCCGCTACCCAATAAGGCTATTGAAAATGATGCTGCTAAAAATATCTTCTTCATTGTTGTCAATTTAGTTTGCTCTCGAATTAAAATTTCACATTCACGTTAAGGCCCAGGCTCCGGGCAGACGGGTAGGCGGACAATTCCAGCCCCTGACCATTGCCAGTACCGTAATTTGATTCAGGATCAACATTCGGTGTATGTTTCATCAAAATAGCCAGGTTGCGGGCAACAAAGGCGATATTCACTCCTTTGATCGCGCTGCCCCTGATCACCGAAGCCGGCAGCGAGTAGCTCAGGCTGAGCGACCTTAGCTTGATAAAGCTGGCATCATAGACGAATTCCTCAGCGATCTGATCAGCTCCTGTGGACAAATCCTGGAAATACGTCTGGGAATTCACCGCTGTTGCATTTGGATGTCCGGTCAGGTCAAGGCCTTTGCCGATATAGCCGCCATCAGCCCGGCCCTGTAAGGTAGTTTTTTGAAGACCGTAGGTGTACAGCAGCAGATTGGTGCCGGAATAGATCTTCGCGCCATATTTGAAATCGATCAGGAAGGAAAAGCTGAAGTCCCTATAGTGGAAATCATTGGTCAGTCCACCCGTCTGCTTGTAAACGCCAGAACCCAGGGGCACCTGGTTAGCCGTCGGTTCCGGTTCGCCGGCTGTCAGACCATCGGAACCGTCGCTAAAGATCTTATTGCCGTTGGCATCCCTTTTATAGCCATACCCGGTGATTTGTGCGTAAGGCAATCCGGCCCATTGGCTGATGTTCACGCCATTGCCCCAGCGCGCGTTGGCTCCGGCAACGACGATCGATGTAACGCCGGGTCCGAGATACAATACTTTACTGCTGTTGAGACCGACGTTGAAGCTGACGTTCCAGGCGAAGTCACGGGTGCGGACCGGGGTTCCGTTCAGCAGTATTTCCACACCGCTATTTCGGATCTTGCCGATATTCTCGACGATGCCGTCATAGCCGGAGGTCGGGCTGGTAGTAACGTTTACCAGATCCTTGGTCGTAGTCTTGTCATAAACGGCCGCGTCGAAGCCGACACGGTTATTCAGGAACTGCATGTTGATACCCGCCTCTTTTTCAGAAATTTGTACAGGACCGAGGTTGGGGTTGGGAACGACATTCTGCAGGATGAAGCTTTGAGACTGCCCGTCGATAGGATAACCCAGGAAGCCATAGGTCTGGCTGTTGAGATAGGCGCCGGTGCCGTTGGAAGCCCCGGCATCGGAAATCCGCAGCTTACCAAAACTGATCCAGCTGGGCAACCGCAACGCATCGGAGAATACAAAGCTCAGGCTGGCCGACGGATACAGGTAGTGGTCATTATTGATCGCCAGCGTGGAAAACCAATCATTCCTGCCCGTCAGGTTCAGGAATAGCCAGTTCTTGTAGCCCAGGTCGGCCGTTGCATAAACGGAATTAACATGGATACGGGTATACCCGGGTGTCACCGGCCTGTTGGTCACATTGGTTAGGGAATAATCATAAGGAACATTAAAGGGACCAGCGCCGGTGACACCAGTGGAGGTATTTACATTATCCTCCGAATTGCCGCCCGCATTTGCGGAAAAGCTGAAATCGCTGCCGAACTTCGTATGCACACCGACCAGGTAATTCCAGTTCAGCTCGTGAAAGTTTACATCGCTTGTCGTAATCTGGCCACCCGCATCATAACCGGTACCTGACGGCGTGATATTCGTCAGATCGAAAACATAGCCGTCGCGGGTAACGCCGCCCTGTGCAAACAACCATTTGGTAAAATCGTACTTTATACTCAGACCGCCGGTCAGCCTTTGACGGGCAGTGCTGTTCTGGAACTTGTAGGCAACAAAATAGGCATTGTCGAAATAGATATCCGTTCCCGGCAGCTGTTCAGCTCCGGCGGCGTTGGTGCCCTGGTTAGGCTGCTCCCATTTGACGTGGAAGGTATTCGGCAGATACAGCTCGCTGGCTACTACGTTGCCTGGCGCATCACCGAAGGAGACACGGTTTTTCACCTGCTCGAAAATGTAGTTGGCTGTCACGTTAATGGTCAGCTTGGGAAGGACATGGTACTCGCTGTTGAAGTTAACCCCCTGCTGCTGCATATTGGCATTGGGGATCACGTTGCCATTGTAGAGATCGGACAGGCCGAGCCGGAAATGTCCCTGGTCATTGGACCCATAAAGCGCGACAGAAGACTGGTTGACCGGCCCGTCTTTGTAAAAATCCCTGATATTGTTTTTATAGGGACTGTACGCGTAATTATTGCCGAGGAAATTGACGGCCTGAGATCCGTCCACCGGGGCGCCCCAGCTGTAATATTCGGAAGCCTGGGCAGCGGCAGCCGTCGTGGGTTTGCCGCCCTGCACTCCTTGCCCATATTGATACTGAAAATCAGTCAGGTTATGCACCGATACGGCAGTGAAGTTGTTGTTGACTTCCACGCCGACCCCTTTTGATCTGGCGCCGGACTTGGTGGTGATGAGGATCGCGCCATTACCGCCGCGATAGCCATACAACGCGGATGCAGCCACTCCTTTTAATACCTGGATGCTTTCGATGTCATCCGGGTTGATGTTGGAAAGCCCATCGCCGTAATCCGGGCCGCCGTATTTCTGAGACATGCCCTGGTTAGTATTGTCGTAAGGAATACCGTCGATGACATAGAGCGGCTGGTTGTTACCGGAGAGCGAAGCATTACCGCGAATCACCACGCGGCTGCTGCCCGAAGGACCCGTAGCTGTACCCGCCACGCTGACGCCCGCCACCTGGCCGGTCAGGGCATTCCCTATATTGGCCTCGCGGGACTGCGTAAATTTGGACCCGTCGACCTCCGTCGTAGAATAGCCCAGTGCCCTGGCCTGCTTCTTTATACCCAATGCCGTGACGACTACCGTGGACAACTCCGTGTTCGACGCCACCAGCGCCACGCTCATATCGCCTGCACCGGCTTTAATTTGCTGGGATTCATACCCGACAAAGGAAAAGACCAGCACATCGCCTTTGTTGGCCTCGATGGTAAAATATCCGGCAGCATCGGTAGAAGTCGCCTTTTTGCTGTCTTTCACCACAACGGTAACCCCCTGTAAGGGTTTGCCGTCACTGGCCGTCACCAGCCCCTTGACAGGACCAGCCTTTGTGATGTGGTAGGGATGGCCGTCCCGCGAATACACCGTGACGGAAGGAAGAAGCTGTAGGCTGGTGCAGACACCGAGCCAACAGAAAAGAGGAAACTTTCTCATTTTTTGCAGCGTTTGTTTTGATAATTAAAGGTATCCGTACCCGGACACCCTATATGTACCATCCTAACGGCTGCTGTAATGTTGTTTTGGCAAATTTTTTTTGCAACCCTCTCTTCCGCCGCCGGAACCCGCGTAACCCCGGCCCCTATTGATCCCACCAAACCCGTGAAGTCATCTTGTCGCCGTTGGCGAGCCTGGCGACGGCAGTATTGTAGTTGACGGTATTGGTGGAGGCTTCTGTCTGCGGATATGTGAAACGTCTGGGAATGGTCCCCCCCGTCACATTCCCGGGATAATTCACCGGTGTGAGCACCGGGTAGCCGCTCCGCCGCCAGTTGGCAAAACATTCATTCTCGTCCATAAAGCCTGCCACCCAGTATTGCTCGTTGATTTGCTGCAGCCCCTGCGAAGGGTTAAAGGGATGCGCCCGCAGCCAGGTGTCGATCGTCGTGTCGGCCGGCCCGGCGCCGGCCTGGGCGGCCAGCTGCAGCATCGCAGCCTGGACTCCATTCGCAAAGTAGGTCGCCGGGTTCCCGCTGATCCATCCCCGGGCGGCCGCCTCGGCCAGCAACAGCTCCGTCTCCGCATACGTGACAAAAAAAGTGGGTACATCCAGGCGGGAAAACGTATAGCGGTTGACCACCGAATAGCTGTTCTGATTGCCCGGCCAACCGGGCGCCTTGGTCAGATCGTAGGGGGTGCCGCTGTTCGGCGGGTCATAGCCGCCGGGCTGCCCCAGCTGGTCGGCGGAGGTCGTATCGCCCAGATCCGTGGGCAGGTCGGGATTCGCGCAGACTGTCGCCAGATAAGGCAGCCGCGGATCCCCCGAATTGCGCAGGAAGTTCACAAAGGTCGCGCTTAGCCGATAGCTGTTCGGATCATTGCCCAGCAGGATCAGCCCGGTGCCGTTGATTACGGTGGTACCCGTGACATCCTGATGGGGGACGATGGCATTATCGCTGTTGCCGCGCATAACCCCGCCCGCTGCCGTCGCCACCCATTGCTGCGCCGTCGCCGGATCGACCTTTACCAGCCGCATCGCCAGCCTGACCATTTCCGACCAGGCAAACCGCTGCCAGGAAGCCACATCGCCCCCATATAGCAGATCAGCCGACCCTATCGTGTTGGCGGCGTTCGGGTTTAACCTGGCAGCTGCATCCTGCAGCTCGCTGAACATATCCGTGTAAATGTCCTGCTGAAGGTCGTATACCGGCGACGTGATACCGGAGATATAGCCCAAGCCTGCTTGCGAATAGGGACAGTCACCGTACATATCGGTCATCCGCTGGAACATAAAGACCCGGAATATCCGGCAGATCTGGTAGAGATTGACCTGCGAACTGTCGTTCATCGTGTGTTGCATCACCTCCGCCATATTCGCGATCGCATTCGGATAATTCTCGTCCCAGTAGGCTGAATTGTAGGTGGCACTGTATAAATATTTGTCCCCATCCCAATATGATTGGGTCGAAGACAGGTGCTGGATCATACAGGACGAATAGATCAGGTTGTTTCGCCAGTCCTCGTATCCGTTACCATCCGTATTCCCCGAGGTCTGCAGCTCCGCATTGGTGAACAGGTAATTGAAATTGATCTGCCCCGCCGTAATGACATCGGGATTCGTGTTGATCGAAACAAAGCTCTTCCGGCAGCCGCCGGCCGCCAGCAGGGTCACGCCCCATCCCACGATCACTATCCATTTCATCTTATTCACCCCTTAGAATTTTACATTTATATTACACCCCCAGCTCCTTTCGGCAGGATATCCGGTTTGCTCCAACCCCTGCCCATTGGTATTGTTGATGCTCGATTCCGGATCGACATTGGGGATATGTTTTAGTAATATAGCCAGGTTCCGCCCCACCAGCGACACGTTTACGCCGTGGACGAATTTGCTCCGTAGCAGCGAGGCGGGGAGACTATAGGTCAGCGAAGCCGACCGCCATTTGATAAAACTGGCATCATACACGAACTCCTCCGCGATATGATCCGTACCGCCCGCCGAAATATCCTGGAAATATTGCTGCGCCGGCACGGCGATATCGTTGGGATGGCCGTTCTCCAGTACACCCTTACCGATATAGCCACCTTCCCTGCCCTGCAGCGTCGTCTTCTGCAGGCCATAATAATACAGCAGCAGGTTGGTACCCGAATAGATCTTCGCACCAAATTTAAAATCGATGAGCATCGACAGGGTAAAATTGCGGTAGTGGAAATCGTTGCTGAATCCCCCCGTCTGTTTATATACCGTCGAACCCAATGGAACGATGCCCGTCGGTTCCGGCTCTCCGGCCGGCGTAGGGTTTGTAACCCCGTCGCTGTAAATGATATTCCCCCCGGGGTCCCGCTTATAGGCGAACCCCATGATCTGGCCGTAAGGCAGGCCGACGACATTGCTGATACTGACTTCGCTGCCCCAGCGCGGGTAGGCGCCGCTGATCACGATGCTGTTCGGCCCCCCGATATACAGCACTTCATTGTGGTTGACGGAAAAATTGACCGAGGTATTCCAGGAAAAGCGTCCGTACCTGACAGGAACAGCCGTCAGCAACAGCTCCACGCCCCGGTTGCGGATCCTCCCGACATTCTCGATCGCCTGAGCGTAGCCGGAAGTCGGGCTCACCGTTACACTGACGATATCGTCCGTGGTGAGCTTATTATATACGGTGACATCCAGTCCGATCCGGTCCTGGAGAAAACGCAGGTAGGTCCCCAGCTCTTCCTCGCGGATACTCACGGGCTTCAGCAAAGCATCCGGTATCGTTGGCGTCCCGTAATTGGTGGCGATATAACCGAGCGGTTGCCCACTGACGGTATACCCTTCGACCCCATAACCCAGCATATTCTGATACGGCGCCGTCCCGTTGGACGCTGCCGCATAGGAGGCTCTGAACTTACCGAGGCTGATCCACTTCGGCAGATGCCAGGCCTCCGTAAAGAGATAGCTACCGGACAGCGAAGGGTACAGATAATGATCCGAATGGATATTCAGCGTGGAAAACCAGTCGTTCCTGGCCGTCAGGTCCAGGAAGAGATAGTTCCGGTAACCCGCCTCCACGCTGCCAAAAAGGGAATTCACCCGGTAATGCTGATCAGACGAGCTATAAGGCTTTATTTCGATATTATTCGGATTATAATCCCCGGCGACGATAAAAGGCCCCGCCGCCCGGTTCCCGGAATTCGGTACGGCGCCGATGCCGGCCACCGTCGTGACATTATCTTCTTCGTTGCTGCCCAGCGTGGCATCCAGGCTGATGGAAGAAGGGTATTTTTTGTGTATGCCGATCATGAAATTGGCGTTGACCTCGTGAAAGTCCAGTTCATATTGCGTAAGATTGCCGCCGTTGATACCGTTGCTACGGGTGTATTCCACCCCCGACGGGACAATCTCGGTCACATTGAAGGTATAGCCATCCCTCGTCATCTGCCCCTGCAGGTACAGCCAGTCCAGCAGGTTGTACTTCAACGTGAGGCCGCCGGAAAGCCGGTTGCGGTCCGACGTGTTTAGGTAATCGTAAGCGATGTAATAGGGATTCTCGAAATAGTTATCGCTCGAACCCGGCAGCCATTCGGTGCCGTCAGGGTGAACGGTATGGTCTTTCATCAGCCGGATGTCGAAGCTGTTGGCGAGGTACATCGGCGCCGCTATGACATTGCCCGGATCATCCGAAATGCTGGCGCGGTTTTGTACGTGCTCAAAAACATAATCCGCCGTGAGGGTCAGCTGCAGCTTGTCCGTGACGGAATAGGAGGAATTCAGGTTGATGCCCTCCTGCTGCATATACGAATCGGGAACTGCAGCAGCCAGCGAAAGGTCGGTCATGCCCAGACGAAAATGTCCCCTGCTGTTGGCGCCCGTCAGCGAAACCGACGCCTGATCGGTAACGCCGGTCCGGAAGAAATGCCCGAAATTGTCACGCTCGGGGCTATAGGCATAGCTGTTCCCGAGATAGTTGACAGCGTGGCTTCCGTCCAGCGCGGCGCCCCAGCTATAATAGGGCGCGGCCAGGGCCATATCCGCATTGACGGGTTTGAGTCCCGAAGTACCCTGGCCGTATACATATTGATAATCCTGTTCATCGATTGCCTTGTTCACCGTGAAATTATTATTCACCTGCACCCCGATGCCATGGGTGTTCATTCCCGATTTCGTCGTGATCAGGATGGCGCCGTTGCCTCCCCGGTAGCCATAAAGAGCCGAAGCGGCGACCCCTTTCAGGACCAGCACCTTGGCAATATCGTCGGGGCTGATATTGGACATCCCGTCTCCGAGGTCAAATCCGCCATATTGTCCCGCAAAACCCTGTGTGGTATTGTCATAGGGGACGCCATCGATCACATAGAGCGGCTGGTTGTTGCCGCTGAGGGACGCATTCCCGCGGATCAGCACCCTGCTGCTGCCAAAAGGGCCGGTGGCATTCTGCTCCACGGCCACGCCGGCGACCTGGCCCATCAGCGCATTCCCGAAATTCACCTCCCGGGATTGAGTGAACAGGTTGCCGTCCAGCTCGGAAGCGGAGTATCCGAGCGCCCGCTCCTGCTTGCGGATGCCCATTGCAGTTACCAGCACTTCCACCAGCGGGTCGTTGGATGGTTCCAGCACCACCCCGTCCGACCTGATCTTTTTTGCCAGGATCCTCTGCGTTTTATAGCCGACAAAAGAGAACAGCAGTGAATCTTCCCCGACCGCATTAACGCAAAAGGAGCCCTCCGGGTCAGTCGTCGTTCCCCGGTGCGTCTTTTGGACGGTGACGCTGACTCCCTCCAGGGCGTTGCCGTTGGCAGAAACCACCCTGCCATTGATATAGCCCGCCGCTACAGCCGCTGCCGCGACCGGAGACACCATATCCACGCTGTCCTCCGACGGGAAGGAAGGATCACTACGGGTAGACCGGCTGCGACCTCTTTTATCCAGGATGACGAAGGTTTGATTGTCGACCTTCCGATAGTACAGTCCGGTGTTCCGGAGCAGCTGCGTCAATATTTTTTCAACGGAGATCGTAGGCGACAGTGGGGGTAGGCTCACGGCCACTTTACCGAAAACCTGCTGGGCGAAAAGGAAATAGATACCCCGGGCCTTATTGAGCTCGATCAGGGCTTCCATCAAGGTGTATGGCTTTGCCGGAGCGCCGGTGGCGGCCTGGGGAAAAACAGCCAGTGGCGTGCATGAAAGAACAGCAAGCAGTATGCAGTATAGGCTTGATTTTCTCAATATGCAGCGTTTACATTCAATCAATTCCTGGTGGGACGGGCAACAATAGTGATCCCCCCGCTATCTTTTCCGCCTATCACCTCGAAATCCTGGCTGAATCGCAGGTCTTTTAACAGTTCCTCGAAGTTATTGCTAGGCAAAATGGCGGAAATCGTTTTTTTCGCGGTGGAATCGCCGGCCAGTTGAATCCGGACCCCGTATTGATCATATATAATATTCACGAAGTCTGAAAGAGGAATACTGTCCAGGATCAACCGCCCTTCCTTCCACGCCATCAGGCTGTCGGCCCGGGCCGGAACTTTCTCCAACCCGTTTTTGTCCACGGCGACGAAATCGCCGGGCAGCAGCTTCAACTCCCTGCCATTGGCAGTATGGAGCGTCACCGCCCCTTCCTGGAGCATAACATTCTCCCTTCCCGGCCGGTTCACCACATTAAACTGGGTCCCCGTTACAATTACGTCGCAGTCATCCAGGTGCACAATAAAGCGGGCCTTTTCCGGCGTCCGGCGCACATGGAAGAACGCTTCCCCATCGATCCATACCTCGCGATCCGCACCGGCCTTCCATCCCGGCATCAACCGCAGCCTGCTGTTCGCATTCATCGTCACTTCCGTCCCATCCGGCAACACCTGTTGCCCCAGCTGTCCGTACTCCGTCCGGATCTCCGAACGACGGAAGTGAAAGTCGCGATATACCAGAAGACCCGCCGTCATGACGACAAGCACACTCGCAACGGCGATCCAGCGGCGGTTTCCGTAAAAAGGCAACCGGCGCGAGCTGTTTGCTGCCTCCCGTTCCGAAATTTCTGCCAGTAACCGGTCCGACGCCCGCACGATCCTTTCGACCGGGATTTTCTTTTCCTGGAGCCGGGTCAGATCCAGCAGCGCCACCGCCTGCAACATCAGTTCCTTATTCCGCGAATCGGCAGCCATCCATTTCTCCCATGCCCCATCTCCCCCCTCCCCGGTCTTGAAATACCAGTTCAGAAAGGACTCATCGGCAAGCAAATCCTCCGGTTGACTATAGTGTTCTAACATCATGAGAATGACGATTCTGGAAATAAGTGCACGTAAAGATAAATTTGTAACAACCTTTTCCGAATTTTTTTGGCCTTTTTTTTAATAATACTACAAATATTTGCATTAATTGCACGGGTGCGCGACCGATTTTCGCTACATTGAAGTAGTTTCACGGCCTGAACCAAGACCATTGAGTACTGCCAATCGGGACATAGAACTGTGGGAGTCTTTCCGTAGCGGGGATAAAGAGGCCTTTGCGGTCCTGTTCAGGGAGCACTACGAAACCCTGTTCCGCTATGGCAGCAAGTTCACTTCCGATACCGAGCTGCTGGAAGACAGTATCCAGGAGTTGTTTATCGAATTTTGGCAGGCCCGTTCCGCTGCGCCAGTACTTTCCGTCAAGGCATACCTGCTTAAATCCCTCAAATACAAACTTTTAAAGGTTTTTCGCCAAAAAGGCAAGCTCCTGACCCTGCACGCCGGCAATGACATTTCCTTCGAATGGAGCCATGAGAACTTTCTCATCGCCCAGCAGGAAAGCGCCGAAAAGAAGGAGCGGGTGCTCGATGCCCTTGGCCAACTGTCCAATCGCCAGAAAGAGATCATTTATCTCAAGTATTATCAGAACCTCAGCTACGAAGAGGTCAGCGAGATCATGAACATCAATTACCAGGTGGCCCGCAATCTCTTGTATCAGGCCATCAAGTCGCTCAAGACCCTGCTGGGCGGCACCATCGGCTTATTTTTGCTCTTTCTGTAAAACTTCCCGAAAGCTTTTCCCACTTCAATCATTACATTTGCGGTCCCTCTGACACCTTAGGTGATCGAAGCAGTATTATCACAACCCCAAAATATTTGACCTATGAGTATGGTAGACTCATTTGAAAAGATCCCGGTGAAAATTTTCAGCTCTCTCGAGGAAGGCTCCCGTTTTGTTGGAAAGGAGATTGCCCAACTGATCCGTGAGAAAGACGCCCGCGGTGAAAAAACCGTGCTGGGCCTGGCGACGGGTTCCTCCCCCAAATCCCTGTATGCCGAGCTGGTGCGACTGCACCGGGAAGAAGGGCTAAGCTTTAAAAATGTGATCACCTTCAACCTTGACGAATATTACCCCATCGAGAATGATGCCTTGCAGAGCTATAACCGCTTTATGAAGCAACAGCTCTTTGGCAAGGTGGACATCGACCCCGCCAACTGCCATATACCGAACGGCCAGTGGAAAAAAGAAGAGATCAAACAGCATTGTATTCAATACGAGCAGCTCATCGAACAGACCGGTGGTATCGACCTGCAGATCCTCGGCATCGGCAACAACGGGCATATCGGCTTCAACGAACCGGGGTCCAGCATCTATTCCCAGACCCGTCTCGTCCCGCTGGACAACTCCACCCGGATCGCCAACTCCCACGAGTTCCAGAACATCTCACAGGTTCCCCGGCTGGCTATTACGATGGGGCTGAGCACGATCCTGAAGGCCCGCCGCATTATGCTGATGGCCTGGGGACAGATCAAGGCGCCCGTTATCCAAAAAGCGGTGGAAGGCAACGTAACCGAACAGATCCCGGCCTCGCTGCTGCAACAGCACAACGACTGCACCTTCGTCACCGATGAGATGGCCGCTTCCGAACTGACCCGCTTTAAATCACCCTGGCTGACCGGCGATACCCTCTGGACACCGCAGTTGATCCGCAAAGCCGTCGTCCATATGGCGCTCCGGCTGGACAAGCCCATTTTGAGCCTGACCAATAATGATTATAATGACAATGGCCTCAGTGATCTGCTGGTAGAAAAAGGAGATGCGTACGAGATCAACCTGCAGGTATTTTATTTGTTGAGGGACAGCATCACCGGCTGGCCCGGCGGCAAGCCGGACGCAAATCTGCCGACGCATCCCGAAAGGTCGGAACCCTTCCCCAAACGTTCAATGATCTTCTCCCCACACCCCGATGATGACATCATCTCCATGGGCGGAACCTTTATGCGGCTGCACGACCAGGGTCACGATGTACATGTTGCCTATCAGACCTCCGGAAATATTGCCGTCACCGATGAATTTGTCACGCGCTTCCTCGATTTCGCCGTGGGGTTCGAAGAGTTGTCCGGCATCGATAGCAAAAAGTCTTCCCAGATCCTCGAGCAGGCTACCCGCTATCTAAAAACAAAGAAGCCCAGTGATATCGACACCGCGGAAATCCGTAGCATCAAAGGGCTGATCCGGCGCTGCGAGGCCAAAGCTACCTGTCGTTATGTAGGTATCCCCGACGAAAACATCCACTTTATGAACCTTCCCTTCTACGAGACGGGTACGATCGAAAAAAAGCCCATGGGCGAGGCCGATATCCAATTGACCGTCGATCTGCTGAGAAAAATAAAGCCCCAGCAGATCTATTGCGCCGGCGACCTGGCAGATCCGCATGGCACCCATAAGGTCTGCCTCGACGTCGTATTCGAATCGTTGCGCCGGGTGAAGGCCGCAGGCGATCCCTGGCTGAATGATTGCTGGCTCTGGCTCTACAAGGGGGCCTGGCAGGAATGGGATATCAGCGAGATCGAAATGGCGATCCCCATGAGCCCCGATCAGGTCAGAAAGAAAAGGTTCGGCATCTTTATCCACCAGTCCCAAAAAGATATGGTCCCTTTTCAAGGAAGCGACAGCCGTGAATTCTGGCAGCGGGCAGAAGACCGCAACGCCAACACAGCCAACCTCTACGCACAACTGGGATTGACAAAATATGCCGCCATGGAAGCGTTTGTGCGGTGGCAAACCGACTGGAAGGAGGTTGCGCCGCACCGCGGCGCAGAAATGGGCCCCGTTTAGGCTTCGCTCGCGAAGCCGCAGCCGGGCAACGAGCAACACCCGACATGTTGCCAACTGGTTAGCATTAAATTTGCGTTAATTGGTCTTTATTGTAAATTTGTGGCTATTTTATGTCACAGACAAGCCTAATTGCAGCAAGACAGGAATGGCAGGAAGCCTGGGGTATACGCAGCTTCCGCAGAAAGGTGATTGCGGGATTCCTTATCACGGTTACTATTTTATCTTTTTTCCCCTCATTTTTCCAGCGGATCGAACAAAGACGGGGCATTGTTCTCAATGACCCCCTGCTAAAGCTGGTCCCGGCCCATAATGTCTCGATCGCCCTATTTATCATTATCTGGACCCTCTCGACGCTGGCGGCGGTCCGGGCTGTCCAAAACCCCAGGATGTTCCTGACCTTTGTGTGGTCCTGGGTCATACTGAGCGTTTTCCGGATGCTGACGATCTCCCTGGTGCCGCTGGACCCGCCGGCCGGTCTTATAGGTCTGGTAGACCCGCTGAGCAATGCCTTTTATGGGCCAAAATTTATCACCAAAGACCTCTTCTTCTCGGGACATACTTCCACCGTATTCCTGCTATATCTCTGTTTACCCGGCCGGGTGGATAAAAGGCTGGCCCTGCTGATCACCTTCGGTGTGGCCACGCTCCTGCTGATCCAGCACGTACACTATACCCTCGATGTCCTGGGCGGATTCCTCTTTGGATGGCTCTCCTGGTGGATAGCTACAAAAACGATCCTTCGCGAGCCTGCCAATCCCTCCAATTGACGGCCCCCTTTTAAAACGCTTCCCCCAACTGCAGGTAAAACCCATTTGACCCGCCCTTGGCCAGTCCATAATCCAGGCGCAGGTTCAGCTTTTCCTTTTGGTTCAGGGCGACACGCAGTCCGCCCCCATAGGAATACTTATAATGCTGGAAATTGATATCCTTTAACTCCGGCCCCACATTACCCATATCCGCAAAGCCCACCGCACCGATCCGCCAGAAAAGCGGCACCCGATATTCCGCCTGGAACACCCCTGCATTCTTATCCCGGTAACGGCCGGCGTAATACCCCCGCATCGTGCTGGACCCGCCCAGGTAAGCCAGGCTCCTCAAAGGAACTGCTCCCGAATTGAAATCACCCAGCGCCTGCAGCGCCAACACCTGCCCCTTATATACCGGAATAAATCGTCGGAGATCGATTACGTAGCTGGTATACAAGTAGTTAGACCCAAGGAAAGGAGCGAATTGATCGAAATAAAATTGAAACATCGCCCCCCTGTCTGGAGAAAAAGCATTATTACGGGTGTCATAAGTAACGCTTCCCCCCAGACCCGACACATGATATCCCTGCCGGCCAAGCACATTTTCGGTGTCAAATAGTCCACCCTGCTCATAATTGATGTCAAATACGCGTTGATACTGATAAACGACACCCAGGAACAGGTTTTTTGCGACAAGAAATTGGGGATGAAGGAAGGCATAATACTGTTTGAAACTATAGGCTTCCTCATTGCTGTCCGGAGCTCTTTTGCCAAGGCCCCAGAACTCGTCGGGGAAGGAACTATAGGATAGCTGCTCATTGACAATAAACCGTTCACCGGGAAAATAAATAGATCCATTTATTGCGGTGACAAACTGGTGGCGGGTTGTATACAATGCTACCGCCTCCGCGTTAGAGGTCCGCGAAACCGTGTCCCGGCCCCTGAGACCCTTAAGATGGAAGGTAGCTGCACCGGCGCCGCCAAAAGACCAACCGGTTTCTATGGACCGGGCAATGATTGGCAGAACGAGAACATGCTGTATATTTGCCGGACTTTTTATTGGTAGTTTCAGCTTTTCGACGGGTACTCTATTCAGGCTATCTTTTTGGGCCATCCCGTTGAAAGGCAGGAAAATAAAATAGGAAAGTCCAAGAAAATAGATAAATATTGCTTTTCTGGTGAAAGGAGGAGGCAATGTTGTATTATATTTATATTTATGTTTATTGATAAAGTGAGGCAAATTAACGCGGAAAATCTTAAATTCTTATATTTGAGCATTATTGAAGATTTCACAATTTGTTAAAATTCAATTAACCCAATATTTAAAAAGCTCTGAAGCGGAGAGGGACGACCCTTCCTTTTCTTAAAGTAAAGCTAGACAATATGAAAAAATTCGAATGCCCCGATTTTGTTTTAGCGGATAAAATAACGGAAGAACAATATAGCTTTTTCGACAAGCATGGCGTGATCATCTTTAGGAATTTCTTGAATTCGGAGTCCGTTCAATTATTTATAAAAGAGCTTAACCGCATTGAAAAGCAGTGGCTGCAGGAAGGCCGCGACAAGGTCAATGGCATTCCCCTGAAATTCGGCAAGGATCAGGATGGTAACAAGATGATCCAGCGCATGTGCTTTCTCTCTCTCTACAGCGAGGCGCTGCACGAGATGCTGCAGGATCCCCGCGTTAGGGGCCTCGTAGGCCTCCTCTATCCTTATGAGGGCCGCATCAGCGAAAACGAGAAGGACGGATTGATCCTGAACCATTACGTCCGGATGCCGGAAAGCAACTTTACGCAGATGGGCTGGCATACCGATAGTCCCCGCGATCTCTTTCTGGGACAAAAGATCATGCCAATGTTGAACATAGGCATCCACCTGAATGACACCCCGTTTGAAAATGGGGGTTTGCGGGTATTGCCGGGAACACACAAACAAGGCATCCTCCGCTTGTTATTTGGTAAAAAGTATTTTATCGACAATAACCCCGATCGCCGCGAAATCGGCTTCGACTTGAGCGCCGGCGACCTCACCGTTCATGACGGCCGGATCTGGCATCGCGCACAGCAGTCCCCGCTTTATGGGGAAGCCAGCCGCCGGCGGGTAATGTATATCCCCATCATTTGCGGGAAATATATGCCCAAGGATGAAAAAAGCAAGACGCCATTCTACCATCGCCTTGCTTCCAAAGTACAGAACTAGACCCCACTCCATAACAAGACAGTAAACTCATAAAATAACGCCGGCCTCCCTGGCCGGCTTTTTTTTGATCTTCCCCCGCCCCTACAGCAATGACAACTGCGCTTTCCTTACTTTTACGGCATGGAATATGCATTAATAACCGGCGCCAGTAAAGGCATTGGCAAAGCCATCGCCGGCGACCTGGCAGCGCGCGGCTTCAACGTCCTTCTCGTAGCCCGTTCAGAAGAATTATTACAGCAGGAAGCCAACCGAATCAGCACGCTCTATCCCATCAAAGCCGATTGGCTGGCCCTTGACCTGTCGATGCAGGAAGCCGCACAAAATGTCTATGACTGGTGCCGCGCAAAGGATTATACCGTCACCGCACTCGTCAACAACGCCGGCTATGGCCTCAGTGGGCCTTTCGAAAAATATTCGGCCGATCAGCACCTGAATATGATGCAATTGAATATGTCCACGCTGGTAGCGCTGACCCGCCTCTTCCTGCCGGATCTTCTCCGGCAACCCAAAGCCTATATCCTGAACGTCGCCAGCTCCGCCGCCTACCAGGCCGTTCCCGGACTCAGCCTCTACGCCGCCACCAAAGCCTTCGTGCTCGCCTTCAGCCGCGGCTTGCACCAGGAGCTGTACAAGGGCCCCGTCTCTGTCACCTGCGTCTGCCCCGGCGCCACCGACACCGATTTCCCCAACCGCGCCCAGCTCGGCGAAAAAGGCATGGCCGCGGCCCAAAAGCTCAATATGACCCCTGATGCCGTCGCCCTCATCGCCACCCGCGCCATGCTCGCCCGCAAACCCGAAGTCATCACCGGCTTCGTCAATAAGCTCGGCGCCGCCATGGCGTGGCTCCTCCCCAAAACCCTCGTTGAGCGCACCGCGATGAAGATCTACGAATAAACCCACGCTGTCATGCTGCCGTGCTCTTCCGCGGCCCTGCGCCCGGTCCACTTGCGCTATCTCAAATGCCGCACGTAACTTTCGGGATTGTCCAAAAATCGTTTCGTAATCTGGTAGTGATCGGTCTCCTTATATTCGACCTGCACCATGCCATTTTCCTGTATCTCGTAGAGGGTTGCGCCGGGTATTCCCATCAATATCGGCGAATGGGTGGCGATGATGAATTGGGCGTTTCTGGTTTTTAATACTTCGAGGATAATCGCCATCAGCGATAGCTGCTTCAATGGTGACAGCGCCGCCTCCGGTTCGTCAAGGAGATAAATACCCTTGCCTTGCAGCTGGATTTGAAGAATGGTAAGATAGGCCTCGCCATGGCTGAATACGCGCATGTCGGAGCCCTATTTTTTTATCATCTCCCGAAGATAGAAGCGCATGCTATCGCTCATCTTTTCGATCACCGATTCGTCGACCTGCCCCTTCAGTTCATGAAGGCTCATCATGATTTTGGCTTTTTCCCTGTCCAGGCCGTTGATAAACGCACTGAAATCCTCGGCCCTGAAGAAAAAGCCCTTGCCGGTCTCTCTTTTCCACTCGATTTCCAGGCTGGGCTTCAACAGTTTCACGGCCGCAAAGCTGTCCGACTCCTCGATCCGTCCTCCAATCAATGGAACATCCAGCTGATACGCAATGCTCTCCAGCAGCGTCGACTTCCCGCAGCCATTATCTCCCACAAAAATAGTGACCTTCTCATCCAGCTGCACATTTCTCGCAAACCGCACCGCAGGAATATTAAAAGGGAATGGCTGCTGCCTGTCCGTATTGATCGAAAAGGATTTTATAAAGGTCACGATATCATTTTCAGTTCAAATGAAGTTAACCAAAAACTATCGATCCCATCCTTTTCCCTCCTGCCCTCTTGTCCGGCCCCATCTATTCCCGTCCCGCCCCCAGCCGCCCCGCGCCAAACAAACCCATCCCGCGCCCCTGCACCAACTCCGGCTGTCCCCGCCCACTCCAAACTGTCTTGATTCCAAAGAATTTGCACCCGCATTTTTCCAACTTTGGATTTTATCCTATATTTGCAGCCCTTAAGCGGATGAGCCCCATCTCGTCCAATTTATCAGGCCCCGTAGCTCAATTGAATAGAGCATTTGACTACGGATCAAAAGGTTTCAGGTTTGAATCCTGACGGGGTCACAAAGCCGCCCAGGCAATAGCCAGGCCGGCTTTTTTGTTTCGGAGCGCGCTAATCTGACACGGTCGATTTAAGACGCATCCTCAATCCGCTTTTGTTTAGACTCTTTTTGCTTTGAGCCGCCGGAGCCAAAATGATAAGAAAATGTTAACGTAGCCCTGGAGCTTACTTTGCGAACTTCCAAATCGATTATGAGATCATCGCTGCTTCTTAAAAGTGACGCCGCCCGGCCGTTAAAAATGTTATTGGCATTAAAGCTCAGCGAAGCCCTGTTTCCGGCGAAGTCATACTTTGCAGCTGCGTCCATTTCAAAAGCCGCCCGGTTTTTGTCCTCCAAAAACATATCCGAAGCCCGGTAATCCGCGCGGATTTGAAATGACAATCCTTGTACAGGTGTTACATTACTGGTGATATTTGCATTCCAGCTGATCCCATTGTTGGCAGTTATACCATATTGCGGAGCCGCAGCATTATCCCGATCAAAGATATTGGCATTGGCGGTAAGTTCCCATCCTTTTAGCAGACCAAAATGGCCGATCAACTCAAGCCCGGTGGTAATGGAGTATTTTAAATTTTCAGGTATCGTGGTTGTTTCATTATTAACCGGGTCGGCTTGAATATATTTAATTACATTGTTGATCGTGTTATTATAGATGCCGCAGGTAAAGGATATATTTTGCCAGGTTTTATTATAATCTAATTCCAGGTCAGTAACGCCTTCCGGTACTAAACCCGGGTTACCCTTGTTGTAATTTGTCGGGTCGGAAAAATCCGTCGTGGAATTCAATTGCCTTACCGATGGCTTTGAAAGCCGGTGGGTAAATGTGAACTGTAATTGGCTGTTTTTTTTAAGCTTTTCGGTGAGCAGCACACTTGGATATATTCCTTTGACCGGCACTTTTAACGGGGCTGCAAATAACATATAATTTGCATTATAACTCATAAAAATAGCGTCGGTGTGACTATCTTCTCCCCTTACACCTGCCTGGTAGCTGAAATTGCCAATCTGGTTCTTATAGTTCATATAAATGGCGTTCACCTGGTTATTGCTGCTAAACAAATCGGTAAGTGTATAAAGCGGAGTTTCGCCCGTATTTAAAACGTTATAGGCATATTGGTCATTATTTCCGATGGTGATCTGGCTGCGGTAACCGGCTGAGAATTGACCCGATTTACCAACTGGCAAAACATAATCAGCCTGTATATTATAATTAGTGGCCTTATGCCTGGTATCATTTATCAACGGTGTATCAATATTGGATGATTGCATGCCATTAACAGGGTTATAACGGGTTGTATATTGCTGGAAGTCCCTGAAACTGCCGTATGCGTAGGAGAAGTTGAGCGCAAGTTCGGCTTTAGGTTTCTTAAAATGCCTGTTGTAGTCGAGATCAATTTCATAACTGTTGGCATTATTATTTACGGTATTATAGCGGTTGTAGGACTCAATAAGTGCGTCATCTGCAGCATAATCAGTAAAACTTAGAAACTGATCCTCATGCCTGTTACGCGAATTAAGACTGGCGGATATACTTAATGTGCTCCCGGGCGTAAGTGAATAATCAATGCCGGCTTTTACAAACTGTATTTTGTTTCGGGTAACGTATGGAAAATTTTCATTAGTATACACAACGGAGTCAGTCGGTTTCAAAAAAGTGTAGCGCTGACTCCCAGTAGTGAGGGTGTTTCCATCCTTGAGGCTATAGTTCCCGTAAAGGTTTACCTTGCCACTTTGGTAACTCAGGCTGGCATCACCATTATAGTTATCATTCGTACCGCCGGCAATATCTGCGGAGCCGTTTAATCCGGGCCTGCTGTTCTTTTTTAGAATAATGTTGATAATACCCTCGCCATTGGCATCATAATTAGCCGGTGGATTGGGAATCACTTCAATGCTTTCGATTGCGCTGGCCGGTATAGATTGGAGTATCTGGGTAATGTCGCCATTTGCGATAATGGAAGGTTTTCCGTCAACGAGGACTTTAACATTGGTAGATCCGCGGAGGCTTACATTGCCGTAACCATCAATTTGCAGGGTTGGTACGTTCTGCAACAGATCAGCCGCATTGCCGCCTTTGCTGACAAGGCTCTGGTCAACTGCAAATACCTTTTTACCGTCTATATTTCGTAATGCCTCCTTTTTGCCAGTGATGACAACCTCCTTCAGTAACTTGTTCTTTGATGCGGTCA
>Ga0302326_10002425_pt1 | contig 45539 bp, 33 predicted proteins | sample Palsa_T0_3_FD_202264 | JGI IMG/M metagenome (GOLD analysis project Ga0302326, IMG submission 202264) | Peat permafrost microbial communities from Stordalen Mire near Abisko, Sweden - Palsa_T0_3 | ecosystem: Environmental > Terrestrial > Soil > Palsa > Peat permafrost | place: Sweden: Abisko... | reverse complement strand
GCTGCGTCAGGCTTTCGCCCATTGCGCAATATTCCCCACTGCTGCCTCCCGTAGGAGTCTGGGCCGTGTCTCAGTCCCAGTGTGGCCGGTCGCCCTCTCAGGCCGGCTACCCGTCGTCGCCTTGGTGAGCCGTTACCTCACCAACTAGCTGATAGGCCGCGAGTCCATCCCTAGCCGAAAAACTTTCCACCGTGGCTGATGTCAGCCGTGGTCATATCCGGTATTAATTCCGGTTTCCCGGAGCTATCCCGAAGCTAAGGGCAGGTTGCTCACGTGTTACTCACCCGTTCGCCGCTCGAGTACCCCGAAGGGCCTTTCCGCTCGACTTGCATGTGTTAAGCACGCCGCCAGCGTTCGTCCTGAGCCAGGATCAAACTCTCCATTGAATGTCTATATGCAAACCGCAGGCGCGATCCGAGGACCGGCCATGCGAGGTGCGGACATTGTAAGAGTGCCTCTTCGGGCCGGCGAACCGGACCTGGAGACGATCTTGGCGTTTCCGTAGGGGTACTGCACCGTTGCCGGTACAGCCCCTGACGGGGTTATTGTTGTGCATGTGCACTGGCTTTTAGCACGCTGTTGAGTTCTCAAGGAGCGGACGCACACCATCGGAGGCTTGGCCTCTTCCGGGGCAACCCTACGAACTTACCCGAACAGTCAGGGACTGTCAACCAAGTTCGCGGAACCAGACTTGCTTCGTAACTCGTGGTACCTCCAGCATACCCCGTAGCGGCGCCCCGTAGTACGGAGCAAAAGCCGGGAGGTACTGTGCTGAGCCCCCACCAGCTGTCCGCCTTGATGGCGTACCGCCGGGGCCGGGCGCAAGACGAAACACTAGGGATCACAGGGGATCAAGTCAAATTGCGCTGGCTATCTGCACGCCCCCGACCGTGCGCTTGCCGCGCCGCAACACCAGGTACCGGCCATGCAGCAGGTCACTCGGCAGCGGCACCGCATCGGCATCCGCGACCTTAACGTTGTTCAGGTACGCGCCGCCCTCGGCGATGGTCCGGCGGGCCGCCGACTTGCTCGCCGTGAGCCCGGTCGCGGCCATCAGGTCCGCCACCCTGGGCAGCCCGCCGCCTGCGTCCTGGTGGCCGTTGCTGGTCTCGCCCATCCTGACGGTGGCCGACGGGACCTCGGCCAGGGCCGCCGCCAGGGTCCGCTCATCCAGCGCCCGCAGATCGCCCTGGCCGAACAGCGCCCGGGCGGCGGCCACCGCCCGGGCGCACTCGTCCGCCCCGTGCACCAGGGCGGTCACGTCATCGGCGAGCACGCGCTGCGCGGTCCTGGCGGCCGGCCGCTCAGCGATGTCCCGCTCCAGCTCAGCGATCTCGTCACGGGACCGGAACGTGAAGACCCGGAGCAGGCCGGGAACCTCGGCGTCGGACCTGTTCATCCAGAACTGGTGGAACGCGTAGGGACTCATCAGCTCCGGGCTCAGCCAGATCGCGCCGCCCTCGGTCTTCCCGTACTTGGTCCCGTCCGGCTTCGTGATCAGCGGCGTGGCCAGGGCGTGCACGGAATCCCCTGCCACCCGCCTGATCAGGTCGACGCCCGCCACCAGGTTGCCCCACTGATCGCTGCCGCCGAGCTGCAGGACGCAGTCGCGCCGGCGGTGCAGCTCCAGGTAGTCGTATGCCTGCAGGATCTGGTAGCTGAACTCGGTGTAGCTGATCCCGCCCGCCTCCAGGCGCGCCCTGACCGACTCCCTGGCGAGCATCTGGTTCACCGGGAAGTGCTTGCCGATGTCGCGCAGGAACTCCAGCGCGGTCAGGCCCTCGGTCCAGTCCAGGTTGCTGACCATCAGCGCGCCGGACGGGCCAGGGGCGAAGTCGAGGAACCGGCTCACCTCGCCGCGGATCCGCTCTACCCAGCCGGCCACCAGCTCGCGCGGGTTCAGTACCCGCTCGGCCGACTTGCCGCTCGGGTCGCCGATCAGCCCGGTCGCGCCGCCGACCAGCCCGATCGGCCGGTGCCCGGCCAGCTGGAACCGGCGCATGGTCAGCAGCAGCACCAGGTTGCCGATATGCAGGCCGGGCGCGGTCGGATCGAAGCCGCCGTACAAGGTGACCGGTCCGGCGTCCAGCGCCTCGCGCAGGCCGTCGAGGTCGGTCGTGAGCGCGATCAGGCCGCGCCAGGTCAGCTCGTCGATGATGTCGGTCACGGCTGCATCGTCCCACCATCGCGAGCCGGAGCGGAAACCGCTTTCGCGGCGGCGCGCCGCGGCACGTGCGCCCGGTACGGCGAGACGGTCGGGTCCCCGGCGATCCAGAACCGCCACGGGACCTCCGCCGCCTGGCTGATCCCCACCCGTGGCCCCCGGCGCACGTCGGCCGCCGTCACCGCCAGCGCCGGCCCGCTGATGCGCAGCGGCGAGCCGGGAGCGCACACGTCCGCGCCATTCAGCGAGCGGCCAATGCCCAGCGCCTGGCACAGCCGGGCGGGCCCCCGGGCAAGATCACGCTCGCCGACCCCCCGGCCAGCAGCGGATCTGCGCCGGGCGGCGAGCGTCGCGCCCTCGATCACCCGGCCGGCCCGGAGCAGGACCGCCGACGCCGTTCCGGCCGGCAGGCAGACCAGGTTGACGCAGAAGTGCATGCCGTAAGTGAAGTAGACGTAGGCATGCCCCGGGTCGCCGAACATCACGGCGGTGCGCGCGGTGCGGCCGCGGAACGCGTGCGAGGCGGCGTCCGCCATCCCGGCGTAGGCCTCGACCTCGGTGATCAGCACGGCGACGGTGCCATCAGGGGCGTGATGGCTGAGCACGCAGCCCAGCAGGCCTGGCGCCACCTCCTGGGCCGGGCGCCCGAAGAAGCCGCGCGGCACCGGGGCGGTCAGTGCGCCGCCCATGCGGCGTGCCCGTCGACGGCGGTGCGGAGCGCCGCGAGCTGCTCAGCGACCCGGGCCGGCGAGGTGCCGCCGAAGGTGTTCCTGGCCGCCAGGGCGCCCGGCACGGTGAGCACCTCCCGCACGTCCGGGGTCAGCTGCGGCGATACCCGGGCCAGGTCGGCGTCGCTCACCTCGGCGAGCTCGCACTCGTGCACCTGGCACCACACCACCAGGTGCCCCACGACCTCGTGCGCCTCGCGGAACGGCACGCCGCGCCGGACGAGCAATTCAGCCAGGTCGGTGGCGAGCGCGTGGCCGGCGGCAGCACTCCGAGACATCCGTTCAGCATTAAAACGGATCGTTCCCACCAGTCCTGCCATCGCCGGCAGCACGAGCAGCAGCGTGTCCACCGCGTCGAATACCGGCTCCTTGTCCTCCTGCAGATCCCGGTTGTACGTCAGCGGCAGCCCCTTCAGCATCGTGAGCAGCCCCGTCAGCCCGCCGATCAGCCGGCCGGCTTTGCCGCGGGCGAGCTCGGCCACGTCCGGGTTCTTCTTCTGCGGCATGATCGACGACCCGGTGGCGTAGGCGTCGTCGATCTCGGCCCAGCCGAACTCGTGCGAGGACCAGAGCACGATCTCCTCGCCGAGCCTGGACAGGTGCACGCCGAGCAGCGCCGCGGCGAAGCAGAACTCGGCAGCGAAGTCACGGTCGCTGACCGCGTCCATCGAGTTGGCCGCGGCGGAGTCGAAGCCAAGCTCGGCGGCGACGGTCTCGGGATCGAGCGGCAGCGAGGAGCCGGCCAGCGCGCCGGACCCGAGCGGGCAGACCGCCGCCCGCCTGTCCCAGTCCCGCAGCCTGCCGACGTCGCGCGCGAACGCCTGGACATGCGCGAGCAGCTGGTGGGCGAACAGCACCGGCTGGGCGTGCTGCAGGTGAGTGAGCCCGGGCGCCGGCGTGGCCAGGTGGCGCTGCGCCTGGTCCATCAGCGCGGTCTCCAGCTCGGCCAGCCGCAGGGTGACAAGCCGCGCGTGGTCGCGCAGGTACAGCCGCAGGTCGGTGGCGACCTGGTCGTTGCGGCTGCGGCCCGCCCGCAGCTTGCCGCCGAGCGACCCGGCGCGCTCCAGCAGCCCGCGCTCCAGCGCCGTGTGCACGTCCTCGTCGGCCGCGGTCGGGCGGAAGGCGCCGGTCCCGCAGGCCCGGCCGAGGTCGTCGAGGGCGGCGAGCAGGCGGGCGAGCTCCATGTCGTCGAGCAGCCCGGCCTTGTGCAGCACCCGCGCGTGCGCCCGGGAGGCGAGCAGGTCGTACGGGGCCAGCCGCCAGTCGAACTGGACGCTGACGGACAGCCGGGCGAGCGCCTCGGCTGGCCCGGTCTCGAACCGTCCGCCCCAGAGCCTGACCGGAGGACCTGCTTCGCTGTCTGCCACGGCGTTCCTCTTCCTGCCCGGGAGCCTACCTGGCCCCGCTGGCGTGGGTGGCCTGGATGGCCGCCCCGCGGTCGCGGCCGGCCGCGATCTTGCTGGGCAGGCCCCAGAGCTCCACGAAGCCCTTGGCGAGGCCCTGGTCGAAGGAGTCGCCGCTGTCGTAGGTGGCCAGCCCGTAGTCGTACAGCCCGGACGGGCTGCGGCGGCCGGTGACCACCGCGGTGCCGGCCCGGAGCCGTAGCCTGACGTCGCCGGTGACATGGCGGGACGCCTCGGCCATGAATGCCTCAAGCGCGCGGCGCAGCGGGGAGAACCAGAGCCCGTCGTAGACGAGCTCAGTCCAGCGCTGCTCCGCCTGCCGCTTGAACCTGGCGAGATCACGCTCCAGGCAGACGTTCTCCAGCTCCTGGTGCGCGGTGATCAGCGTGATCGCGCCAGGAGCCTCGTAGATCTCCCTGCTCTTGATGCCGACGAGCCGGTCCTCGACCAGGTCGATCCGGCCGATCCCGTGCGCGCCGGCGCGCCGGTTCAGCTCGGTGATGATCTCCAGCGGGCTGAGCTCGCGCCCGTCCAGCGCTACCGGGATTCCCTCGGCGAAGCTCACCACCACCTCGTCGGGCTCGCGGGGCAGTCCCGGGTCGCTGCTGTAGCCGTACACGTCGTCGTGCGGCGCCTCCCAGATATCCTCCAGGTGGCCGGTCTCGCAGCTGCGGCCCCACAGGTTCTGGTCGATGGAGTACGGCGAGCGGGACGTGACGCTGATCGGCAGCCCCGCCTCGGCGGCGAACGCGATCGCCTTGTCCCTGGTCATGCCGGAATCGCGGACCGGCGCGATGACCGTCACCTCGGGCGCCAGGCAGGCCATGCCGACCTCGAACCTGACCTGGTCGTTGCCCTTGCCGGTGCAGCCGTGCGCCACCATGCTCGCGCCGTACTCCCTCGCCACGGCGGCCAGGTGGGTGGCGATCAGCGGCCGGGACAGCGCGGAGACCAGCGGGTACCGGTCCATGTACAGGGCGTTCGCCCGCAGCGCCGGCATGCAGAAGTCCGTGGCGAACTCGTCCCTGGCGTCGGCGACGACCGACTCGGCTGCGCCGCAGGCCAGCGCGCGCTGCCGGATCGTCTCCAGGTCCTCGCCGCCCTGGCCGACGTCGACGGCCAGCGCGATGACCTGAGCGCCGGTGCTCCTGGCGATCCAGCCGATGGCTACCGAGGTGTCCAGGCCGCCGGAGTAGGCGAGCACGATGCGTTCGGTCATGGGATCCTCCTGATGGGTGCCGGTATGCTGCCTAATTCCGCCGCTCGGCGAGCCTGAGCAGCGCCTGGGCGAGTCCTTCGCCGCCGGACGGATCCCGCGCGATCACCAGGACCGTGTCGTCGCCGGCGACCGTGCCGAGGATCCCGGGCCAGTCCGCGTGGTCGATCACCGAGGCGAGGAACTGCGCGGCGCCTGCCGGGGTGCGCAGCACGACCAGGTTGCCGCTCGCCTCGGCGGCGACCAGCAGCTCGGCCGCTGCCCTGGCCAGCCGGGCGGTTGGTTCCTGCGCTAGCCGGGGCGCGGCCGGCTCCTGGGTCAGGCCGGTCGTGGCCCGCTGCTGGGCCAGCCCGGGGCGGGATCCGGGACCGCCAGGCTCACCGGGCAGCGCGTAGAACAGCGCTCCGTCCGCGCCGCGGAGCCGTACCGCGCCGAGTTCCTCGAGGTCACGTGACAGCGTGGTCTGGGTGACCCGGAACCCGCGGCTGGCCAGGCAGTCGGCGAGCTCCTCCTGCGATCGCACTGCCGTGCGCTCCAGGATGCCGGCGATCTGGGCGTGCCTGGCGGCCTTGGTAACCGGGATCACCGCGCTCATGGCAACCTGGGCGGCGGCATGGTCAGGCTCCCTGCGGGACATAGGCGCGGGCGTCATCGAGTATCCCGGCCAGCGCGCTGGTGAACGCGTCTGCCTGCGCGGCCGCCAGGATCAGCGGCGGCGCGAGCCGGATGGCGTCCGGCTGGACCGCGTTGACCAGGTAGCCGGCCCGCCTGCACGCCGCCTCGACGGCCGGAGCGACCGGCTCGGCCAGCTCGATGGCCAGCCAGAGACCGCGACCGCGGACGCCGGCCACCAGCGGGTGACCCGCCGCGAGGATTCCCGCCCGCAGGCGGCGCCCGGTCGCGGCGGCCTGGTCGAGTAGCCCGTCGGCCTCGATCGTGTCCAGCACGGCGAGCGCCGCCGCGCAGGCGACCGGGTTCCCGCCGAACGTGCTGCCGTGGTCCCCCTTGCGCAGCGCCGTGCCGCATTCGCCGAGGCCGATGCACGCCCCGATGGGCAGCCCGCCGCCGAGCCCCTTGGCCAGCGTGATCACGTCGGGCGCAGCGCTGTCCTCCTGGTGCGCGAACCAGGCGCCGGTCCGCCCGATACCGCTCTGGATCTCGTCGAGCACCAGCAGCGCGCCGGCGGCGTCGCACGCCTCCCGCGCCGCGCGCAGGTAACCGGCCGGGGCCGGCACCACGCCCGCCTCGCCCTGGCACGGCTCAAGGAACAGTGCGGCGCAGTCCGCCCGCACCGCCGCCCGTAGCGCGCGCACGTCGCCGAAGGGCACGAACCGGACGTCAACCCCGAAGGGCCCGAACGGATCCCTGATGGAGCTCTTGCCGGTCAGCGCCAGCGCCGCCGAGGTGCGCCCGTGGAACCCGTTGTCGGCGGCGACGATGACCCGCCTGGACTCGCCCTGACGGCGCCGGACCACCTTGACCGCCGCCTCGTTGGCCTCGGTGCCCGAGTTGGCGAGGAACACCCGGCCGTCAGCCGGCTGCCCGCCGCTGCCGAGCAGGCCGAGCAGCCGCTCCGCCAGGGCGACCTCGCCCTCGTGCAGGAACAGGTTGGAGGTGTGCGCGATGCTGCGGACCTGCCGGGTCACCGCCTCGGTGATGGCCGGGTGCGCGTGCCCGAGCGCGCTCACCGCGATGCCGGCGATGAGGTCGGTGTACTGCCTGCCATCGGCGTCCCAGACCACACAGCCCTCGCCGCGCACCAGCGCGACCGGCGGCACGCCGTAGTTCGGCATCATCGCGGCCTCGAAGCGGTCCTGCAGTTGCCCGGTGCGGCTCATTCCTGGTAGCTCATTCCGTCTCTGTCAGCAATTCCGTGGCCGGGTCGGGCAGCACCATCGTGCCGATGCCCGAGTCGGTGAAGATCTCCAGCAGGATCGCGTGCGGGAGCCGCCCGTCGAGCACGTGCGCCCGCGGCACGCCGCCGCGGACCGCCTGCAGGCAGGCCTCCATCTTGGGGATCATGCCCTCGCTCAGTCCGGGCAGCATGGCTTCCAGCCTGGTGGCGGTGAGCTCGCTGATGACCTCGGCCGCGGCGGCCGCCGCGGCCCCGGCGCTGTCCGGCCAGTCCGCGTAGAGGCCTTCCACGTCGGTGAGCACGACCAGCTTCGCCGCGTTCATCGCCACGGCGATCGCCGCCGCGGCGGTGTCGGCGTTGACGTTGTAAACCTCGCCGCCCTCGCTGCGCGCGACGCTGGAGATGACCGGCACCCGGCCGTCATCAAGCAGCGCGTGCAGGGCACCGGGGTTCACCGCGTCGATCTTGCCGACCATGCCGATGTCGACCGGCTCGCCGTCCACGGTCACGTACCGGCGGCTGGCGGTGAGCAGGTTGGCGTCCTCGCCGGACATGCCGACGGCGAATGGGCCGTGCCGGTTGATCAGCCCGACGACGTCCCTGTTGACCTGCCCGGTGAGCACCATCCGGACGACGTCCATGGTTTCCGGTGTGGTCACGCGCAGGCCGGCCGTGAAGCTGGTCGGAACGCCGAGCCGGCTGAGCTGGGCGCTGATCTGCGGGCCGCCGCCGTGCACGACGACCGGGCGGAGCCCGGCGAAGCGCAGGAACACCACGTCCTCCGCGAACGCCTGCCGAAGCGCCTCGTCGGCCATCGCGTGCCCGCCGAACTTGATCACCACGGTCTCGCCGTGGAACCGGTCCAGCCACGGCAGCGCCTCGATCAGCGTCGCCGCCTTGGCGAGCGCGGCGACCCGGTCCGGCAGCCAGTCTGGTGGCTCGCCGGTGACCTTTCCCAGCAGCTGCGTCATGTCGAGTACGCCGAGTTCTCGTGCACGTAGGCGGCAGTCAGGTCGGTGGTGCGGATGGTCGCCGCGTGCTCACCCGCGGAAAGCTCGATGGTGATCGTCACGTCCCGGCCAGTCAGGTCCACGCCGGAGCGGTCGGCCGCGGCGAATCCGTTCCGGCAGACCCAGACGCCGTTGATGGCCACGTTGATCTGGTCGGGGTCGAACACCGCGTCGGTGGTCCCGACCGCAGCGAGCACCCGGCCCCAGTTGGCGTCCTCGCCGCCGATGGCGCACTTGAGCAGGTTGCAGCGAGCGACGGCGCGCCCTGCGGTGATAGCGTCCCGCTCGCTCGCCGCGCCGGTCACCTCGATCGCGATCGCCTTGCCCGCGCCCTCGGCGTCCAGCTGCATCTGGCGGGCCAGGTCCGCGCAGACGCCGGTCAGCAGCTCGCTGAACTCAGCGGGGTCCGCGCGCACGCCGGAGGCGCCGCTGGCCAGCAGCAGCACGGTGTCGTTGGTGGACATGCAGCCGTCGGTGTCGAGCCGGCTGAAGGTATGGTCGGTTGCCGCGCGCAGCGCCGCGTCAAGCTCGGCCGGGGCCACCTCAGCGTCGGTGGTCAGCACGCAGAGCATCGTCGCCAGGGCGGGTGCCAGCATGGCCGCGCCCTTCGCCATCCCGCCGATCGAGTAGCCGGAGCCGTGCCGGACGGCTTCCTTCGCGATGGTGTCCGTGGTCCTGATCGCGTCGGCGGCGGCGGCGCCACCGCCGCTGTCGGCCGCGGCGGCGGCCTTGTCCACGGCGGGCAGCAGCAGGCCCATTGGCAGCCGCTCGCCGATCAGGCCCGTCGAGCAGACGGCGATCTCGGCGGCGTCCCGCGAGATCGCGCCGGCCAGCCGCTGGGCGGTCAGCCTGGTGTCGGCGTCACCGCCCGGCCCGGTGCAGGCGTTCGCGCCGCCCGAGTTCAGCACGACGCCGCACAGCTGGCCGTCGCCCACGGCCTGCTCCGTCCAGCGCACCGGGGCGGCCTTCACCCTGTTCGCCGTGAACACCGCCGCGGCGGCATGTGAGGGCCCGTCGTTGAGCAGGACGGCGACGTCGGGCTCGCCCGAGTTCTTCAGCCCGGCCGCGACTCCGGCCGCGCGGAACCCGAGGGGCGCTGTGACGCTCATGGTGCTACTCCGTAGGTGGTGAGGCCGGCGGTCTCCGGCAGTCCGAGCATGAGGTTGGCGTTCTGGATGGCCTGGCCGGCCGCGCCCTTGCCGAGGTTGTCGATGGCGGCCACCGCGACCGCGCGGCCGGCCCGGGTGTCGGCCGCGCCCTGGAGGTGCGCGGCGTTCGACCCGCCGACGGCGGCCGTGGCCGGCCAGCGGCCCTCCGGCAGCAGACAGATGAACGGCTCGCTGGCGTAGGCACCGGACAGTGCCTCCCGCAGCACGGCCGAGGCCGCGTCCCCGGCGCCCGTCCCGGCAGCCTCCGGGTTCTGCCGTCCCGGCTCGGTCAGGCCGGCGGCGGCCTGCCAGCCGCTGGCCAGCCTGGCCGTGCAGGTGGCCAGGATGCCGCGCGGCATCGGCGCCAGCATCGGCGTGAACGAGATCGTTACCTGGGCGCCAGCGGCCTCGCCGAGCGCCTGCTCGATCTCCGGCGTATGCCGGTGCGTCCCGGCCACCTGGTAAGCGGAGACCGAGCCCATGACCTCGCTGCCGAGCAGCTCCGCCTTGGCGGCCCGGCCGGCACCGGAGGTGCCGGACGCGGCGACGATCACTATGTCAGCGGGCTCCACCAGGCCGGCCGCCAGCAGCGGCGCGAGCGCGACGATCGCCGCGGTGGCGTAACAGCCGGGGTTGGCAACCCTGGTGGCTGCCCTGATCTGGGCACGCGCGCCGGGCAGCTCGGGCAGCCCGAAGATCCAGCGCCCCTGATGGGGCGTGCCGTAGTACCTGGTCCAGGCCTCGGCGTCGGCCAGCCTGAAGTCCGCGCCCAGGTCCACGATCCTGGTCGCGTCCGGCAGCCGGCTGGCCAGCGGCCCGGACTGCCCGTGCGGCAGGGCGAGGAAGACGAGGTCGCAGCCGGAGAGCAGGCCAGGATCGGTGGCATCGAACAGCCGCTCCGCCAGCGCGGGCAGGCCGGCCAGCTGGGGATGAACGGCTCCTACCGGCTGGCCCGCCTTGCTGTCCGCGGTGACCGCGCCGATCTCCAGGTCAGGATGGCCAGCCAGCAGCCGAAGGAGCTCGCCGCCCGCATAGCCGCTCGCGCCGGCCACCGCCACCCGCGCTCCCATGCACTCTCCTCAGATCGGCGGCCAGTCAGCCTTCCCGCAGCCAGTCAGCCCTCCCGGCAAGCTACTGAATTATTATGCAGATCAGCGCTTGATTATGCAAACACGTGGCCACGCCGCCGCCGCGACGAACCGGGATGGTTCGGGTAAATTCCGGAGCCGACTTGGGGAGGGCGGGGAACGGGCGGCATGATGAGAGGCCCCGGAAGGAGACGCCCGATGGCTGGTGGCCGACAGCGCTTCCCCTTAGCCAGTGGCCAGCGGCGCTCCCGGAAGGCCGCCGGTCGCCCGCATCCCTCCGCGTGTCGCCCGCGCCGCTCCGTGTCCGGTGCGCTGGTGGCCCTGATCGCCGCGTCACTGGCCGTGACCGGCTGCGGCTCGGCCGGCGCCCACCCGGTCAGCACGGCGTCAGCCACCCGGGTGCGCACCGACAAGGCCGTTACCTCATGCGGGACCACCAAAACCGCCGCTAACGTGCCGGTCCGCGTCCACATCCAGCACGGCCCGGCCTCCTGCGAGATGGCCATGAGCGTCGAGCGGAGCTATGCCAGGGCGATCCTGGCGGGCAAGGCGCCGGGCAACGGCGGCGGCGGCCCGGTCCACATCAGCGGCTGGACCTGCCGGGGATTCCCCACGCCCATCGTGCTGGCCACCGGCAAGGCCTCCAAGTGCGTCATGGGATCAGCCGAGATTCTGGCCATTCTCCCCGCGCCCGCCTAGCAAATCTCCCCGCGCCCGCCCAGCCATGCTGGGGCGGATCAGGATCCGCTGCGCAGGACGGCGCCGGTGCGCCTGTGCGCCTCGGCGACAGCGGCGTCACGGGCCGCGCTGACCTCCTCGGCGGTCAGGGTCCGGTCGATGGCGCGGAACCGCAGCGTGTACGCGAGCGATTTGCGCCCCTCACCTGCCTGTTCCCCGGTGTACACATCGAAAAGCCGGATGTACTCAAGGACCGCCGCCGGGCCGGCCCCGGCCGGCCCGGCCCCGGCCGCCCCGGCGGTGAGCGCTGCCTCGACATCGGCGGCGGGCACCTCGCCAGGCACGATGAGGGCCACGTCCTGGGTGGCGGCGGGATACGCCGAGATGACCGGAGCCTGGACCGGTCCCAGCGCCGCCGCCGCGGTCTCGATCACGGACATGTCGAGTTCGATCGCGCAGGTACGCGGCGGCAGGCCGAACTCCGCCACGGTCCGGGGATGCAGCTCGCCCGCGTGACCGGCGAGCCAGTCCCTTTCCCCGCCGGCCTGGACGTACAGGGCGGCGCAGCGGCCCGGATGCCAGGGTGCCTGCTGCTCGGCCCGGACCGAGAACGGCACCCGGCTGATCCGCAGCACCTGCCGCGCCGCCTCGACGGCATCCGCCCAGCCCGCCGGGCGCCCGGCACCCCACCAGCCAGGGATCTCCCTGTCACCGGCCAGCGCTACCGCGAGATGCAGCGGCTGATCGGGCAGGGCCGCGTCCAGCGTGGCCACCTCCTGGATCGAGGGGCTCCGGTCAACCCGCAGGATCGGCGCCATCCGCTGGCCCTCCGGACGGGTAAGGAACACCAGGCCGAGCTCGAACAGCGCGAGGTCGGCGAAGCCACGGCCGATGTTGCGGCCGAGCACGCGCAGGAGCCCGGGCAGCAGGGTGCCGCGCATCAGCGGCTCGTCGTCCTTGATCGGGTTGACCAGCCGGGGCACGTTGCGCCGTGGGTCGTCCGGCGGCAGACCAAGCCGGTCGGCATCGGCCGGCGAGCAGAACGGATTGCTGATCACCTCGACGTACCCGGTGCTGGCCAGCGCCCGGCCGATCGTCCGCCGCATCCGCTGTCGCGGCGTGAGGCCATGACCGGCGGCCGCGCGCGGCATCCGGACCGGGATGTTCTCGTATCCCTCCAGCCTGATGACTTCCTCGGCCAGGTCGCTGGGGTCGGTCAGATCCGGCCGCCACGACGGCGGCGTGACCGAGAGCCGCTGCCCGGTCCGGTCGTGCCTGCCGTGATCATTCCGGACGTGCCTGCTCGGCGGGGGCAACGGCGCGGCCGGCGGCGGGGGCAACGGCGGGGCCGGCGGGACAGCCGCCTCGGCACCGGAGACCCCCGGGTCGCCGGCCCCCGCGCCGGCCCGGGGCGGCTCCGGCTCGGCCGCCAGTTCGCAGCCCACCTGCCGCAGTCTGCGGATCACGGCGCTGCGTCCGTAGACCACCCCGGCCACCTGATCCGGGTAGTCAGCGTCCATCACCACCGGCGCCACCGTGACGTCGGCCTCCGCATGGGTGCAGCCGGGCACGGCAGTGCCGCCGCCTATCGAGGCGAGCAGCGACGCTGCCCTGGCCGAGGCCCGGAGCGGCAGCTCGCGGTCCACGCCACGGGCGAAACGCATGGACGCCTCGCTGTTCAGCTTGTGCCGGCGGCTCATCCTGGCCGTGCCCTCGGCCGAGAAGTGAGCGGCCTCGATCACCATGTCGCTGCTGCCTGCCGAGATCTCGGTGGCGAGCCCGCCCATCGTCCCGGCCATCGAGATCGGGCCGGAGGAGTCGGTGATCAGGATGTCATCGGGATCGAGGTCGCGGACCACGTGGTCGAGGGTCTCCAGCCGCTCGCCGGGCCGGGCACGGCGGACCACGATGGGCCCGCTGAGCTTGCCGGCGTCGAAGGCGTGCAGCGGCTGGCCCAGCTCGAGCATCAGGTAGTTGGTCACGTCCACCGACAGCGAGACGCCGCGCATCCCGGCCCTGGCCAGGCGCACCCGCATCCACAGCGGGACCGGCCGGGTCTCGTCGACCCCGCGCACCTCCCTGAGCACGAACCGGTCACAGGCGCTGGTGTCCTCGATGCTGGCCGGGTAGACATCGGCGGACTGCGTGTCGACGGCATCGGGCTGGCCGACGCCGGCCGGGTCGGTGAACCCGGTGCCGAACGCGATCGCCAGCTCTCTCGCCACGCCGCGGATGGACAGCGCGTAGCCCTTGTCCGGCGTGACGGCGATGTCCAGCACATGATCGCGCAGCCCGGCGTACTGGCTGAAGTCCGCGCCGACCGGCGCGTCGGCCGGCAGCACCAGGATGCCCGAGTGGTCGTCGCCGATCGCCAGCTCAGCCGCCGAGCAGATCATCCCGTCGGATGTCCGGCCGTAGGCCTCGCGGGCGCCGATCGCCACGCCGCCCGGCAGCATCGCGCCCGGCGGCGCGAGCGGCACCAGGTCGCCGACGGCGAAGTTGGCCGCGCCGCAGATGACCTGCCGCTCCACGCCGCCGCCCGCCGACACGCGGCAGTACCTGACCGGTTTCCTGAACCCGGTCAGCTCCTCGATATGGCGCACCTGCGCCACCACGACGCCGCTGACATCGTGCCCCACCTGCTCGACCGACTCGACCTCCAGGCCGGCCGCGGTCAGCCGCCTGGCCACCTCGGCAGGGTCAGCGTCAGCGGGCTCAAGCGGCGCGTACTCCAGCAGCCAGGACAACGGGACCCGCATCACGCCTCCATTCCGAGTGCCCGGCTGAACCGCACATCACCCTCGACCGCGTCCCTGATGTCGCTCACCCCGGAGGAGATCATCAGCGCGCGCTCGATCCCCAGCCCGAAGGCGAAGCCGCTGTAGCGGTCCGGGTCGATGCCGCACGCCACCAGCACCCGCGGGTTGACCATCCCGGCCCCGGCGATCTCGATCCAGCCCTGCGACCGGCATACCCGGCACGGGGCCCCGCCGGGCCGGGTGGACGCGCCGCGGCACACGTGACATTCCATCGACACGTCGGCGGACGGCTCGGTGAACGGGAAGAAGTCCGGCCGGAGCCTGGTCCGCAGCCCCTCGCCGAACATGGCATCGACGAACGCGCTGATCGCGCCGCGCAGGTCGGCCATGGTCAGGCCCTCGTCCACGGCCAGGCCCTCGATCTGGTGGAACACCGGGCTGTGCGTCGCGTCGAGCGTGTCGGTGCGGTAGCACTTGCCCGGGCTGACCACGTACAGCGGCAGCGGGCGGGTGAGCATCGAGCGGATCTGCACCGGCGAGGTGTGCGTGCGCAGCACGACGCCGGAGCGTGGCTCGCCGTGCGGGCCGGCCACGAAGAAGGTGTCCTGCATCTCGCGGGCCGGGTGGTCGGGCGGGAAGTTCAGCGCGTCGAAGTTGTACCACTCCGCCTCGGCCTCCGGCCCCTCGGCGATCTCGTAGCCCATGCCGACGAAGATGTCGGCGAGCCGCTCCCCGACCGTGATGACCGGATGCCGCGCGCCGGACGCCGCCCGATCCCACGGCAGCGTGACATCGACGGTCTCGTCAGCAAGCGCGCGGCGGTCCCTGTCGGCCTCGAGTTCCTCCTGCCGGCCGACCAGCGCCGCCCTGATGGCGGCCCGCGCGGCACCGACGCGACGGCCGGCGTCGGCGCGCGCGGCCGGCGGCAGCGCGCCGATCTCCGCGTTGGCTTCGGCGATCGGGGCCCGGTCGCCGGCGTGCGCAAGCCGGGCCGCCTTGAGCTCGTCGAGGTCGGACGCCGCGGCGATGGCGGCCAGCGCGTCATCGGCCATGCGCTGCACTTCGTCGGCGGACAGCATCGTCACCTGCACGGGGTCATAGCTCTTATTCGGTGCGGACATAGCGTTCTTGCTCTCCTGCGATCACCGATGGTCATGGACAGCGGGCACTCATCTTCCTCCATGAACGGATGACGCGTTGCTGATCAATCCGGTTCAGGCGCGCTCCCGCCGGGGCCGGGCCAGCCGCGCCGCCGGGGCCAGCCGTCCAGCTCAGAGGTTCCCCCAGGGCCCGCCGGTCAGCCGAAGTCAGGCGGCCCGGCGGGCATCGTAAATCGGAACTCCGCCCCGCCGCCGGGCGCCGGGTGCACGGCGATAACGCCGCCATGCGCCTCGACCAGTCCCTTCACGATGAACAGGCCGAGGCCCGCACCGCCACGGCGCTTCGCGCGCCAGAACTGGCGGAACACCCTGGCTGCGAGCTCGGGCGCGATGCCCTCCCCCTGGTCCCGGACCGATACCGCGACGCCAGGGGAACCCGCGACGCGCAGCGGCTCCACCACGGTGGTAACGGTACCAGCACCATGCCTGACCGCGTTCTCTACCAGGTTGCCCAGGATCTGGTCGACCTTGTCGACGTCCAGCCAGGTCTCCGGCAGGTCACCGCGGACATCGAGCCGGAACCGGCTGGCGCTGTCGCCGGCCGCCACCCGGCCGGCGATGATCCGGTCCGCCCGCTGCGGGATGTCCACGAGCTGGCGGTGCACCTCGATGCGGCCCGACTCGATCCTGGACACGTCCAGCAGCTCGGTGATCAGCCTGGTGACCCGGTCCGCATCGGCGTTCACCGTCTCGAGCATGACCTTCTTCTGGTCGTCGGTGAACCGCGGCCATTTCGCCAGCAGCGTCGCGGTGAAGCCCTTGACGCTGGTCAGCGGCGAGCGGAGCTCGTGGGCGACGGTGGATACCAGGTCGGCCCGGCTGCGCTCGATCCTGGCGCGCTGCTGCGCGCCGCGCAGGGTGATCACGACGCGGCGAACCGCGCCCGGCTCGCGATGCCATCCGCCGCGTGCCTCCCGGCGGGGATCACGCACGTAGCCGACCGTGACAAGGAACTCGGTCCCGCCGGGCAGGTAGAGCGATCGCTCGGGGTGCCGGGTGCGGGTCGACAGGCCGTGATAGGGCCTGGCGTGCGCCCACCAGTTGCGTCCGTCGGCGTCCTGCAGCGGCAGCACATGGCGGACGTCCTGGCCGAGCGCGTGCTCGGCGGAGATGCCGGTGAGCCGCCCGGCCGCCCGGTTGAAGACGATGACGCAGCCCGCGTGGTCGGCGATCACCAGGCCATCCGGCAGCTCGTCGGCGGCGACCAGCCCGCCGCCCGCGTCGTCAGCCACCCGCGGCCGGCCGACAACCGCGGCCGCCTGGCCCTGGCCCGGCATGATCCCGTCCACTCACACGCCGCCTCTGCCCGGCACCTGGCCCCGGACTATGACTCGCCGCTGGCCGCGGTCCGGGGGATCCCGCGAGCTGGCACCGCCGCGTCATCGGCGATGAGCCGGTGACCCGGCCCGGGTCACTCATGACGCAACGTGATCAGATCAAACTCTAGCGCGTCCGGAATGCTGCGCGGCACCCGCACATACCAGGAGCATGCAAGCGGTTGCGAAATTAGCCCGCCAGGCGGCGCGCGGGCCGGTCAGCTGCGCAGCGCGCGGGCCGATGAGTAGAGGCAGACGGCGGCCGCGGCGGCCAGGTTCAGGCTCTCCGCCCGGCCATAGATGGGCACGGCGACCGCCTCGTCCGCGAGCTGGAGCAGGTCGCCGGGCAGCCCCCACGCCTCGTTGCCGAAGAGCCACGCGGTCGGCAGCACCAGCCGCGCCGCCAGATCCAGGTCGTCGAGCCGGTGCCTGGCGCCGCCGTCGGCCGCCAGCACCCGCAGCCCGGCGCCGCGCAGCGCCACGACGGTCTCGGCCAGCGTCGCGCCCACCACGACCGGCAGGTGGAAAAGGCTGCCGGCCGAGGCCCGGACGCACTTGCTGTTGTAAGGGTCGACTGAGGCGCCCGAGAAGATCACGCCGTCGGCTCCGGCCGCATCGGCGGTCCGCAGCACGGTTCCCGCATTACCGGGGTCCCGGACGCTGGCGAGGATCACTACGAGCCGGGGCGCGGCCTCGATCAGCCGGGCGAGCGGAACGTCAACGAACGGGCATACCGCGAGCAGCCCCTGCGGCGTGACGGTCTGGGCGAGCTCGGCCATCACCTCGCCGCTGACGGCCTGCACGGCCGCGCCGCGGCGGGCCGCCTCGGCGGCGAGCTCGCCGTAGCGGGCCAGCGCCGCGGCGGTCACGAACAGCTCGGTGATCGCCGCGCCGGAGTTCAGCGCCTCGCCGACTGCCTGCGGGCCCTCGGCGAGGAACGCATGGGCACGCTGCCGCAGGGCGCGCCTGGCCAGCTGCCGCGCCGCCCGCACCCGCGGCGAGCGGGTGCTGGTGATCTCGGGGCCAGCCGGCTCCGCCATGCCCGCGCCCCGCGCCGTCAGCGGGCGCCCGTCAGGCCGCGGCCGCCTCGCCTAGCTCGGGCAGCGCCTTCCTGGCCACGTCCACGAGCGCGGAGAACGCGGGCGGGTCGGCGACCGCGAGCTCGGCGAGCATCCGCCGGTCCACGTCCACTCCCGCGATCTTGAGTCCCTGGATGAACCTGTTATAGGTCATGCCGTCGGCCCGGGCCGCGGCGTTGATGCGCTGGATCCAGAGCCGCCTGAACGCGCCCTTGCGGTCCTTGCGGTCACGGTACGCATACGTCATCGAGTGGAGCGCCTGCTCCTTGGCCTTGCGGTACAGCCGTGACCGCTGGCCGCGGTAACCGCTCGCCCGCTCGAGGACGACCCTGCGCTTCTTGTGGGCGTTGACTGCCCGCTTCACGCGTGCCATGTGCTTTGACTCCTTTAGCGGGCGGAGCTAGCGCCCCAGCAATCTCTTCATCTTCTTGAGGTCGGCCGGGGCGAGCAGTACCTCGCCCTTGAGCCGGCGCGTGCGCGTGCTCGACTTGTGCTCGAGCAGGTGGTTCCGGTTGGCACGGCGGCGCATGACCTTGCCGGAGCCAGTCACCCGGAACCGCTTGCTGGCACCGCTGTGCGTCTTCATCTTCGGCATGTCGCCGTCGTCTCCGTTTCCTGGCGTGCCCTTGGCACGGCGTGCTGGCGTGCCTAAGGCACGTTATTGCCTCACGTGCCTTTCAGCACGACGTTCACTCACGTGCCCAGGGCACGCGGCCTGGCGCGGCCAGTGGCTTTGGCGGTCAGCTCCCTGCCTGAGAGTCCGCCGCGCCGCGATCGGCGGCGGCGGCGGCCGGCCGCGGGGCGCGCGGAGTCGGCACCGGGCGCGGGGCGGCCGGTCCCGGCCGGGGCGCTGCCGACGCTGGCCTGGGCGCCGCGGGTGCCGGCCTAGGCGCGCCTGGCGTGGGCCTGGGCGCCGCCGGGGCCGACCTCGGCGCGGCGGGCGCCGGCCGGCGTACGGCGGGCGCGGGACGGGGCGCGACGGCCGGGGCGGGCCTGGGCGCGGGCGGCGGGGACGCCGCTGCCGGCTGCTCAGCTGCCGGCTGCTCAGCTGCCGGCTGCTCAGCTGCCGGCTGCTCAGCTGGCGGCTCGGCTGGAGCCACGGCGACCTGGCCAGCCGCGCCTTCGCCGGGCGCGGCGGCCGGCGACTGCCCGGCGGCCGGGACCGCGCTCTCGCGTGGCGCGGCGGCCGGGGCCTCCTCGGCGTGCGCGGCCGCGCCCTCACGGGCGATGGTCGCTCGCGCGCTGGCACGCGTCGGGCTGCGATCCGCCTTCTGATCGGTCTTCCGCTTGTTCGGCCCGATCACCATGATCATGTTCCGGCCGTCAAGCTTGGGCTGAGCCTCGACGAAGCCGAGTTCCTCCACGTCGCTTGCCAGCCGCTGCAGCAGCCGGTGGCCAAGCTCGGGCCTGGACTGCTCGCGGCCCCTGAACATGATCGTCACCTTGACCTTGTCGCCCTGCTTCAGGAACCGCTCGACGTGGCCCTTCTTGGTGCCGTAGTCATGCGGGTCGATCTTCGGCCGGAGCTTGATCTCCTTGATGACGGTCTGCGCCTGGTTCTTGCGAGACTCCCTGGCCTTGAGCGCGGATTCGTACTTGAACTTGCCGTAATCCATTAGCTTGCAGACCGGTGGCCGCGCGGTCGGCGCGACCTCGACGAGGTCGAGGTCGGCTTCCTGGGCCAGCGCGAGCGCATCATTGATGGCGACGATCCCGACCTGCTCGCCGGCCGGGCCGACAAGCCGCACTTCGGGGACGCGGATGCGCTCATTGATACGGGGTTCGGTGCTGATGTGACCTCCTTGTGTCACTGTCCCGGCCAGGGGACGCCCCCCTGGCGGGTAACTGGCGCCTGCCGCGGCTGAGCGAGTCAGCCGCGCCGTTGACGCAGAAAGCCCCGCACGGCGCACATGCGGGGCCACCATTGCCGCGGCTCCGGACACCGGGCACGCCCAGTCCGGTTCCGCCACGCGACGCCCTGGCTGATGGTGCGCATCTCGCACCATCATCACGGCGCCCGGCCCGATCAGCCAGCCCTCGCGGGCTGCCCGGTCGTACCCGCCAGCAGTCAGGCTGGCAAGGTGGGAGGCGGCCGAGGTGGTCCTCCGCTTGCACATCCGGCATAAGGTACCGGACTTCGCGTCACCCAAAGAGTAACGCATTAGCGGGGGCGGCGGTATTCCCGCGAGCCGCCATGTCAGCGCGGCGCGCCCGCCCGGCCGCGCGCCCGGCGGGCGATCTCCGCCAGGCCGGCCGCGCGCATCTCCGCGAGCGGCGCCGGCCGGCCGGTCATCAGCCGTACCTGCGGGCCTGCCTGGTGCAGCAGCAGCTCGAAGCCACTGACCGCGACGGCGCTAGCCTGCCCGGCGGCAGCAGCCAGCCGGGTCGGCCAGGGATGGTAGACCACGTCGAGTACGAACCGCGGCTCGGGACCGGGCGGTGGCATCCGTTCCGCATAGCTGTCAGCCGCTCCGGCCGGAACGGTGGAGATCAGCAGCCGCCAGCCGCGGCTGGCCTGCTCGTACTCCCCGAACGGGATCAGCCCTACCCGCATGCCCAGCCGGTCCGCGGCGGCCAGCAGGTCCGCCGCCCTGGCCGGATCGCGGACGGCGACCGTCGCCCCGGTCGCGCCGAGCCCGCGAAGGCTGGCCAGTGCCGAGCAGGCGGTAGCACCGCCGCCGAGGATCAGCGCCGGCTCCGCCGCCACGTCGGCCGCGCGGACGCCGGCCGCGGCCAGCGCCGCGATCATGCCGGGCACGTCGGTGTTGTGCCCGCGGCGGGCACCGGCCTCGAAGATCACCGTGTTGGCGCCGCCCACCTCGGCGGCCAGCGGCTCGACCTGGTCGAGCAACGGCAGCACGGCGCGCTTGAGCGGCATCGTGAGTGACAGCCCGGCCCAGTCCCCGCCGCATCCGCCGAGGAACTCAGGCAGGCCAGCCTGGGTGCACTCGATCGCCTGGTAGCTCCACCCGGTCAGCGCGAGCGTCTGGTAGGCCGCGACGTGCAGCACCGGGGACAGCGAATGGGCGATCGGCGAGCCGAGCACGGCTGCCCTCATGGCAGGTCAGCCCCTACTTTGACTCGTTCGCCCGCATCTCGGCCTCGAAGTGCGCGAACTGGCTCGCACTCGCGGTGAACTTGGTCAGGCCGGACTTCTCGTTCACCGTGACGAAGTACAGCCAGTTGCCCTTCGCTGGGTGCAGCGCCGCCCTGATCGCCTGATCGCCCGGATTGTCGATCGGGCCGGGCGGCAGGCCGGCGTGCACGAAGGTGTTATACGGCGTATTCGACTGCAGGTCCTTGGTGGTGAGCTGCAGCGTGTACTTGTGCAGCCCGAACGACACCGTGCTGTCGAGCTGCAGCTTCATCCCGAGGTTCAGCCGGTTGTAGATCACGCGAGCGATCTTGGCGTAGTCCGAGTAGCTGGCGCCCTCAGCCTCGAGGATGCTGGCCACGATGATGATGTGGCTCTCTGACACTTCCGCCGTCTTCGAGTCGGCGGCCAGGTTGACGATGTTCGCCTCGTTGTCGAACTGCGTCACCATGCCCCGCAGTACCGAAAGCGCGGTTGCGTGCGGCTGAATCTCATATGTCGCTGGGAAGAGATAACCCTCCGGGTTGCCGTGGGCGAAGGAGGGCAGGCCAAGCGCAGCCGGGTCGCTGAGCGCCGTCTTGTACTCGCGCAGCGAGATCGACGGGTCTCGGCTGGCGAGGATTCCCAGGACCTCGGAGTCCCGCTTGCCGTCCGGGATCAGGGCCGAGATCTCTATCCGGTTCGCCGGGTTGATCAGCAGCTTGTAGGCGAGCGCGGCGTTCATGTCCTCGTGCATATGGAAGTAGCCGGGCTCCAGCGTTGCCAGGCTGGTGCTGGCCTTCGCGGCCGAGACGAATGCACCGGTGCTGGCGACCACCCCGTCGCGCACCAGGACAGGACCGAGGGAGTAAGCGGTGTCCCCCGTCTTTACCTCCACCGTGACCTGGCCGTGGCCCTGGCCGGCGAAGTTCGCCGGGTGCAGCTTGGTCTGGACGTACCGGTATCCGTAAAGGCCCGCCGCGGCTAGCGCGATGACGATGATGAGCGCGGCGATGAGGCCCGCCAGGGTGCCGCTGCGGCGGCGCTTCTTCTTCGGCTGGCCGGCGACCTGGCCTGCCGCCCGCCCGCGCCCCGCTCCAGGCTCGCGGCCAGGCCCTTGCCCCGGCGGCCGGCCGGGAAGCGGCACGGCCTCGGGAACAGCCACCCGGCTGCCTGCCCGGCCGGGAAGCGGCCCGGCCTCGGGAACAGCCCCGCGGGCACCGGCCCGGCCAGACCGGCGGCGACGCGGCGGCGGAGCGGCCGAGCGGCCGCCGGGTGGCGACGCGGCCTTTCTCCCTGCGCCGGCCGCGAGTCCCGCGTCCTTGTCCGCGTCGCTCCAGACCGCCGGCTCATCCGCGGAGTGATCCGCGGACCGGCGCCGGCGGGCGCGGTCAATGTAGCCGGGCTGCGCCGATCCGGATGCCCGATCACCATCGGCCGCCTGGCCGGGACCGGCGACGGGAGCACGGGAATCGACAGCACCCGGAGCACGGGGGTCGCCAGCGACGGGAGCACGGGAATCGACAGCACCCGGAGCGCGCGGGCCGCCGGCTGCGGAAGCACCGGGGTCGCCAGCACCCGGAGCGCGCGGGTCGCCAGCGACGGGAGCGCGCGGGTCGCCGACGGCGGGGTAGCCCTGGTCGCTGACAGCGGCATAGCGTGCGTCACCGTTAGCCGGATACGGCGGGCCGCCGTTAGCCGGATACGGCGGGCCGCTAGTGCCTGGATAGCGATCAGCGCCCGGATAGCGATCGGCGACGGACGCCTGGTCAGATCCGGGCAGGGAACGCGACCCGTTCTCCGGCTGGCCGTACCGGCCGGGCAAGCCGTAGGGATCAGGCCCGCGTCCAGGGTCGCCATCGCGGCCTGGCCGGTCGTGGCCGCCGTATCCGCCGGGCTGGCCGTACGACCCGTGGCCTGCCAGGGGATCCGTCTGGCCATAGGGCCCTGCCCCGCCGTAAGAGCCGGGGTTGCCGTCAGGCTCCGGGCGAGCGTAGGGCTCCGGCCTGGCATAGCGCTCCGGCCTGGCATATGGGTCCGGCTGCCCGGAGCTGGGCTGCCCGTAACCAGGCTGGCCGTAACCAGATTGCCCGGAGCCAGGCTGGCCGTAACCAGATTGCCCGGAGCCAGGCTGGCCGTAACCGGGCTGGCCGTAACCGGGCTGGCCGTAGCCGGGCTGATAGCCAGGCTGGCCGTAACCGGGCGGCTGGCGGTAGGAGTCCGTTCGGCCGCCGGGGCGATCATAGGGCTCAGTCGGGACGTACGGCACGGACGGGTCTAGCGGATCCTGCCCGTTATAGGGGTCTCGCGACCGGTAGGGATCTGGCCTGCCGGGCGGCTCCGGCAGCCTGCCGTACCGATCCGTCGTGCCATCCGAATCGCTGGCCCGCTCCGGCCCGTTCGCGCTGTACGGGGGCCGTGTGACGGCTGAGTCGGGGGCACTGGCCGGCGCGGTAGGCGCGGGATACGGCGGCGCACCGGCGTAAGGATCGCCGGGACCGCGCGGATCTGTCTCCGCGTACGGAGCTCTCGGGCTCGGGGCCGGCAGAGGGTAAGGATCCTGCCGCGCGGAAGGCTGCCGCGGCACGTACGGATCCCGCGGCGCGTACGGATCCCGCGGCGCGTACGGATCCCGCGGCGCGTAGGGATCCTGGGAAGCGTACGGGTCCCGGGACGCGTCGTTATCCCGGGGCGGCGCGTACGGGTCCCGGGGCGCATACGGATCCCGGGGCGGGTACGGGTCCCGGGGAGGGTAGGAGTCCGCGGTCGCGCCGGAATCCGCGCCGGAATCCGCAGGGCCATAACCACCCCCGCCGCTGCCGTCGGCTGGCCAGCGCGCCTCGTCCTGCACGCTCTCGCCGGGGCGTCCCTCGCGGGTCACCGGGCAGCTCCGGGGGCCGCGGTCACGAGCTCGCCGGCCGGCTCGCCCGTCGAGCGCTCCGAGTCGAGCGCTCCCTGCAGCAGCAGCGCCGCCGCGGCCTTGTCGACCACTGACCGCCGGTCCCTGGCCTTCCGGCCGCCGCTGCGCAGCGCGTCGTGCGCGAGCACGGTGGTAAATCGCTCGTCGAGCAGCCGCACGGGCCGGGGCGCCAGCCGTCCGGCCAGTGCCGCGGCGAAGCTCCTCGCATCGGCCGCCGCCGGGCCCTCCCGACCGGACAGGCCGGCCGGCAGCCCGACGATGATCTCGACCGCGTCGTTCCCCGCGGCCAGCCCCGCCAGGCTGTCCAGATCCCCGTGGCCGCGGGCGACAGTCGCGAGCGGGCTGGCGAGCAGGCCCGCAGGATCACTGCGCGCCACGCCTATCCGCACCGAGCCGACGTCGACCGCCAGCCGGACACCGTGCCTCAAGGACAGGCTCCGTGAACGGCCGGTATCAGCTGGGCAACAATGTGGCTGCGGCACGGTCTCACGGTACGCCACCAGACCCCATCGCCGTCCTGACAACGGCGCGAACTGCGTCAAAAGCATGCTCTATTGCCGCCTCGGCGGCTTCCCCGAGCGGTGCCCCGCCCCCCTGGGCGACGTCGTCCCTGCCGCCGCCGCGGCCGCCGAGTACCTGGGCGGCGGGCAGCACGAGCGCCCCGGCCGGCAGGCCGGCCCGCCGCGCCGCGTCGTTGACGGCGACCACCACGGTCGGCCGGTCGGCCGGCACGCCGGCCACCACCACCACGCCCGGGCGCTCGGCGGGCAGCCGGCCGCGCAGCTCGATCGCGAGCTTCCTGATCCCGTCGGCGGGGGTGCCATCGGGCACCCGGTGCCCGACGAACGCGGCTCCGCCGACATCGTCGGGACGGCTGGCCAGCTCGGCGCCGGCGCCGAGCAGCTGGCTGGACCGCTGCCGCTCCAGGTCACGCTCGGCGTCCCGCAGCCGGCTCACCAGCCCGCCGATGCGCTCAGGCAGCTCTTCCCGGGGTGCCCTGAGCTGCTCGGTGAGCTGGCTGACCAGGAGGTTCTCCCTGGCGAGGAAGCGGAACGCGTCCATCCCGACGAGCGCCTCGACCCGCCGCACGCCCGCGCCGATGGACGCCTCGCCGAGTATCTTGATCAGGCCGAGCTGGCCGGATCGGGCGACATGAGTGCCGCCGCACAGCTCGCGCGAGTAGTCGCCGACCTCGACCACGCGGACCCGGTCGCCGTACTTCTCGCCGAACAGCGCGAGCGCGCCCATCGCCCGCGCCTCCTCGATGGAGGTGTGAAAGGCGCGGACATCGGTGTCGGTGATGAGAACCTGGTTGACCTCATCCTCGGCGTCCCGCAGCACCGACGGCGGCACGGCGCCGGCCGCGGTGAAGTCGAACCGGAACCTGCCCGGGGAGTTCTCCGAGCCCGCCTGGGCGGCGGACTCGCCGAGCGCGCCGCGCAGCGCCCGGTGCACGAGGTGGGTCGCGGTGTGCGAGCGGGAGATCGCGCGGCGGCGGTCGACGTCGATCTCCAGGTAGACCGGGGCGCCGACGGAGATCTCACCGCTGGTGACCCGCCCCCGGTGCACGATGAGCCCGGCCACCGGGGATTGCACGTCGAGCACCTCGACCCGGGCAGCGTCGCCGCCGCCGCTGCCGCGGGCGGTGATCTGCCCGGCGTCGGCGAGCTGGCCGCCGCCCTCGGCGTAGAACGGGGTCCGGTCGAGCACCACGCCGACCTCGGCGCCGGCCCCGGCCACGGGGGCCGGGGCACCGCCGACCAGCAGGCCGATGACCGTCGCGTCCCCCGCCACCTGGTCGTATCCGGTGAACGTGACGGGGCCCGACCGCTCCAGGATGCCCGCGTAGACGGAGATGTCGGCGTTGCCGGTCTTCTTGCCCGCCGCGTCCTGCCTGGCCCGCTGCCGCTGCTCGGCCATCAGCCGGCGGAACTCAGGCTCGTCGACGGCCAGGCCCTGCTCCGATGCCATCTCCAGGGTCAGGTCGATCGGGAAGCCGTAGGTGTCGTGCAGCTGGAACGCCTGCTCGCCCCTGATCGTCTCGGCCCCCCGGCGCCTGGTCTCCTCGACCGCGGCGTCGAAGATCGCCGTGCCGGTCCGCAGCGTGCCGAGGAAGATGGATTCCTCCGCGTCGATCACCGTGTGGATGTTGGGCGCGTCTCGGCGCAGCTCCGGGTACTGGTCGCCCAGCGCGTCGATCGCGACCTCCGCCAGCTCGTGCAGGTAACGCTCGCCATGGCCGCCGCGGTCGGCGGCCTGCGAGCCGCCGGATCCGCCGCGCTGGGCGCCGGACAGCAGCCGTAGGTTCCTGATGCTGCGCCGCAGGATCCGGCGGAGCACGTAACCGCGCGCCTCGTTCGACGGGAGCACTCCGTCGGCGACGAGCATCACGGCGGTGCGCACGTGGTCGGCGACCACCCGCAGCGAAACGTCGGTCCGGTGATCGGTGCCGTATTTCTGCTCGGTCAGCTCAGCCGCGCGGTCGAGCACCCGCCACATGGTGTCGATCTCGTAGATGTTGTCGACGCCCTGCAGCAGGGCGGCCATCCGCTCCAGGCCCATCCCGGTGTCGATGTTCCGCGCCGGGAGGTCTCCGGCGACGTCAAAGTCGTCCTTGGCGCGGACCGCGCTGAGCTGCTCCTGCATGAAGACGAGGTTCCACACCTCCAGGAAACGGTCCTCGTCGGCCTCCGGACCGCCCTCGCGGCCGTACTCGGGCCCGCGGTCGTAGTAGATCTCCGAGCATGGCCCGCCAGGACCCGGCACGCCCATGTGCCAGTAGTTGTCCAGCAGGCCGCGCCGCTGGATGCGCGCGGCCGGCAGGCCGACGGTGTGCTGCCAGATCGTCGCGGCCTCGTCGTCGCCGTGCAGGACGGTGGCCCACAGCCGGTCGCCGGGGAAGCCGAACCCGCCGTCGGACTCTGCCGCGGTCAGCAATTCCCAGGCGAACGGGATGGCGAGTTCCTTGAAGTAATCGCCGAAGGAGAAGTTCCCGAGCATCTGGAAGAACGTCCCGTGCCGGGTGGTCTTGCCGACTTCCTCGATGTCGGGGGTGCGCACGCATTTCTGGGCGCTGGTCGCCCGCCGGAAAGGCGGTGCCTGCTGGCCGAGAAAATAGGGCTTGAACGGGTTCATCCCGGCATTGACCAGGAGCAGCGTAGGATCATCGGCAACCAGGCTGGCCGACGGGACCACTACGTGCCCGCGCTTTTCGAAGAAGCTGAGGAAACGGCGGGCAATCTCTGCCGATTCCATCATCGGCCACCTTTCGCGTTGTCAGTACGTGCGGAGCCGTTCATTCCCGCCCGGCCGGGAAGCCGCGGCGCAACCTGCTGATCTTCGAGCGCGGGGCGGGGCGGCGCCGAATGGCGCTCCAGGTACATCTCCATGCCGTCGCGCACGTCGCGGGTGAAGGGCGCGAGCCCGAGCCGGCCGGCCGGGCCGCGGCGACCCGCCGCAAGGCCCCCGAGACGCATCGAGCGGATGAGCCTGCTGGCCCGCCGGTATCCGGTCACGCCGAGCACAGCGCCGGCCAGCAGCCAGCAGAACCTGCCGATCACCGGCGCGCTCCGCGGGATCCGGGCTGCTCGATGGCCGGGGCTGGCACCGGGGCCCGCACGGCCTGGGAGCCGATGCGCAGCCCGGCGGCCCGGCGCACGCCGTAGGCCAGCGCGGAGATCCGCAGCAGCGGGCCCCCGAAGCCGCCGGCGATGGCCCTGGCCAGGCCGGCCAGCGCCGAAACGTGCCCGGACAGCTCCGCCATGTTCGCGGTGACATCGTCCATGCTCGCGGTGATCGCATCGGTCCTGGCGAGCTGCTCGCCGGCCCGGTCCACGGCCGACTGGGCCCGCTCGAGCAGCAGGTCGGCGCGGTCACGATAATCCGACACCATCCTGGTGGCCGCCGAGATGAGCCTGCCGAGCCTGATCAGCACGTACACGGCGGCGCACACCCCGATCGCGAAGAACCCCGCCGCAATCAGCTCTGCCAGCTGCCCGGTCGTCACGTCAGGCTGCTCCTCCGCCAGCTCGCCCGCCCTGCATCCTGCCCGGCTTCCGTGCCGACCCTACCGCCTGCCGGGTGCCCGCAGGGACGGATCCACCGGCGCCCGGCGGCAGTGGCTCTGCTGCTCCGGCCAGCGCCGACGGCCGCGTTCAGGCATCCGGGTCACCGCCCGGCGCCGGGGATGCCACATCCCCGACGCCGTCCAGGATGGCCCTGATCCGCTCATTCCGGTCGGCGTACCTCGCCTCGGCGCCATGGCCGGACGGCTCGTAGTACCGGCGGCCGGCGACCACGTCGGGCGCGTACCGCTGCGTGACGACTCCCTCGGCGACGTCATGCGGATAGCGGTAGCCGCCGCCGTGCCCGAGTCGCTCCGCGCCGCGGTAGCTGGCGTCCCGCAGGTGCGCGGGGACGGGGCCGATCAGGCCGGCCCGGACATCGCTGGCGGCGGAGTTGATCGCCTTCACCACGGCGTTCGACTTGGGCGCCAGCGCCAGGTGGATGACGGCCTGGGCCAGGTTGATCCTGGCCTCGGGCAGCCCGACGAACTCGACCGCCTGCGCGGCGGCGATGGCCACGCCCAGCGCCGACGGGTCGGCCATCCCGACGTCCTCGCTGGCGTGCACGATGATCCGGCGGGCGATGAACCTCGGATCCTCGCCGGCCTCGATCATCCTGGCCAGGTAGTGCAGCGCCGCGTCCGCGTCACTGCCCCGGATGCTCTTGATGAAGGCGCTGATCACGTCGTAGTGCTGGTCGCCGGCGCGGTCGTAGCGGACCGCCGCCCGGTCCACGGCGCGCTCGACGGCGGCGATGTCCACCAGGCCGCCGGCCGGCCCGCCAAGCGCCGCAGCCTCCAGGTAGGTCAGCGCGCGCCGCGCGTCGCCGCCGGCCAGCCGGACGAGCAGGCCGGTCACACCATCGTCCAGGGTGATGGCGCCGCCGAGGCCGCGCTCGTCGGCCACCGCCCGCGTTATCAGCGTGGCCATGTCGTCGTCGCCAATCGGCTCCAGGGTGAGCAGCAGGGAGCGGGACAGCAGCGGGCCGACCACGGAGAAGAACGGGTTCTCCGTGGTGGCGCCGATGAAGGACACCCACCGGTTCTCCACGGCCGGCAGCAGCGCGTCCTGCTGCGCCTTGTTGAACCGGTGCACCTCGTCGATGAACAGCACGGTCTGCCGGCCGGTCAGGCCGAGCTCGCGCCTGGCCGCGTCGATCGCCGCGCGCACGTCCCTGACGCCGGCCGTGACCGCGGACAATTCGATGAAGCGACGGCTGGTGACGTTGCTGACCACCTGCGCCAGCGTCGTCTTGCCGGTGCCCGGCGGGCCCCAGAGCAGCAGCGACATCGCGGCATCGTGATCAATGAGCTTGCGGAACGGATTTCCCTGGCCGGTCAGGTGCCGCTGGCCGACCACCTCGTCGAGACTGCGCGGACGCATCCGCACCGCCAGCGGCGCCGCCGACCGCGCGGCTTCCTCGGCCGGGGCGTCGAACAGGCTGTCGCGCTGACCAGGCTCGGCTCTCGCCATGCCACGACAGTATCTCGCGAACGGCGGAACCCCGGCGAGCGCTGGTCGTGACCGAACGCGCGCCGGGGTTCCGGGTTTCCGTTATCGCCGGCCGGCCGCATCAGCGCGGCCTGCCGGCCGGATCAGCCGGTGCAGCCGTCGACCGAGCCCGCCGGCGAGCAGTTGCTGGCTGTGTTCCCGAAGATACGGCTGCCTATCACCGAGATATTGTCGTCATCGTTGTAGATGCCCCCGCCGCCGCCGCCTGGCGCGGTGTTGAGGTTGACGAAGCCGTTAATGAGGTCCAGCATGTCGCCTTCGCCGTAGATGGCGCCGCCGTAATCGGTGGCCGAGTTCAGGGTGAAGCTGGCGCCGATCAGCGTCGCGTATTCATCGTCGTAGACGCCGCCGCCCTCGTAGGCGGTGTTGCGGGTGAAGCCCGTGGTGTTGGTGACCAGGTCATCGTCGGAGTAGATGCCGCCGCCATATTCGGCGGTGTTGCTGGCGACGGTGCTGGACGTCAGGCTCAGGTAGTCGTCGTCGTACGCGCCGCCACCGTAATCCGAGGCCGCGTTCTGCCGGAAGACGACGGTGGTCAGGAACGCAATGTCAGCATTGTAGAGACCGCCGCCATAGGAACTGGCAGAATTGGAGAGGAACAGGGTACTGGCGATCGACGCGTAACCGTCGTTGTAGACGCCGCCACCTTCATCGGCGTCATTGCTGATGAAAGAGCTCGTGGCGATCGTGTCAGTGCCGTCGTCGATGTAGGCGCCGCCACCGTCGTCAGCACCGTTATCGGAGAACACGGACGTGTCCACTTCGGTGTTCCAGTCCGCGTACAAGGCCCCGCCCTCATAGGCGTCGTTCCCGGTGAAGGTGGACTTGCTTATCGCCGCGTCGTACTCATTGTAGATGGCGCCGCCGTATTCGGCTGAGTTGTCGGTGAAGGTCGCGCCGCTCACCGAGAGCACATCATCGCTGTAGATGGCCCCCCCGTCGATATCGGCAGTGTTATCGGTGAAGGTGCCGCCGGTGACCGAGACGTTGCCGCCGGTGTTGTAGATGGCGCCGCCATCTTTGATTTCGACAGGGCCTCCGACAGGGCCATTGTGGCTCCTGACATCGCCGCAGCCGTCGATGGCGCTGCGGGCGTGGGTGGCTTTGCCGTGGGTGGCCTGGCGGTGGGTGGCTTGGCGGGTGGCTTTGCCGTGGGTGGCTTCGCCGTGGGTGGCCTGGCGGTGGGTGGCTTGGCGGGTGGCGCTGCGGATGACGCAGTCGCTGTCGGCATCCGCGTCACCATTGGTGAAGTTGACATTATTGATGATGACGTTTCCTGAACTCACCGTAAGAATGTTGAATTCAGGCGTAACGTTCGCCAGACTGCGCTCTAGCGTGGCCGAGTTGCCCTGGATGGTCAGGTCCGTGGTGATAGCGGGCAGTGTGGCGGTCAGAACGTACGTGCACTTACTGGACAGGCTCAGCGTCTCTCCGCTGACTACGGCGGTGACATCGGCGATGAGCGCACCGGTGCTGCACGCCACCGAGACCGTGGTCGACGTCGGCAGCGAGACCGGCGACGCCAGCGCCGCCTGGGCCGCGGCCGGGCCGGCGGCCACCAGGGCCAGGCCGCCCGCGGCCGCTATCAATGTTTTCGGCAGTTTCACATGCATGTATATCCCCCCGAATGTGACCTGATCATTGTGCGCGGCTTCGCAATACCGCCAGGCAGATCTGGACCAGAGCCGGTAGTTTCCGGCTCGAAGGTCGGGTAAAGCAGACTCACCAGCGGTAATCCTGGCCAGCGGTTAACCCCCCGTGGTAACAATCTGCGACCACGTTATCACGCAGCCGCAAAAAAGAATGAGGCCAGCTCGGGGAAATAATTCGCCCGGGGGCTCGGCCGGCGAGCAATGCACGTATGTCAATTGCGGCAGGCCAGGGCCAGCCGCAAATCGGCGATCACGCGGGCAGCCCAGGGATGCGGAATCCCGGCCAGCCAGGGATGCGGAATCCCGGCCAGCCGGGGGTTTCTCTAGTGACCGCTCCAGGCTGAGTCGGCGGCGGCCGTCGGGTCGTGGTCGCCGGGCTCTGCCGGGCGGCCAGGAACCACGTCGATGCCGGCTTCCCTGCGCTGCTCGGCGGTGATCGGAGTCGGGGCGCCCGTCAGCGGGTCGAGCCCGGACGCCGCCTTGGGAAACGCGATGACGTCACGGATCGAGTCGCGGCCGGTCAGCAGCATCAGCAGCCGGTCCCAGCCGAATGCGATCCCGCCATGCGGAGGCGGCCCGAACCGCAGCGCGTCCAGCAGGAAGCCGAACTGCGACGTGGCCTGCTCCCGGGTCAGCCCGATGACGTCGAAGACCTGCTGCTGCATGTCCGGGCGGTGGATCCTGATCGAGCCGCCGCCTATCTCGGTGCCGTTGCAGACGATGTCGTAGGCGTCGGCGAGCGCGGCGTCAGGCTCAGCGGAGAACTTGTCCGCCCATTCCGGCAGCGGCGAGCTGAACGGGTGGTGCACGGCGGTCCAGCCGCCCTCCCCGTCGTCCTCGAACATCGGCGCGTCGACCACCCAGGTGAAGGCCCAGGCCGCCGGGTCGATCAGCCCGCAGCGCCGGCCGATCTCCAGCCGTGCCGCGCCGAGTAGCGTGCGGGCTGCCCCGGCTGGCCCGGCGGCAAAGAACACGCAGTCACCGGGGCCGGCCCCGGCCGCCGCGGCGAGTCCGGAGCGCTCGGCCCCGGACAGGTGCCTGGCCACCGGCCCGGAGTCGGACACCGAGCCGTCCGCGCCGATCGCCGCGTAAGCCAGGCCGCGGGCGCCGCGCGAGCGTGCCCAGTCCTGCCAGCCGTCAAGCTCGCGCCGTGTCTGGCCGGCGCCGCCTGGCATGACGACCGCGCCGACGTGCGGGGCCTGGAACACCCGGAACTCGCTCTGGGCAAAGTAGCCAGTCAGGTCGGTGAGCTCCTGGCCGAAGCGCAGGTCGGGCTTGTCCGAGCCGAATCGCGACATGGCGTCGGCATAGGTCATCTGCGGTATCGGCAGCGTCACCTGGTACCCGGCGATCTCGGACCACAGCCTCGCCACCAGGACCTCGGCGACCTCGACGATGTCTTCCCTGGTGACGAACGACATCTCGATGTCGATCTGGGTGAACTCGGGCTGCCGGTCAGCGCGGAAGTCCTCATCGCGGAAGCAGCGGACAAGCTGGTAGTAGCGTTCCAGGCCGGAGATCATTAGCAGCTGCTTGAAGAGCTGCGGCGACTGTGGCAGCGCGTACCAGCTGCCCGGCCGCAGCCGCACTGGCACCAGGAAATCGCGCGCGCCCTCGGGCGTGGACCTGGTCAGGAACGGGGTCTCCACGTTCACGAAACCGCGATCCCGCATCACGTCGCTGACCAGGTAGGCGGCCGTCGAGCGGGCGCGCAGCGCGGCCGACATCTCCGGCCGCCGGATGTCGAGGTAGCGGTAGCGCAGCCGCACCTCCTCGCTCAGCTCGCCGCCGCTCTCGACGGGGAACGGCAGCGGGTCGGACTCGGCCAGCACCTCGATCTCGGCGACCGCTACCTCTATTTCGCCGGTGGGCAGCTCCGGGTTCTCGTTGCCAGCCGGCCTGCGCCGCACCTCGCCGGTCACCCGGACGCAGAATTCCGCGCGCAGGTCATGCGCCAGGTCCTCCTGGCGGAACACGATCTGGGCGACGCCGCTGGCATCCCGCAGGTCGATGAAGACCACGCCGCCATGGTCACGACGGCGCGCGACCCAGCCAGCCAGCGTGACCTGCTGTCCGGCCTGCGACGCGCGCAGCGTGCCGGCCTCGTGGGTGCGGATCATGGCTTCGCTCACCTTTCCGTTCTCTGCCGCTGCGTTGTCTGCCGCTCAGTCGCCTGCCGCTGCGTTGCTTGCCGCTGCTGGCGGCCGGATGCTGCCGCGTCCGGCCGGTCAGAGCCCCCTGGCGGACCCCGCCGCGGACCCGGGCCCTGGCGCGGACCCCGATGCGGGCGCGAGGCCGGCCAGGAAGGGATTGGCTGCCCGCTCGGCGCCAATTGTCGTCCGCGGGCCATGCCCGGCGAGGACCACTGTCTCATCCGGGAGCGGCAGGCATACCCGGGCGAGGCTATCCATGATCGTCGCATAGTCGCCGCCGGGCAGGTCGCTGCGCCCAATGGACCCGGCAAACAGCAGGTCGCCGCTGAACAGGACGGCCGGATCGCCGTCCGGATCGCCGGCGCCCTGACCGCCGGCGCCCTGACCGCCGGCGCCCTGACTGCCGCCGAGCGGACCTCCAGCGCCTTGACCGCCGCTGAGCGGACCTCCAGCGCCTTGACCGCCGCTGAGCGGACTGCCGGCGCCGGGCAGCCGGAACGTTACCGAGCCTGGCGTGTGCCCTGGGGCATGATCCACCACTACCTCCAGTCCGGCCAGCCGGAGCGTAGCGCCGTCGGCCAACTCGGCCACCTCGTCCGGCTCGGTGAAGGTCAGGCCGCCGAGCAGCGCGGAACCCGCCTGTGCCGCCTGCGGCCAGAGCCCGCTCGCCGGGTCGGTGAGCAGAGCCCGGTCCGCTGGATGAATGTAGGCGGGAATGTTCCTCGCGCCGCAGACCGGGGCTACCGACCAGATGTGGTCAATGTGGCCGTGGGTGAGCAGCACCGCGACTGGCTTCAGCCGGTACCGGCGGATGATCTCCTCGATGCCGGGCTCGGCGCCCTGGCCTGGATCGACGATCACGCACTCCTCGCCGGGCCCGGCGGCTACTGCGTAGCAGTTCGCCGCGAACGTGCCGGCTGGGAATCCGGCGATGAGCATGGCCGTCCTCCCTCCCGGCGTGCCGCGGGCTGGCTGCCGGTGTGCGTACAGGTTACCGACCCCGCCGGCGCCGCGGGCCGACGGCGAAACGACCGGCCTTGGCTCCGAACCGGTAACGGTGGTTTCACTGAAGTCCGGGTGCCGGTACGATTCGCGAGGTTTCGCTGATCAGCGAGAACGGCACGGACACGGAGGCTGGACGGGTGGCGGGTAAGAGGGAACGCCAGCGCAGGCTCGCCCGGGAGCGCTACCAGCGCCGGGCGGCGCGGCAGGCGCAGCGTTATAGGCGGACGCGGCAGTGGACGGCGATCGGCGCGGTCTGCTGCCTGGTGGTCGCCCTTGCGGCAGGCGGATTCCTCCTGTTCCGCGGCAATGGCCCGGGCGCGCAGGCAGCATCCACGACACCGAGCGCCTCCGCCAAGGCAGGCGCATCGGCCACGCCAAGCGCCACGCCGACAACGTCGCCGCAGGCCGAGCCCGCGAAGCATTGCACCTATACCACTGACCCGCCGGCCGCCCGCAACGTCGGCCGGCCGCGCGGGCGGCCTGATTACAAGGCAAAGTACCAGGCGACGATCCGCACCAACCGCGGCCCCATCGTCATCGACCTGCGCAATAGCAAGGCGACGTGCACGGTGAACTCCTTCGTCTTCCTGGCCGTCAAGAAGTACTTCAACCAGACCCACTGCCAGCGGCTGACGACATCAGGCATCTACGTGCTGCAGTGCGGCGACCCGTCTGGCACGGGCAGCGGCGGGCCCGGGTACAAGTTCGACGACGAGAATCTCACCGGAGCGACATACCCGGCGGGCACCGTCGCGATGGCCAACTCGGGTCCCAACACCAACGGCAGCCAGTTCTTCCTCGTTTACAAGGACAGCGCTCAGTTGCAACCCAAATACACACCGTTTGGCACCATCGTCAGCGGACTCAATATCATCCAGAATGTGGCTAAGGCGGGCAGCGACAACGCCAACGGTCCCGGTGACGGTCATCCGAAGAAGAAGGTCGTCATCAAGAGCGTCACTATCAAGAAGAACTGACCGGCACGCGCCTGGCCGGCCAGTCCCTGAGCAGGAGGTTCGCGGTGAGCACCGCCAACGATCCGTGGGGCCGGGTAGACGACGACGGCACTGTCTACGTGCGCACCGCCGACGGCGAGCGCGTCGTGGGCTCATGGCAGGCCGGCACCCCGGCGGAGGCTCTTGCCTTCTTCGAGCGCAAGTACCTGGCGCTTGAGACCGAGGTCAGCCTGCTTGAGCAGCGGATTTCCACCACCGACCTGTCTCCCGCTCAGGCAAGGGCGACCCTGACCAGGCTGCTCGCTGCATGCCAGGACGCGCACGCGGTCGGGGACCTTGACGGGCTGCGGCTCAGGCTTGAGACGATGACCGGGCTGGTCGACCATCGCCGTGAGGAGACCCGAGCTGCCCGCGAGCAGGCCAGGGTGCAGGCGCAGGAACATAAGGAGCGCATCGTCGCTGAGGCTGAGCGCATTGCCGTCGAGGCGACCCACTGGAAGATCAGCGGCGAGCGGATGCGGCAGCTCCTGGAGGAGTGGAAGACCGCGCCGCGCGCGGATCGCGCCGTGGAGACCGTGCTCTGGAAGCGGCTGTCCGCCGCCCGCAACGCATTCACGAAGCGGCGCAAGGCATATTTCGCCGGGCTGGAGGACGAGCGGGAGGGTGCCAGGGCGCGCAAGGAGAAGCTGGCCGCGGAGGCTGAGGTGCTGGCGACCTCAACCGACTGGGGGCCCACGGCCACGGCCTACCGTGAGCTGATGCGCTCATGGAAGGAAGCGGGCCGGGCCGACCGCACGGCCGAGGAAGAGCTATGGGGCCGGTTCAAGGCCGCGCAGGACGGTTTCTTCGCCGCCCGGGCGGCGGTCTTCTCCGCCAAGGACGCGGAGCTCCAGGAGCACGCCGCCGCGAAGCAGCAGCTGCTGGCGGAGGCCGAAAAGCTGCTGCCGGTGACCAATGGCCGGGCGGCCCGCGCCGCGCTGCGGGGCATCCAGGAACGCTGGGAACGCATCGGCGGAGTCCCCCGTGACGCCCAGGAGAAGCTCGAGGGCGGGCTGCGCCGGATTGAGGAGACGGTGCGCAAGGCCGAGGACAACCAGTGGCGGCGCTCGAACCCCGAGGCGCTCTCCCGAGCGAAGGGCACCGTAGAGCAGATCCGGGCCGCGATCAGCCAGCTTGAGACCCAGCTGCAGCGAGCGCGGGAACAGGGTGACCAGAAAGCCGAGCAGCTGGCTGACGAGGCGCTGACCGCCCGGCGCGAGTGGCTGCGTGAAGCGGAGCGAACCCTGGCGGAGCTGTCCGGCTGACCGACCCGCGGCGCTCAGCCACCCTCGGAACAGGCCGCGCTCAGGCCACCACCGCTACCTTCCGCGCCCCGTCACTCCCACTCTCTGGGACGTTGCGCGGCGAGCGTTTGCGCGAGCTCGTCACGGGAGTGGATCCCGAGTTTCTGGTAGACATGCCGGAGGTGGTATTCGACGGTCTTCGGGCTGAGGAACAGCGCCACCGCGGTCTCCCGTGTCGTTTTCCCCGCTGTGAGCAGAAGTGCAATCTGCAGCTCTTGCGGTGTCAGTTCGTCGATTGTGCTCGGACCTCTTCGCCGGCGCGTCTCGCCCGTTGCGGCGAGTTCGGCGCGGGCGCGATCGACCCAGGGGCGGGCATCGAGGCGCTCGAAGGCGTCCGCGGCGGCGCGGAGCTGCTCGCGGGCGAGAATCCGGTTGCGGGCCCGCCGCAGCCGTTCACCGTATGCCAGCCGCGTGCGTGCCGTCTCGAACGCATCGGGTGTCTGCTCGTGCAGGCGTATCGCCTGCTCGAAACACGAGGAGAAGTCGGTGTCGGCAGCGAGCAGCCCCCGGCAGCGCAGCGCGCGGGCGAGCGGCCATGGCTGGCCCTTGGCGCTCGCCACGGCCAGGTACTCGGCAGCGGCCTGCTGCGCCTTGTCGCCGAGTCCGAGCCGGGTGTAGGCGTCGGCGAGTTCTGCTGCCGGTGAGAGATCGGCGTCAGTGATCGCCAGGTGGCGCATCAGTTGCTGCTGATGCTCGAAGTGCCCGGCGGCGCGGGCCGCATCGCCGAGGCCGAGCTCGAGCTCGCCGAGTGCCGCTGTCGCCCAGATCTCATAAAGCGCTGTCCCGAACTCATGGCAAAGGCTGAGCGCTTCGGTGGTACAGGTCCGGCACTCCTGTTCCCGCCCGCGGCGCGCGTGCAGCCAGGCGAGGCCGGCCAGGCCGAACGTCAGCTCGGTCTTCTGGCCGCTTTCGCGTGCCAGGTCAATCGCTTCTTGATAGGTGGCCCTGGCGGCCGTCCAGCGGTCGGTGGCGGCCTGGTCCCGGGCGATGAGGTTAAGCACGAAAGGGAGGGCGCCGACCGCGGCACGTGCCCTGGCGGTCCGTAGTGCGTGCTCGAGCAGCGGGCGCCCGGCGCTGGTCTGCCGCAGGAAGAGCGGCCCGAGGGTCAGCCAGGGGATCAGCTGGAGATCTTCGCGCAGATCGGCCGAGTTCTCGGCGAGCGTCACCGCTTCGTGGACCGCTTCCGCGCCGGCCGCGGCGTCACCGCCGAGGATCCTGGCCATCCCGGCCGTCATCGCGGCCAGGAATCGGGCGCGCAGCGAAGGATCGGCGGGCAGCGCTACTTGCGCCCGCTCGGCGACCGATAGCATCTCCGCCGGATTGCCAGCGGACAAGCAGGCCATGGCGCCTTCGGCCAGCATTGCGACAGCTCGCTCGGGATCTGCCCGCTCAGCCGCCGCCGTCAGGATCGCGTGGCCGTGCATCACCGGACCGCAACGGGTGGCGATGTGGCCCGCAAGCTCATCGATCTCGACCAGCGTCACCGGGTCGCGCGTCGATGCGCGGGCCTCGTCGAGCAGCGCGATGGCGCGGTCAGTGAAGCCAGCGAGCCATCCCGCCTCGGCCGCCTCCCACAGCAGCCGGGCGCGCCGCTCGCCGTCGGCGCTCAGCCGCCCGGCCCGCTCAAACGCCACGGTGGCAGTTGCGTATGCACTGCGGTCCCGGCTGCGAGTCCCTGCCTGCCCGAGTGCCGCCGACGCCCTTTCGTCCGTGCCGGCCGCCGCGGCGGCGAGGTGCCAGGCGCGGCGGTCTATGTCCCGGTCGGGGAGGGCGGCGGCGAGTGCCCGATGCGCGTCGCGCCGCTCGCTGGCTGTGGCGCCGGCGTAGACCGCCGACTGGGCCAGCGGATGGCGGAAATCCACCGTGCCCGGACCCAGCGTGACCAGTCCCGCGCTTTCTGCGGCGGAAAGCGCGTGCAGGTCGATCCCGAGCCGGGACGCAGCCCGCTCGAGCGTCGGCAGATCGGCGGTGCCGCTGGTCGCGGCCAGGATCAGAGCCTGCCGGGCGGCATGGTCGAGCAGGCCGGCCCGCCGCAGGAACGCACCCGAGATCCGGGCAGAGACCAGGACCGGTGCGCCTTCCGGAGCGAACGTCAGCCCGTCAGCATCCGGCGCGAGCTCCAGCAGCGCAAGCGGGTTGCCGGCCGTCACGCCGTGCAGCCGCGAAACCGCCTCTGGCGCCAGTCCCGGCACGAGCGTGGCCGCCTCGATACTGGTCAGGCCGCCGATCGGCAGCACCCGCAGGTCGGCGCCGTCAAGCAGCGACGGCTCACCCTCGCGGACGGCGACCAGGACGGCGATCGGGTCGGCCACCAGCCGGCGGAACGCGAACAGCAACGCCTGCGCGCTCGAGCCGTCCAGCCACTGGGCGTCGTCCACTAGCACCGCCACCGGTGCCTGCTCGGCGTAGGCCGCGAGCAGGCTGAGCATCGCGGCGCCTACCGCGAACCGCTCTTGCGCTACCCCGGGTCGTAGCGCCAAGGCGGCCTCAAGCGCGGTCGCCTGAGGCCGCGGGACCTTCCCCAGCATGGCCAGCGCGGGCCGGATCAGCTCCAGCAGGGAGCCGAACGGGATCTGCGCCTCCGACTCGATGCCTCGCGCACGCAGCAGCTGCATCCCGGCGGCCTGATCGGCGGCGTAGTCGACCAGCGCCGTTTTGCCGATTCCTGGCTCGCCCACCAGCACAAGGGTCGCGCTAGTGCCCGACCGCGCCCGGGCGAGAGCTTGCTCGATCTCCCGTCGCTCATGATGCCGCCCGACCAGCATGGCGCGATTCTAGGCACCTGGTGCGGAAACGGCCAAGGCGCACAGAGACTAGGTACCCCCCCGGAAGCGAGGCTGACCGCCGCGAACTTAGCTTCGGCAGCACAGCTATCCCACAAAGGAGGGGCATCATGAGCACCATCGAGGAAGCCGTCCAGATCGACGGCGACAAGCTGATGCAGTTCGTCTTTCGCGCGGTTGACGAGGTCGGAGCCACCCTGAACACGGCGCTGGTCGTGATGGGTGACCGCCTCGGCCTCTACCGGGCGCTGGCGGGCGCAGGCCCACTGTCACCGGCCGAGCTGGCCGAGCGCACCGCCACTGCCGAGCGTTACGTCCGGGAGTGGCTGAACGCCCAGGCGGCGAGCGGCTACGTCGAGTACGACCCCGAAAGCAGTAGCTACACCCTGCCGCCGGAGCAAGCCGTGGCGCTCACCGAACCGGGCAGCCCCGCGTATCTGCCCGGGTTCTTCCAGATCGCGCTAGGCGCGGTGCTCGACTCTCCCAAGATCGTCGAGATAGCCCGCAGCGGCGCCGGATTCGGCTGGCACGAGCATGTGCACGACGTCCACGAAGGCTGTGAACGGTTCTTCCGGCCCGGCTATAACGCCCACCTGGCAACCGAGTGGCTGCCCGCGCTCGACGGGGTCGTGGGCAAGCTGGAGCGGGGGGCGCTCGTCGCCGACGTCGGCTGCGGCTACGGCGCCTCGACGGTCCTGATGGCGCAAGCGTTCCCGAACTCGACCTTCGTCGGCTCGGACTACCACGACAGCTCGATCGAGACGGCACGCCGCCGCGCGCAAGAAGCCGGCGTGGCTGAGCGGGTCAGCTTCGACACCGCCCCGGCGGCGGCCTACGGCGGCACTGGCTACGACCTCGTGACCATGTTCGACTGCCTGCACGACATGGGCGACCCGGTCGCAGCCGCACGGCACGTCCGCGGAACGCTCAAGCCCGACGGCACCTGGATGATCGTCGAGCCGCACGCCGGCGACCGGGTCGAGGAGAACCTCAACCCCGTGGGACGCGCGTTCTACTCGTTCTCCACGCTGCTGTGCACCCCGGCATCGCTCTCCCAGGAGGTCGGCCTCGCGCTCGGCGCCCAGGCCGGTGAGGCGAGGATCAGGGACGTCGTCACCGCCGGCGGCTTCACCCGATTCCGCCGGGCCGCTGAGACACCGTTCAACCTCGTCTTCGAAGCACGCCCCTGATCATCCAGATCACCGCAGTACGACCGTGCCGCGCCAGAGGGAGGAGTCGCCATGCGAGCGAGATACCCGGACATCGAGGGATTCATCGAGCGGGACGGCGTCAAGGTCGCGTACGAGGTAGTCGGAGCGGGCCAGCCGGCGCTGGTGTTCGTCCCCACCGACCCGCTGGTTCACTCCCGGGCGTGGAAGGCCCAGGTGCCGTATCTGGCGCGGGCCTTTCAGGTCCTCACCATCGACCCGCGCGGGAACGGCAGCTCCGACCGCCCGCGGTCAGCCGCCGCCTATGCCGACACCGAGTTCGTGGCCGACACCATCGCGGTCATGGACGCTGCCGGGATCGACCAGGCGGTCCTGGTCGGCCAGTGCACCGGCGCCTGGACGGCTTTGCTGACCGCAAGCCTGTATCCCGGCCGGGCGCTCGGCGTGGTCGGCATCGGCACCTGGGCGCCCTTCCTCACGCCGCCCATTCCCGCGCGGCTCGCCCATGACTTCGATCAGGTCCTTGACACCGACGAGGGCTGGGCGAAGGAGAATCGGCACTACTGGCTGCGGGACTGGCGCGGCTACGCTGAGTTCTTCTTCGGCGAACTGCTGCCTGAGGCGCATTCCACCAAGCAGCGCGAGGACTGCGTCGGCTGGCTCCTGGAGAGCACGGCCGAGACAAACCTGCTGGTCAGGGAAGGACCGCTCTCGTCGTCGTCCCGCGAGGAGACCGAGGCCATCCTGGCCCAGGTGAACTGCCCTGTTCTGGCCATCCACGGGCGCCAGGACCAGTGCCAGCCGTGGCAGCGCGGCGAACGGCTCGCCCAGATCACTCAAGGCGAGCTGCTGCTCCTGGAGGGCGCCGGGCATGTGCCGCAGGCGCGAGAGCCAGTCGTCGTCAATCACGCGCTGCGCGACTTCGCGGGCGGGTTCCGGCCTGCCCGGCCGGAACCGCGGGCCTGGGTGAGGCCGCTGAGCCGGCCGAAGCGCGTGCTGTACATGTCCTCACCCATCGGCCTCGGCCACGCCCGCCGGGACCTGGCCATCGCCGACGAACTGCGCAAGCTCCGGCCGGGCCTGGAAGTGCACTGGCTTGCCCAGCACCCGGTGACCGAACTGCTGAAGCGGCGATCGGAGCACATCCACCCCGCTTCGGCGTTCCTGGCCAGCGAGTCCGGCCACATCGAGAGCGAGGCCGCCGAGCATGACCTGCATGCGTTCCGGGCAGTCCGGAACATGGACGAAATCCTGGTCAGCAACTTCATGGTGTTCGCCGACCTGGTCGAAGACGACCATTTCGATCTCTGGGTCGGCGATGAGGCGTGGGACGTCGACTACTTCCTGCACGAGAACCCGGAACTCAAACGGGCACCGTACGCCTGGATGACCGACTTCGTGGGCTGGCTGCCGATGCCCGACGGCGGCGATCGGGAACGGGCACTGACTGCCGACTACAACGCGGAGATGATCGAGCAGATCGCGCGCTTCCCCCGCCTGCGCGACCGGGCGCTCCTCGTCGGCAACGCCGGCGACGTCGTACCGGACCCCTTCGGGAAGGGGCTGCCGCTGATCCGGGATTGGGTCGGGCAGAATTACCACTTCTCCGGCTACGTGTCCGGCTTCGAACCGATCGGCGACGACGAGCGAGAGGCCATCAGGGCTGAGCTGGGCTACCAGCCCGCGGAGAAGATCTGCCTGGTCACGGTCGGCGGGTCCGGCGTCGGCACAGACCTGCTGCGCCAAGCCGCAGCGGCCTACCCGGCGGCGGCGCGGCGTATTCCCGGGCTCCGGATGATCCTGGTGACCGGACCCCGGATCGATCCAGAGTCGCTGGCCACTACTGAGGGCCTGGAGGTGCGCGGCTACGTGCACGACCTGTACCGGCACCTGGCGGCCTGTGACCTCGCCGTCGTACAAGGCGGACTGACCACGACGATGGAGCTCACTGCTTGTCAGCGGCCGTTCATCTACATACCGCTGCGCCACCACTTCGAGCAGAACTTCCACGTCCGGCACCGGCTGGCGCAGTACGGCGCGGGCCGCTGCCTGTACTACGAACAGGCGACGCCCGACCTGCTGGCGCAGGCGATAGCGGAGGAGATCCATCGTCCTGTCAGCTACCGGCCGGTCGAGACCGAAGGCGCCGCGCGAGCGGCCGCCAGCCTAGCCGAGCTGATTTAAGAGACTCAGTAGGACGCCGTGAGCCGATGAGACAGACAACCGGCTTTGCGCGGCTGCCGGATGGACGGCGTATCGCCTTTGCCGTGGTGGGGAGCGGCCCGCCAGTGGTGCTGCCAGCTTGGTGGGTCTCCCATGTGGTCGAAGACTGGCATTTCGGTCCGCTGCGCCGTTTTGTTGAAGGCCTGGCAGCCGGGCGCATGGTCGTGCGGTATGACCGGCTCGGGACCGGCCTGACGGCCGGCACCGAGGTACTGGATGAGCTCAGCGCACGGGAAGGGAGAATCCGATGCCACTGCGGACAAAGAATCCCGACGTTGTTGTCGTCGGGGCAGGCATTGCTGGGGCTTCGATCGCTGCTGTCCTGGCTCGCAGCGGCATAGAGGTGTTGCTACTCGAACGGCAGCGCTCGTACCGCGACCGCGTCCGGGGTGAATACATGGCACCGTGGGGAGTGCTGGAAGCACGAGCGGTCGGGCTCGAGGCTGTCATACGCGGCACCCATGCCGTTGAGGCGCGCTACACGGTGCCATATGACGAGCTGCTCACGCCGTCTGCCGCCGAAGCGGCCATGCGGGATAATTCGACCATCCTGCCAGATGTGCGCGGCCCTCTGTGCACTTCCCATCCCAGGGCGTGCCAGGCACTTGTCGACGAGGCTGCGCGCCTGGGCGCGGAATTAGTACGCGGGGTCACGGAAGTGCGCGTCCAGGCAGGCACCCGGCCGTCGATCACATACCGCAACAGCAGCGAAATGCAGGTGCAGCCGCGGCTCATCATCGGTGCTGACGGCCGGACCTCGACAGTGCGGAAGCACTCGGGCATCCAGATCAACAAGGCCCCGGCCACGCACGTGATCGCTGGCTTGCTCGTCGAGGGGGCATCGCGGTGGCCAGACGACCAGTACACCATCGGGGTCGAAGGAGACCTCCAGTTTTATGTCTTCCCCCAGGGCGGCGGCCGGCTACGCCTCTACACGTGCCACGCGAACGAGCAGGCGACACGGTGGGCCGGACGTGCGGGGCCGCAGCGCCTCCTGATGACATTCGCGCGACTGCAGTCAATCCCGGCCGCGCTGGGTCTGGGCGATGTCACAGCCGCCGGGCCGTGCGCTACATTCAGCGCCGAGCAAACCTGGTGCGAGGAACCCTATGCTGACGGCGTCGTACTTCTCGGCGACGCGGGGGGATACGACGATCCAGTGGACGGCCAGGGCCTGTCGCTCGCGATGCGCGACGTGCGGCAGCTTTCCGAGTTCCTGCTCGCCACCGGCGACTGGACGGTGGCCGGGCTGCGCCCATACGGCCAGCAGCGCGCTGAGCGACTTCGCCGCATGCGGCGCGTGTCCCGGACGTATGCGGCCTTGATGACGACGTTCACCGCCGCTGGCCGCGCCCGGCGCAGTCGTTACTACGCGGCCGCGCGAGCCCGCCACGACGACGTCCGGATGGCACTTGGCGCGATCTGGGCCGGCCCGGACCGCCTGCCTAGCGAGGCTTTTACCGATCAGCTCCACGAATCACTGCTGGGTTGACGATCACCAAGCCAACCGACCTTGCGCCCCACCCAGCGCTGACCGCCCGGCGGGAGTGGCTGCGTGAAGCGGAGCGAACCCTGGCGGAGCTGTCCGGCTGACCCACTCCCGGCACGCGGCCCTACGCGGCGTGGGTGTCGGGTGTGGTGGTGTGGGTGCGGCCGGCGGGGGTGGTCCAGGTGAAGGTGCCGGGGGCGGTTTGGGTGAGTTTCCAGTCGGGGTGGTGCTTGAGGATGTGGTGGGTTCTGCAGAGGCCGCCGAGGTTACAGGAGCAGGTGAGGCCGCCGTTGTCGTAGGCGATGGTGTGGTCGAGGTCGCCGCGCCAGGCGGGCTGGCGGCAGCGGGGGAACCGGCAGGTCAGGTCCCGGGCGGTGATGTAGTCGCGGAGCCGGGGCGGGGGCCGGTAGCCGGGGCTGGCCGCGGTGTGCGCGCAGCCTCCGGCCGCAGCGTCCGCCGCCGCCATGGCGGCGGCGCGGGCGGCGGCCCGGGCCGCGGCGCGCAGCGCCAGCGTGAGCACCGCGCCGCAGGGATCCTGTCCCGGGACCGGGCCCAGCCCTGGTCCCGGCCCGCGCCACGGGCCTGGCGCTGATCCCTGGCCCGGGACTGATCCCGGTCCTGACCCCATCCGTGATCCCGGCCAGGGTCCGGGGCCGGCGGGCGGGGGGTGGGCGAGCAGATCCGCGGCGGCGGCGAGGGTGTCCTGGCTGATGGTCAGGGTGACCCGGCCGACCAGCCCCATGCCGGCACCCGGCGCCGGCCCGGCCCGGGCGGGTGCTGCCCGGGCGGCGGGGCCGCGGGGGACGGGGGCGATCGCGAGGGCGTGCCCGGCCGGGGTGGTCACGATGATCCGCCACCGGGCGCCGGGGTCCGCGGCGGCGGCCGCCGCGAGGCGGCGGGCCTGCGGCGCGGTGACCGGCCCGATCCGGCCCAGGTGCCCGGGCCCGGCGGAGATCCCGGCCAGCACCGGCCAGGGCAGCGACACGTCCAGCAGCCCCGGCGGGGGCCGGCCGTCCCCGGAACCGGCACCGGCCGTCCCGCCGCCGGGGGCGGCGAAAGCGGGCGGGATCACCGCGGGCAGCCCCGGCCATTCCCCGGCCGGCGCGGTCCCGGGCCCGTCATCACCGTCCTGGCCGTACCCGGCCGGGCCGTCACCGGGCAGGGGACAGTCCTCATCGTCGGGGGCGTCCTGGTCCCCAGGCGGCGGCACGTCATCAACCGGCACGTCATCGTCGCGCGGCGCGCCGCCGCCGGGGCCGTCAGCCGGATCATCGCCGCCGGGGCCACCGGGAGGCGGGTCATCGGGAGGCGGGCCGCCGGCGGGCGCGCCGGGGGCGGGAGGGATCAGCGGCAGGGTGCCGAGCAGCAGCCCGGCGAGGACCTGGCAGCGCAGCAAGTCGATCCCGCCGCCGTCACCATCAGCCTTCCTTGCCCGGGCCAGCGCGGTGATCCGCGCCATCGCCGCCGCGGCGATCACCGCGGGCATCCCCAGCGCGGCCAGCGTCGCGGTCCCCTCCGGATCCGGGTACAGCACCACCTTCGCCCGCCGCTCCGCGTCCTTGCGCCGGCCCTCCGCCCCGCCCGGATCCACCG
>Ga0302326_10002423_pt1 | contig 45547 bp, 41 predicted proteins | sample Palsa_T0_3_FD_202264 | JGI IMG/M metagenome (GOLD analysis project Ga0302326, IMG submission 202264) | Peat permafrost microbial communities from Stordalen Mire near Abisko, Sweden - Palsa_T0_3 | ecosystem: Environmental > Terrestrial > Soil > Palsa > Peat permafrost | place: Sweden: Abisko... | reverse complement strand
GCGAATTGATATAGCCATCACTGATAAACGCGTCGCCCTGCGCGTTCCAGGCCACGTCGGTCACCTGCCGGAACAACCCGTCCACGGGTGGTAGGGGCGGCTTGGGATGCTTCAAGGCCTCCGTTCCTTCATCCGAGGCTTCCTGCTTGCGTCCGAAGACCATGGCCACCCGGCCCTGGGGGTCAAATTTGATGACCATGTCTGAGCCCTTGTCTGTCACCCAGATGTTGTCCTCTTTATCCACTTTCACCGTGTGCGCGAACGACCAGGCATACAGGTTATGGCCAATCTCGCGAATGTACTTGCCGTCGCGGTCGAATTCCAAAAGCTGCGCGGCGGATGCGGCGTACGCCGGCCCCGTGGTGCTGCCCCGGGAAAACACGAAAATGTGCCCCTTGGAATTGACCGCTACGCCCGACGCTTCGCCCAAATACAGGTCCTGCGGAAGCTTCAGCAAATTCGGGACGGAATCGAACGGAATTTCCGGTGCGCCTTCCTGGGCAAGCAGGACCGGCGAGGCGCACAGGAAGAATGCTAGAACGAGCGCAAAGCGTTTCATTCAGACCTCCTCAAATCGTCTTGCTTGCGTGAGTTTTTTGATGAATTGGAACCGCTGGAGAATATATCGTTTCGTCCGTCGAACGCCAATGGAAAAGCATTGCCTCGCGGGTTGCGCAATTTCCCGGCTAGTCATGTAAAATGCGAGGCGCATTGCGCCGCGGAGGTGGATCTCATGTCCCAGGATTTTCTGCTTAAGACGGAGCCTTCGGAATATTCCTTCGCCGACCTCTTGCGAGACGCCGCGACCGAGTGGGAAGGCGTGACCAATCCGACGGCGGTGAAAAACCTGCGCGAGATGAGCTCCGGCGCGCGGCTGATTATCTACGAGACCGGAGCGCGCAAAAGCGCGGTCGGAACTGCAACGGTCGTTTCGGTGGATGCTTCCGATCCCAAAATTCCCAAAGTCAAAATCAAGGCGGGAAAAACTCTAGCAAAGCCAGTTTCACTTGAAGAAATCAAATCCAACAAACTTTTCAAGAGTTCGCCGCTCGTTCGCATGGGAAGGCTTTCGGTTGTCCCCCTTTCGAAGGAACAATATGCGGCTCTGGCCGGAGCATGAGCGCAAGTTCATTCCCGCTCCGAAAGAATCCCGAAAAGAGATTCCATTGTGTTCTCTGCTTGGTTAACTACTCCGGCTGATATATTGTTCCGCTGCGATGGCTGACTCGAAAGAAAAACGGAAGCAGATCGCTCAACGGTATGAAGGCATGAGCGATGCGGAATTGAGAGGGCTCGCCGATGAAGCCTGGTCACTGACCGAAACCGGAAAGGAATTGTTGCGCACCGAACTGGCGCACAGGGGCTTGGAATTTGAATTCGCAACGGCCGCGGCTGTGGGAGCTCCATCGAGTATCGTGGTCACTCTCCGCAAGTTTAGAGACTTGCCTGAAGCTCTCCTCGCTAAAGGCTTTCTTGAATCAGCCGGGTTGGAAAGTTTTCTGATTGACGAGACCACGATTCGGATGGACTGGCTGTGGTCCAACCTGCTGGGCGGCGTCAAGCTTTGCGTGAATCGGGAAGATGCCGAAGCTGCCGCTCAAATCCTGAGCGAAGAAATTCCGGAAAGGTTTAGCTTCGAAGGAGCCGGAGATTTTGAACAGCCGCGCTGTCCGCAATGTCAATCCCTCGAAATCTCTTGCGACGATTTGAACAAACCCGCAACGTACGCCAGCACATTTCTTTTGGGCCTTCCCATCCAGATCAATTGCCGACGCTGGACTTGCCAATCGTGCGGCCATGTTTGGGATCAAACCGGCCAGGCGTCGAAAGAGAGCGGCTAGCCCTATCAGAGGATGCCACACGCTGCCGTTTGGAAATCAGCGAGTGGGGATGTACTGGCGCTTCGAAGGCATCGACCAAACGATCTTTCCGGTTTGGTCGTACAGTTCAAAGCTCGGGCGGCCCTCATTCATGCTCATCCTTGCCCGAACGGTTCCGTCGGTGTCCTTGAGCACGAAGCTCTGCGCCTCAACTGTCTTGGCTCGCATCAGAGGCGGCTCAATTTTTTCCTGCGCCACAAGGCCCGTCGCCAGGGCCGAGGCGACGACGAAGAGAAGCAAAAAGCTCGCAAGTTTCCAGCGGCGGTTTTGCCTTTCGAGTTTGCGAACGCGATCCGCCAATTCGGTAAAATCAATTTCAGTTCTTGTCATGAGGACATCTCCTTTCCGTTTATCGATTGCCGATTTTGAGAGTTTCGCCCCGATTTCTGTCACGGATGAGATTCGATTTTCGAGGCCTCGGCAAAAATATTCGTCAAACGCGAGGAGAAGCGGCCACAGCAACGGAATCCGCCAACTGGCGCAACGACTCCGCATAGGGAGCTCGGGCAACGCCGCGCTCGCAAATGATGGCGGAGATGAAGCGCGCGGGCGTAACGTCGAATGCCGGGTTCGCCACGGCCACGTCCGGAGCAATACGCACTCCGCGCAAGTGCGTCACTTCCTCGGCGGAACGCTCTTCGATGGGAATTTGTTCACCGGAAGAAATCGTGAGATCGAACGTGGAAACGGGCGCGGCGACGTAGAACGGCACGCCATGCTCGCGCGCGAGGACGGCAATCTGATAGGTGCCGATCTTGTTCGCCGTGTCGCCGTTGGCCGCGATGCGGTCCGCGCCGACGACGACCGCGCTCACTTTTCCCGTTTTCATAAAATGTCCCACCATGTTGTCGGTGATCAGCGTGAGCGGCACGCCGCCCTCATGCAGCTCCCACGCGGTGAGCCGCGCGCCCTGCAGGTAGGGGCGCGTTTCCGGCACGAGCACATGCAGTTTGTGGCCCTGTTCGATCGCCACGCGGATCACGCCCAGCGCCGTGCCGATTCCCGCCGTGGCGAGCGCGCCGGCGTTGCACTGCGTCATCACCTGGCCCGCGGCGGGCATCAGCTCCGCGCCGAAGCGGCCCATCGCTTCATCGGTGGCGCGTTTTTCGGAGTGAATCGCGCGCGCTTCTTCGACCATCGCGCGCCGCGTGGCCTCGAGCGGCGTGCTCGCCTCCGAGAGTTGCCCGAACCGGCGCATCATGCGCTCGATGGCCCAGAACAGGTCCACGGCCGTCGGGCGCGTTTGCGCCATCGTCCGGCAGATGCGCGGAAATTCCGCACGCAGTTCTTCGGCCGTGCGGGCGCTCGAACGCTCGACGCCCAGCGCCACGCCCATCGCCGCGGCCACTCCAATCGCCGGCGCGCCACGGATCACCATGTCCTTGATGGCTGCCGCCACTTCGCGATAGTCCGTGTAGGTGTGGCGAATCACCTCTCCCGGCAAGCGCCGCTGGTCGAGCATGACCACACCTTTGCTGGTCCATTCAATCGGCTGTGCGACATTCATGGTTAAGTAGGACGGGCTTTAGCCTGTCTTCTTTTGACTTCGTTCAGCTTAGCAATAATTAAAATCAGACAGGCTGAAGCCCGTCCTACGACCCCTAATGATGCGCCCCGCTGACGACATAAATCAGATACCCCACAAGCTGCAAACCATTGTACCCAAGATGCACAAAATAACTGGCCGCCACGGTGCCGGTCCGCGCCCGCACCCACGTAAGCACCACGCCCACCAGAATGAGCAGTGCGATCTGCCCCCATCCGCCCCACAACTGCGCCGCGTGCATCAATCCGAAAAGCGTCCCCGTAATCGCAATCCCCGCAGCGATGCCCAAGCGGCGCGCAATCACCGGATATAGAAAGCCGCGAAAAATCGTCTCCTCCACAAGCGGCGCAACAAGCACGCCCAGTATTCCGAACAACAATATACTGACGCGCGCCTTCAGCAGCTCTTCGATCGGCAGCGTTTCTTTCGAATTCAGAAATCCGCCCGCGAAGGAAACCACCACGGCCAGCACCGCTCCGCCCGCCAGGAATTGCACTGCCAAGTCGCGGATTTTCCCCGCGCCGGGACGCATTTCGCGCCAGCCGATCGACGGCCAGAAGGGCGCGTCCGTTCGCGCCAGCAGCATCAGGTAAAGATACAGGATCGCGCCCGCGTCCAGCACCGCCTGGCTGAGGAGGACCACGACCGATTTCGCCGTGCTCATCGTCGCCCCAAATATATCGTTCGAATTTACCCCAAAAAACCGCACCGCAACCTGAGCCATTCCCCAGGTGACCGCGGCGCTGGCAATCACTCCGAGAATTACGAACAGCGCCACCTCGGCCCAGCCCCACGGCACACGCAAATCGTCGGAGATGCCGGCGCGGTATTGCGTCGAACGTGGCGGCAGGGGAATGTCGGTCAGGTCAATCGGTGGGGGCTGTGCAGGTCCCATCGCAGAGGGAGGCACATTTTCCGAAGCGCTGTCTGCGGGTTCATTTGAACGAACCCTGACAGGCGCTGCACCGGACGGGCTGTGTTCTTCGTAGCTCATTTCAGAGTGGCAAGGCGCTGTCCGGGGGCACGGGCGCGCCAACACACCGCAATCACTGTAGCGGCAGTTTTCCCCGCGCGCAAGTGCGGGGCGCTGTTCCTCAGCCCGCGGTTGTGCGGCCGCAATCTACGTGGATTTCTCCGACTTCCCGGCGAGTATTCGCGCAATTCCAGGGATCGATCCGGGCAGTTGGTTGATGCATTCCGAGTTGACGCGAAGGCGTGCCGATTCCGTGATGCGGTTCAGCGGCGGCGCGCCGCTTTGCTGCCTCGCGCGATTTTTGCCAGCGCCCGCGCGTATGCGGCGATCGTTTCCGGCACGGCCTGGCTATGGACGAATTGCCCTTCGCGGCGGCAGGCGATCAGCCCGGCTTCGCTCAAAATTTTCAGATGGTGGGAGACCGTCGCGGGGGTCACGCCGCGCATTGTGACGATCTGGCCGCAGGTCACGCGCTTGGTCGCCGAGATCGCTTCAAAGATCCTCAAGCGGGTCTTGTCCGCGAGGGCCTTCGATATTTTTTCGATCTCGGAACGGTTCATGGATTAACCTAAATGTAGCGAAATCATTGCCCTGTCGCCGGCGGAGGTTCCATCGTTCCGAAAGAAATGCTAGAAAACCTGTATCCGATCGCTTCGATAGTCATCTAAGTATCGAAATCATATCGCATCCCGGAGCGGCGGGAAAGACGCCCACGGAGCAGATCAACTGGCAAGCAAAGGGAGACGGACATGAAGAGACTCGAAGGAAAAGTCGCGGTAGTGACCGGCGGAAACAGTGGCATCGGCTTGGCGACAGCCATCCGCTTGCAGGAAGAAGGCGCGAAGGTAGCCATCTCGGGCCGCAGCAAAAAAACTCTGGACGAAGCAGTGAAAACGATCGGCAATGGCGTGCTGGCCGTGCAGTCGGACGTGGCTAAACTCAGCGATATCGACAAGCTGTATGCCGAGGTTTCCAAGAAGCTGGGCAAAATTGACGTGTTGTTCGTGAACGCGGGAATCGCGAAATTCGCGCCGCTGTCCGAGACGCCCGAAAGCTTGTTCGACGAGGTCTTTGACATCAACGTCAAGGGAGCTTATTTCACGATTCAAAAAGCGTTGCCCTTTCTGAACGACGGCGCGTCGATCATCCTGAATACCAGCGTCGCGGGCCAAAAAGGCACCGTCGGGGGCAGTGTGTATTGTTCCACCAAGGCGGCTTTGCGCTCAATCGCCAGAACCGCCGCGGCCGAACTCGTGGGGCGCGGCATCCGAGTCAATGCTGTGGCGCCCGGCCCGGTTGAAACTCCCATTCTTGCCAGGACCGGACTGCCCCAGGAAACCATCGATCAATTTATGAAAGGTATCGTCGCCAGTGTCCCGATGCAGCGGTTTGGGCGATCCGAAGAAGTGGCGGGGGCCGTCGCCTTTTTGGCCTCGCAAGACGCCTCGTACGTTACCGGCATCGAACTCAACGTCGACGGCGGCTCGGGCCAAATTTGATCCGTGGCACAGGGTTCAGCCTGTGGGGTTTGGGCCTTGCAACAACAAAACCTATAGGCTGAAGGCTGCTCGACACGATTCACCCGAATTGACTAAAATAGGCAAAATAGCTAAAATTAACCCCCAGAGTCACCAATCTGCTGCCTTGAAGGAGAATGCCGTTGCTCAATCGGCGAACAGCTTTGAAGCGAACGCCTGCTCCCGCGATTCGCAACCGCCGCGGCGAGGCGGCGATCGAAATTAGCGCGACGGACGCCAAGAATAAGCTCGGTGAGTTGCTGGACAACGTTATTCAAGGCGGCGTCGTGCTTATCACCCGGCACGAGACTCCCAAAGCTGTCCTGCTTTCCATGGAGGAATACGGTGCGCTATCCTTCTCAGCGCAAACGCGGCTCAACGCATTGAACGGCGAATTCGATGCGATGCTGGCGCGGATGCAGACTCCCAAAGCGCGCGCAGGAATGAAGGCCGCGTTCGCCGCTTCGCCTAAAGAGCTCGGAAAAGCCGCCGTAGCAGCTGCCCGTAGAAAAGTGCGCTCCTAGAGGGGATCGCAAACGGAATGAACCGGAAGCGCGCGCCCTGCATCTACGTTTTGGCCGGAGCCAACGGTGCGGGCAAGAGCAGCATCGGCGGCGCGATGATCCTCGCAAGCGGGGCCGAATATTTCAATCCCGACGAAGCAGCTCTCCGGTTCCGTTCCGCAAATCCCGCCATGCCCCAGGAGGAAGCGAACAGCGCCGCCTGGCGACAGGGAAAACGGCTCCTGGAGCGCGCCATCTCCGAACGATTGGATTTCGCCTTCGAGACAACTCTCGGAGGGAGCACGATCGCGGCTCTTCTCGACGAAGCCCTATCCAAAAAGATCGAAGTGCGCATTTGGCTCGTCGGACTGGCCACGCCTGAACTTCACATCGCGCGCGTGCGTTCCAGAGTCGCCCATGGCGGACACAACATCCCCGAGGCCAAAATCCGCGAGCGGTACGACAAGAGCCGGTTCCATCTCGTGTACCTCATGCCCAAGCTCACGGAGCTTCGCGTCTATGACAATAGTGCGGAGGCCGATCCGCAAGAGGGAATCGCTCCGCAACCAAAGCTTCTGCTTCACATGGCCCGCAGAAAAATAGTCGATTCGTGCCATCTGACCAGGACTCCGGAATGGGCCAAACCCATTCTTGCGATGGCTATGAAACTCGCCCACAAGGAATAGTTCGGCTTGGCTTGGTTGAAGTTTTGCGTGCAGGGATGCCAACGGCAGAAGCCCCGCCCTTCCAACCCCGAAGGACGGGGCACCCACGAATTCTAAATTCCGCAAAGCCCACCCCGCTGTCGCCTTTTTGGCGTCGCAAGACGCCTCTTGCATCATCAGCCTCGAACTCAATGTCGATGGCGGCGCGGGAGAGGTGCAATTAGTGGCGCAGGCTTCAGCCTGTGGGGGTTTTGTCCTCGCAAGGCCCAAAATCCACAGGCTGAAGCCTGCGCCACAAGAAGCTCCAATTGCTGGAGAAATCCCGCACTGACCTTTTTCTTCGCGGTAAAATAAAAGCATGAGAGTATCGGTGGACGTCCCGGACTCCGTTTACCGTCGGCTTAAAGCGCGAGCGGAGAGCGTAGGCTACTCCGTCCAGAAATTGATCTTGCGCGGGGTGGAATCGGTCCTGAAGGAGAAGCGAAGCAAGCCCGGGCGGAGAGTGAAGCTTCCACTCGTGCGGTCCAAGAGGCCTGGGACGCTGCAGCTCGACAATGCCAAAATCTACGACCTCATTTCTTTTCCATGATGCCAATCCTTCTTTGAATTGTCTCGGGCAGGTGCTTGCTCATACGGGAATCGCGACTCTGCCCCTTTCTTTTACCGGGTCGGAGACGAATTTCGGGTCGCTCGGAATTGCCTCTCCGTCCTTACGCAGGCTTTCGAGATAGGCGCGAATGGCGTCCTGGGCCATTTTTCGCGCCTCCGCCAGAGCATCCCCTTCTGTGACTAAGCCCGGAAGAGCCGGACAGGTAACCACGTAGCCGCCCTCCGCCGCCGGTTCAAAAAACACGGTGAAGCTGTATTCACTCGAAGTTTCCTGTTTCGTTGAGTTATGCTTTTTGCACCTCACGTATTTCCTTGGTCCGCTGGCGAGAATCACGCTTTCGGTCTTCAAATTCAGCCTATAACTGTGCAAATGGATATCAAACGGGAATGCCGAAAGGTCAGTCAGTTTGTCATGTAGGACAGCCGCTCTTTATCCCGAGCCCACGCGAGGGGCTGGCTGTCCCTGAGGGCGCCGGTGAAACTGCGCGCGATAGCCGGATAAAAGCCCCACCCTTCCAAAACCGAAGGACTAGGCACCCGCAGATACAAAATCCCGCAAAGCCCGGGCCAGCCGCCATTTCTATTGAGGCAAACGTATATCCTTCCGGTATATTTGCATGTGAAGCTTTGGTGCTCATGAATATAATCGAAGATTTTCTGACACACTATAATCGTGAATTCGATTTTTTTGCGGAACTCTCTAGAACCGTCCAGCAGAAGCTCGAATTCGCGTTACTCTCCCATGGTGTGCGTGCAATGGTCACGTCGCGAGCCAAACGCCCCGATCGCCTGCAGCAGAAATTGGTAAAACGTAACAAGAAAACGCTCTATAAAAACTTCAAAGCGATCTACAAGGACATCAAGGATCTCGCGGGAGTGCGGGTTGCCTTATATTTCCCCGCGGACCGAGATCGTGTAGAGCGAGTAATAAAGGAACTGTTTGTGTCGGTTCGTACGCCAAAGAAATTCCCCGAGACAAGGAGACCTAAACCAGGGAAGCGTTTTATCGGGTACGTAGCTACTCACTACCTCATACATCTGAAGCCAGACGGCCTGCAGGAAGGCCTGAGTCGCTATTCTGACACCGCCGTCGAAATTCAAGTAGCTTCGGTCCTCATGCACGCGTGGGCCGAGGTGGACCATGACCTTGTTTACAAGCCAGAAAAGGGTGAACTGTCGGAGGATGAGTTAGCGATCCTGGACGAGATTAACGGTCTAGTTCTGACGGGTGAAATCGCTTTGGAGAGGCTCCAGAAGGCAATTGAACGCCGATCGTCGAAAGATAATGCCGCTTTTAAGAACGAGTTCGAGCTGGCCAGCTACCTCGCGCAACGCGCAACGAAACTCGGAATGCCGGTTACTGATATCGGAAGGGTAGATGTTCTTATTAGCGTGTTACGAGACTTGAAGCAGGATGCCCCGGCTCAGCTGGGCCGTTATCTTGAACGGATCTCCCCAGAAGATGAAGCAAATCCTATTGCCGATGTGGTCCTCGATAAAATCTTGGCAGCACAACCGAAGGCATATGCTGAAAGGCTCTCCCAACTTATATCGCAAACTCTTTCCAGAAGTGCATTTCGGGTACCCGTTGGACCTGATGAAACAGAAGCTGCTGTTGGGTATTTCCTCAATCAGTGGATAGCGCTTGAGAAAACATTATCGCGGATTGGGGCCCGTAATGGACAGTTGCGCCAGCCCCTTCGGCATCTCATTCGAGACTTGGACCTGTCCCCGCAGACAAAGCGTGAAATCGAAAATCTCACCGCATTGAGGAACGACCTCGTTCATGGAGGACAGGCCCCAAACTCCGCTATCTTGCGAGAAGCTGCCAGTCGAGTACGCGATACAATTCTTCCGGCCATTAAGAATCTCCTAAAATGAGCTAATCCACGGCGTACATGTATCTATCCCCTCCGGGGGAGCGACCGGTGCGAACTTTGGCATTTTTTCCCCGGGTGAATGAAGTGGTCTCATTTCAACGCATTATGCGCTTGCACTAACATGACGATATTGGACGCCGCCAAATGTAACGCATACGCGGCAATGTGCGGAGGGAGCATTACCGGATCGGGGCCCTGCCCGTGACGGCTAGTGCGGTTGCTGATCGTCGGAAGCCCCGATTCCATCGCGGCCCGCAGACCCGCAAAGTGACCTTCTAGCTCTGGTGGAATTAGCCCATTCTTAAATAGCGTGTCCATCAACGGTTTCGCCGTCGCGTTTGGCGAGTGCGCCCAATTGCGCGCCTTGCAAATGGCCTTCATGGTGCTCTCGAACGATTTCAAGGCCTCAGCAACGGACTCCTTAAGTCGCCCGTGCCGATAGTGCTCGAATGCGCGCATGAATTCGTCCGCAGGACCATCGAAGCCCGCATGATTGAGAAGCGAAAGTGCTGGTTTGACAGCCTCCGCGTGAATAAATTGGGAATCAATGCGGAGAAGTTCGCCTTTGACCTATTGGTATCCTATACCGTGTTCTCGAAACCGCTGATTCAGCTCCTCAATCGCGTCCTCGGCTGTCTGAGTGATCTTCGCTTCTTGCATTTGGTAGGGTTGAAATCTTCGTGCAAACCGATCAATGACCTTGAATGAGAACTCAATTATATCAAGGGCTCCGTCGGTTTCACTTCCTAGCAAGAATTGGACGCACTGGGAGTCAGGCCTCGCGCCCATATCGCCGAGTGAGAAAACTCCCAGCTCGCGGCAAAGAGTTGAATGAGTAAGCTCCCACAATTCGTTGGCAGGGGATAATTTGGTTGAATAATAGCCGGATGATCGGTGGTAATTCCCAATAGAGCTATTCCAAATGTGAACTACTTGGACTTTAAACGTCTGTGGCAATTCATCGTATTGATATACATCTTGTTGTCCCGCTCTTTCGAGTCGCTTTTGGCGTTTCGAGAAAGTTTCAAATATCGCCATATCTTCAATCCAAATGCTTGATCAATGCGATTCTATCAATATCTCAGTGATTTCCGTTCGACCCATTCAACACTCGCGCCAAAACCTGCCCCGTGTACGACTCTTTTACCTTGGCAACTTGCTCGGGCGTGCCTTGCGCTACGATGCGGCCGCCGCCTTCGCCGCCTTCGGGGCCTAGGTCGATGATCCAGTCGGCTTGTTTGATTACGTCGAGGTGGTGCTCGATGACGAGGACGGTGTTGCCGAGGTCGGCGAGACGGTTAAGGACGTCGAGGAGTTTTTTTACGTCGTCGAAGTGCAGGCCGGTGGTGGGCTCGTCCAGGATGTAGAGCGTGCGGCCGGTTTGGCGTTTGGAAAGCTCTTTAGCGAGCTTGATGCGCTGGGCTTCGCCGCCGGAAAGCGTGGTGGAGGATTGGCCGAGCTGAATGTAGCCTAGGCCTACGTCGACGAGCGTTTCTAGCTTCACGCGGATTTGCGGGATGTTTTCTAGAATTTTCAGCGCATCGACAATCTGCATGTCCAGCAAGTCGGAAATCGAGTGGCCTTTGTAGCGCACGGCAAGCGTTTCGGCGTTGTAGCGGCGGCCGCGGCAGACTTCGCAGGTTACGTACACATCCGGCAAGAAATTCATTTCGATGCGGCGCAGGCCGTCGCCCTGGCAGGCTTCGCAGCGTCCGCCTTTTACGTTGAAGCTGAAGCGGCCGGGCTTGTAGCCGCGCTCGCGCGATTCAGGGAGCATGGAGAAAAGTTCGCGGATGGGGGCGAAGACGCCAGTGTACGTCGCGGGATTCGAGCGCGGCGTGCGGCCGATGGGCGCTTGATCGATCTCGATCACTTTGTCGATTTGCGCGGCGCCTTCGATGGTGCGGAACGCGCCGGGGCGCTCCATCGAGCGGTAGAGCGACTGGGCGAGAGCACGGTAGAGAATGTCGTTCACCAAAGTGGATTTGCCGGAGCCGGAAACGCCGGTCACGACCGTCAGCAAGCCGAGGGGCAATTCGAGATCGACGTCTTTCAGATTATTCGCTTCGCAGCCGAGGATGCGAATCGACTTTCCGTTGGGCGCGCGGCGCTGGGGCGGCACGGCGATTTTCAATTCGCCGCGCAGATAACGGCCCGTGAGCGAATCGGCGCTCTGCTCGATTTCCTCGGGGCGTCCTTTTGCGACTAAATGCCCGCCCGCGTTGCCCGCGCCGGGGCCGAGGTCCACGACGTAGTTGGCGCGGCGAATAGTTTCTTCGTCGTGCTCGACGACGAGGACAGTGTTTCCCAAATCGCGCAATTTTTCGAGCGAAGTGATCAGGCGGTCGTTGTCGCGGGCGTGCAGGCCAATCGAGGGCTCATCAAGGACGTAGAGCACGCCGCGCAATTGCGAGCCGATCTGCGTCGCCAGGCGAATGCGCTGGGCCTCGCCGCCGGAAAGAGTCGCGGCGGAGCGATCCAGGCTGAGGTAGCCGAGGCCGACGGCGAGCAAGAAATCGAGGCGTGCGGCGATTTCGGCGAGGGCGCGGCCGGCGATGTCGCTCTGGCGCTCGGTCAAACCGTGGCGAATGCCATCCACGGCCGGCCGCGCGTCGGAAATCGCCAGCGCCGTGAATTCGGCGATGGAGCGGCCGCCCATTTTCACGGCCAGGCTTTCCGGGCGCAATCGCTGCTGGCCGCAGACGGCGCACGGCACGGGCGACATATACTGCGTGATCCATTCGCGGTAGGTGTCCGATTCGGATTCCTCGAAGTTCGATTCGAGAAAACCGATCACGCCTTGAAAATGCAATCCGGGAAGCGTTTTCCCGGCGACCTTCCCAGCCCCTACGCGAGAGGAACCGTGCCCGTTGCTCTTGGCATGCGAGGGCGGATTGCCGTAGAGAATCAAGTTCTGCACATCGCGCGGAAATTTTTCAAAGGGCGTCGAGAGGTTGAACCCGTGTGCAAGCGCGCCCAGTTCGATATTGCGTTTTAGAAACACGGAGCCCGAGCCGGGGCCGAGCGCGCCTTCAAAAAGAGGCCGCGTCCAGTCAACGATCACCTTCGACGGATCGAAATCGTACTTCGAGCCGAGGCCGTTGCACGCGGGGCACGCGCCGTATGGAGAATTGAAGCTGAACGAGCGCGGCTCGAGCTGCGGCACGGAAATGCCGCATTCGCTGCAGGCCATTTTTTCGGAAAAAACCTGCTCGGTGCCACCGACCACGACGACTGTGACGAGTCCCTTCGCCAGTTTCAAAGCCGTGGCAATCGATTGCTCGAGCCGCCCGGCGATGCCGGGCTTTACAAGCAGGCGATCGATCAACACTTCGATGGTGTGATTCTTGCGCTTGTCGAGGCGCGGCGGATCGTCGAGCGGGCAAAGGTCGCCGTCAATGCGCGCGCGCACAAAGCCGTCACGCGCCAGTTTTTCCAGCTCCTGGCGGTACTCGCCCTTTCTGCCGCGCACGATGGGCGCGAGGATCATGACGCGGTCGCCGCTCTTGGCCAGCTCGCCTTGCAGGATGGAGCGCACGATCTGGTCGGTGGATTGGCGCGAAATGGGCTTGCCGCATTTCGGGCAATGCGGCGTGCCGATCGAACTGTAGACCACGCGCAGATAATCGTAAATTTCGGTGATCGTGCCCACCGTGGAGCGCGGCGAACGCGTGGTCGTCTTCTGCTCGATGGCGATCGAAGGCGAGAGGCCTTCGATGGAATCGACTTCCGGCCGCTCCATCTGGTCGAGGAATTGCCGCGCATAGGCGGAAAGAGATTCGACGTAGCGGCGCTGTCCCTCGGCATAAATCGTGTCAAAGGCGAGCGACGATTTCCCGGAGCCGGAAAGCCCGGTGATGACAGTCAGCGCGTTGCGCGGAATTTCCAGGCTGATGTTTTTCAGGTTGTGCTGGCGCGCGCCTCGGATGACGATTTTCTTCAGGCCCATATTGCGGAGGCCGCCCCCACTGCCGGCTCAGCCCACTGCGGGTAAAATACACCCATCGTAATCCTACAACGTAGCAGGCGGGGGCGAGGGAGTCAATTAGGGGCCCCCATGGTTTCCCGCTTCGCGCAGACGATCGCGTAATTTCTTGGGGGCGGGAAGTACTTCCGCCCCTCAGGAACCAGTAAACGGAACACGGTCTAATAGGCTTTTCAGCAGGTATAAAATTGCCCCCGGAAAAATTTCCCGCAGCATGGTTTTTTTTACCCGGGGTCCATGGAAGAAAACACTTTGTTTTCAGCGTCTTGTGTTTGGCCTGCCGCGTGCAACCTGTAGGAATCGTAGGAGGGAAGACGCGCCGAGGATCCCTTTAGGGGATTGAGGGCTGGGCCGGCACGATCTTCCCTCCGACCTGCTTCCGCCGCCTACCCCAAAAACCACACCCAATGGACCATACCTATCGGCGGAAGTATGCGCCCGTAGATTCCGTGGTAGCGAGCGTTCCGCATCAAATCTAAAACTTGAAACATTGGAATAGGACTTTTTGGCGCGCAGGGACTTGCACCAGTGGAGCTGCGTGCGAGCGTCGCTCGATTGGCGGCTTGCGCGGGCGGCTTCAAAAACCGGATAGCCAAGAGTGGCTGTCCTACTTGTACTGCACGCCTTCCTTGAAAATGTGGACTACATTTTTTATGTACGCCATGTCTTCCAGCGGGTTGCCGTCGATGACCAGGATGTCCGCGGATTTTCCGGGATCGATGGTGCCAAATTCGCCGCTTTTGCCGAGGGCCAGCGCGGGCAGACGCGTCCCGGCGCTGATGGCCTGCAAGGGCGTCATGCCGAATTTTACATACAGCCGCATTTCTTCGACGGCCGCCTGGGTATGCCAATTCAAGGGCGTGCCGGCATCGGTCCCCAGGACGATGTGCCCTTCGAGGCCGCTTTTCAGGAGCGCTCTCCAGGAGTCGGGACTGACGCGCAAATGCTGATGGACGTTGGCGAGAAAGCCCCAGTTAATCCGCTCGGGATTGACCACCGATTCGTGCACGAATTTATAGATGTCCGGCGGGAAATCCTGTTTGAACTGCTGAGGCTCGGTGCGTTCCTGAAAGTCGTCGGTAAGTTTGAACACGTAAGAGGAAATCATGGTGGGCGAAATCCAGATGTCGGATTGCGTCAGCGCGTGGATGAGTTCCGGCGACACCGGCCCGGTATCGCTGCCCACGTGCTCCAGACTGTCCACCGGAGCTGCCAGGCCGGCGCGAATCTCTTCGTCGTTCGATCCGTGTGCCGCGACTTTTATCCCGGCCTTGTGCGCTTCCTCCGCGATGGCCTTCTTGTCTTCGGGAGTGAGTCCAATCCAGGCCTTGATCCAGTCCACGCCGGCGGCGATGCGTTTCTTGGCCTCCGCGCGCGCTTCTTCCGGGGAATGGACGTTCGTGCAGTTCAGGGATTCCTGCATCCAGGAGGCAGGGCCGCAAAGGCGCGAAATGAATGCGCCCGTCACGAACATCCTGGGCCCGGTTTCCTTTCCGGCATTAATGGCGTCGCGCAGGGCGATCGATTCCGCGGTCGGCCCGCCCATGTCCTTCACCGTGGTCACGCCCTCCATTAGCGCCTCGTGAAGGGAGATCTTCATCACTTGCGCGATTCTTTCGCGCGGCTGCTGCACGAACGGAAACCAGGTGGCGAAATAGCCAGCGCCGAGCAGGTCCAGATGGACGTGCATGTCGATCAGGCCGGGCATGACGGTCATTCCGTGCGCGTCGATAATTTTCGCGCCCGCCGGAATCTGGAGTTCGCCTTCGCGCCCCACCGCCAAGATCTTTTTGCCCTGGATGAGGACGACTGACTTGTGCACGGGTGGGCCTTCGTTGCCGTCGACAAGCTGCCCACCGACGATGGCGGTGACGTTGGAGGCTTGCGCCAGCGCCGGCCGCTCGCCGGCGGAAAAGGCCGCTGCCAGCGCAAGGACTGCGAAAGTCAAAACGGGCTTTCCTTTGGCGCTCATTTCGATAGGCCCTCCGAATTTTTTGGGAATATTCTGTGAATGGCCCGGCCGAGCATCGTTGGAATGTTTGGCTGGGGCGGTTGGACTCGAACCAACACCGTCCTCATTAACAGTGAGGTGCCCTACCGATTGGACCACGCCCCAGCGGGTTCAAAACGTCCCAATGAATCCTTAAAAGATAATCGTTGCGCGCGAAACGCGCAAGCGTGCAGCGAAGAATTTTATTCCACGAGATTCACGGAAGAACGTACAATAGAAGAAGGTCGGTAAGAAAGATGGCAAACCCCACAATTACGATTCCTCTCGATCCCCAAACGGCGAGGGCTTATGACTCGGCCGATCCGGATCAAAAACGAAAGATACAGGCCTTGTTAGGCCTGTGGCTTCGCGAACTCACTTTTGGCGAAAACCCGCCCCTGGAACAAATCTTGGATGAGGTCGGAGAGAAGGCCAAAGCACGCGGACTCACCCCGGAGCTCTTAGATTCATTGCTTCGAGGCGAATAGTTGCGGTGCGTTTTCGATACCAGCGTACTTGTAAGCGCGGCGCTCCTGGACGATTCGAAGCCCCGGATGGCCCTGGATCTGGCGGTTCGGAAAGGGAAAATCCTGCTGTCTTTTGCTGTCCTCGCTGAACTTTACGACGTCCTTGGCAGAAAGCGATTCCGCCGGTATATAAATGAGGAGGACATTCGGCACTTTCTCGCCGCCCTGACGCGCGAGGCTCAGTGGGTTGACGTCCATGTGCAGATCGCTGCCTGCCGCGATCCAATGGATGATAAGTTCCTGGAGCTTGCCGTCAGTGGGCAAGCAGATTACATCGTCACAGGTGACGCCGACCTGATCGTGCTCCATCCTTTCCGAGGCATTGAAATTCTCATGCCCGGCGCGTTTTTGGAAATGTGAATCTTTGAAGTTCACCCCCGTGCTCCCCACATGCCGGTGAAATGAATTCACTACAGGCCAAACCGGCGGGGCGATCATGCTTCCTACGTGGGAAAACTAGCCTCGGACCAGGATAGCCAGACTCCTGTGCGTAGCTCGGATCGAATGGGCTTTGAGCATCCCCGCGCGATTACTTGTATTGCGTGCCTTCCTTGAAAATGTGGACCAGATTCTTCAAATCCGCCATGTCTTCCAAGGGATTGCCGTCGATCACGAGAATGTCGGCTGATTTGCCGGGCTCGATGGTGCCGAATTCGTCGCCCTTGCCCAGCGCGACCGCGGGCAGGCGCGTGCCCGCGCTGATCGCTTGCAAGGGCGTCATGCCGAATTGGACAAAGAGCTTCATCTTATTTCGCGCCGAATCAAAGTGCCAATTCATCGGAGTCCCTGAATCCGTTCCCAGCACGATGTGCCCCGCGACTCCACTGCGGAGCAGCTCTCTCCATGACTCGGGATTGACGCGCAGACGTTGGGGAATGTCTGAAAAGATTCCGCGCCGCAGCCGGTCGGGATCGGAAACCGAATCGTGCACGAATCGATAGAGATCGGGAGGCAAATCCGCTTTGAGCTGCTGAGAATCCACGCCCTCGGGGAAGCCGTCGGCAAGCTTGAACCTGTAGCTCGAAATCATCGTGGGCGAGATCCAGATGTCCGATTGAGCCAGGGCGTGAATCAATTCCGGCGACACCGACCCCCAGTCGCTGCTGCCGACGTGCTCTAAACTATCCACCGGTGCGGCCAGCCCTGCGCGGATTTCCGCGTCGGTCGTGCCGTGTGCGCCGACTTTTTTGCCAGCTTTGTGCGCCTCCTCGGCGATGGCTTTCTCGTCTTCCGCCGTCAATCCGATCCAGGCCTTGACCCAATCTGTTCCCGCCGCGATCCGCTTTTTCGCCTCCTCGCGCGCCTCTTCTGTCGAATGGACCAGGCTGCAATTCAGGAGGGCTTGCTTCCAGGCGGGGTTGCCGCAGATACGGGAAATGTACGCGCCCGTCACGAACATGCGCGGGCCGGTTTCTTTTCCCGAGTTGACGGCATCGCGCAGTGCCAGCAAATCGTCCGTTGGCCCGCCCATGTCCCGGATGGTGGTCACACCGCCCATGAAAATTTCATGCAGCGAAATTTTCATCACTTGCCGGGCCCTCTCGCGGGAATCCTGCATGTACGGAAACCAGGTTCCAAAATTCCCCGCGCCGATCAAGTCCAAGTGCACGTGCATGTCGATGAGTCCCGGCATCACCGTCATGCCGTGAGCGTCGATGATCTTCGCGCCGGCCGGGATCTGGATCTCTCCTTCGCGCCCCACCGCCGTAATCTTTTTGCCCTGGATCAGGACGACCGACTCGTGCAGAGGAGGCCCTTCGTTGCCGTCGATGAGCTGCCCGCCGACAATCGCCGTGACGGCTGAGTTTTGGGCCGATGCGGGTGGCGCGCTCAAGCTGAAAATGGCCGCCAACGCCAGAGCGACAATAGAATATACTCGTGCACACTCGCCAATCATTTCGATGGCCCCCTACGATCCACCCACCACGCAAGCTTCTCAAACCGCGGAAAAAGTATCCCCCACCATTTTGTCATTCCGAGCGGAGCGAGGAATCTCTCGTTCCTTTCAATGTCTTCAACCCACGAGAGATTCCTCGCTCCGCTCGGAATGACAAAATTATTTATTTATTCCGCGAGCCGCTCAGGCGTGGAATTTTACTCCGTCTTATCGGTGGGAAAGCCCGCTTCGGTCCAGGCGCGCCAGCCGCCGTCCATGGAAATGCAGTTCAGGTAGCCCATTTTTTGCAGATTGTCTGCGGCGAGCGCGGAACGGAAACCGCCGCCACAATACAGGACCAGCGTCGCGGACTTGTCCGGAACGGCTGTTTCGATGTCGCGCTCGATCACGCCCTTGCCCAGGTGAATGGCCCCGGGCAGATGGCCGCGCGCCCATTCGTTGTCCTCGCGCACATCCACCAAAGTGAATTTTTCGCCGGCGTCGAGCCGCTCTTTCACTTCGCGAAAATTCAATTCCTTCACGCGACTTTTCGCGTCATTGACGATGGCCAGGAAACCCGGTGCGTGCTTCATGAACATTTCTCCTGTAGAAAAATAGAGTGAGCGATCTCCAGCGTAACACAGGGAATTGCCGGAGATCAGCGTGGGAAACTGTGTAGAGGCGCGAACGGTCCTTCTATCCTTGCCGCCCTTTTGATACTGTCCATATTTGAGCGCGCGGCAGAGAAAAACGGAAGCGTAAACGCTTGGAACGCAAACAACGGAGCATGATGGAACCGAGCCCGACGAATCTGAGCCCACCCAGTCCAATCCAAAATGCCCCCTCGCAACCCGTGTTGGCGCCTTCCAGCAAGCGTCTGTTGCCTTGGCTGATCGCCGTGGCGTTTTTTATGGAATCGCTGGACACCACGATTCTCAACACCGCGGTGCCGACCATCGCCGCCGCGCTCCATGTCGCCCCGCTCAGTATGAAGTCGGTTCTCGCGAGCTACACGCTGAGCCTCGCGGTGTTCATTCCCATCAGCGGCTGGATGGCAGACCGGTTCGGAACGCGCCGCGTGTTCGCCTCCGCCATCGGCATCTTCACGCTCGGATCGTTTCTCTGCGGTATTTCAACCGACATCCATATCATGGTCGCGTTCCGCATCCTGCAAGGTTGCGGCGGATCGATGATGGTCCCCGTGGGCCGGCTCACGGTGGTGCGGGCGTTCGCAAAATCCGAACTTATCCGCGCGATGAGTTTTGTCGCCATACCCGGCTTGATTGGACCCATGCTCGGACCAATCGCGGGCGGGTTGATCGTCGGATATTTTCACTGGAGCGTGATTTTCTTCGTGAATATTCCGATCGGCCTCGTCGGTTTGTATATGGTCTACCGGCACTTGCCGGATTATCGCGAACCGACCAACCCTCTCGATGTGATGGGACTAATCCTTTTCGGATCCGGCATCGCATTACTTTCGTACGTCCTGGAGGTATTCGGCGAGCACACGCTGAACGTGCGCGAAATCCTGGGCCTTCTGGCGCTTTCCGTTGCGCTCCTCGCGGGCTACGGATTCCATGCGACGAAGGCTGCCTTTCCCATGTTGAATCTCACACTCTTTCGGATTCGCACGTTTCGCGCGGCAGTGAGCGGCAGTTTCCTCACCCGCCTTGGGATTGGCGGCATCCCGTTTCTCTTTCCGCTTTTGTACCAAGTGGGTATGGGATTCACGCCGATTCAATCCGGCCTGCTCATGATGCCGCAGGCGATCGCGGCCATGAGCTTGAAGGTGACCATGCCGCGGATTTTAGCGCGCTTTGGCTACCGCGCCGTCCTGATTTCCAACACGCTGATCATCGGGCTGCTCATCATGCTTTTTGCGACCATCGGAAAGGGCACCGCTGTGTGGCTGATCGTGGCGGAAGTGTTCTGCTATGGATTCTTCACGTCGCTGCAGTATACGAGCATGAACACGCTGGTGTATGCGGACGTCAGCAATGAACAGGAAAGCGGTGCAAGCTCGATCGCGAGCACGACGCAGCAGATGGCCGTCAGCTTTGGCGTGGCTTCGGCGTCGCTGGTAACGGCGTTCTTCGTTCCCGATCGCCACACTTCCGGGGCCGCGCAATTTATTCATGGCATCCACAGGGCGTTCTTTGTCCTTGGCGGCATGACCCTCCTGTCCACATTCGTCTTCTATCAATTGAAAAGGGGAGATGGAGACGCCGTGAGCCAGCGCAAGGAATTGCACGGGGGATAGTCCCAGGGAATCGTTACAGCCAATCGGCATGAGGCTCGCCGGTCACTTCTATTTCATATCGCGCCAATTCGGTCCTGCTTTCAGGTCCACCACGAGAGGTACCGCAAGCTCATGCACATTTTCCATCGCCCTGCGCACCAGAGGCCGCAAGCGATCCATTTCATTGTCCGGTGCTTCAAACAAAAGTTCGTCATGAACTTGCAGGATCATCCTGGCTTTGAACTTTTGTTCCTCGAGCTGGCGCGCGATGGCGATCATGGCGAGTTTGATCAGGTCGGCGGCGGTTCCCTGTAGTGGCGTGTTTAGCGCGGTGCGTTCCGCGAAATTGCGCAGGTTCGCTTGCGGCGACGTAATTTCGGGCACCGGGCGGATGCGCCCATGAAGTGTGCGTGTCACGCCACTCTTGCGTGCTTCGGCGAGCGACCGCTCAAGATATTCTTTCACTCCACGATAGCGCGCGAAATAGGCGGCGATGAATTGCGCGGCTTCTTTTTGGTCGATGCTCAGCTGGGCCGCGAGGCCGAAAGGCGTTTGCCCGTAGATGATGCCGAAGTTGATGGCTTTGGCCGCTCGGCGGTGCTCGGCGTTTTGCGCCATCGGGCCAACGCCGAAAACTTCCTCGGCGGTGCGCGCGTGGATGTCCTGCCCGGTGCGGAACGCCTCGACCAGCACGGGATCCTTTGAGAAATGCGCCAGGATGCGCAGCTCGATCTGCGAATAATCGGCGGAAAGCAGCGTGTTTCCCTGGCTGGCCACGAACGCGGCGCGAATTTCCCGGCCCAGCTCCGAACGCACGGGAATATTTTGCAGGTTCGGATCGGAGGAACTGAGACGGCCTGTGGCCGCGGTGGTCTGGCTGAAGCTCGTGTGCAAGCGGCCGGTTTCGGCATGAATGAGTTTCGGCAACGCGTCGACGTACGTGGATTTCAGCTTCGTGAGTTCCCGGTATTCGAGCACTTTGCGAGGCAATTCGTGCAATAGGGCCAGCTCTTCGAGCACATCCGCGGCGGTTGACCGGGGCTTGCCTCTGCGCCTTCCCCCAAGCGTCAAGCCCATCTTGTCGAATAAAATTTCGGCGAGCTGCAGCGGCGAATTGACATTGAATTCCGAGCCTGCAAGGTTCCAGATTGTTTTTTCGAGCGAGCGGATTTCGTGCTCCATCGTTTTGGACATGGCGTCGAGCGCTTTGCGGTCGACGCGCACGCCGTCGCGCTCCATCGCGGCGAGCACCGGCGCGAGGGGCAAATCGATGGTCTCGTATAGCTCCGCGAGGCCTTGCGCCTCCACTTCTTTTCGCAAGAGCGGCGCAAGGCGCTGCAAATGTTCCGCATGTTCCCCGGGGGCACCGGTAAGCGTCACGCTTTCCTGGCGCAACACGGCGTCAGCCAAGCTGTGTTTCGCCGTTGTAGGGCGCAACAAATATGAATAGAGCATCGTCGCATGGGGGATTCCCGCGACGGGGCCCGCCAGCAGTTCGACCAGCTTCGGGTCATGCACGATTTTCGGCCGCGCGGGGTCGCGCAGAAAATCAGCGAATGAGGCGTGCATTTCTCCCTTGGCGTCGAGCACTGCGGTCCGCGAAACTCCCGGCTTCGGCGAAATTTCAATCGCCACTACCGGCGAACCAAAACCCTCTTCTTCGCGCTCGCCCTCGGCGAGCGTCAGCCACACGGCGGTTTCGGCGCTGCGGGGTATGGCGCTCAGATATTTCTTGAGCGCGGCGGGGGATTCCAGTGCGGCGGAATCGCTCGGCGCCGTGGAAACCGGCGCCTGCGACGCGGGAAGATCGCGCAGCAGCGACGTGAAACCCAGCTCCGCGTAGAGCGCGCGCAACGCCTCTACATCCGGATTGCTCGCCCGCAGATCGTCGAGCACAAGATTTACCGGAGCAGCGGTATCGATCACCGCGAGTTGCTTGGACATTACCACGGCCTCGCGGCTGTTTTCGAGCGCTTCGCGGTAGCGTTTTCCTTCGACTTCCTTCGCGCGTTCAAGCGCAGCTTCCGCCGATCCAAACCGGCGAATGAGCTCCTTGGCGCCCTTTTCGCCGATGCCTTTCGCGCCCGGAATGTTGTCGATCGAATCGCCCATCAGCGCCATCACGTCGGCGACTTTTGCAGGCGGCACGCCCATCAGCTCTTCCACCTTCGCCGCGTCGACGACGAGATCGGTCTTGTCCGGCCCCGCGCCTGGCCGCAGCACGCGCACGTTCCCGCCCACGAGCTGCATCATGTCCTTGTCGCTGGTCACAATGGAAACGTCGAGCCCCTTTTTCGCCGCTTGCTTGGCGAGCGCGCCGATCACGTCGTCCGCCTCAAACCCGGGATATTCGAGGATCGGCAACCGCATGGCTTCGCACATCCGCCGCACGTAGGGCAGTTGCACGGCGAGATCCTCAGGCATCGGCGGCCGCTGCGCCTTGTACTTGTCAAACAGCTTGTCGCGAAACGTCGGCTCCCTCGTGTCAAACACCACGGCGAGATAATCTGGCGCATGCTCCTTTGCCAGCTTGCGCAGCATGTTCGAGAAGAGGTAGGGAACCTTAGTGGGAACGCCCGCCGGGCTATTCAGCCGCGCCATGGGCGCAAAGTACGCGCGGAAGATAAATCCCATCGCGTCCACAAGAAAAAGTTTCTTCGGCGCTGCTACAGCTTTAGCCATCGCCGCGAGTATAGCAAAGGGGGAAGCAGCATAGGTGGAACCAAAACTGCGTTTTAAGATTGTGGCCTGATGTACTTGGTCGTTATTGCATCCAAGGCGAAGCTAAAAACCGATTGTTGGGCAGGGAAGACGGATTGAATCGTGTCGCATTTTCATGCCGCCACTTTGGCCAGCTTGCTCCAATCGAGTCGCTGCATGAGTGCATTCGTAATGAGATAAATATTCTCGCTATGCACGGCGCTTGGTTCAAAAAGAGTATCGACAATGGCTCCCAGGAATCCCTCGACTGCTACTGGGCCGCATTTAGTGAACTCGAGAATTTTTATGCCGACAATGTCTTTTGAGGGAAGGCTCTTTTCGACGTAAACATTTCGCAAAGATTGGTCGGCGGTCGCTTCCCCGGGTCCAAGTCCCCCTGCTTTAAGGATGGGTTCGAATATAGAGAGCTTTCCCCTCTTGTGAAGGAAGACACTCTGAATCCGTCCAAGAATACCTCGTGGTTCTGTTTCCCAGCCCATAATAAAAGTATCGGATTCGTTGTCGTAAGTCGCAGATAGCTTCGCCGTCGCCAATCTCCTCATTCGTTGGGGCAGTTCTTTTTCGATATATTGATTGATCTTCTCGAAGATTCGCTTGAAGCCGACAATGGTCATCCCTTGAAGGAAAGGGGGGTTAAGCCGGAACTGGATGGCAAGCCAATCCTCTACCTGAAGGGCAATGGCTGGCGCAGGATGGCCGAACGAAATATCCAGCACGTCGCCACGGGGGTCGTAGCTATAATTGAGGTTTTCGAACTTAAACTCCTGGACTAGTTCAAAGGCCATAGTAGGGTCCCGAGCAACCTTAATGAGTAGGCTGCAAAATATGCCGTCGCAACAAATCCATCCACTCCGCCAGCAAAAACCAACAAGTCGAGTGGCCCACCGAGCCCCTCAACTTGCAGATGTCTCTTGCAGTATACACGCCGCGATGGGTCCCTTTTACCTGAGCAAACTCTGTCCGGCTTCCGAATTGCCTCGACCACGAGTTCTTTGAAAGGCCGCATTTCCGGGTGGCGTGTAACGATGTGCCGCCAGCACTCGTCGGTAAACACCAACTGAAACCCCATGGGATGGGCAATCGTCTCGTCCATTCATTCAGGGGTCTCCCCCCCATCCCCTAAGGACTGCCTTTAGCATAATGCGCGAGAAGCGTGGATTCAAATCATTGTCTTGTCTGGATAAACAAAACCAGTCTTGGTTTCGGTTGTGCTGCCAGTTGCGCTGCGCAATTGTCCGGCAAGTCGGAGTGTGCTACCCTTTTGCACTCGAAAGTGCGGCTTCCTCCGGCGTGGAATCCGCGCCGGACGTTCCCCTCAGTGACGCGGGTGTGGCGCAGGCATTCCTGTGACTCCAGTGTGCCCGGCAAGCGAGCGGGCCGGAGTGACTTTGCGGTCGCCCTACCGGACTCGGAGAAAACGCCAAAAGGGAGAAATCGCAGAACGCAATGCCCACAAAACCTGCAGCCGGCAAAACCATGGAAATTAAATTGGCCCATTCGCCGGATTCCGACGATGCCTTCATGTTCTACGGTCTGGCCACGCACAAAGTGCAGACGCCGGGGTTGAAATTTTCGCACCTGCTCGCCGATATCGAGACGCTCAATAAGGCCGCCAGCGAGGAAATCTATGATGTGACGGCATTTAGCTTCGGCGCCTATCCGTATTTGCGGGACAAGTACGTGCTGCTGGATTGCGGCGCCAGCTTTGGCGAGGGCTACGGGCCGATTGTAGTCTCCCAGCACCCGTTGAAGCGGGAAGACCTGGCAAAGTGCCGGGTCGCCGTGCCGGGCCTGCAAACCTCCGCTTATCTGGCGCTGCGGCTGTACGAACCGCGTGTCGAGCCGGTGGTCATGGCCTTCGACCATATTCTGGACGCGGTGAAGAACTCCATGGTCGACGCGGGTTTAATAATCCATGAGGGGCAGCTGTATTTCCCCCAGATGGGGCTGCACAAAGTCGTGGACCTGGGGCAATGGTGGGTCGAGCAGACCGGGCTGCCGCTACCGCTCGGCGGCAATGCCGTCCGGCGCGCCCTGGGACGAACCATCGGCCTGCAAATCGGGCAGGCCATCCGCGAGAGCGTGTCGTACGCCCTGGATCATCGCGAAGCCGCGGTGAATTACGCCATGCAATTCGCGCGCGATATGGAGCCGGACATGGCCGACAAATTTATCGGCATGTACGTGAACAAGTGGACCCTCGGCTACGGCGAACGCGGCCGCCAGGCCGTTCACGAGTTTCTGAAGCGCGGCGTGGACGCCGGACTGATCCCTGGCCCTCCCGACGCCGAGTTCTTGCTCGACGAAGAGCAGTGATACGAGAGGTATTTGCCGTACATCGAAGGCCGTAACAGAAGCGCTCCTAAGCATGATTTTGTCTTACATTGCTGATTACCTGACGGTTTATTTTTTATTCGATTAGCTAGTACGCATTCCACACATTGTCCGCGTGGTCCCGGTTGCTTTTCCCGTGATATGAGATTATTCTTTTACCAGAAACGAAATGCTCTCCGCATTCTATTAGCCGCATCCTCTGCCGGATCCCGCCCTGCGGGGTCGCCGCACGAATCTGTTCTCTCGAAGCAAAGCTCGAACTCCGATTGGAATTCTATTTGACAGGTGGAAGCCATGGCAGGTTTAACGCTGTACGAAAAGCTCAACCAGATCGAGAACCGTTACGCAGAAATGACCGCGGAGCTTTCTTCGCCGGAAATTCTGAACGATTCGGCGAATTACCAGAAGGTTGCGCGCCGGCATTCCGAGCTGTCCGAAATGGTGGAAAAATACCGCGAGTGGAAGCAAATCGACAATGGCCTCGCGGAAGCCAGGCAAATGGCGCTCGAGGGGGACGACGCGGAGATGAAGCTGCTCGCGCAGGACGAAGAGAAGCAGCTGGCCGAGCGCAAGGAAGCAGTCGAGCGCGAACTGAAGGTTTTGCTGCTGCCGAAAGACCCGAACGACGAGAAGAACGTGATCGTCGAAATCCGCGCGGGCACGGGCGGCGACGAAGCGGCTCTCTTTGCCGGCGAATTGTTTCGCATGTATTCGCGCTACGCGGAGTCGCAGAAGTGGAAAGTGGAAATCCTGGAAAGTTCGCCGAGTTCGCTGGGCGGCCTGAAGCAAGTGGTCGCCTCGATTCAAGGGCAAAAAGTCTACTCGAAGCTGAAGTATGAGAGCGGCGTGCACCGCGTGCAGCGCGTCCCGGCCACCGAGCAGCAGGGCCGCATTCACACCTCGGCGGCTACAGTCGCGGTGCTGCCCGAGGCCGACGAAATCGACATCAAAATCGAAGCCAAGGACCTGCGCATCGATACGTTCTGCTCCTCGGGCCCGGGCGGCCAGTCGGTGAACACGACGTATTCGGCCGTGCGCATCACGCACATTCCGTCAGGCCTGGTCGTGTCGCAGCAAGACGAAAAATCGCAGATCAAAAATCGCGCCAAAGCCATGCGGGTCCTGCGCGCGCGCCTCTACGAAATGGAGCAGGCCAAGCAGCACGAAGCCATCGCCGCCGAGCGCCTCGGACAAATCAAAACGGGCGACCGCTCCGAGAAAATCCGCACTTACAATTTCCCGCAAAATCGCGTGACCGACCACCGCATTGGCCTGACGCTGCACCAGCTCACCGAAGTGATGGATGGAAAACTCGGCCCCTTCGTCGATGCTCTCGTAACGCACTTCGAGGCCGAGCGCTTGAAGCAAGAACTGGTCGAAGCGTAAAAGTAGCATCAACCCCCACATGCTGAAGAGCGTGTGTGGCAACCCGGGAATTCTTGTGGGCCATGGTTTCAACCGGGCCGTAACGCGTCAGAAATGAGTGAGGCTTTAGCCGCTGCCAGTTCGGAGCGCCTGTTGCCACACAGGCTCTGAAGCCTGTGCCACGTTGGCGTTGCGATCCAGGAGGACTGGTAGTCATAAGGAATCGCGAAAAGCGTTTTAGGTGAACTTACAACATGACCTCCCGCCAGCTGCCCCCTACCGCTAGCCTTTCTCTCCTCGCCGCGCTCCGTGATGGCATCGCGCAGCTCGAACGTGAGCACGTGCCTTCCGCTGCTCTGGCCGCGGAATTGCTCTTGATGCACGCGCTCATACGTGAACGGGCCTGGATTTATGCGCATCCGGAACACGAACTCGACCCCGCAACGCGCGAGCAATATTTTTCCCTGATCGCCCGGCGCGCGAGCGGAGCCCCAACACAGCACCTCACCGGCCATCAGGAATTCTGGGGGCTGGATTTCGAAGTCACGCCCGACGTGCTAATTCCGCGCCCGGAAACCGAGCATCTAATTGAAGTCGCGCTCGAACGCCTGGGAGTTGGTTCGGACACCGGCTCACCTCGCCGCAAGGAAGCACTTCGCATCGCGGATGTGGGCACCGGCTCCGGCTGCATCGCCATCGCGCTGGCGCATGAGCTGCCCGCCGCGCGGATCGTCGCGACAGACATTTCCGCCGCAGCGCTCGAAATCGCCCGCCGCAACGCAGCACGCCACAACGCCGCCGCGCGCATCGATTTCGTTGAATGCAACCTTGCGGATTTTCTTTTGCACGAATCACGAAACACGGGCCGCGAATCGCGCTCCCTCGATCTACTCGCCAGCAACCCTCCCTACATCGGCTGCCGGGAAACAGCGACGCTGCCGCGCGAAGTCCGAGAGCATGAACCCGAAGTGGCGCTCTATGGCGGCGAAACCGGCACGGAAATCTACTCAGCGCTCGTCGCGCAAGCGGCCACGCTGCTCAAGCCCGGCGGCATTCTGTTGCTGGAACTCGGCCACAACTCCGCCGAAGAGGTCTCACGCCTTCTGGAGGCTTCTGAGTGGACTGGCATTGCCATCACCAACGACCTTGCGGGAATCCCGCGCGTGGCCTCCGCTCAGCGCGATGCTTAATTGATCGAGGTCTTGCGTGGGACAGGCTGTGCCACTTGAACCTACGAAGCCTTCTCTTTCGCGTACACCAGAAAATCCTCGTAGGGGCCCTTGAAATCCTCGACGTGGCCGCCCTTGCATTGCCAGATGCGGGTGGCGACTTCGTCGATCACGTCGTGATCGTGGGTGACGAACAAGACGGTGCCGGGATATTTCTGCAGCGCGATGTTGAGGGCGTTGATGGCTTCGAGGTCCAGGTGGTTCGTGGGCTCATCGAACACCAGGACGTTGGGCTTTTGCAGCATGAGCTTGCAGAAAATGAGGCGCGCCGATTCGCCTCCGGAAAGCGCGCGCGTGGATTTTTCGGCGTCCTCGCCGCTGAACAGCATTTGGCCCAGCACGGCGCGCAGTTCCTGCTGCGAAGCCTTGGGATCGAACTGGTGCAGCCATTCGATGAGGGTGGTGTCCTTGGCAATCGTGTCGGTGGTGTCCTGCGCGAAATAACCCACGGCTACTTCGTGGCCCCATTTGACGTTTCCGGCGTCGGCTAGAAACACGCGGTCGGCATCGTCGATGTATCCCGGAGCGCTGCGGACGAGCGATTTCAGCAAGGTCGTTTTGCCGGCGCCGTTGCGGCCGATCACCGCGATTTTTTCTCCGCGCTCGACATTGGCGGAAAACTTCTCGATGACCTTATGATGGTTGTAGGATTTCGTAAGTCCATTGAATTCAAGCGGGTGGCGACCCGATGGCTTTAGCAATTCAAAGCGGATGTACGGACGGGCGATGTTGGACCGGGCCAGGTCCGAGGTTTGGATGCGCTCGACTTCCTTCTTGCGGGACATGACTTGCGAGGAGCGCGTGCCGGCCGAGAAGCGCGCGATGAATTCGTTGAGCTGCGCGATTTTCTTTTCGCGCACGGCGTTTTCGGCTTCGATGCGGGACCGAATTTGCGTCTTGGCCAGCACCATTTCGTCATAGCCGCCCGTGTACATGATGACCGTTTGATAGTCGATGTCCGCGGTGTGCGTGCAGACGCTGTTCAGAAAATGGCGGTCGTGGGAGATGACGATCAGGACTCCCTGGTACTCGCGGAGATAGTCCTGCAGCCAGTGGACGGAATCGAGGTCCAAGTGGTTGGTCGGCTCGTCCAGAAGCAGGGCCGCGGGATTGCCGAACAGGGCTTGCGCCAAGAGGACGCGAACTTTTTGGCCGCCTTGCAGCTCGCTCATCTTGCGCTCGTGCAGCGCCGCTTCCACGCCGAGGCCGTCGAGCAGGATCGCAGCGTCGGCTTCTGCGGTGTAGCCGCCCTCGTCGCCCACGATTCCCTCGAGTTCGCCAAGGCGCATGCCGTCCTTGTCCGTCAGGTCTTCATGAGGCTTGGCGTACAGCACATCCCGCTCCTGGAGCGCCTTCCAAAGTGGGCCGTTGCCCATGATGACCGCGTCGATGACGCGAAACTCGTCGAAAGCAAATTGATCCTGCCGCAAAATTCCCAGCTTTTTGGGCCGCGAAACCGAACCTTTGGTCGGTTCGATATCGCCTTCCAGAATTTTCATCAGGGTCGTCTTGCCGGCGCCGTTCGGGCCGGTGATGGCATAGCGGCGGCCGTCGAGGAACGAGCAGGTGACTTCCTCGAATAAGATTCTCGCGCCGTAGCGCATAGTGATGTTGTTTAGCGAAAGCATATCTCTTGATTATAACGTGAAATCGGCATGTGTGCTTGCTGACCGGAGCTTCGGGAGCGTATTCTGAACCATAATGAACCCGCTCACGATCCAAGATTCGAGCCTATTCTATCCGTCGGAGATGACTCCATTATGAACAAATATGCATGGGCGAGTGCGATTGCAATCCTTCTTGCCGCTTGTTTCACCCCGGGCGGGCGATCCGATGACACCAAGACGGGTTCGTGGTCCGGCGTCATTATCAACGGCGTGTGTACCCCCGATGAAGCCTTTGCCGAGGCGGCGAAATGCACCGCCGAAACGCCCGGCGCGGCCTTGGCCCTTTATGACGATACGATCCGGCAAGTCTATGCGCTCGACCCACAGGATCAGGCGAAAGGGCACCTGGGAGACAGCGTCACCGTGCAAGGCGCCCTGGACGCGAGCGCAATTCACATTGCTTCTCTCCGGATGTTTTCCGAGGTGGGGCTCCGCGCGGGATTGAAAGCTCCGGAATTTTCCGCGCACGATCAATTTGGAAACACGCAAACTCTCGATACACTGCGGGGATCAAAAGGGACCGTTCTTTTGTTTTACCGCTCAGCCGATTGGTGCCCGTACTGCAAAGGCCAGCTCATTCAGTTGCAGGCGGCCAAGGAACGCTTCGAGAAGCAGGGAATCAAACTGGCGGGGATTAGTTACGATAGCGTGGAGATCCTTAAATTTTTCTCCGACCGCCGGAAAATCGATTTTCCGCTTCTTTCCGATCCAGATTCAAAAATCATTCGGATGTATCAAGTTTTGAATTCGGAGGCGATAGGACCGAACGCGGGGATGGCGCGGCCGGGATATTTCTATATCGATCCAGAAGGCGTGATTCGGGAAAAATTTTTCGAGGCAAAGTACCGCGAACGGTTGACTGGGAATACGGTGCTCTCCAAGCTGTTCCCGGAGCTGGGCGAGGAAGTCACCGACACCGTGGATGCCCCGCACCTGCAGCTTAGCATGGGACAGTCGGATCGAGTGGCCGTTCCGGGCAACCTCGTCATGCTGACGGCGGATGTGCACCTTCCGCCCGATGTACACGTGTATGCGCCAGGAACGAAAGGATACAAAGCGATCAAACTGGTCGTCGATCCTCTTCCCGATTTTGAAGTGAGACAGGCAGATTATCCGCCTTCCAAAATCCTTTATCTGCCGGCTATCCAAGAGCGCGTGCCTGTGTTTGAGGGTTCTTTTCAAATCCGCCAGGAGATGAAAACAAACTCCATGGCCGAATTCAGCGGCGCGCTTGGAGGGGACGGAAAAAAGGTCACGGTCAAGGGACACCTCGAATACCAGGCGTGCGACAGTAAGATCTGCTTCTTGCCGGCGACTGTGCCCGTGGAGTGGCAGTTCCAGATTGTGCCGCTGGATCGCCAGCGCGCCCCGGAAGACATTCGCCATAAGTGACGATCGTTTGTGAATGTGCCCTGGCGGGCTCGCGCAAAGGGATGGGGCATCTGGAAAAGGGAGGCGGGAGACCGCAGCCCCCCTTTTCGTTTGTTGACGAACGAGCCGGGCGTGTCGGAGGTGCGCTCGGCTTTCCTACATTATTTATATCGGGATACGATATGTCAAACGGTCTTTCTTGCGGGCAACGGGGCGGCGGGGTCCCGCTACGGGGGCGCGGGGCGTTCACCAAAGCTTTAACAAAGAGGAAAAGGAGAAAAGCCACGAAGGGCACGGAAAAATGGTGGAGGCCGCGTGGGTCTCTCCGGGTTTCTCTGTGTGCTCTGTGTTGAGGATTTTTCCGGCGATTCTAGGCCCAGTAGGTGCGGTCCAGCGTGCGGTATTGGATGGCCTCGCCCAGATGGCGCGTCTCGACGTTGTCTGAAGCGTCCAGGTCGGCAATGGTGCGCGCGACTTTCAGGATGCGGTCGTGGGCGCGTGCCGATAGGCCGAGGCGGTCGATGGCGTTTTCCAGCATTTTTTCGCCTTCCTCGGTGATGGCGCAGTGTTTGCGGATCAACTTCGGCGGCATTTGCGCGTTCGAGAAAACTTTTCGCTCACCGGCATAGCGCTTGGACTGGCGCTCGCGGGCGCGCATCACGCGCTCGCGCACCGTGGCGGAATCCTCGGTGGTCCCATTGCCGCGCAACTCCTTGTATTTCACCGCAGGGACTTCGATGTGGATGTCAATGCGGTCGATCAACGGCCCCGAAATCTTCGAGACGTAGCGCTGAATTTGCGGCGGCGAGCAGTGGCACTGGCGCGTGGGATCGCCAAAGAATCCGCACGGGCAAGGGTTCATCGCGGCCGCCAGCATGAACCGCGCGGGAAACGTCACCGAAGTGGCGGCGCGCGAAATCGTGACCGCGCCGTCCTCGAGAGGCTGGCGCATCACTTCGAGGACGTTGCGCTCGAATTCCGGCAATTCATCGAGAAAGAGCACGCCGTGATGCCCCAGCGAAACTTCTCCCGGGCGCGGGATCGCGCCGCCGCCGATCAGGCCCGCGTCGCTGATGGTGTGGTGCGGCGCGCGGAACGGGCGGGTGCCAACGAGGCCGCGCGCGTCGTCGAGAAGTCCCGCGACGCTGTGGATGCGTGTTGTCTCGATGGCTTCCTCGAGCGACATGGGCGGCAGGATCGTGGGGATACGCTTGGCCAGCATTGTTTTTCCCGCGCCGGGCGGCCCGATAAAAATAATGTTGTGCCCACCGGCACAGGCGACCTCCAGCGCGCGCTTGGCCGCTCCCTGTCCGCGCACGTCGCGCATGTCTACGGGATATTGCGCGGCGTCGGCCAGCATCGTTCCCGCGTCCACGCGCACCGGCGCGAACGATTCCGGCACGTTGACGAGGTCCACCGCTTGCGGCAGATTGCGCACGGCGAACACGTCGATGCCCTCGACGACCGCGGCCTCGCGCGCGTTGGCTTCCGGCACCACCACGGCCTTGATCTTGTGCTCGCGCGCCGCCAGCGCCGCCGAGAGGGAACCGCGCACCGAGCGCACCTGCCCGTCGAGTGACAGTTCGCCGAGAAAAACATATTGGTCGAGCCGCTTGCCGAAGAATGCGCCTTCGCAGCCTAGAATCGAAAGCGCCATCGGCAGATCGTAGGCCGAGCCTTCCTTGCGAATATCGGCGGGCGCCAGATTGACCGTGACGCTTTGAAGTGGAAAATCGTGGCCGCAGTTTTTCAGAGCCGCCTTGATACGCTCGCGGCTTTCCTTCACGGCAATGTCCGGCAGGCCGACGATGTTGAAGTCGCCCGGCTTGCCCGAGCCGACGTCCACCTCGACTTCCATGAGGTAGGCGTCGATGCCGAACACCGCGGCGCTGAAGTTTTTGAAATGCATGTGTCATCGGAAGTGACACTTCCGGTGGGCGCAAGAGTAACCCAAATGCTATTTCCTTGCCAGTGAAAAGGACGGAATCAAGGTAGAACGGGCTTCAGCCTGTTGGTTTTGAGCCTTCGGAGGACTAAACCCAACAGGCTGAAGCCCCTTCTACTAAAAGCTTATAATTCCCGCTATTGCCATGGGCAGCGAGGTAAGGGCGGAAATCGTTCCACACGCGAGCGACCGACCTCGTGTCCAGATCCTTCGATTCCGATTTCCCGGGATCCTTTTCGGAAAAAAGTTGCAGCGTGACCTTGCCGCAGGAAGGGGAGACCGCGTCCGGCGGATAGGAATAGATTCCGACATAGGTGGCGTCCGTAACATTCACGAACGCGGTATGGGCGTTGACGATGGTAGCGGCCTTGCCGGGCTGAATAGGCTCGACTTCCTTGGCGCCGCAGAGAAGCTTCATCTTGCCAAAGTCGGTCCTGAATTTCATGCGAGGGCCGCCAGCGTACATCACGATCGCGGGAGTCAACTCGTGGCCCAGTTGTGACAGGAACGTCTCGCGCAATTGGGGTTCGGCTTGCACCAGGAGCACCGGCTTATATTCCCCTACATATTCAGCCCATTCCGGCAAGTCCTGGAGCGGCTCGAATGAGTTTTCTCCAGACTCGCCGCGCTTCTTCGTCCTTTTCCTTTTTTCTTCAGCGGCGGTGCGTCCCACCTCCTCACGCATGGCGTATTCAAGAACGGGAGTCCCGAGAGCCACGTCAAACCCTCCAACCGTGAAAATGTAAGGTTTGCGGTCGAGCTTGGCCGCCTTGCTCATTTCTTTTAAGGAGTTCACCGGGTAAGGGTCGCTGGGCTCTACGGGCAGCAGCCTCGCGCTTGGGAGGGAAGCGTCCTTCATCTTTTTTCGGGCTTGCGCCAACACCGGCAACGTCTGATCGATGCGGATAACGCCCGTAACCCCGGGCCCGTTTCCACCGGGCACCAAAAATGTGGTGATTCCAATGACTTCGCCAAGCGAATTGAATAGCGGTCCGCCCGAATTGCCGTGATTCACGTTCAAGTCGGAAATGATGGCGCGCGCTTCCACCTTGCTGACGATGCCGCTGGTGATAATTTTCTTCAGGCCTAAGGGGCTGCCAATCGTGAACACTCGCTCGCCCTCGACGGCAAGCTCTCGTCCTGCTTGCGCCGTGGCGATGGGCGCGGGCGCGGCACCGGGGAAGGCGCTAAGATCGGCGTAGAGAACGGCCACGTCTCGTCCCGCGTCAAATGCCAGCACGTTTGCCGCGACTTTCCTTTTGGGATCGAATTGAACGGAGATCAGCTCCGATGGACCGATTACGTGTTGGTTGGTCATCACCAGACCGGCGGGGTCGATGATGAAACCCGTGCCCGAACCGATTTCGCTCCAGACGGTCACGACTGACTTTTGGTACTTCTGGAACATCAAGGTTAAGTCGTCCACTTTGCGCGCAGGCTCAACGGAAGGCGGATCGGCGGCGCGGGCGTTGTCGTTGCTCAGGTCTAAGGAGACTGATTCGCCGCTCACTTGAATTTCCATTTCCCATGAAAAATGGCGGCCCTGGAAATCCACACCCTGGGGAGTAGTCAATCGGTATTTGCCAGGGGACGCCTGGAACTCGGCCGTCCCTCCAAAATCGGTTTTCAATTCGTGTGTAGGATCGGGATGGTTGGGATCGGCAGCCAATACAATGGTGAGATGGGGGACGGGCTTCTGATTCAAGTCCTTGTCCACCAAAATCACTCGCACCTTTACGTTCGATGTCGCCACTTGGGATCGCAGGGGGGTGCAAAAAAGCAGCAGGGAGACGGCAGCGAAAAGCGCTCTTCTCATGTCCAGCACCTCGGGGTACACGTAAGGTTCTGGAGAGGAGGGCAGAAGTTTCTGGCTATTGTAAGGAATTGTCAACTAGAATCACCGCAGGAGCCTTTAGCAAGGGAGTTATAACTTGCTGGTTTGACAAGCCGGCCGGGATTGGATTCGCGGGATGTTGAGTGCGCACCGGAGGCCTGGAAGAGACGCAAAGCTTTACTGATTCCGCGAGCTCTCTTATAGTGAACCCGGGCGCCGCGTCGGGGCGCTTCCTCCGCACGGGAAAGGATTCCATATGCTAATCGGCCTCATCGTCCTGGTGGTGGTTGTGCTGATGTATCTCATGTTCGCCTATAACGGGCTGGTGCGGCTGAAGGTGGCGTGCGATAACGCGTGGTCGGACATCGACGTGCAACTCAAGCGGCGCTACGACCTGATCCCCAATATCGTCGAGACGGTAAAGGGTTACGCCTCGCATGAAAAGGGCACGCTCGAGGGCGTGGTGGCGGCCAGGAATCAGGCCATGTCAGCGCAGGGTCCGGCGGCCAAGGGCGAAGCGGAAGGAATGTTGACCGGTGCGCTGCGGCAAGTCTTCGCGCTGGCCGAAGCGTATCCCCAGTTGCGCGCGGTCGAGAGCTTCACGCAGTTGCAGGCCACGCTCAATGAGATTGAAGACACGGTGCAAAACGCGCGGCGCTACTACAACGCCGTGGTGCGCGATTTTAATACCATGATCGAGCAGTTTCCCTCCAACATCGTCGCCGGGATGGGCAATTTCAAGGAGCGCGAATTTTTCCAGATCAGCGCTCCCGCGGAACGCGAAACGCCCAAGGTCAGTTTCGGGACGACTGGGGCGTAGCCGCAATGGCTTCCCCAGCGAGGCGAACCCGCGGACCAGTACAGCTTCGGCGGCTAAAGCCCACACGCGGCGGCGCGTTTGCGGCCGGGCTGAAGCCCGGCCCTCCGAAAGCCGTCCCACGAGAGCGAATCGGCAATTGCGTGCGGGGTGTCATGTGCGAACTGTTTTGGCATGTGTTCGTGCTGGTCCTGCTCGTCGTGGCGCTGGGCGCGTCCGCTTCCGCGCGGCAGCTCAAGATCGAGAAATTTTCCGCGGAAATTATCGTTCAGCCGGACTCGACGCTGGACGTTACCGAAACCATCCAAGTGGGTTTCATCGGCGTTTGGCATGGCCTGTACCGCACAATTCCCGTCGAATACGAGACGCCGCAGGGATTCAACTACTCGCTTTTCGTGAAGCTCGATAGCGCGACGGACTCCGCGGGGCAATCCCTGAAAGTCGAATCCTCGCGCCAAGGCCACTACCTGAAATGGAAAATCTACGTCGATGACGCGACCGACGTGGACAAGACCATTCGGCTGCACTACCTGGTCCGCAACGGCTTGAAATTTTTCGAGGATCACGACGAGCTGTATTGGAACGTGACCGGCGACGAGTGGGATGTGCCCGTCGAGGATGCCAGCGCGCAAATCGTCCTGCCGGCGGGCGTGACCGGCGTCCGCACAAACGATTTCACCGGAGCGTACGGCTCGCGCGCGCAAAACGCGACAGTCACGGCGTCAGGAAACACCGTGGAAGTTTCCACGTCGCAGCCGCTTCGATTCCACGAAGGGCTGACCGTCGCAGTCGCCTGGGATAAAGGCTTCGTGAAAGAGCCGGGGACGAGCGATCTGATTGCACAATTTCTCGCCAGCAATTGGCCGCTTGTCATTCCTCTATTTGCTTTCGCATTCATGTTCTGGCTGTGGTTCACGCGGGGGCGGGACCCGCGCACAGGTCCGATCGCCGTGCAGTACGCACCTCCCGACGGGATGACTCCGGCGGAAGCGGGCGCTCTGGTGGATGAATCCGCGGCGATGCGGGACATCACGGCCACGATTGTGGACCTGGCCGTGCGCGGCTACATCGTCATCGAAGAACAGGACAAATCGGGAATGATGGGCCTCGTTCACAACAAGGAATACGTGTTCCACATGAAGAAAGGCCCGAACGATTGGTCCGGCCTGAACGCGCACGAAAGCGTGCTGCTCAGCGGAATTTTTTCCAATGGCGCGGAACCCGACGTGGACCTATCCAGCCTGCAGAATCAGTTTTACAAGAATCTTCCCGACATCAAGGACTGCATCTTCGGCGCGCTGATGAAGCGCGGCTATTTCCAGCACCGGCCCGATTACGTGCGCAGCGGATATGTCGGCGGAGGAATTGCCACGGGCGTGGTGCTCTTTGTCCTGGGCGTCGCGATGTCGCAGAGAATGGGAATGACGCCAGCGCCGTTTTTGGTGGCCGCGATTCTTTCGGCTGCGATTATCGCCGGATTCGGCTGGTTCATGCCGGCGCGTACGGACAAAGGAGCAAAAGCTTTCGCGGGAGTTCTTGGCTTTGAGGATTTTCTGACGCACGTGGAAGCCGGGCGCATGAAACAGGTCCCGGAGACCCCGGAAACCTTCGAGAAGTTTCTGCCCTACGCCATGGCGCTGGGCGTCGAGAAGAAATGGGCCGGCGCGTTCCAGAATATTTACAGGCAGCCGCCCTCGTGGTATCAAGGCGGCATTTACAACGGCGGATTTTTCCCGATCCTGTTCATCAGTAGCCTGGACAACATGTCGATGCGCACCAGCTCGGTGATGGCTTCCGCTCCACGGAGCAGCGGCGGTTCCGGTTTCGGCGGCGGGGGATCTTCGGGCGGGGGGTTTGGCGGCGGTGGCGGCGGAGGATTCTAAATTGCCCGCCACGGTTGCTGAGGTCCAGATTCAGTGGCGCGGGCTTCAGCCTGCGGGTTTTGGTGCTTGCCAGCACGAACCCCCGCAGGCTGAAGCCCGCGCCACTTGGCCTCTACTGCCTGCTGGAAAGCTCTTCGACCCCCAGGGCGACTTTGCGTCCGTTTTCCCTTCGGAAACTCACGCGGACTTCGTCGCCCAGAAACACACCTCGCACGGGCGCGTTCAGCGCAAACTCCTCGGCGGGCCCGCTCGAATGCAGCTTCGCCACCAGGAGCAGCCGATCGTCCGTGATGGCCCGAACTCGGCCGATGACAACGCCCCCAATGCCGCCATTTTCGGAGGTCGATGTTAACTTTCGCAGCCAGCCGTGCTCGCGAACGGACTCCTCGTGCAAATGGCCGCGCCACGAACCCATCACGTTCGCGCGGTTGATGTAACCCACCATCTGCCGCGGGTCTTCGCGGCCCACCACCGGCAAACGGCCGATATTGTTTTCGAGCATTTTCGTCACGGCATCGAAGACGCGCTCATCGGAATACGCAACCACCAGCGAGCGTGTGCCGGCGTCGAGCACGCTCATTTCGCCGGACGGATCTGCCTGCAGCGCGCGCAGCAAATCGCCTTGCGTCACGATCCCTTGCAAATGCCCGGCGGAATCCACGATGGGCAGCGCGTGGTGGCGCGAAGTTTTCAGATCTCCGTTTGCAAATCGATCCGCGGCCACGCGAACACTTTCCTCCGGCTCGACCGTGGCGACGTCGCGAGCCATGACTTCCCCGACCTTGAGCTGCTTGAGGGCATTGCTTTCATAGTCCTGATTCGTGTGCAGGCCGCGGCGCGCCAGCTTTTCCGTCATGATCGAGTTCGGCAGGTAGTGGAGAGCAATGGCATAGGCAATCACAGAAACGAGCATCAACGGAAGCACCGCGTTGTAATCGCGCACGATCTCGAATGCGAACACGATGAACGTAAATGTCGCTCGCGAAGCCGCTCCGAACACCGCGCCCATGGCCACCAGCGCACACGCCCCGGGGGACAAATGCGCGCTCGGGATGATTGCGTTCACGACCATCGCAAACACGCCGCCCATCGCCGCGGAAGACATAAACATCGGCGCGAGCAATCCGCCCGATGTCCCGGAGCCCAGAGAGAGCAGCAGCGCAACCGCTTTGCATAGCGCGACGAGAATCAGGAGCTTCAGCCCGAGGCTGTTGTTCAGAATGTCCCCGAGCGTGTCATATCCCACGCCCAGCACTCGGGGCACGAAAAATCCAATGATGCCCAGCGCGAGCGCGCCGATCGCGGGATGCCAGAGTTCGGAAATCGGAAGGCGGTCGAATCCATCCTCAATGAAATAAAGAGCCTTTGTAAAGGCAATGGCCGCGCCACCGCACAAGGCTCCGAGGACGAGGTAAAACGGAAGCGCGCGGGGTATCCCGAAATCCATCGGCAGCACATGGAACATCGAGCCATTGCCCATCAAGAACTGGCGAACGCTTGTCGCCATCGTGGTCGCAATCACGAGGGGAACGAAGGATCGCCCGCGAAATTCAAAGAGAAGAAGCTCAATTGCGAGGATGACTCCGGCAATCGGTGTATTGAATGTGGCGGCCATGCCGGCGCCCGCGCCGCAGGCCAGCAAGACCTTGCGCTCCGCGGCAGTCGTCGAAACCAATTGGCCGACGAGTGAACCGAGCGCCCCGCCGGTTTGAATAATCGGCCCCTCGGCGCCGAACGGGCCGCCGGTGCCAATCGCAATGGCCGCCGAAATTGGCTTGAGAATCGCGACTTTAGCTTCGATGCGGCTCTTGGAGGTGAGAACCGCTTCCATCGCCTCCGGAATGCCGTGCCCCTTAATTTTCGACGAACCGTACTTTGCCATGAACCCGACAATGATTCCGCCGATGACCGGAATGACGATCACCCACGGGCCGAGCTGGTTATTTGCCGGGCTGCGAAAATGGAAGGACCATTCATGGTAGAACGCAAGATTCGTGAAGAGTCCGATCAGGTTGTAGAGGAGAAAGGCCACGACTCCGGCGATGACACCCACGATCCCGGCAAGCATAGAAATGTAGCCGATACGAAACTGAGCGGGAGTCTGGCCGCGATCGGTCGCCGCACTCGCCTCAGAAATGGAACTCAAATCTTGCCTTCCTATTCTGCGCAGTTACGCCGCGTCCTTACGCACGGAGAAGCTCCCTTGTGGATTCAATTGGCAATCGGGCTTCATGAGCGAGTGCCCCTGGTCTTGGGCGATTGTGTGGAACGGATAACCGCCGTCAGCGCGCGGACCAGCACCGGCGCGGACGTGCGAAGCTCCGAGATCCGCTGCTTGGCGAGCCGGGTAAGAAGCTTTTCCCCTCGAGGTGTTAGATGCAAAATCACCTGGCGCCGGTCCGTTCGAGAGCGTTCCCGGCGCAGGAACTGCCTTCGTTCCAGTCGGTCCACGAGCTCCACGACGCTGTGATGGCGCAGCTGCATGCGCTCGGCCAGCTCTCGAATGCTCGGCTCGCGGCCGGCGGGGAGCCCGCGCAGGGCCAGCATGAGGAGGTACTGCTGCGGCTCGAGGTCCGCGCTGCGGGCCGCTTCCTCGCTGCCGTTCAGATAGATCCGGATGCGGTAACGGAATTCCGCGAGCGCGCGAAACTCCGCCGCGGTCATCGTACTGATGGACACCATACAATTGTATCGCTCCCCGATATAGATGCCAAAAGAAATCAGCCACGCGTTCCACGCGAGTGCGCGGCCTCGCAGCCGCGTTCATTTGCATTTTGTGAGGCCGCAAGGCGCGAAGACCGTTCGGCCTTCCGTAGCGCCGCGCTAAAGTGATTTGCGGAACACTTTTTGCGTTTTCGTCGCGGCGTAGCCCAGCCGCTCGTAAAACGCGTGGGTACGCTCCCGAAGAATATTGGAGCGAACTCCCATCGCCGTAAGTCCCCGCCGGCGCGCCCACTCTTCCCCGCGTTCCACGAGCAATCGGCCCACGCCGCCGCTGCGAAAATTAGAATCGACCACCAGGCCGTTGATTTCCGCGCGTGGATCGGTCTCCAGCGTGTGTGCCTCGGAAAGATGAATCCACCCGATGACCGTGTTTCCATCGATCGCGGCTACAAACGTCGCATGATGTAGCGATGCTTTGATGCCAGCGAATCGCTCCCGCACCCGCTCGGGCGTTGAGGGATATCCTAATTCTCCGGCGAGGCGGCCCAGGTCTGAAATATCGCGTTCTTCCGCGGAACGAATTTCGATGGCCGGAGCCTTTGCGAGGTCCGTCATTTCAGATTTCCCTCCACAGCAAATCGAAAACGCGCTGCCGGTGCGAGAGATGTCGTGATAATTTCAAATCGTTTTCTCGGAATCGAGCAGGATCGTGACCGGCCCGTCGTTGACCAGCTCGACCTGCATGTGCGCCTGGAACACGCCGGTTTCCACGGTGATGCCCGCCCCGCGCATGGACCGGACAAATTCCTCGTAGAGACGGCCGGCCTCCTCGGGCGGAGCTGCTTGAAAGTACGAAGGACGGCGCCCGCCTCGCGTGTCTCCGTACAGCGTGAATTGCGAAACCACCAGCGCGGAGCCGCCGGCTTCGAGCAAGGACAGGTTCATCTTGCCCGCGGCGTCGGAAAAAATTCGCAGATGGGCGATTTTCTCGGCGAGATACGCGGCCGATTCCGGTTTGTCCGCTCGGCCGATGCCAAGCAAAATCAGGAGGCCTGCCCCGATTTTTCCGGTGACCCGCCCATCCACGCTGGCGCTGGCACGGGTAACACGCTGGATGACGGCGCGCACGATGGCCCTCCGGCCGCGAAATTTTAACCTGAACTTCGGAGAATCCACAGATTCAATTTCGTCCGGCAAATTCGTGATTTACAAGGCGCGACCGCCGTGTGTGGACGACCGCCGTATTTCCTGTTGTTTTTCCCTACCTGCTCTTTTGGTTTTTATCGGCGTTTATCTGTATGCCTCTGTGGTTTCGATCGCTTCTTCGATCCTTTGCGCTTCCTCGGCGCGGGCTGGCAACGCGGGCAGAAATGGCTGCTTCTGCCCGCTACGATCACTCGTCGGATGATGGCCTTGCATCGAAAGCACGGCTTTCCGTCGCGCTGATAGACGCGGTGCCGGAACTGGAACTCGCCGCGCTTGCCCTCGGAATCGACGTAATCGGAAACCGAAGAGCCGCGGAAACGAATGGCGTCGGACAGAACCTGCCGGACTGCCTCGTGGAGCGCCAGCAGCTGCTGCTTTGTCAGATTTTCAGCGATTCGGGCCGGATGCAGGCGCGCGCGGAACAGGCTCTCGTCCGCATAGATGTTGCCAATGCCGCGCAGGACCCTTTGGTCGAGCAGCAACGCCTTGACGCGGGCGCGCCTCGATCCGAAATAGCGGCAAAACTCCTCCGCGCCGATCTCCAGCGGCTCTTTGCCCAGCCGCCCCGTGAAATCCGCCCGCCCGGATTCCGGAACGAGGAGCATGCGTCCAAAGCGCCGGACATCCGTGTAGCGAAGCTCGCGGCCATCGTCCAGAACAAAGAAACCGTGCGTGTGCGGAGGAACGGATTCGCTGGAACGAATGACGGTTAGCTGGCCGGTCATTCCAAGATGGATGATGAGGGAGAGCGGCGAAGATGGAGTAGCTTGCGAGGGGCCGTCCTCAAGCCCAATAGATATGAATTTGCCCAGGCGCGTGACCTCTCCAATCCGCATCCCAGGCAGGCGTTCCGCAATCGCCGCAGGATCCTCCACAAAGTCCGTCTTCCCAAAGCGCACCTCAACAACGGTGCGCCCCGGGAGCGACAAACGCAACCCGCGCACGACAGTTTCAACTTCAGGAAGTTCAGGCATTGGAGAGTCTCACTCAAAATAGCACACCCCCGCGCCGGAAGAGCACGATGGCACCGGGAGCTAGATTGATTCTGAGGAATTTGATACCTAACAAAGCGCGGGCTGGAAAGAGTTTTGCGCGATTCACGGATCACAAGTCACGAATCACGGCAACGGCAGTCCCGGCGTGGCGACAATCCCCGCCATCCGCAAGATCTCCTGATACTCCTCTTCGGTGACCTGCGAAATAATCAACCGCACATTCTTCAGAAACTTAACCTTGCGAACGGAGGCGTTTTCCCGCAGTTCGTCCAGGGGAATCTGGCGGGGTAGACGCTCCATGGCGCGCAAATCCGCAACCATCATTTTCGATTCCCGGTCGTGCGGGTCCGGGTAGGGATCGCGCGTCACTTCGGCGATCGCGTAGAGAGCCCTTTCGGGCGCGGAGTGGTAGCAGAGCACCCGGTCACCCTTGCGCACCTGTTTCAAGGCGCGATTGGCGTCGGCGCGTGTGCCGGCTCCCCTCCACATCTCCTTGCCCTTCACAAAAAGCGTATCCCAGTGATATTGGTGAGGATTGACCGAAAAAATCCAATGCCCTCTCTTTGCCGGTGGGCGAATTGTCGTCAAACCGGGGAGCCTCCGAATGATTATCGTTCTCCGAGAATGGAGTCGGTCGGACACTATACACGGGACCTCGCCCGTTGTGCAAAAATTCGCGCATTTCCGGGTTATCCCAAAATGGGAAATAACCCGTGATTCTTCAACCCTGTACAATTAGACGCATGGTCCCCGGAATTGGTCTCAACAGAATCAACCTGTCCGAGGTCTGCCGAAGAAGTAAGCTATGTGCTTATTTTTGAAAAGATTAGGAGGGAAACAACTGCGTTGGAGTTCTGCGACTAGGAGGCCTCAATCCAGAGATCTTCGCCCCTCACCTCTATCGTGTAGGTCTTGACACCGATGGCCGGATTCATGACCAGCTTGCCGGTGGTCACGTCGTATTGCCAGCCATGCCAAGGGCAGGTAACGGCAACTCCTTGGAGCTGACCCTCGCCCAGAGGGCCTCCGCGGTGCAGACATGTGTTATTGATCGCGAAGAACTTGTTTCCTATGTTAGCGATAGCCACAGTCAGCCCGTCCACCTGAAACTCGCGGATCGAGCCCGCTGGAATTTCATCTTTTCTAGCCGCACGCACAAAACCCATAGGCCAACTCCTTCCGCAGATTCTCGAAATTGCCAGCCTTTCAAACTCGCCCGAGTGGGAGCGGGGCGAGGGGTGACCCAAGATCGCTGGAATTCCCCGCTGTAGCTCGCCTCTTCAGAGGCGAGGGGGTTCTTCATCTCCGCAGAAAATCCCCGCGTCTGAAGACGCGGGCTACAGCCGCTTTAGCGAGGTGACGGCGTCTGCGCGACCATCACGTTGCGCTTAAAATCCTCTGCCATCCCGGAGTGCAGCCTGATTTCCGTGGGCCTCTTGGCCAGCGACATCTGGTCGATCTTGTCCTGTAACTTCAACAGCGCGTACAGCAAGCCTTCGGGACGCGGCGGGCACCCAATCACATATACATCCACGGGAACAATTCGATCGACGCCCTGGAGTACGGAATAGGCGTTAAAGGGCCCTCCCACGCTTGAGCAGGCTCCCATCGAGATGCACCACTTGGGATCGGGCATTTGATCCCACACGCGTTTCAGCACCGGCGCCATTTTCAGCGTCACCGTGCCGGCCACGATCATCAGGTCCGATTGCCTCGGCGAGGGGCGAAATACTTCCGCGCCGAATCGCGCGATGTCGAAGCGCGAAGTGGTCGATGCGATCATCTCGATGGCGCAACATGCCAGGCCAAAGGTCAGCGGCCAGATGGCGGACTTTCGCGCCCAGTTGAACACGTAGTCCACCGAAGTAATCATGAAATTCTTTTCAAACCGCTGATCCAGAACGCCCATGTGTCTCCTCTAATCCCTTAGGAATCGGCAGTATATCCATCCCCGGCAACGCGAGTCAAACCCGAACACCAGTTTTTCCTGACAGATAGAATATCACCTGGGCGGTCTGTAAATCGTGCTGAATAAGCAGCCTATTTTCTCATTCCGAGCGGAGCGAGGAATCTCCCTGCGGTTTGAGTCCCGGAAAAGAAGGAGAGATTCCTCGCTCCGCTCGGAATGACAGATTGATAGGGGCGCTCTTTCCACAGGTGGTTTCCGCAGGATTTTTTAGCGTGGCTTCTGTGCAGCGTCACTTACTGTTGGAGTCGTAACTCCATCTTTCATTTTGTCCCATGAACGAGCAGCGCGCCCATCTGGCGGAAGGCGCGGAGCTGAGCGGTGTCCTGAAACCACCGGCCCGTATAACTTTCGGGGGCGGGAGTTGGGTCGGGAATCTGGCGATGCGCGATGCTCGTGAAACCCGCATCCTGGAACAGAGCCTCCCATTCCTCGGCGCCGAGCAAATGCGCGGGCGTGGCAAACTGCCTGGCCCATTGGTGGCAATAAGGGTTCTCCAAATAAAAGTTGATCAGGATCCAAGCCGTACCGCCTTCGCGCAGAACGCGGTGGATTTCTCGCAGGCCACGGGCCGGGTCCGGCCAATAATAGGCTGACTCAACCGAAATCGCGTGCGTAAAGAAATTGGCGTCCCAGGGAATTTCGTCGGCCGAGCCGACCACGAACATGGCGTTTTCCACGGCGACGTAATTGCGCCGCGCTCGGCGCACCATCTCGTCGGAAATGTCCATGCCGATGACGCGGCCCTCGGGCACGCGCTCGGCGAGCAGCCGCACGAGCCAGCCCGCGCCGCAACCCATGTCGAGCACATTTTCGTCCCGCGCCAGCTTCATCTGATCGAGAACCGGCAGGACGATGGGCAGATGGTCTTCTTCCATGCCCTCGCCGCGGCCGGCTTCGGCCCAGCGGTTGAATTCTTCGCGCAGCGCTTCGTTGGAAGAGGGCTCCGGCATTTCAGTAGGACGGGCTTCAGCCTGTCGGTTTTGATTTTTTTTGGTTGGGAAAAGCGACAGGCTGAAGCCCGTCCTACTTTTCGATCCTCGCCAGCAGCTCCACGAATTTCTGCTGGCGCTCGGATTGGTCCTGCCCGCCGGCCGCTTCCGCCAACTGCGTCACATTCATCGAGCAGAACTTCGGGCCGCACATCGAGCAGAATTTCGCGTCCTTGTAGAAATCGTCGGGCAGCGTTTCGTCGTGCATGGCCCGCGCCGTTTGCGGATCGAGCGACAGCTCGAATTGCTTATTCCAATCGAACAGGAAGCGCGCGTAGGAGAGCGCGTCGTCGCGGTCGCGCGCGCCGGGGCGGTGCCGCGCCACGTCGGCCGCGTGCGCCGCGATCTTGTACGCGATCACGCCC
>Ga0302326_10002422_pt1 | contig 45580 bp, 35 predicted proteins | sample Palsa_T0_3_FD_202264 | JGI IMG/M metagenome (GOLD analysis project Ga0302326, IMG submission 202264) | Peat permafrost microbial communities from Stordalen Mire near Abisko, Sweden - Palsa_T0_3 | ecosystem: Environmental > Terrestrial > Soil > Palsa > Peat permafrost | place: Sweden: Abisko... | reverse complement strand
CCCATCGGTACCCGTCACGTGCACCGTGTGCTGACCGGGCTGGCGGCGCGCGGCACCTCGGTCGTCCTCTCCAGCCACCGGATGGATGATTTGGCCGCACTGTGCAGCGAGGTCACCCTGCTCGCCGCCGGTCGGGTGGTCTTCTCTGGCCCGGTCAGCAGGCTCGCCTCCGACACCGACGAGCTGGACTACCGGCTGCGCATCTCCGATCCCGCCACCGCCCGGCAAGTTGCGGCCCAAACGCCGGAGCTGCGCGTTCTCGAAGACGACGATCTGCTCCGGCGCCACGACGCAGAGGCGCTGCTGGTGCGTGGTGCGGTGCCCGCCGTGGACGAGCTGGTCGCGCGCCTGGTGGGCGCGGGTGTAGGTGTGCGTGAGTTGGCGCCTGTCGTGGCCCCGCTCGAGGCGGCCTTCCTGGCGCTGACCGCGACCGCCACCGGACCGAGCCAGGATGGGGACCTGTGACCGCTGGACCTGTGACCACCGCAGCCGTCAGGCTATCGGGCGCCAGCGCGCCGCCGGCGCCCGTTCGGCGCAGCTACCGCTTCGAGCTGATCAAGCTGCTGGCCCAGTGGCCGATCCGCCTGGTGCTCCTGGCCTGCTGGCTCGGCCCGGCGCTACTCGTGGCTGTCATCAGTCAACAGAGCGCGTTGCCGGCCGACACGCTGTTCGGCCGCTACATGAGTCAGACCGGCTGGGCGGGACCGTTGGTCGTCCTGTCGTTTTCCGGCACCTACGTACTGCCGGTGGTGACGTCTCTCGTCGCCGGCGACGTCTTCGCGACCGAGGATCGGCTCGGCACGTGGCGACACCTGCTCGTGGCCGTGCGGTCACGACGGCGGATTTTCGCGGCAAAGGCGCTCGCGAGCCTCACCGTCATCATGCTGCTCGCGGCCGGACTGGCCGCCTCGGGCATCGTCGGCGGACTGGCAGCGGTCGGCAACCGGCCGCTGGTCGGCCTCGACGGCCATCTGCTCGCGCCGGGGCAGGCGGCTACTACGGTACTGCTCGCCTGGGCCAGCGTGCTGGCGCCGACGCTGGCGTTCGCGGCGGTCGGGCTGCTTGGCTCGGTGGCGTTCGGCCGTTCTCCCCTGGGGCTGGTGATGCCCGCGCTGCTCGCCTTACTGCTGCAGATCGCGCAGCAGCTTCCGCTGCCCGTCGTCGTACGCGTCGCCCTGCCGAGCTACGCCTTCATCGGCTGGCGCGGGCTGTTCACCAACCCGGCCCAGACCGGCCCGCTTGCCATTGGCATCGCCGTCAGCCTTGCATTGGCGGTGGCCGCCTCCGCGCTGGCCTACCGGCTCTTCATGCGCCGCGACTTCACCGACCTGGCGTACGACGGGGTCGGCCGCCGCGTTCTCGTGGGAGCCGTGCTGCCATTAGCCGCCCTGTTCGCGGTCACCGTGGGGGTGATCGCCGGCGCGACCCCGGCGTCCGGCTCAGGGATCGACGGAGCCAAGTTGGATCGCTCCCTCGCCACGGCGTACGCCCATATTTACCGCATGCAGACCAGAGAGCTGCATCGTCCCGCCGTCACGGAGGCGGAGCTGCGAGCCCGCGCCTCCTGTAACAAGGGCGATGGCCCCGGCGCGAATGTGGGACCGGGCAACGACTGGCGGTGTGTCGTGACGTGGCAGCTCCCGCCTTCCACGGCGATCGGCTCGGCCATCTATCAGCTCGACGTCAATCCAGACGGACATTATGTCGCCGACGGTGACGGACCGCCGCTAGTCAACGGCTTCTTCGAGATTCAAACCTCGATCGGTGAGATACCAAATCCCCTCTGGGAGTTCAACGGCCAGGTCGATCTGCTAACCGCCACATCGCCCAGATAGGGCGGGTCCGGGAGCGGTAAGGCTCACCAGCAACGCTGGCGTCGAGATCGTGGCAGCTTCCCTCAAGCCGGCGCAGCCCGTCGCGGCCGTCGACGCTGCGGCACCTCAGCGGCCAGCGCTTCACGGCTCGGGCATTCCGTCCGGGCTGACCAGCGTCACAGCGACCCGCTCCTCGGCGTCCCGCCTGCGCAACACGGCTGCGGCGCCCATCGCCGCCCAGACACCCGCGAACCCGCCGCCCACAACCACCAACCGAAGAGTGCTCATACCAAGTAGACGAAATAGCCTCAACAAAAGCAACCAGCCATCAACGACTCACGACGCTAGTCGGTCGTGCGCGAACGGACCTCAGGGGCGATCTCCTCACCGAGACGGCGGATGAAATCAAGCGGAGCATCGGTCGGCGTTCCGACGAGCAGCGTCTCGAACCGCAGCTCGGTGGCGATCGCCACCAGCTGGTCCGCCCAGCCGCTCGGTTCGCCGTCGAGCGCCATCACGTTGATCGCGCGCTTGATCTCGGACGGATCGCGGCCGGCGGCGCGCGCGGCGTCGTCGATCGCGGCCTGCATCGGTGCCACGTCCGAAGGTTGTAGGTAGTGGCCCCCGAGGCTCGGCAGCCACGCGTCGCCCAGGCGGCCGGTGATCCGAAGCATCCGTGGACCGTAGGCGCCGATCCACAGGCCAATGCGATGAGCCGGAGGCGGACCCGGCTTGGCGCCGACCACCTGATAATGCACGCCGTCGCGCCGGATCACCTCAGCACCGTCCCAGAAGTCGCGGATGATCGCGATCGCCTCCTCGAGCGCGTCGACCGATTCCCGCGGGCTGCGGCGCGGACCGCCCATCGCCGCGACCGCGTCCCAGAAGCCACCCGCGCCGATCCCGATCTCGACCCTGCCACCGCTGAGGACATCGAGCGAGGCGGCAGACTTGGCGAGCATGCTCGGCGGCCGGAGCGGCAGGTTGACCACATCGGTCAGCATCCGAACCGACCCGGTTCGCCCCGCGACATACGACAAGAACGTCCACGTGTCGAAGAAGCGCCGCTGGTACGGGTGATCCTGGACGCCGATGTAGTCCAGCCCGGCCGCGTCGGCAGCCAGCGCCTGCCTAATCGTCAGATCCGGGTCGTTCGCACTGGGCACGACGAAGATGCCGATCTCAGTCACACGAACAGTTTGACCGCTCACCGAGGTCGTGCTCGGAGGACGGCCCCGAGTAGCGAGCGAGCTCCTCGGCCAGCTCGGTGTCATTGGGGTACCTCTCGAGGAGGGCTCTGATCGCTTCGACGAACTTCTCTTTCGCCGTGGCTGCTTGGCCGGCGACCCGGGTCGCGATCGCCCGAGCCTCGTTTGCCCTCTCCTGGAGACGCTCATGGTCGAGACCGGTCGCGCGCCGCGCGGCGAGCTCGGCCTGCGCCGCCGCTGCGGCGAGCCGCTGCTCTGACAGGTGCAGTTCCCAGTACCGCTTGCCGGACTCGTCGTGCTCCAGTGAGGCCAACGACAGGCTCTCCTTGACGCGGGTGAATCCATAGCGCCGCCACAGGTGCAACACGGCGACCAGGCCGATGAGTCCGCCCAAACCGTCCTGCCCGGCGCCGAGCGCAGCGGCCCATTTCCCGCTCAGGGCCGAGCTCGCGATGAAGCAGAGCGCAAGCGCCGTGAAGGCCAACGAGAAGATGAGACTGACCGCAACGCCGACCGTCGTGAGCAGCCCCATTCCTCGCGGCTCACGCGCTCTCGATATCCGCTGGTCAGGATCGCGCCGCGCTGGTCGGCTGGCCGGCCCACTATTCGTGGCCGTCATCTGGGCCGCTGGTCTGCGCATCGCAGTCCTGCTCGGCGCCCTGCTCTGCCCGGGCGGCTGAGGTGACGTAAGCCGTGAGTGCATCTTGGAGCTCCCTGTGAAGTGGTGTGAACTGCTGCGATGCACCTTCACACGCGCAACCACATGGCGGTAGACACCCTAGGTGTCGACCGACCTGACCCTGAACACGCGCCTCGGGCCGCCTGCGTCAGGGCGACGACATCGGCGCCGTCGCACCGAGGTCATTGAGCAGCCGTCCGCGCCGCCTCCGTGGCGTTCTGCAGCGGCCGCGGTCAGGGTCGGTGGGACAGCCTTGGCTACGGTAGGTGCGGGTTTCCTGCGTTGCCGTCGTGGATGAGTGTCTCGAGGTCTCGGACACGCATCGGGTGCGCGAAGTAGAAGCCCTGGCAGGAGTCTGAGCCAAGTGTGATCAGCTGCTGATGCTGCTCGGTCGTCTCAACCCCTTCTGAGACCACCGTCATCCCGAGCCCGTGGGCGAGCTGGATGATCGCGTTCAAGATCGTGTGATCGGCTACAGCGGCATCGAGGTTGCGGATGAAGCTCTGGTCGATTTTGAGCGTGTCGATCGGGAGTGCCTGTAGGAAACTGAGGGACGAGTAGCGGGTCCCGAAGTCATCGAGAGCGAGCTTGACCCCGGTGGCCTTGAGTTCGTCGAGCACGATCAGGGCGCGGTCACGGTCGCGGACGAAGACGGTCTCGGTCACCTCCAAAGTCAACAGATCGGGGCGCGTTGAGGTGGCATCCAATACGGACATGACGGACCTGGCGAAGCCGGCAGACATGAATTCGTGGGCGGAGACGTTGACCGACATCGCGATCTCGTCAGCTCGATGATGCTGCCAGCGCCGCCTGTCTTGGCAGGCTCGCTCGAGGACCCACTGGCCGAGCTCGATGATCTGCCCCGATTGCTCGGCAAATGGGATGAATATCGTCGGTGACACCGGTCCGCGACTCGGATGCGTCCAGCGCAACAGGGCCTCGACGCCGTCGAGACGGCCATTGGCGGCGTCGACGATCGGCTGGTATGAGACGTGTAGCTCACCGCGTCCCGACGCGCCAGGCAGGCCCGCCGCGAGCCCGGCGTGATGGTCGGCGAGGTTCAGCTCGCGCCGGCTGCGGCCCTGACGGCGCGACCCATGGCGGCGCTTGGCACGGTACATGGCTAGATCAGCGTCATGGACGAGCGCCTCGGGTGCAGAATCGCCGCTGCTGTCGCAGGCGATGCCGACACTGCCGTGAATGTTCAGTTCGATGTCTGCCAGCGCGAACGGGCGGGCGAGAGCGGCGTCAAATCGGACCGCGATCGCGTCGGCTTGGGCCGGCTCATCGAGATCTTCGCAGAGTACGACGAACTCATCGCCGGCCAGCCGGGCCAGGCTGTCCCCTGGTCGCAGTACCGCAGCCAGGCGCTGCGCCACGGCCACCAGCAACTCGTCACCGACCTGGTGTCCATAGGTGTCGTTGACGGATTTGAACGCGTCGAGATCTACGAAGAACACAGCGATGGTCTTGCCCGAGCGCTCTGCGCGAAGAAATGCGTGCTCTAAGCGCTGCATCAGAAGGGTGCGATTGGGCAGTCCGGTCAGCCCATCATGCATCGCTGCTTCGCGGGACTGATCGGAGGAGTCCTGCAGGTCAGACCGTGCTCGGGCGTTGATCAGGTAGGCGGCGGCGACATCGGCGAGCGTTTGAGCCGCGCTCATCGAGTCCGGTGTCAGCGGCCCTGCGGTGTCCCGATAGAGGTCAAGCGCACCGAGCAGTAGGTCATCGTGGCGCAGGGGAAAGGTGAACACTGCGGTCAGCCCAGCTGTCAGCGCGCGAGGCGAGAACGCCGGGAAACGCGGCTCGTCGTTGAGGTCCGGGACGGAGACCGCCTCGCCGGTGTCGTAGGCGGCCAGACATGGTCCCTCGCCAAGCTCGGTCTGCAACTGCTCGTAGCGCAAAGCCGAAGCACTCGAGGCAGCAACGTACTGCGGATCGAGGGACGCGGAGATCAGCGTGACGCCGGCGCCGGTGATCGGCATGATGTCCACGATCCGCTCGACCAGATGATCGAGAATGCGCTGGATCGGGAAGTCCGTGACCATCGTCCGAGCAAATTCGCTCAGAACGTCTGACAATTCCTCTTTACGCAAGACACTGTGGCTGATCGGACGTTCTGCCGGTGAGCTGACGACTTACCTCGAACCCCGGTGGTTGAGTATCCCTTACCTGCTGCGCTTGTGCAATCGGCCAACCGGCCGATGTCACCCGCCCGCATCCATATGCGCTCGGGTGGCGAAGTGTGCCGCGACCCTCAGAACACGCTGGGGAAGTCCGTTTGGCTCATGAGAACTGTTGGTAGATCAGGAAGACGTTCATGAGGCTGATCGCGACGGCGATGGTCCAGGCGGCGATTGTGAGCGTGCGGCGGTTGGCGTGGATGCCCATGATGTCGCGGCGGCCGGTCAGCATCACCAGCGGCACGAGCGCGAACGGGATGCCGAAGGAGAGCACGACCTGGCTCAGGACGAGCACGTTGGTGGGGTTCATGCCGATTGCCAGCACGGCGAGCGCGGGGATCATCGTGATCGCGCGTCGCAGCGCGAGCGGGATCTGGAAGTTGATAAAGCCGGCCATCACGATCTGCCCGGCGTAGGTGCCGACACTGGAGGAGGAGGCGCCGGAGGCGAGCAGCGCGACCGCGAACGCGATTGCGGCCCCTCCGCCGACGAGGTGGCCGAACTGTGCGTGGGCCTGGGGGATCGTGCTCAGGCCCGAGAGGGCTGGGGTGTGAAAGAGCTTGGCGGCGACGGCGAGCATCGCCAGGTTGACGAGTCCCGCGAGCCCGAGCGCGATGTACACGTCGAGGCGTTCGAAGCGCAGCACGCGTTTTGTCTCGCGGTCGTTGCGGCATGGCATCCGGCCCTGGGTCAGCGCCGAATGCAGGTAGATCACGTGGGGCATCACGGTCGCGCCCACGATGCCCACCGCGATGTACAGCTCGGTCGTGCCGTGCACGCTGGGGATCAGGCCGTGCAGCGAGCCCTGCACGGACGGCCCGATCCGCAGCGTCTCGTACAGGAAGCCAGCGAAGATGATCCCGAGCAGGGCGCTGATGGCGAGCTCAAAGCGGCGAAACCCGCGGGCCTGCAGCCCGAGGATCCCGAACGCGATCACGCCGGTCATCAGCCCGGCGGGGAACAGCGGCACGCCGAACAGCAGGTTCAGACCGATCGCGGCGCCGATGAACTCGGCGATGTCGGTCGACATGGCCATGATCTCCGCCTGCACCCACATGCCCCAGGTGAATGCGCGGGGGAAGTGCTCGCGGACGAGTTCAGGATAGTTGTGCTCGGTGACGATCCCCAGCTTCGCCGACAGATACTGGATCACCATCGCCATCAGGTTCGCTACCAGCACCACCCACAGGAGCAGATAACCGAACTCCGCGCCGCCCTGCACGTTGGTGGCGAAGTTGCCGGGGTCGACGTACGCGATTGAGGCAACGAACGCGGGGCCGAGCATGAACAGCGTCGCCCGTAGCTTCCCGCGCGACAGCAGGCGCTCGAGCGCGCTTTCCTCGAGCTCCTCGTAGAGCGGCAGGGTCTGGCCGGCGCCGGCGCCCTCGAACGCTGGAACCGGTGGGCCGGGCGGCGGCGTCATCGCGGGTCTCCGTCGATCTCGAACCGGGGGGTGCGAGCCTCCAGCGCATACACCGCCTTCGCATCGTCCTGCACAGAAGGCGTAAGAAATTGTTGCGCATGCATGCATAAGAAAATATGGCATGCCTAATATTTCTTGTCAAGAAGCGAAACCCGTCCGTTTCGCTGACGGGCCGTTGGCCGCGGCTCGGTCCATGCCGCCACAGCGTCGCGCGTCAACACAACGCGCGTTAGGATGAGATCGGTGCCCGATGACCGCTGCGACCTGCTATGCCTCGACCTGGCTCGCGCCGAGAACATCCGCCAGCATCTCGACCAGACCGCGATCGCCGACGCGGCCGCCCGCGGCAAAGCGCTCGGAGACCCCACGAGAGTGACGATCGCCGCGGCGTTACGCGAAGGCGGGGAACTCTGCGTGTGTGACCTGGCCTGGATCACCAGCCGGCCCGAGAACCTCGTCGGTCACCACCTGCGCACACTGCGCGCCGCCGGCCTGGCCAGCTCACGGCGCGAGTACAAGATCGTCTTCTACGCGCTCACCGAGCTCGGCACACGGCTGTTCGACAGCTTTCTCACACCGACTGAAGCCGGCCGATGAGCACCACCCCGCTCGCGTTGCCGACCGCGCGCACCGCGCAGGTCGCCCAGCAGCGCCCGGATCCCCGCGAGCGCGACCGGCTGATCCGCCGCGCCAAAGCCCTGTCCTGGCTATCACTGGCCTACATGACCGCCGAGGGCGCGATCGCGGTCACCGCAGCGATGCTCGCCGGCTCGGTCGCGCTGCTGGGCTTCGGCCTGGACTCCGCGATCGAAGCGCTCGCATCGGTGATCGTGATCTGGCGCTTCACCGGCTCGCGCCGACTCTCACAAGACGCTGAACGACGGGCCCAACGACTCGTCGCGATCAGCTTCTTTCTCCTCGCCCCCTACATCGCGCAAGCCGCGACCCGCGCTCTGATCGCCGGCGAGCACCCTCACACCAGCTGGCTCGGGATCGGACTTTCGGTCTCGAGCATCATCGTCATGCCGCAGCTCGGCCACGCGAAGCACCGGATTGGCCAGCGCCTGGGATCCGGCGCCACCGCCGGCGAAGGCACCCAGAACCTGCTCTGCGCCTACCTCGCCGCCGGAGTGCTCATCAGCCTCGTGGTCAACGCCGCCTTCGGCCTCTGGTGGGCCGATCCCGCCGTCGCGCTCGCCATCGCCGCCCTCGCCATCAAAGAAGGCCATCACACCTGGCAAGGCGAAGGGTGCTGCGCCAGCCCACCCATCAACAACGAAGACAACCCCGAGCGCGGCGACCACGGCTGCAGCTGCTGCTGACTGCCCGGACCGCGCACAGCCGTGTCGCGAGTTGCCCGCGCCGGCGGCCTGACGCATCCCCAACGATCAGCGGAAGCTTGAGGCGGTCAGTTGCTGCGCAACGGAGGCCAACATCGCGGCTGCGACCTCTGCGGTGGTCGCAGAGCCACCGATGTCGGGCGTGAGGCACCCGTCAGCGCACACCTGGGCGACGGCAACACGGATCGTGTGTGCGATTTTCGGTGCTTGCAGCTCATCGAGCATCATCGCTGCGGAAAGGACGGCGCCGATCGGATTAGCGATACCGCGACCGGCGATGTCCAGCGCTGAGCCGTGCACCGGCTCGAACATCGAGGGATAACGCCCGTCGAGATTCAGGTTGGCGCTGGGCGCCATGCCGAGGCTGCCTGCGAGCGCTCCGGTCAGGTCCGAAAGGATGTCCCCGTGGAGATTGGATCCGACCAGTACGTCGAAGGAGCCGGGATTCAGTACCAGACGTGCTGCGGCGGCATCCACCAGCAGCGACTCGAGCTCGACGTCGGAGAACTCCTCGCCAACGTCGGCCACAACGCGGTCCCACAGCACGCTCGCGTGGAGGCTGGCGTTTGACTTCGTGACACTGGTGACGCGACGCGCAGGCCGCGTGCGTGCCAGCGCAAACGCGTAGCGCGCCGTCCGCTCGATCGCGGCGCGGGTGTAAACGGAGGTCTGCAGTGCGAGCTCTGACGCCTGCCCTCGGTGCGAGAACCCTCCAACGCCGGAATACTCCCCCTCGGTGTTCTCGCGCACCACGACCAGGTCCACGTCCTCCGGACCACGGCCGGCGAGCGGCCCACGTACCCCAGGTAGCAGCTTCGCCGGGCGAACGCTCACCGCTTGGTCAAACGCCTGGACGATCCCCAGTCGTAGGCCCCACAGCGTGATGTGGTCCGGAACCTCGGCGGAGCCGACCGCACCAAAGTAGATCGCATCGAACTGCGCGAGCTGCTCCAAGGCATCGGCATCCATCATCGCTCCGGTGCGGAGATAGTGCCCAGACCCCCACGGAAACGTCTTCGTTTCGTAACGGAAGCCGGGATCTGCCCCGGCGGCCGCTCGGAGCACGTCCACACCGATTTGAATGACCTCCGGTCCCACGCCGTCTCCCGGGATAACCGCGATCCTGGTCAAGGATTCCCTCCGTTCGAAAGCTGATCGAGCCGAGCACGCCTCCTGGGCTCGGTAGCACTCGATCATCCCAAACACCCCAGCAGCCGGGCGGCTCGTTGACCGTCTCGACAACGCGCCGAATGAGAGGACGTGAACGCGAGCGAGACTCTCGGGTGTCGGGCGTGTTTGAGATTGCGTGGCGCACCTCAAGCGGTTCCTGGCGTCGGCACTCACGTGCGTGGCCGTTGGGATGACGGCGGACGCGGTGGACGCAGCGGGGGCGGTGGACGCAGCGGGCGCTTCGGGTGGCGTTGCTGTTCCCGAGGTGCTCGCGGCGACCCCCTACATGGGTTGGAACACCTACTACGGGGTCGGCGGAGTGTTCGACCAGGGGACGATCCTCTCGGTCGCTCATTCGCTGCTCGACCGGGGGTTGGCGCGAGCCGGCTACCGGATCGTGTGGTTGGACTACGGCTGGGCGAGCGGGACGCGGAGCCGCAGCGGGGAGCTGACTGTCAACCCCAGCCAGTGGCCGAACGGCTTGTCCTGGTTGACCGGCTGGCTGCATGCGCGTGGCCTGCTGGCGGGGATCTACACCGACGCCGGGGCGAGCGGCTGTGACCACCAGGGGGTGGGCTCGCTCGGCCACTACCAGCAGGACGCCGACGCGTTCGCGGGCTGGGGGTTCGACGCGGTCAAGGTCGACTTCTGCGGCGCCGGCCAGGAGGGCCTCGCCCCCCAGCTCCTCTACGACCGGTTCGCACAGGCGCTGCGCGACAACTCGAGCCACCGCTCGATGCTGCTGAACGTTTGCAACTTCTGGGTGCCGGGACAGATCAACGGAGAGCAACCCTCGTTTCTCAACTCGTCGTATGCCAACGCCCTGTGGGCGCCCCGGGTTGCTGAGAGCTGGCGCACCGACACCGACATCGGCGCCACCGGGAAGATCGAGTTCCAGAACGTCCTCCGAAACCTCGATCACGACGCCGCGCACCCGAAGGCGGCCGGCCCCGGGCACTGGAACGATCCGGACTACCTCGGGCCGCAGCTGGGGATGACCGGCGCCGAAGCGCAGGCCCAGATGACGATGTGGGCGATCCTGGCGGCGCCATTGATTCTTGGCAGCGACCCGCGCAAGCTCTCGCCGGCGACGATCACGATGCTCAAGAACCCGCAGGTGATCGCGATTGACCAGGACCCGCTCGGCATCCAGGGCACCGCGATCCGCCAGATCGGCTCGGGCCAGGTGTGGGTCAAGCCGCTGGCCAGCGGCAACCGCGCAGTCGCGCTCTTGAACCGCGGCTCGCGCGCGATCCGGATCACGACCAGCGCCAGCACGATCCGGATCACGCGCGCCGCCCGCTACCAGATCAAGAATCTCTGGACGCGCACGACCGTCACGACGACGGGCAAGATCAGCGCCCGCGTCCCACCCCACGCGGCGGTGTTGTACCGCGTAACAGCGATCCAAGCGGTCGCGAGCGCCAGCGCCGAGACTGGCGAGCTACCGAAGGCTATCCAATGGCGCCAATCGTTCCTCGGCTGAGAGGAAGTGGGGCCCGCAGCGGTTTGGCCGACGCCGCGGGCCCCCAGTGCGCCGAAGCGAGTGTCTTCGACTCTGGCAGCCTAGCCGTGATCCCGAACGGGGTCGACCCAGTCGACTACGAGCCGGTGGTCGCCGACCTCGCGGTGTTGCACGCACGTCCGCCGCACGAGTGGGACAAATCACACCCACCCCCCCGTTTCACGGGAGGTGCGCGCGCCAGAGCCCGCTGAGCGGGCCCTATCATCCCCACCCCTCCGATTCACGGGGGGTGAGGCGATTTTTGTTCGCTCCCGCGGCCTCCCGCGCCGCGCCGCGCCGCGCCACATCCACATCCACATCCACATCCACATCCACATCCACATCTGCGCACCCATGCCCGCCCGGGAACCATCGCCCGCCTCCATTGACCCACCGCACGTGCGCACTGCCCTGGATGACGCTCCTCATTGAGGTGGCAGAAATCCGATCTTGTGACGCCATCGATCCACATCGTCACGGGACCGTCCCGAGCGAGCTTCACGAACCCGCGCGCCCGCCGGCGTCGGGCCGAGCGACCGACCGCCCCGCCGCCGGAACCCTACGAGCGCTACGCCGCGCGCCTTTTTCTGCCTGGAGTCGGCGTTCCCAGCGGAAGTCAGTTCAGGTGACCGACTCGGTCCGCGTCTCGGTGCCATCGTCGTCGCGGTAGCGGATCTGCGCCTGCGGACCGTCGAAGTCGAGCACGGCGAAGCCGAACTTGTGCCAGTTCAAGCTGTTCTCCTCGAAGGTGCCGGTCTCCTGCCACAGGCCCGGCGACGGGATGGGCGCCGAGGGCGGCTGGAGCTGCTCCACGGGGATCCCGCCGTGCCCGATGCAGCGCACGAAGGGGATCCCCTGCACCGCTTCGAAGCCCATGCAGCGGTGCTCGTGGCCCCACAGCCAGGCGGCGATCTGGTGGCCGTCAAGGAGAGGGCGGAGCTTGTCGGGAAGCACCGTGCCGATGTCCTTGGTGTCGTAGGCGGAGACGAGCTGGTGATGGCTGAGGAGCATGAGCTTGCGGCCCTCGCGCTGCGCCTCGGCGCCCCAGCCCTGGACGACGTCGGCCTGGGGGTCGGCGAGGACGCCGGACTTGCCTTCGCTGAGGGGGTCGGGGTCCCAGGAGGTGTCGAGGCCGACGAGGTCCCACGCGGGCGTGCGGATGCGGAAGAAGCTTGTCGGCTTGCCGTCGGGCGAGTGCTGGTGGGAGAAGCGCTCGTCGGCCAGCAGGGTGTCGAAGTAGCCCCAGCCGCCGCAGTACATGTCGTGGTTACCGTTCAGCGACCACGACGTCACGCCCTGGGCAGCCTGCTCGGCGCTGACCGGCCACATCCCGTCCGCCAGCACCCGGCGCTGCACTTCGACGGGATCGCCCGAGTAGTAGACGTCGCCGAGGTGCAGGACGTGGACGGGCAGATGCCGCTGGATGGCGTCGGTGACCTCCGCGGCCATCAGGCGTGAGACCATGCAGGCGTGGGGGAGGCCCGTCCCCCAGTCGCCAACCACGACGAGGCGCCAAGCCGCGTCGGCGACCTCGTACTCGGCTGGGGTGGGGTTGAAGGGGTGATTGCCCTTGGCGATGCGGTCGAGCGTCCCCTGGCCGATCTTGGTCACCCAGTCGGGGTCGTCGGTGGAGAACTTCTCGGGGTGCAGGATCGAGTCGATCCTATGTTCGATGCACTCCACCACGCCGACGATGTGGCCGAAGGGGCCGCCCGGTTCACGCGTGCGGACCAGGCCGTTCTGACGCGCCTCAGCCTCGAGCGAGGTCTGCAGGACGCTGACCATGGGATCGCGGCTCAAGAACGGCGCGTTGACGTTCTCCCCGCCGGAGGATGCCGTGCCGGTGTCGTCGTCGGGCAGGGCGTCGAGGACGGCTTGCGCCGCTGCCCCCGGGTCTTGGTCAGCCGATCCGCGGCCGATCCCCGCCGCGGCCGCGGGCGCCTGGTCGTTCAGCGTGCCGGCCTTGAGCTGATCCTTCACCGCGGCCACGTAGCCGCCGACCTCGCGGCGGTCGAGATAGTCGGCGATCATGCTGCGGGGGCCAGCGCGTCGGCACTCTTGCGCTGCATGTAGTCGATCAGGTCGGGGAAGATGTCCTCGGCCACGTTCTGGCCCATGAACGGGTCCTGGTGTCCGTAGCCGGGGAAGACCTTCAGCTCGTGCTGGGTGCAGCCCATCTCCTGCAGGCGCTGATAGCAGACGATGTTGGAGTCGGCGAAAACGTGGTTGTGCTCGCCGGTCATGAACAGCACCGGGGTGGTCACCTGATGGGCGCGCTCGAAGTAATTGTTGGGGAGAGCCGAGTACTTGGGGAGGTCGTTGTACTTGACCGCGGTGTGGTTGGCCCGCACCATCTTGATGACGTGGCGATAGTAGTTCATGCTGGTCGGTCCGTAGAGGTCGCCGCCGCGCCGGTGGGTGACATCGGCGAGGTTGGCATGGCTGTAGAGGGCTGGCCATCCCGTCCCCCACATCAGGCTGAGCATGTGGCAGGCGGAGACGTCGCATTCGGGGTGGAAGCGGTCGACGATCTTCGAGAACAGCTTGCCCGGAGTCAGCCAGGGGTCCTCGCTCCACTTCGGGTTCAGATACTGGATCCCCGCCAGCTCGACGAGCCGGGGAGAGACGCTCAGCTTCACGTGCGACCACCGGGGGATGCGCGGCGTCAGCGCGACGCTGTTGGCGATCACGCTCGTGAACCCGTCGACGATTCCGGCAAACAGCGACATCACGAATGATGCCGCTCCCAGGCAGTGGCAGATGATGTGCAGGGGCTGATCGCCGATCTCGGCCCGCACGAGCTCGACGGCGGGCTTGTAGTCGTAGAGCGCGACGTCATCGAGGGTGTAGCGGTGGTAGTACATGTTGTAGCTGTGGCGGTTGCTCATGCGAAAGTCGAGCGACCACACGTCGTAGCCGGCGTCGAGGAGGACGGTGACGATGTTGCGGTGCTCGGGCATGATGAACATGTCCGTCGAGGTGGTGAGCCCGTGGATGAGCATCACCGACTGCCGGGCGCCCGGGCGGGTGAAGCGCAACAGGCTCAGCCCGAGCCCGTCCTCGGTGCAGTAGTAATGGGTGGTGATGTCGGCGTCTGGGACGCCGGCGAGGGTAAACAGTGGGATCTCGCGTTCCATGACGATGGCCTTTCGGGTGTGCACTCAGGTGACGCCGAGTGGCGGCGATGAGTAGGCCGCGTTGGGGTCGATCAGTCGGCGACGCGCGGGATCCTTGACGGTCCGGGTGTGCATGTAGCGGAATGCTCCGTGCTCGATGCACACGTCGTCGACGGCGGAGACGACCTCCTCGAACAGGAGGTCGGTGAGCTTGTCGAGGTCGATCCCAACCGTGAAGTTGAGCTCGCAGAAGCGATCGTCGGGGCGGTCAGGGGCCAGGTAAGGGGAGCGCAGGCCCTTGACGTAGCCCGACATGAACGTGAAGCAGCGGCGGTCGTCGCGGTAGCCGGCGAGCAGCGCCCACACCGTCTCGAACAGGGCGGCGTACTGATCGAGGGGGACGAGGATGATGAGCATGCGCGAGGGGTCGCCGACCGTGGCCTTGATGATCTTGTCGCTGAAGAACTCGACGTTCTTGATCGAGGCGTACCCGGGACTGAACAGGATTCCCGCCGTGCCGATGACCTTCAGCGTGCGGTCGAGTTCGCGCGGGAGCGTGCCGGCGACGTAGCCGATGCGGTGCAGGACCTCGTAGGCGAGCGCGTTGCGCCACCGGGCCGTGAGCGTCTGCGGCGTCTCGAAATAGCGGGAGAACTGGCCGAGGGCCAGCCGGATCCCCAGGAACCCGCCCAAGTCGATCCAGATCCCGCGCTGCATGAGCGCCTCGCCCGGCTCGAGCATGTGCTGCAGCGTGGCCTCGATGTAGTGCTGGCGGTCGAAGAAGTGGCTCTCCTGGTTGCGCCAGATGTGGGCGTACTTGTCGACCTTGTAGATCCTCGTCGTGACCTTGGAGAGGACCCCGTGCGCGCCCATGCTCGCCAGCACGCGTCGGAACTCCTCGACATTGTGGTCGCGGCCGCATACGCGCAGCTCTCCGTCCCAGGTGACGTACTCGAGCTCGAGGATGTTGTCGACGAACATGCCGAAGCGGAAGGAGGCGGGGCCGATGCCGCCCACCGCGGCAAAGCCGCCGACGGTCACATCCTTGTGGTCGCCGATCACCGGTAGGCCGTAGCCGCGGTCGGCGAGGTAGTCGTCGACCACGGCGTTGGCGACGCCCGGCTGGACGGTCACGGTCAGCGCCTCCGGGTCGAGTTCGAGGATCTGGTTCATGTACCGGGTGAGGATCACGCTCCCCCGGTCGGTGACGACGAGGTCGTTGCTCGAGTGCCCGCTGCCGCGGACCTTCAAGCGCCCCTGGGCGCCGTCCTCGCCGAGCGACTTCGCCTCCTGGATGACGGCGATGAGCTCCTCGGTGGTGCTCGGCAAGTAGACCTTGAGCGGCTCGCGGCCGGCCAGCTGCGGGTCGGCGATGCGCGAGTAATCATGGCCGAGGCCGTCGAGGCTGTCGTGCGTGAATCCGTGCGTGAGCCCGTCGTGGGTCGAGATGCTCATACGCCACGGCTCGTGTCCGGGGTGGTTGACGACCCCGGGAGGGTGGTCTTGGCGCCACGACCACAGCGCCGCTCCGGCCGCGCCGGCGAGGCCGGCGATTGCAGCGGCCCGGCGCACCCATGGGTCAGCCACGATGGGGGGTCAGCGCGTGGGTCCCGGGCCCGTACACGTCCCAGAGATCGCCGGCGAAGAGCACGCCGAAGCGGCCGAGAGCGTCGATCCGGTCGGCCGGATGCACGCGGAAGGTCGTCAGTTGGTGGGCGAAGTCGAGGGGTTCGATGTGCAGGACGCCGGTGGCGAGCACCGCCGCCTGCTCGTCCTCCTCCTCGGCCACGTGGCCGCTGAGGACGCGCGTGTACAGGGTGGAGGTGTCGTGCCAGATCTCGAAGCGGCCGTCGTTGACGACGATCTTGTGGCCGACCATGGTCAGCGGATGGCCGGTGCCGTCGGTGAAGTACAGGCGGTAGAACATCCGCTTGTTGGCCTTGTCCCCGTCCTGGTCGACGAACAGGTTGAAGATGCCGCGCTCGACGGGCCGCTGGCCGCCGAGGGCGTCGCAGTCGACGTGGCCGACCGCGACCGCCTCGTGAGCGGGGTCGCCGACGAAGCGGTCGATGTCCTTGGCGGTGATGGTGAGGGTGAAGTTCAGCGCCGTGCCCGCCTTGCGTCCCTCGCGGTAGCCGGCGTCGAAGTCCGGGTCGTCGCCGAAGGCCACGAACCCCTTCATCGTCTCCGTGAAGGCGACCGACACGGCGTCGGGACCGGTCACCTCGGCCTCGGCAGGCGGCGAGCCCTCGGGGGTGGTCGGACCGGCCCGGCGCGCGGTGGGGGCGCCCTCGAGCATCGCGTCGGCGAAGCGGTCGGCCAGGGCGGCGATGGTGAGGCTCGGGTTGGCCCCCACCGGCCCGGGCATGACCGACCCGTCGGCGACGTGCAGGCCGGGCAGGTTGAAGACGCGGCCGTAGGAATCGACCACGCCCTCCTGGTCGGTGCGGCCCATGCGGCAGCCGCCGAGCGAGTGCACGGTGATGACCCGGTTGAGCAACCAGATCGGGTTGTCGAGGAAATCGGCGCCGAGCGCGGTGGAGATCTGCTCTGAGAGCGCCCGGACCCGATCGAAGTAGACCTTCGAGGCGCCGTGCTTGGACCAGTTGACCTCGAGCAGCGCCCCGGCCAGCGTCATCACGCCGTCGGGGACGTCGCGGCCCATGCCCAGCAGGGGCAGGGTGGCGCTCGAGAGGCCGCAGTCACCCAGGAAGTCGGAGATATCGCCGCTGATGTCGGTCTTACGGTCGTGATGCATGAAGCCCTTGAGCATCCGCTCGCCGACGTGGAGCGCCTCGAGCGCCTCGCCGGGCGCCTGCGCCATCTGCAGCATCCAGCTCGCGAACTCCGGGTAGCCGGCGTCCTCGAGATAGAACCCGCGCCCAGTGGCGCCACCGCCGTCGAGCGCGTCGGCGGTGCGGATCGCGCTGGTGATCACCGGCCCGTGGGCGGGGTCTGTGACGCGGGGGACGCGCTTGCCGCCCACCTCTTGGCGGGCACGCACCGTGAAGGTGAGCAGGTCCCCGTTGCCCGAGAAGCCGTGGCCGAGGGTGGGGCTGAGGCCGGGCAGGGCGCCGCGATTGCTCAGCAGCAGGAAGGTCGAGCCGAGCGTGCCGGCCGAGAGGATGAGGTCGGTGGCGGTGACCGTGATCGGGGGGAGCGCGCGGGTATTGACCGGGCCGTCGGCCTGGTCGTCGTGGTGGACGTAGCTGACGCTCCAGCCGCCGCCCTCGCGCGGCTCGAAGCTGCGCACCTCGCAGAGCGTGCGAATGTCGGCGCCGGCATGCCAGGCGCGGGTCAGGTAGTTGTAGTCGAGCGTGTTCTTGGCGCCGTAGTTACAGCCGACGTCGCACTCGCCGCACAGCCGACAGGTTTCGCGGGGCAGGCCGTGGAGGTTGGGCTGCTCCTCGATGATGGGGACGCCGGGGACCGGCGCCTGCCCCGGGTTGGCGAAGGTCACGGCGAGCTTGGGCAGGAACCAGTCATCGCCACGCCCGATCGCGTTGGCGGCGTCGCGGAAGGCGAGCGTCTTGGCCGTCTGGTTGTAGGGCGGCTGGTCGAGCGGGAACGTCTGGCCGTTCAGCCCGACCTCGACGCGGTCGTAGTGGGGGTCGAGGTCGGCGCGGTTGACCGGCCAGTACTCCTGTCCGGGGACATTCGGGTCCGCTTGCGGGAACCACTTCTCGTCCTTGCGGATGAGCACGTTGGCGTAGATGAGCGAGCCGCCACCGAGGCCGCTGGAGACGAGCGCGTCGAGGCCGCTGAAGGACCAGAAGTCGAACATGCCGAGCAGGCCGTTGCTGGGGTCCCAGAGGTTGTGCTTGATCCCGAGCGGGCTGCGGGGGAACGACCCCGGTGGGTAGGGCTTGCCGCGCTCGAGCACGCACACGCGCCGACCCGCCTCGGACAGGCGCGCTGCGGTGACCGAACCACCGAAGCCCGAACCGACAACGATGGCGTCGAAATGTTCCGGTGTCTGAGTGGACGCAGGCACAGACATCGCGCTTGCGGGTTCATACCACATCAAGGACGCTGCGCGACTGATCCTTTGGTCCGGTCACGGACACCGTCGAGAATGCTGAAAACAGCGATGTCGTTCGGCCAATCTGGGAAAGCAGGTGGGTGTGATGAGCGTGATGCGTGAGACGATGGCGACGCAGCCCGAGGTGCTGCGGCGGATGCTCGATGACCAACGAGGGCTCGAGTCTGCGGCGCGGCGATTGGCCGGTCGGCGCGTGTTCGTCGTCGGGACTGGCACGAGCTGGCACGCCGCTAACCAGGGCGCGTGGTGTTTGCGGATGGGCGGCGTTGACGCGTGGGCTGTCCCGGCTGCTGATGCCGCCGCCGGCCAGCCGTTTCCCGGGGATGACGATGCGCTGCTGCTGCTCACTCACCGGGGAACCAAGCTGTTCACCTCAGCAGTGCTCGAGCACGCCCGCGCTGCGGGTGTTCCCACCGTGGTGGTATCCAAGCGTGGAAACCCGGATGCTGACCTGGAGACGGTGTCCGAGGAGGTGTCTTCGGCGTTTACGGCCAGCCATCTCGCGGCTCTGATGCGCGTGGCTCAGCTCGCTGAGCGGTTGGGGGCCGCTCTGGGAGCGCTTGAGGACGTTCCCGACGCCGTGGCCCGGGAGCTGGCGCACGGTCCAGTGGGTGTGCAGCCGCCCGCGCGGCTGTTGGAATTCGCCGGGGTGGGAATCAACGCTTGGACGGCCGCAGAGGGCGCGCTGAAGATCAGAGAAACCGCGCTGGTCGCCACCGAAGGGCTCGCGTGCGAGTCCATCCTGCACGGGCCGGCGGTGGCTCTCGGTGCCGATGACGCGCTGGTGTGCCTGGACAGCGGGACCGGATCTGACCGCCTCACACAACTCGCCGATGTTGCCAGAGCACAAGGCACGGTGGTCAGCGAGTTCGCGCGTCCCGAGCTTGGCGAGGCCCTTTCCATATTCCCGCTCACGGTGATCGTGCAGAAGATCGCTGCCGAAGCCGCCGAGACGCTCGGCACCAACCCCGACAGCTACGGTCGCGACCTACCCGGTCGAGACGCTGCCTGGAGCGCAATCAAGCTATGAAGCTCGACCACTGCGTGATCCACGTGTCCGATTGGGAGCGATCGAACGCCTTCTACCGCGACGTGCTCGGAGCGGAGCTGATCGACCGAGGGCATCTCCGCGAGCACGATATTCGACTGGCGGTCCAGAGCTCGGGCGGCGCTCGGGCGGCGGGGAGTACGCTGGTGGCACGCTATTGGTAGCGCGCCGGTCACAGCGGCCGGATGTGCGGCCAGGAAAGGGGATCGGATGATCCCCGACGTTCACAGTCCCGACGCCGATCAGACGCGACCGGATGGCGGCCGAACGAGTGCGTACGGCGATCAGGCTGGTTCTGATCACGACCAGATGGGGTCCGATCGCGATCAGGACGCGGCGGACCGCGATCAGGCGGCATCCGATCAGGATCAGGCGGCCAGCGACCACGACCTCGCTCGTGGACTGGGTCGCGACGGCTATGACAGCAGTCGCGCGACCCGTGATCACACCACGCATGAGCGCCAAGGGACCTCACACGAGCGCCATCGCACGGCGCTGTTACGGGATAAGGTCGCGCGCGAACGGGACCTGGCGGCGGCGCTGCGTGATCGCGCGGCCGAGGCACGCGACCGTCACGCTGACGAACAGGAGGCTGAGATCGCTCGCGCCACCGCGGGCCTCGAATCCGAGCCGCCGAGCAGCACGGCGCAGATCGCATTCCAAGCCGCGCGCGATCGGCAGCCCGCAGCCGCTGACCCCCGGCTGTCGGCATCGCAGCGGGCTGCGGCGGCTCGAGATCGCGCGGAAGCTGCCCGCGACCGGCTGTCGGCCGCTCAGGATCGTGCTCACGCAGCAACCGAGCGTGAGGCCGCCCCAGTTGGCGAGTCGACCGGCGCGAAGCGAACCGCCCCCGGCCTCGCGGCGGTGCAGCGCGAGATCGACCGCGCCCGGCGGGGGGACGGGCTACTCGTCGTTGCCTACGTCGATTTTGATCGTCTTCGAGCCGGCAACGGCACCGACGACCGCGACGTCGCGGACGATCGGGTCAAACAGCTCGTTGGGGTGATGAAGGCCCATCTACTCCGCGACGAAGTGATCGTCCGGCTCGGCGGCGACGAGTTCTTGTGCGCTTTTCCCGGCGCGACGATCGAAGATGTCGGGCGCCGCGTACAAGAGCTTGCCGGAGAGCTCACAGCCAGCGCTGACGCCAGCCGGGTCAACATGGGGCTAGCAGAGCTCGTCCTGGATGACAACGCGATCGATCTGGTAGACCGCGCCCGCGCGCACGCCGATGTCGTGGCCGTCGGCCGCGAGGACCGCTGCGAACAGGAGCAGCACACCGAGTGAGAGGGCGGCGCGGGTGTGCGCACGGGATGGCTGTGCGCCATCCTCTCCTCTCGCGTGACCGGCCGGGCTCGTGTACTGCCTCGAGGCAGGCAGCGGTGGCGACGCTGATCAGCGGGAAGTGATCGGGCTGGCCTGTCGGCTGCCGCCGGGCGGCAGAACGAGGGACTTCACCCGTGGAGTGGGCGATGGCCGCGGGTCATCGTCCATCTCGGCCCGGTAGCGCACGGATCGCGCACCTCCGTGCGCCTTGGCGTGGTACATCGCCAGGTCGGCGTGGCGGATCAGCGAGTCCGGAGTGTCGGCTTTGGCTGAGCGGACGGCCACGCCGACGCTCGCGCTGACATATTGCTCTGACCGATCGGCGATGGTGTAGGGCTCGGAGAGCCTCGCCGCAATGCGGTTGCCGACCTGTTCCGCGACGTCCTCGCGCGGTCTGGATATCAGGACGCCGAACTCGTCGCCGCCGAGTCTCGCGGCCGTGTCCTCGGATCGCACGCACTCGCTGAGGCGACGGGCTACTTCGCGTAAGAGAACGTCTCCGGCGGCATGGCCGAGGGTGTCGTTGACCGATTTGAACCGGTCGAGGTCCACGAGCATCACGGTCGCGAACTCACCCTCAGTTCGATAGGCGAGCGCCTGCTCGACGCGGTCCACGAACAGCGGACGATTGGCGAGACCGGTCAGCGGGTCGTGCAGGGCCTGCTCGCGGTAGCGCTCCCGGCTGAGTTCCAACGCATCGGTCGCCTGCACCTGTTGGGTGATATCACGAGCGAGTCCGGCGATCTGAGGCAACGCCCCGCTAGCGTTGCTGATCGGGAAGCAGCGGTCGTGCACCCAGCGGATAGTGCCATCCGGGCGCAGCACCCGGAACGTCTCGTCCATAAGACCCGATTCCAGGGCCTTCTGCGCGCGGTCGCGATCGTCTGGATGAACGTGCTCGATGAATAGGGATGGCTGCTCGGCCAGCTCGTCGATCGCGCGCCCCCAGATCTTCCCGCAGGCCGGGTTGACGTACAGCACGCTCTCGGCATCGGCCGTTGCCACCCACACTCCTTCATCGAGCCGCTCCGCGATCTCGTGAAAGCGAAGCTCGCTCTGCTCGCGTTCCAGTTGTGCCTGTTTGAGCTGGGTGACGTCCGTTCCTACCCCGACCAGCCGGATGGGTGAGCCGGAGCGATCGCGTACGACCCACGCTCGGCCCTGTACCCACCGTGTCTCACCGTCGGGACGGACGACCCGCCACTGCTCGGAGAAGCCCTCCAGATTGCCGACACCGGCAAGACCAGCGGCCACGCGTCCGAGGTCATCGGGATGAATCGCCTGCAGCCAACTCGCAGGATCGGCGTGCAACTCGGCCGAGGGTCGGCCCCAGATCCGCTCGTAGCCCGAGCTGACGTACAGCAGCTGGCCAGTCTTGGCGCTCGTGACCCAGAACGCGTCCTGGACCGTCTCGGTCACCGTGCGCAGCGTCGCCTCGGTCGATCTGACCCGGTCATCCGCGAGGTCCAATGAGCCAGCCAGAGCCCAGCAGGCGGAGAGGACGACCGCGATCATGGTGCTGATCGCGAGCACGTCGGCGTCCTCCGCTGAAACAATCCCTCTCTGGCTGAGCAGTCGTGTGAACAGGGACACGCTCAACGACCCGACCAGTATCAACGGGAACGCGCCCCGCAGCAGCCGCCCGCCCGGACCCACGCTCTGGAGCCGGCCAGCCAGTAACCCGTCCCCATCGATCAGCGCGAGCGCTACCCCGAGCGCGACGAACGCGATACTCGACGGCAAGCTGAACCTCGAGCCCAGATCCAGTCCGAAGATCCAGCCATGGACCATCTGCTGAGTGATGCCGAACAGTCCGATCGAGAACACCAGAGCTGCGGCCACGTCACGAGCACGGCTAGAACCGCCGCGCACGGCGAGCCGGAACAACGCGATGCCACTCAGCACCAACGCCACTGCGCCAAGCAACGACGGTGCCGCCGACCGGCCCGGATTCCAGGCGAGCAGGTGCCGGAGCGCAGCGCCCCCTCCGAAGGCATCGTGCACGAACGCCGCGACCCCTAATCCCAGAACCGCAACGGCCGCGAGCCGGACCAGCATCCCCGCGGCTTGACCGCGTTGGTGCCGCACCCGCCACGCCACCAGTGCGCTGCCGGCCAGCAGCAGCCCGACGCCGGTCGCCGGAGGCATGCCGGCACCACCGGCAGAGAGCCAGGCGATCAAGTTCGGTCCCCCCACCCCCGCCATGATCGCGCAGACACCGATGCCCACGGCCACGCCGATGCCGCCGAGCGCGAGGATCGCGGTGACGCGACGCTCGCGCACGGCAGGCTCGCCGCCCCGCTCCCCAGCGATCTGGTGAATCCGATCGTCGATCATGGATCGCTCATCAGGAAAGTGGTGCCGGCCGTCCGATGTGGAAGCCCTGGCCGTAGTCAACGCCGAGCTCGCGCAGCAGATCGAGCGTTTCTCGGTCCTCCACGCCTTCCCCGACGGTCTTCAGGCCGAACCCGGCCGCCAGACTGACAATCGCTTGGACCACGCTGCGGCTCGCCGAGCTGGTCCTCAGGTCCCCGACGAACTGGACGTCGATCTTGAGAAAGTCGACGGGGAGCTGCTTGAGGTAGCTGAAGCCGCCGTATCCGGTGCCGAAATCGTCGAGGGCGATCTTGCATCCGAGCAGATGCAGGCGTTCGACGAACGCTCGGGCTGCGGCCTCGTCGCTGACCAGGGTGGTCTCGGTGATCTCGAACACGATCAGTTCCGGGTCCGCCCCGGTCCGCAGCACTGCTGCCCTGACGTAGTCGACCAGGCTCGGGTCGCTCACTGAGCGGGCGGACACGTTGATCTGCACGGCTTCGCCCGCCGCGGCGATCTCGGTCGAGCGGTCGATCACCCAGCGGTCGATCTCCGTGATCAAGCCGAACTCCTCGGCCACCGGGAGGAACGAACCAGGCGCGATCAGCCCCGCCGTGACGTCGGCATCGTCTGGAGCTCGCATCCGGAGCAGCAGCTCGCGCTGTACGACATCGCCCGTGTGCAGGTCGACGATCGGCTGGGCGTGGAGTACGAAGCGCTTCTCAGCCAGCGCTTGCTCGACCCGCTCGAGCCACGCCAGTTTCTCGAGATCGCGCTCAACCCGGTGCGTGGCAGCCCGGCGTTCGGTGATGTCCTCAAACACGACAACGCATCCTTCGATCCCGTCATCGGTCGAGAACGGCGCCGCCGTGTAGGCGACCGGCAGTTCGCTGGCGTCCTGTCGAATGAAGATGTCGTCCTCAACGCGTACCAGCTCGCCGTCGCGACGCGCCCGCAGGATCGGGCACTCCTCGATCGGCAACGGCGATCCGTCCGCCCGGCGATTGTGCGTGGTCGCGTGCACGGAGCGCCCCAAGAGCTCGTTCAGGGACCAGCCGAGCAAATCCTGCGCCGCCTGGTTCATATACGTCAGGCGACCCTCGACGTCGCACGTGAGCACCCCTTCGCCCATGCTGTCGGTCACCGCACGCAAGTAGTTACGCGCGCTCAACAACGCACGCTCGGATGCCTTGCGCTCGGTGATGTCCATCGCGACGTTCACGGCGCCAGTCGCAGATCCGTCTTGATCCGTCAACGCCCGAGCGCGAACATGCGCCGGGAACGTCGAGCCGTCCTTGCGGCGGACCGTGTATTCGCCTTCCCATCGACCGTCGCGCTGCAACCCGAGATTGAAGTCTTCCTCATCCTTCGGTAAGGCTTGGCTGTCCGGCAAAACAGTTTCGAGCGCGCTGCGTCCGACCGCCTCCTGTGCCGTCCACCCATACAGCCGCTCTGCCCCGGCGCTCCAACTCAGCACCGTCAGATCCAGATCAGTGACAATCACCGACACGTCAATCTCGTCCAGCAGCGCCGCTTGCATGGACGCTTGCTCCTGGGCCTGGCGACGCTCGGTGATGTCCTCGTGCGCCAGGACGACTCTCACCGGCCCCGCTCCCTCATAGCGAGTGGCGCGGAGCAGGAACCAGCGCTGCACCGACGGGCTGTGGCACGGATATTCCAGCTCGAAGACCTCCCGCCCGCCGGCGAGGATCTCCCCGATCCCTTGGGCGATCGCTTTCGCCACCGGGTCTGACGACGCCTCGCGCACGGCGACGTAACTGCTGCCGACATAGTCGGCGCTGCCCTTTCCGGTGTGCGCGAACCGCCGCCAACCCGCGTTCACCGCGACGATCACGCCGCGCTCATCGAGCACCGCGATGTGAGCGGTCAACGAGTCCAACGTCCCCTGCCAGAACTCGCCCGCCTCGCGCAGTCGCTCGCCAGCACGGACGCGCTCCGTCACATCTTGCGTTGTCGCCCAGACGCGACTCAGTGCCCCATCACCACTGCGGACCGCTCGGCATCGAGCCTCGAACGAGCGCAACTCACCGTCTTCACCACGCACTCGATACTCGAGGCGGCACGGGTTCGGGCCACTGGATCGCATCCCATCGATCGCGCGTTGGACGCTCACCCGGTCCTCGGGTGGCATCGCGGCGAGGACGTTCGCCATCGTCGTCTCCGTCCCGGGGGCAAGTCCGAGCAGCGAAGTGAACGAATCGGAGGTGATCAGACGGTCCAGTCGAGGATCCCACTCCCAGGATCCCAATCCGGCAACGCGATCCGCCACGCGTAGCCGCGACTCGATATCGGAGGCGCGTCGCTCAGCCTGCACCCGCTCGCTCAGGTCCACGAAGACCAGTTCGAAACCGGCCGGCCGATCACCGCGGTCGAGCACAACTCTGGCCCGCACGTCCAACCGAAGCGGCGAGCCGTTCGCGTCCTGGATCTCCAACTCGCCTCGCCAGCGACCCGCCTCGAGCAACCCGCGGGCGATCGATCCTGCGATCGCCCCGTCGGCCTCAGCGAGACGCACGGTCCCCATCGCCATCCCGAGCAGGTCGCTCTCCCGACGGCCGTAAAGCTCCGCGGCGGCACGATTGCACTCGCACACCACCCCATCAAGATCCGTGGCCACCGCGGCGATGCCCAGCTCAGCGAGCGACGCGACCTGCGATCCCAGCCCAAGGCTGGATCCGCCGCTCGTCATCACCACGGCACCCTCAGTTGTGGCGAGCTGGTCGAGCTCCACTTCGGTCCGGTCATACTCGGTCACGTCGCGCCACGTCAGGACGAGCAGCTCCCCGGCCTTACGCGCCCACACGTCAAAGCAGCGCAGATCTGCCTCTGGCGCCCAAGCGTCGGCGAAACCCTTGAGCATCAGGGGCTCGCCGGTCTCAACGACGGTCGCATATGCGTCAAACAGCCCCGCCGGAGCTAGCTGCGTGACCCGGCCGAGCATGCGCGAGCCGACCAAATTCTCGCGCGTGAGAACGCTGGCCTCACATGCGCAACGGCTGGCGTACTCGTAGACGAACTCGACCACCTCTCCGTCCTTGTCGCGCGTTGGGCGCAACAGCACAGACGGATCGATGAGTGTCTCGACCAACGCCCGAAAGCGGTTCTGGCTCCCATGTACGTCAGCCTCGGCTCGGTGGCCGGCATCTTCAAGGGCGCCAACAACCCGATCGAGGTCATCACCGGAGTTCTCGACGATCACCGCCGTCAGCCCGGTCGCTTGTCCGTGATCCCATCGCGTCGTCGGCGCAGCGGACAATCGGCGCGCAGTGGCCCGATCAGGCATGCGGTAGCGCTGATCGATCGAGCGGCCAGATGAGTCCCATTTTGCGGATCCGCCTGCGACTCGGCGAAGCACCCTATACGGGGCCGTCGTTTGAGGCCGGGATCGGCCCGGGCGAGGCTGCCTCCGATCAGAGGGGCCCGGCGCCGAGGCGTTTACTGGTCTGCTGCTGGCCTTCATCGCATGCCTTCCGTTGGCTGCTCATCGCAAAAGACGAGCTCACTACAGGGGCGCGATCCGGTCTGGCGAATCAGCCCTTGTGCAGCATGGCTACCCCGCCACGCTGGCCCGCCGCATCCTGCTGAGGACATAGTTCGCACCAGCCTCACACGGCCTCGCACCCAACGGCATCGGCAACCGACCGGGCCAACATGAGCCTGCGTAAGCTTTCTGGCCGTTCCTGGACATTTCGGAAGGGGGGTCGGCCGCCGGCTCAGGGGTGCGGACTCGATCCTCCGAGCTACGATCTGCGCCGATGCGAATCGTTGGACCGGGGCATCCGGCGGGCGGCCGTTAGCGCAATGCACGACGGCACCCCGCGTGAGCTCAAGCAGATGCTCGAGGCTGAGCGGGCAGGCGAACCGTTCCTCGTCCTCAGAGATGGAGACGCCACACAGCTGGTGGTCACGCTCGACGCAGCCCAGTCGCCCCTGGTGATCGGCCGGGATCCATCTAGCGACCTCTGCCTCGGCTGGGATCCACTGGTCTCGGGGCTGCATGCTCGCCTCGAGTCAGCCAAGGGAAGCTGGCTGCTTCACGACGACGGACTCTCGCGCAACGGCTCGTTCCTCAACGGCGAGCGGCTGCATGGCCAGCGCGTGCTGCGCGATCGGGACGAGCTCAGGTTCGGTCGCACGACAGTGCTGTTCCGACATCCATCGCTCCGGCTGCCGACCACCTTGATCGGCGACATGCCGGAGCTGGCAATGTCGATCTCGCCTGCGCAGCGCCGCGTGCTCGTCGCCCTCTGCCGACCCTACAAGCACCGCTCCGGCTTCGAACGTCCCTCGACCAATCAGGAGATCGCCGATGAGCTGTTCTTGAGCATCGAGGCGGTCAAGAGCCACCTCCGGGTCTTGTACGACAAGGCGGGTCTGGAGACACTGCCGCAGAGCGAGAAGCGGGTGCGCCTCGTGGAGCACGCGCTGCAAGCCGGCCTGATCTCGGAATACGAGCTGTGAGCCCCTCGGTCGAGGGGCGGTAGCCGGCGGTGGGCTAGGCCAGCGTGTTGGCCCCGCCCGCGCCGATCGCGGCCGCGAAGCCCGCGAGCAGGAGTAGTGCCCAGAACAGAAACCCAAGCGACCCGATCACAATCGCGGCGGTGGCGAGGCACTTGCCCTTCATCTCCGGATTCCGCCTGATCTCTCGCCCGCCCCGAACGCCTTGGACGATTCCGGCCAGCGAGAACAGCATCGGCAAGATGAATGCCCCGAGCAGCGCGCCTGCGAGCGCGAGCCCGAACGCCCAGCTTGCCGTGCGGCTGCGCAGCGGCCGAGCGGCTGCGAGAGCCTGAGTCGTCATCCGGACACCCCGCACAGTTGGTCGGCGGCCCCGAAGGCGCTCTCGCCTGTGGGTGTCACCGCGACCACTGAGTCGTGGAACTGCGCGGGTGATAGGACTGACTCGACGTGAGTCACCACGCACTGACACGACTGCGGTGAATTGCCTGCTCCCTCGCACTGGCTAATGACGGCCTGCACATCGGCTGGGCTGTAGCTTGACTCGCCGGGGCGGCTCGCTGCCACCGCGATCACGGCGACGATCGCGATCGCCGCCAGCACGGTGGCAAGCTTGACGCGCGGCGAGAACCCGGCCCAGCTGGCGCGGGCTTGGTCAAACACGCCCCCGGCGGCGGCGCCCTGGCCACTCGCGCCGAAGTCGTAGGTGCGCGCCGCGCCCCGCGGCGGCGGCGGCGGCGGTGCGTCCGCGCGTGCCGAGCGCGGCGGCGGGGGCGGCGGCGCATCGGCGCGTGCCCAGCCCCGCGGCGGCGGCGGCGGTGCGTCCGCGCGTGCCGAGCGCGGCGGCGGGGGCGGCGGCGCATCGGCGCGTGCCCAGCCCCGGGGCGGGGGCGGCGGCGCATCGGGGCGTGCCCAGCCCCGTGGCGGCGGCGGAGGTCCGGCCGGCCGACCCACTGCGGTGGTGGCGCCGTGGGCGACCAGCTGCATCAAGCGCTCGCCGCACGTGGAGCAGAACGCCGAGGAACCAGCGTTCGCGTGTCCGTTGCCGCACATCACTTCGGTTCCGTTCATCGTGTCCTCACAAGCGTGTCGGTGGTTGCCTGTCCGTCATCGGCCACGTGTGCCGTCCAGTCAGCGCCGTCCCAGTAGCGCAGCTCGTGCCGGCCCGCCGGGTCGCCCAGCCACTTGGCCGGCGTCCCGGGCGAAGGTCTGTCGAATCCGTCGGAAGCCGAGCTCCACAGCCGTTCGTGCGGGAGCGATTCCCGAAAATCGTGGCCGCACTTGCTGCACTCCTGCAGCACAGCCTGCGGCTGGGTCGCACCACAGTGCGGGCACAGCGTCACGATCGACTCCTGCGCCTCCAGGCCCTGACAGTTGCGGCAGACGAAGTCCGGATCGAGCTTTGCGAAGCTCATCACGCGGTTGAACAGCACGAACGGGCTGACCGATCCCTTCACGATCCCGGCGCCGAACGAGCCGCCGATGTTCTTGAGCATCTGGTTGCGCCTGAGGATCTTCTGGTAGTCGGGGTTCACCAGCTTCTTCGTGTGGCAGGTGACGCAGTCCTGGAGGGTGCGGACCGGCAGCGTGTTGCGGAGTGATCCCTGCTGGCGCAGAAACTGCAAGACGGTCGTCTCGGAGTCGCCGAGCGGCACCATCGCGATGCCGCTCCGGCCGCTCAGCGCATGCTCGAGATGGGCCTGCAGCTGCTCGAGCTCTGCCAGCAGCGGCGGCGGCAGGGAATCGGGCCGAGTGGCAATCAGCGTGCCGGCGTTGAACATCGCCTGTACCTCGAGCATCGCGACTACAGCAACGCCCTGGCTTGATTGCAACCGGACTTCATCCACGTCGTCCCACGGCTGCTTGGTCGTCCGCCAATCAGCCGCCAGAACCCGCGCTCCGTTCTTGGCGGCATGACGGCCGGCGTCGTCCATCTTCCTGGCCAGCCGGTCCCCCCACACGCCGGTCTTCTTGCGGCTCGACTCCTGCGCCGCCTCACCGCTCACGGCCGGCGTGAGCTGCCAGAGCGCCGCGTCGATCACCTGCTGGATCTCGGCGAACGCCTCGCGGTAGCTGTTCTTGACCGCGCTCGCGGAGCCGAACAAGGGGTTCCACTCGTCTCCGAGGCGGATTGCGACGTGGCAGCCGCCCTCAGCTGGTTGCAGCTTGACTGCCGCCCGGATCGGAAGCTTTCCGAGCGCGAACGCCCCGACGGTAGCCATCGCGAACTTCGAGCCACGGCGCCCCTCGATCGAGGTCAGTGACTGGGTCGCGATCTCGAAGCCCGCGCGGGTGAGAGCTTCGCGCAGCGTCAGGTTGACGGTGCCGATTGGCTCGCCGATCGAGCGCTCGAAATCTGAGGTGATGAATGTCATGTCCGATCTCCCGTGCTAGCGCTGCGCTTGATCACGCGTCCTCGGCGGGATCCCACACGTCGCCGCCGCCGGCGCAGAGGTCATCGACCGGCTCGGCGTCGAGAGCGTCGGCGGACAGGTCCGCCGCGTCCAGCTCCTCGTCTGAGCCGTTGCCGAGGTCCATCCCCGCGTCGTCCAGATCGCCTGAAGGGTCATAGCCCTCCGCAATGTCTTGCTCTACCGCGCCGAGATACGAGTCGGCCTCGGTCACATCCCCAGCGGCCGACTGATCTGCATCGGCGGACTCGGTGGCCAGAAAATCGCTCCAACTCATGTCCTCACCCTTTCTGGTTGGTCGCTGATTCGGACAGGCGTTATCGTCGCGACTGGAAGCGGCACCGCATACCCACCCGAGGTGTGAATCCCCGCTACCTCCAGAACGCTCGCGAGCGGCTCGCGCGTCTTTCACAGTGGCCGACCCGCCTGACCGGAAGGTAAGCACAACCTAACCGGCCGGCGAGCAAACTCTCACCGCCTGACCCATGGTGGCCGGAGACAGATTGACCGAAACTCGCGGGTGTCAATCCAATCGGCCAGGAGGGCAGATCATGTTCACCGCAAAATCATCGCTCGACCGGCCGCGGTTCGCCCGCCTCAGGACATGCTGGCGCCGGGCGCTGGTTGGGGTCGGCTGTTTCGCGGCCGTCGCGGCTGCCTCGGCCGCGCTGAGCTCGCCCGCGCTGGCGGCGACGACCCACTGCACATTAGTCCGGGCCGAGTACAACAACGGGATCACGGCCACCCTGCTGGGGGAAGTCTGTTACAACGGCACTCAGGCCTGGGACCCGAACCCGGATGGCACGACGACACTCACTGTCAACCTCCCGTACCAGTACGCGACGGATTACACGGTCCAGGAGAGGTCGGATTACGTCGTGAACACCGGGTCCGACAACAAGGGCACCGAGGAGATCACCGGCTATGTCAGCGGGGACGATAGAGTGAGCGGGATCTATCCGCAGTACGTCATCTCCCTGGCGATCGAGTGCACGCCGAGCGGCCACCTGTCGTCGCAGGCCTACCTTTACTATATTTGACAGCACGTCACGGTCCACTTGGCGGCGTCATCCGCGCGTAGCGGATGACGCCGCTGTCGTGATTGATGCCTACTGTCCAACTCACCGGGATGTGTGCGGAACTGACACTTCTCAAGGCTCGCCTGGCCCGGACGCGACTCATGGTCACGCTCGACTCGGACGGCGGTTCAGCCGCTCGTGTCGGGCGGGTGCTGGCGCAGCTCGTCGAGGTTGAGCATTCCGCGTAGGACGGCCTCGTTGGCGAGCCGCACGCGTCGGCTCTCGGAGGGGTCATCGAGCCCGAACTTGGCGTAGAGGTTGAGCAGGTGCTGCTTGACCGCGGCCTGCGTGACGACGAGCTCGGCGGCGATCGCGCGGATCGACGCGGGCTGGGGAAACGGGGCGGAGGAGCCGAGCGGGCGGCAGAGTGCGTGCAGCACGTCGCGCTCACGGGGGGTGAGCTCCGGGCGGTCACCGCCTCCGATCACTGCGGTGACCTTCGGCGCGGTGGCCCGACCGCGCTCGTGGAACACGATCCGGGTCTTGCCCACCAGCAGCTGGTCGCCGGTCTGCAACGCCCGCTCGCCGAGCACGCGGCGGCCATTGACATACGTGCCGTTGCGGCTTCCGAGATCACGCACCGTCCAGCCTGAGCCGTAATTCTCGACCAGCGCGTGCAGGCGCGACACCGCCCTGTCATCGCTGATGCAGATCCGGTTGGAGGGACCGCTGCCGAGCGTCGCCCGCTCGCCCCCGAGCGCCACCGACTCGACGCCAGCCGGCCGCCACACCTCAAGGTACGCCGTCATGCCTGCCTAAAGGTAAGGCAAGCCTCGGCCGACCGCAGGCCCATTGGTACGGCGGGACACCGAGACCGCTCGAGGCGGGGTGGCTGGGCGCGGTCCGAGATCCGTCAGGATGCGGCCGCGGATGCGCGCTCGAGCAGCGCGTCCGTCTCGGAGAGCGCGGGCGTCGCGGCGAGCGACCCGAAGAGGTCAGCCGCGAGGCGCAGTTGATGGGAGGCCTCTCGGGACCTGCCGAGGGCGATCAGGCAGCGGCCCTGACCGAGGAGCGCCTGGGCGCGCTCCCAAGGCACCTCCAGGCGCTGCCATCGCGGCGCGGCCTCGCCGAGCCGGTGTTCGGCTTCGGCGTGCCTGCCCTCGTGCTCGGCGATCAGCGCCCCCGCAGTGAGCAGGGCGGCTTCCCAGAGCAGCGGTTTCGACGGCAGCCCCTCGGCGAGCCGCCGGGCGAGCCCGGGGTCCCGGAGCGCGAGTGCGGTGCGAACGGCGTCGAGAAGTATCGGCGCATACTGGGGGGTCAATCTGCCGATCGGCTCTAGCTCCTTCAGCAAGGCGTGTGCAGTCGCGAGGTGCCCAGCCGCCAAGTGCAGCGCTGCCCCTCGACCGAGGGCGGGAACCAGATGTTGCGGGCTTTTGTACTCCCGGGCACGCTCGATGGTCCATCGGCTCACATCGACGGCGCCATCGAGCTGTCCTCGCCGGGTGAGGGCGGCGACCACGCTCTGCCGGACAATCATCAGGTCAGCAATGTCTCCGATCGCGTCGAGGCGCTGGTCGAGCTCGCGCGCCCGCTCGATCGCTTCGTCATAGCAACCGAGTTCGACGAGCGCGCTGACGAGTTCGGCGCTGCAGCCGAGCGCGACCCCCTCGATGCGGCGACGCTGTGCGAACGACAGGCCCTCTTCGAGCGTTTTCAGACGCACCGCGGCCCCCTCGCTCAGCCCCAGGGCGTCGGCTAGGTTGTAGTAGGCCACCGCCGCCTCTCGCCCCAAGCCCTGTGAGATCGCGACGTCGAGGGCTCGCCGCATGTCCTCGACCCCATGCTCGTCGCCGAGGTGGGCCCGAGCGCTACCCCGGAGCCCCAAGGCGCGGGCCTGCTCGGGGAGATCGAGCTCGGTGGCGAGAGCGATGGCCCGGTCCGCGAGCGCAACGACACGATCGTCCTCGTCCCAAATGATGTACACCCCGGCCGCATCGGCGAGGACCGCCACCAGCTCAGGCGACGGGCCGAGCGCCTCCGCCAGCCGGAGGGCTTCATCGACGGTCGACCGGTCCCGTGGATCGCCGAGGCGGTGGAGGGGGATGGTCAGCCGCGCCATGGCGCTCGCCATCGCAGCGACGTCGCCCTGGTCGCGCAAGCCGTCGATCGCCTGCTCGAACGCTCGTGCGGCGTCCGCGTTCCTCCCCCGCTGGTGCAAGGCTTCGGCGTGGCGGGCCAGGATCCGGGGGCGCTCGGCCGCGTTCTCCGGGGCGAGGCGGAGCGCTTTGGCGTAGTGATCCTCGGCGGCCTCCACGTCGATGCCGAGGGACCTGTCGCCGGCGAGCGTCAGGTAGTGGATCGCCTTTGACCGAAGCTCCTGCGCGTCGGGACCATCGCCAGCGAGCTCGAGCGCGGAGACGACGTGGGAGGCGAGGATCGCGGCGTGGTCCTCAACCCGCCCCCCGGCGGTCTGCTCGATCCAGGCCACGGCCCTCCGGTGCCGGTCCGCCCGCTCGGCTCGCGGTATCTGCCCGTAGCACACGTCCCTGATCAGGGCGTGGTGAAACGCGTATTCGGCCTGTCCGGCCATCGAGCTCCGCCGCGCCGGGTGGACCAGCTCCTTGCGCGCGAGCTGGTGCAGCGCCCGCGCGACCTCGTCCGGCTCACGCCCGCCCATCTGCGCGACCGCCTCGACCCAGAACACCTTGCCGATCACCGCGGCGTCCTGGAGGAGGCGCTTGCGCTCCACCGACAGCGTGTCAAGGCGCGCGGCAATCAGCCCCTGGACCCCAGCTGGCATCGGGATCTCCACCCCCGCCTCGATCCTCTGCGGGGTGGCGGTGCGCGCGAGGATGCCGCGATCGATAAGCAGCCGCACGAACTCCTCCGCATACAAGGGATTGCCCCCCGAGCGCTCCAGAATCGCGCTCTGCACCTCGGCGGGCAGCACCGCCTGCGCGAGCAAATTCGAGATCAGGCGGGCCATCTCCGCCTCAGCCAGTGGGGAGAGGTTGATCCGGGTGGCGTTGCGCGCCGACGCCCCCCACGCCGGCACCCGCTCGTACAGCTCGGGCCGCCCCGTGCACACCAGCAGCAGCGGCACCCCCTCCGCGTAGTCGGCCACCTGCTCCAGGAACGCGAGCAGCGCGTCGTCGGCCCAGTGCAGATCCTCGAACACCAGCACCGACGGCCGGCGCTCGGCCAGCAGCTCCACCACCGCTCGCCAGGCCGCGAAGTTCTCCTCCCGCGCCGCCTGCGGCGCCTCCAACCCCGCCAGCGGCCTCAGCCTGGCGCGCAGCCAGGGGGCGTCGGGATGATCCCCGGGCACGATCCGCTCGAGCTTGGCGCCGGCCACTTCGGAAGCGTCGGTCTCGAGCACCCCCGCCTCCGCCTTGACGATTTCGCCCAGCGCCCAGAACGAGATCCCCTCACCGTAGGGCAGACAGCGGCCCTGGCGCCAGCGCACCAAATCAGGCGATGCATCGACGAACCCACCGAGCTCGGCCACCAACCGCGACTTCCCCACCCCCGGTTCACCGACAATCATCGCCAGCTGCACGGTGCGTTCCTGCACCGCGCGCTGAAAGCAACCAGTCAAAATCCCCAGCTCGATCTGGCGCCCGACCAGCGCTGTGTCGAGTCGTCGCGTCACGTCGGTGCCAAACCGGGCCCGTGGTGAGCGCGCATGCCACACCGGCACAGGCTCGGCCTTCCCCTTCAGCACCACCGGCTCAAGTGCCTCATAGTCGAACACGTCCTTGGTTGCCGCATATGTCACGGGGCCCACCACCACTCCGTTCACAGGAGCTACGCCGTGCAGGCGCGAAGCCGTGTTCACCCCATCGCCGGTGACGATCCCCTCGTTCCGGTGAACGCGGTCTTCCAGCGCGACCACCGCCTCCCCGGTCTCGATCCCCACCCGCACCTGCAAATCCAGGTCACTTTCCTCGCTCAAATCTCCGATCGCCTCCACAATCTCCAACCCCGCACGCACCGCCCGCTCTGGATCATCCTCGTGCACGCTGGGCACCCCGAACACCGCCACCAGCGCATCGCCGATGAACTTCTCGACCGTGCCCCCAAACGGCTCGATCACCGCCCTCACCCTCGCGTGATACGGCTGGATCCTCGCCCGCACCTCCTCCGGATCCGGCTGGTCAGCAGCCGTGAACCCCACCACATCACAGAACAACACAGTCACCACCTTGCGCTCCTCGCTCCCACCGGCCGTCGCCACTTCGAGTGGCGCCGTGCAGAACCCGCAAAACCGAAAGCCCTCCGGGTTCTCCCCGCCGCAGCTGGGGCAGGTGACCGCCGAGCGTCCCATCTGGGCGTGGAGATCCGCGATCGTTGCCTCGCCGACTGCCACGGTCCGTTCGACGCCGGAGAAGCGACGCCCGGTGGTGCCAGCGAGCACCGCCCGGCCAAAATCGCCGGCCGACGGGAAGCGGTCCTGGGCGCGCTTGGACAGCCCGCGCTGCACCGCGTCGGCCAGCGGCGCCGGGACGCCTTGTATGCGCGGCGCGGGCTCGTTGACGTGCGCGAACAGAGTTGCCACGTCCGACTCGCACTCGAACGGCACCGCGCCCGACAGCGCCTCGTGGGTCACGCAGGCCAGCGCGTACTCATCGGTCCGGGCATCGATCCGCCGGCCCTCGATCTGCTCGGGGGCGATATAGGCGACGGTTCCCACGACCACTCCGGTGCGGGTCATGCCGCTGGTGTCCGCGGCTCGCTTCGTCAGACCGAAATCGGTCAGATAGACATGATCGCCGGCCGCGACGAGGATGTTGCCCGGCTTGACATCGCGATGCACGAGCCCGTGGGCGTGCGCGGCATCGAGGGCGTCGGCGACCTGGGAGATCACATGCGCGGCGCGCTCGGGCCTGAGCCGTCCGTGCTTGGCCAACAGCCCGCCGAGATCAACGCCCTCCACGAACCGCATCGCGAGGAACAGCACCCCGTCCGCCTCGCCCACTTCGTACACGGGGATCACGCTCGGATGCTCGATCTCGGCGGCGTTGGCGCTCTCCCGCTCGAACCGCGCCCGAAACGCAGGGTCGGAGGCCAGCTCCGGCGCGATCACCTTGATCGCGACCACGCGCGCCGGTCGACGTTGGCGCGCGCGATAAACGACCCCCATGCCACCGCGGCCGACTACCTGTTCGATCTCGTAGTCACCGAGCACGGCCCCCGGCCCCAGGTTTCGCATCGCCGCCGAATCGTACCTCCGCCCGGCGCCAGCCTTGCCCCATGCTGACCCTCTAGCTCTTGCGCAGAACACCACCGCGGATAAGGGCGACCAATGGTCGCCTGCTTTGTGTCTGCAGCCACATCAACCGATTGTCAACTGGAGGGTGATGCTCAGCATCATCTTTGGGCTGAAGCTTTCGTCGCGTCAGCCGTACCCAGAACTGTCGATGCACGTGTGAACTGCATTGAGCTCGTCGGCGGTGATGGGGAGGCCGCTGCCGAACGCCGTCCCGGCCATGTAGACGAGCACCGATCGCCCGAGCGCAGCGGCGCTGGTCACTCCCGGCTGGGCACCTGGATTGCCTCCTGCACTGGCGTGGCGCGCCTTCACCAGGGCCGCGCGCGCGACGGCGACGCGCGCGATCGCGGCCGCTGTGCGGGCCATCGCCGCGTCCGCGAAGACATAGATCTGCTGGTCATTGGTCGGCACGTCGGTGATCTTCCCGTTCTGGTTCGTCGGTCCGCCGGTCGTGAACAGGAAGGCCCGCGAGGCTCGCGGACCATTACGGGGGGCTCCCGGGAGAGCGGTGGTGATCATCATCACCGAGCTTGCGCCCGCCTTGTCACGCAGACAGGCGCTGAGGGTCTGCGCCGGGGTGCTCTTGGCACCGCACCCGGCGAATGCGAGCGCGCCCGCCAGCAGCGCACCAACGCACCCCCGCGCTGTCCACGCCCTCGACGACACACCGGCGATGCTACCGTCGCGGGATCGCCGGTGCCGTTGCGACACCAGCGGGCAGTCGGCGCTCGGCACTCGGCGCACTGCGGCCGTGGGCTAGCCGACAGTAAAGCTCGCGATCAGAGGCCTAAATGCCTGCTGGTCGACTCGATTGAGCTCGGCCGCTCGAGTGGTGCAAATAAACAGGTAGATATCTCGGCCTCGGAAGAACCACGCTGAGCGGTCGCCCCTCAAGTCGGCAATGGTGAGGACCCCGACGCCGGCGATGTCAACCCCCCGCTCGGCCTGGATGGCGAGGACCTGATAGTGCGTGAACCCCCTGGCCTCCTGTGACTGCCGCGAGCGAACAAACGCGAACCGTGCCGGCTGAGAGCTACTCGCAGGACCCTGGCCGCGCAGGACGACGAGAGCGCACTCCGCGGTCCCGGTCCCGAACGCGGCGACCCCGAAGTTGGGCGGCCTGAGGCGCGGAATCGCTTGGCGTTGCCAGCTGGCGGGGTACGCGAAGCTGATGCCAACCTTGAGGTCGGTGAACGTTTTGGTGGTCGGGGCGGGCGGGAGTTCAGGTTGGTTCAGGGTGGTGGTGACGGTGGGGGTCTTGGCAGGGGTGGTGGGGGGGTTATTCTTGTGGATGTTGAACGCGCCGGTCACGACGAGCAGCGCGGCCGCGATGGCGACCAGCGCCGCTGCGGTGATCGCAGAGATCAGGGCTCGCGGGCGGGGTCTGTCCGGCCCGGCCCGGGAGCGGCGGTCGCCTGACCCGCCGGCGGGGGGGATCGCCCCCGCCCCAGCGCGGCTCGGTGCTCCGGGAACTTCGGTCGCGTCAAGCGGGCCGTGCAGCGTGCCGGCGACCGGGGCGGCTTTGCCGGTGGCGATACTTCGTTCGCGGATCGTCGCGCGTCGGCGCTCGGCGGCGGCGAGCGCGTCGCGGCCGAGATCGCCGGCGGATGGATAGCGCTCACCTGGGTCCTTCGCCATCGCGCGGGCGATGACTGCGTCAAACTCGCCGGGGAGCGTCGGCACCGCCGCCCGCACCGACGGTGGCAACGCCGATATGTGCGCCCACATGATCGCCGTGTCACCCTCCCGCGGGAACGGAACGCTGCCGGTCAGCATGTTGTACAGGACGCACCCCGCCCCGTATACGTCGGTGCGGGCGTCAACCCGAGCCCCCCCGAACTGTTCCGGCGCCGCATAGTCGATCGTCCCGACAAACATTCCCGTTCGCGTCAGACCGCCGCTGACCGCGAACTTGGCCAACCCGAAATCGGTCAGGTAGACATGATCACTGCTGCCCTCACGAGCGATCAGCAGATTTGCGGGCTTGACGTCGCGGTGAACGAGCGCGCGCGCGTGCGCGGCGTCCAATGCCGAGGTCAGCTGAGCCAGGATCTGCACCGCCCGCCGCGGCGGAACTCGGCCCTCGGCTGCGATCAGCCTCCCCAGATCCGTTCCCTGCACGAACCGCATCGCGATAAACAGCCGGCCGGAAGCCTCCCCCACCTCATACACGGGGATCACATTCGAATGCTCGAGCGACGCCGCGATCTCCGACTCGCTCGTGAACCGCCGACGAAAACCGCGATCGCCCGCGAGCTCGGGCGAGATCACCTTCAACGCAACGATCCTCGACGGGCGCATCTGACGCGCGCGGTAGACGACCCCCATGCCGCCGCGCCCCGCGAGCCCCTCGATCACGTAGCCGGCAAACCGCTCGCCACTGGACAGATCGGCTCCCCGACCCGGCGCCACGGGCCCCGAGTCCTGCGCCACCCGCCCAGGATCCACCGCCGTCTCCTCGATGACCGCCGCGCCCAGCGGCGCCGTACCTCGCTCGGCCCCCAATCCAAGCTTGCCGCGCAGAAACAGAACGCGGTCCACCAACTCCGCTTGTCTCCCGCCACGCGCCCGCAGCGTTGCCACCACATCGATCAGCGCATCGTCGGTCAGACCGCTGATCGACCGGTCAATCCACTCCACAGTGACCGGATCGGGCACATCCACGGGTCAATCCTAAGCATCCCTCACCATCACGGCGCACTTCGTGGTTGCCGCGGCCGGTCGTCCAGCGAGCGCGGCCCGCCGTGCCCTGCCGACGCGCCTGCGACGACATCCACGCGCGGGCGCGTCAGCTGCGTGAAGCAGCGGGCTCAGCGGCGGTGCGTTTGCTGGTGGGCTTCCCAGATCTGCTTGAGCTGCTGCGGCCGGAGGTCCTGCTTGCGCGCGCACACGACGGTGTCGCCGAGGGCACTAGCGTCTGGGTGAAGCGATGGATCCTCAACTGAGATCAACACCACCACGACGTTGGGGCGCCGGCTGAGGATCGCGGCCGTCGCCGCGATCCCACCCATTCCTGGCATCGCGACATCCATGAACACGAGTTCCGGCGTCAAGCGTTCAACTGCGCGCAGCGCTTCTTCGCCCGAGCTCGCCTGGCCGACGAGCACGAACCCCGGAGCCGCAGCGATCAGATCCCGTAGCACCTCACGGAAGGCGGGATGATCATCGACGGCCAAGATCTTGACGTCCTGATCGGTCACGAACATCGATGGTCGGCTCACGCGAGCGTGCCGTAAGGCGATTCGCTCATCCAGGTGCCCAGCCCGTCAGCGGCAAAGGGGCGGCCGAGAAGGTATCCCTGGGCGGCATCACACCCCTGTTCGCTCAGCAATAGCAAGACATCCTCGGTTTCGACGCCCTGGGCGACGACGGTCAGATTGAGGTTGTGGGCGAGGTCGATGCTCGAGCGGACTATCACCTCAGCGTGGTCGGAATCAAGACTGGTGACGAACGACTGATTGAGCTTGATCTCGTCCACCGGTAGACGCTGAAGGTCGGCCAAGGACGAGTACCCGGTGCCGAAGTCGTCAATGGAAAGTCTCTCTCCCATTCTGTGCAGGCGATCGAGAGCCTCGGGGGCACCGGGTTCGATCAGCGCGCCTTCAGTAAGCTCAAGGATCAGTCGATCTGGCGGAGTTGCCCAGGTATCGGTCACCGCCTTGACCACGTCCGGGAGATTGCTCCTGGGTCCCAGGCTGCGGCCGGAGACATTGACGGCCATCGACAGATCGACGCCCTCGTCGCGCCACCGTCGCTGCTGACGCAGCGCCTCGTTCAGTACCCATCTCGTAAACGGATTGATCAAATCGGTACTCTCGACTTCGGGCATGAAGTCGCGGGCCGACAGCAGACCCCGCGTCGGATGCTGCCAGCGCAGAAGCGCTTCGAGCCCGGAGAGCTTGCCAGTGCCCATGTCGATCTTCGGCTGGTAGTGAAGGACCATCTCCCCGGAGTCGATGCACTGCCGAAGATCCGCCAGCAGCGCTAGCTGCCGGGCTGTCCGCGCTTCCTGCTCGACGTCGAACACGGCATGACCGCCGCCGGACCTCTTGGCGACATACATCGCTGCGTCGGCGCGGCCGAGCAACTCTGCCGTCGTTTGTCCGTGATCCGGAAACATGGCGATGCCGACACTGGTCGACACGTGGACGATTTCGTGACTGACGACGAACCCCGAGCGGCATGATTGCTGAACCGTCCACGCAACCGCCGCGGCCGCCGCCAGATCCGTGGCGCCTCCGGGAAGGATCGCGAACTCATCGCCACCCAGCCGCGCGACCGCATCGTTCTTGCGCAGCGCGGCGGTGAGACGCTTACCCACCTCCTCGAGCAGCCGGTCACCCCGATCGTGCCCAAGCCGGTCATTGACCTGCTTGAACCCGTCCAGATCCATCACCAGCACGGCCCGCGATTCGCCTGAGCGTTTGGCATCCGCCAGCGCCTGGAGTAGGTGCACTCCGAACAGAGTGCGGTTCGGGAGACCAGTGAGCTGGTCATACAACGCTTGGCGCTCGAGGCTCTCGGTATAGGCCTTGCGCTCCGATATATCGCGGACGACGGCCAGGGTGAGCACTCGCTCACCCAGCTTGAACTCCGCCCGGTCGACGTCCATCGGGAAGGTGGAGCCGTCCTGGCGCTGGCCGAGCGTCTCAGTCGTCCGGTCACGCGCGCTCGCATCGGTCAGCACCACAGCCGAGTCCCGCAGCTCCTTCCGGCGCGCTGGTGCGATCACGAAGTCGAGTGGCTGTCCGATCAGGTCTTCCGCCTGGTACCCAAACAAAGCTCGCGCGGCTCGATTCGACGACTCGATCAAACCGGTCTCGCCGGCAACGGTCAGGATCCCGTCGGCCACGTTGTCGAGCACCAGTTGTGTGGTGCTCGCCATGTCGCGCGACGCCTCGTGGAGGATCGTGATCGCATCGAGTGAATCCTGCAAATCGCGCGCTTGCACGAACAGCTCGACGAAGACCGCGACCTTGGCCAACAGCACCTCCCGCGCAACCGGCTTGAGGATGAAGTCGACAGCGCCGCTGGAATAGGCCTCAATGGCGGCGCGATCCTCACGGGCAAGGCCCGTGAGGAAGATGATCGGTGTCCGGCGGCTCTCCTGTCGCTGCCGGATCAGCTTGGCCGTCTCAAAGCCATCCATTGTCGGCATGCGGACGTCCATCAGTATCAACGCGAATGTCTGGCGCAAAACGGCGTGGAGCGCAGCACGTCCCGAGTCAGCCTCGGTCACCGCCACACCCAACGGCGCGAGCATGAGCCGGAGCGCCGTCCGATGATCACCGTGATCGTCGACAATGAGGACCGCCGGCGGCAGGCCCGGCCCGCCTGAGCCCCCCGATGGGTGCTCAGCAGTCACCATCAGCACACACGCCGAAACCAAACGCCGACAGCGGAATGGTGGCTTCTCCTTCGAGCTTGGTCTTTCCGAGCCGACGTGCTGCTCACGGTGCGGCTTTGAGTCGTTTCGCCCGGTTACTCGTTGCCCCGCTCGGAGACGGCGCCGATCAGATGGAAATCAAACCCTACCCGATCGGCGGGCCGGCTTTCGTGCCTCTGGGTGCGCCGCTTTTGACTCTCAGCGCGGGGGCGGGGCCTGGCGGGTCAGGGCCGACGGCATCGGAGCGACAGCCGTCACGCAGCGAGACGTCGCACCGCCCGTCGCTCTGAACCAAGTAGGGTTGTCGGATGCTGGGTCCGAGGGGGCTAAGCGCCGAGCGGCGGGCGTTTCGCATTGCGCGAGCGGGCGTGAAATGGTCCGTGGCGAGCCGTCCCATCGTTGCTGAGCGGGTAAGGCGTTGAGCACTGATGCGTTCACCGATCGGTGCGATCTCGACGCCCTCGGAACTGATGACTTGGCCGAGGGTTGGCGCGAGATCTTTGCGCGCATTGTCATCCCTTTTGACGCGCATCCCGATCCTGAACCTGGCGAGCGCTTTCGGGCGCGCGCGGTTCGAGAGCGTATTGGTGACCTGTGGCTGGTCGACTTCGAGTACGGGCGCGGGGTGGCCACCAGGGGTCGACGCGAGATAGCTGCTACCGACGGCGACCCGATCGGTCTGACGGTGTTTGGTCGCGGTCGCGTCGGGCACGCTTCCGGGGCGGGATCGGCGGTCGTCGCGGCAGGCCAAGCAGTGTTGTGGGACGGAGCGCGACCCGGGACCTTCGCGCCTCTTTCGCCGATCGTGGGTCGGACTCTGATGATTCCCCGGGATCGCTTGCGCGCTGCCGTGCCCGCCTATGAGCGGTCGCTCGGACCTGTCCCCAGGACCAGTGCGGCGGTCGAACTGCTGGTGCGCTATCTCGACACGCTGGCGAGTCTGGCGCCGGGCCTGGACGCGGCGACGCGTGTCGAGATCGAAGCCGCCACGATCGAGCTCTTACGAGCTGCGCTTGGAGCCACGGCCTTGGACACTCCCACGCTTCGAATGGCATTCGTTGCCGAGGCGCGTCGTTACATTGACCAGCATCTGAACGACCCGCAGCTCAGTCCGGCGAGCGTCGCGCGTGCGCACCTGGTTTCAGTCCGGTCGTTGCATGAGGCATTTGAGTCGACGGGCGAGAGCGTCAGCGTGCGGATCCGCCGGCGGCGTCTGAGCCGTTGCTACGCCGATCTTGCCCGGTCGGGCGATGACCAGATTTTTACCATCGCTACGCGGTGGGGATTTCGCAGCGCGTCGCATTTCAGCCGGACGTTCCGCCGCGAGTTCGGCGTCTCGCCACGCGACGTGCGGCCGCCCCGCTGACGTCGAACCCACGGGCGAGCAACCGACTCCGCCCGTAGTGGCGCTCGTCGTTGACCGCGCCACACCTCGGGTGTAGGGTGCGATCTGCTTTAGAAGAACTTTAAGGAGGTGCGGTGAGGCACCGGGGTCGTGCCGGGGCACGGGGTCGCATGCTCGGGGCCAGGCACAGGATTGCTGTGCCGCTGGCGCTGCTGGTTGCCGGCACGGCGGGCGTGGCGATCGCGGCCGGGGTGACTGTCGGCGCGGCTAAGCGAGAGGCTCTGCGATCGGTGGCGTTCGTGGCCAGCGAGCTTCCTCGCGAGCGCGGTTTCAAGCTCGCGAGCTGTCACCGGATTGGTGGCGGCAAACTGACCTGCTCGTACACGGTGAGCGTCAGGGCCCTATCGGGAGGGACGATCACCTGCCAGGGTCAGATCGTCGTCACGCCGGCAGCTGGGACTGTCAGCGCGGGCGCGACCGGCCCGGCGAGCACGTCCTTTGCCGGCAGTCGCTTCATCGGAAAGCCCTACTGCGCTCGGGACCGGAGGCGGTGAGCTGTGGAGCACTGGCTCGATCGGTCAGCCCGCGCGCTCGCCGACGGTGGCTTGTCGCGCCGGCAGGTGGTGGTGGGTGCCGCTCGGGCGCTGATCGCCGGCAGCGTGCTTGGCGGCGGAATCGATCTCGGCTGGCACGTCAGCGGCGCCGGCGGCCAGTCTCCGTGCGGGCTCCAGGTCGCCCCCGAGTGCGCCAACTTCGCCGAGACCGCGGCGCGGATCGGCCAACAGGCGTGCGAGCAGGAGGCGCCCGCCGACCAGCGCGCCTGTCTCGGCGCGAACGAAGTCCTGCGCGCTCAGACGCTCGCGCAATGCCTGCGGGATCAGGGCGCCAACGGCGACTGCGGCGACTGCGAGGTCTGCGACGAGGGCAACTGCATCTCGCAATGCCTGCTCCCGTGCGCGCCCTGTGCGGGCGGGAAGTGCGTGGACAATTGCCCACCCGACGAGGTATGCACCCGCCTGGGCTGCGAGGCGAAGTGCCCGCGGCCATGCGCGCCGTACGACCCGTCGACGGGCGGCTGCCGCGACAAATGCAGCGAGTCGAACCCGTGTATGTACTGCGCCGGGGACGGTTGCGAGTCGAGCTGTCCCGACCCGGAATACTGCCAGCCTGATGGCACCTGCGGGCCCTGCAACTCGAGCCGCTGCCAGCGGCTGCTCAAAGGTCACTGCAAGGGCTGCAACTCCAACTGCCAGAAATGCGAGGATGGAAGGTGCGTCGACACCTGCCCCGAGGGCTCGGTCTGCTGTGCGGGCCGGTGCCTGCGCTGTTGTAACGCCAGTTGCGACGAGGACGAGGGCAGCTGTACGGGGGACGAATGCGGCGAGGGCACGACGTGTTGCCCGTCCGGCTGCGAGAACCTCCAGAGCAACGACAAGCACTGCGGTGCCTGCGACCACGCCTGCGCTAAGACCGAGCATTGCACGGATGGCATGTGCATCACCGACTGCCGGTGGAAGGGATGCCCGTCGGCAAAGTACACCTGCTGCAATACCACCCCCAACGTCTACAGGTGTGTCGACACCACAAGCGACAAAGCAAATTGCGGCGGCTGCGGCCAAGCTTGTGACACCCCCGGTTACATTTGCTGTGACTCCGGCTGCATCGACCCGATGACCGATCTCGGGCATTGTGGCGGCTGCGGTACCTCGTGCGTGGGCAACCAGGAGACTCCGTACTGCGTCGGCGGACAGTGCTCGCCGTGCCAGGAGGGCATGTTCCTGTGCCAGGGCCAATACGCCCCGGGCGGCCAAAATTGCTGTTACACCAACGCCAACGTCTGCTGCGAGGGCGGCTGCTGTGGCGCCGGATACCACTGCTGTCCCGGCTCGATCGAGCCCTGCTGCCCGATGGGCCAGGGCTGCTGCCCGCAGCCGTACGAGCGATGTGGCTGCTGAGTCTGGGCTCGAGTTTTGGAGCACCCGCGCCGCGGACGCCGATCGGATCGGGGGCCATCGGCGTGTTTTCTGGTCGTTTAGGAGCGGGAGCCTGAGGACGACTCGGCGCCATTGCGCTCTGGTTCACATCGTGTGGTGCTCGACGATGTGGCCGTGGGTGTCGACGGTCAGGGTGGTGGTGGGCAGCCTGAACTGTTCGTGGATCTGTTCGGGCACGCCGTGCTCGCGGTAGTTGGCATGCTCGCGAGTGTGGGTGACGACAACGCAGGCGTCGGCGTCGAGGTCGCCAGGGCGTCGGCGACGGCGAGCACTTGGTTCTCGTCCCCGATGGTGGTGAGCGGAGGGGTCCGGAAGGTGCTCATGTCGGCGGCGATGTGGCGCAGGCGCTGTTGGGCCGCGTGGTGTGCGTCGTCGATGTCTGAGGTGAGGCATTGCAGTCGCGTGGTCAACATGGGAGCGATGACCAGCACCTCGCGGGCGTGATTGTCGTGCTGGCGCAGGCTTGTGGGCAGTGACTGGCGGGCGTTGGTGATGAGCGCGTTGG
>Ga0302326_10002421_pt1 | contig 45583 bp, 39 predicted proteins | sample Palsa_T0_3_FD_202264 | JGI IMG/M metagenome (GOLD analysis project Ga0302326, IMG submission 202264) | Peat permafrost microbial communities from Stordalen Mire near Abisko, Sweden - Palsa_T0_3 | ecosystem: Environmental > Terrestrial > Soil > Palsa > Peat permafrost | place: Sweden: Abisko... | reverse complement strand
AGAAACAAAAACATGAAAAACTGTCACCCATCTATCCGGTCTGTTTTGTCACCCATCTATCCGCTGGACAGAGGGGGGTCGCGCTACCCTATCAGACCTAAGGCGCGGTTGCTTTTTCCGATAATCCAGTGCGACCCCCCTCCCTAACCCTCCCCCACAAGGGGGGAGGGAAAAACTACGCCCATCTTTCAATCCGGTTGCGGCGCGACTTTATCGGCGCGTTTTTCGAGAAAGGCGCGTAGGCGCGATTTCGCCTCGCCGTCGTCCTGGGCGATGGCGGACATCAGCGCCTCCATGAGATAACCGGCGGCGCGGTCGCCCTCGGCGATGCGCGGCAAGGCCTGGATCAGCGCGAAATTGGTGCGTCCGGCATTGCCGGCGATCTTGCGCGCAAGCTCCTTGGCCTTGGCGAGGCCTTCGCCGACGGGCGCGACATAATGCGAGAAGCCGAAGCCATAGCCCTCTTCAGCGCGATAGACGCGCCCGGTCAGCATCATCTCCATCATGCGCGAGACGCCGATGAGGCGCGGCAGCCGCACCGAGCCGCCGCCGCCGACGAAAATGCCGCGCTGGCCCTCGGGCAAGGCGTAGAAGGCCGACGTTTCGGCGACCCGCACATGGGTCGCGCAGGCAAGCTCCAGGCCGCCGCCGACCACCGCGCCGTGCAGCGCCGAGACGACCGGCACGCGGCCGAATTCGATCGCCTCGAAGGCGCGATGCCACAAGCGCGAATGTTCGATCGCCGCATTGAGGTCGACTTCGACGAGTTCACTCAAGTCGAGACCGGCCGAGAAATGCTCGCCTGCGCCATGCAGCACCGCCGCTTTGACGCCCGGGCCAAAAGTGCGAAACGCCGCCTCCAATCCGAGGATCGCCTGGTCGTTCAGCGCATTGCGCTTGGCTGGCCGGTTGAGGCGCACGACCGCGATATCGCCTTCGATGTCGACGACGATCTCGTCGACTGCGTCGGGCCCTGCGGACATGACGTGCGGCTCCTCCAATGGTTATACGGTATAACTATCGCCGCGCGGCTGTCAAATCGCGGTCTTGGCGCCCCTTCCCCCTTGGGGGAAGGTGGCCGGCGGAGCCGGCCTGCGGAAGAACGCTACGCGTTCGCCTTGAGATGAGGGGAGTCGCGCTTCGCGCGACGGCTACGACCCTTTCAACTCGGCGCCACACGAAGCGAAGCGCACCGTCGGGCGAACTTCCGAGAGGTCCAAAGCCGTCGCGCTGCGCGCGACTCCCCTCATCTGTCACGCTCCGCGTGACATCTTCCCCCAAAGGGGGAAGAGAGATGCTGTCTAGCCGGCGTCCTGATCGAGCTCGGGATAGTGGCGGAAAATGCCCGATTCGTTGAACGGGATCCGCCGTTCGGACTTCAGATAAGCGGCGATACGCGGCCGCGTGCGGACGCGCTTGCGCAAAGCGCCGAGCGCGGGATAGGCCGCCTCGAACCCTTTCATCGCGCGCGGGAACGCGTAATGCAGGCCCTCGATGCATTGGAAGAGCGACAGATCGACATAGGTGAGGCTGTCTCCGACGACATGTTTGTCGCCGGCCGGATTCTGCTTCAGCGTGCGTTCGAAATAGCCCGCGAATTTCGGCAGGCGATGCCTCAGGAAGTCGGCCGCGCGCGTCTTGGCGGCGTCCTTCTGGTCCTCGTAATAGAGCGTCGTCGCCAGAGGATGGTGCGTGTCATGGACTTCCGCGACGAGGTCCGTGATGGTCGACTGCAGGGCGTTGGCGACATAGCGCAGCGGCTCCTGTTTTGGCGCGAGGCCGAGCTTGGGACCGAGATACATCAGGATATTGGCGACCTGCCAAAGGACGAGATCGCCGTCCCTCAGGAACGGCGGCGCGAAAGGCGCAAGCGGCTCGCTCTTCAACGCTTTCATCATCGCCGGCATGCCGCGTCCCTTGCCGGAGCTGCGCGCCACATCGACATAGTCGGCGCCCGCTTCCTCGAGGGCGAGCCGGATGAATTCGCCGCGGCCCTGGATGCCGGGCCAATAGAAAAGCTCATAGGCCATCGCGTGCCCCTCAGCGCCCAAAAATGTCCATCAGCCAGCCGGGCTCCCTCAGCCATTCGCTCGGCACGCAGCGAAAACCATTGCCGTTGGGATAGGATTCGGCGAAATAGGTGTCCGGGCACTTGCGCCACCGGTCGATATAGTCGACGCACACGCCCGTCGAATCGGGGCGGTAGCCGGGCCCGCATCCCATCGCCGCCGGGCGAATGTCGGAAATCGCGAGAAGCGCGGCGGGACGCATCGCCGCCTGCGCCGCCGACGCGGCGAACAAGGCGGCGGCCAGACAGAAGCTTGTGAAACGAATTTGCGCCACGGGGGTTCTCCAGCTGGCGATGAGGGAAGCGATAGGCATCGCATAGTTTGGGCGCGCCCGCCAAGCCGCCGCGCCGCCATCGCCGGGCTGGCAATTATCTCAAAGTAACCAATTAATAAGGCTTACGTTGACCGCCGGCGAGTAAACCCGTTTGATAGAGCAAGTGTAGCCATGGAGTAAGCCATGCGTATCCGGCAATCGGCAACCATCGTCCTCGCGTTGTTCAATCTTATCGGTCTTTCCGCGCCGTCCTATGCCTGCGGCGGCTTCTTCTCGAACTGCCCGGTCGCCGGCGTCGGCGTCTACGCGCCGTCCTATGGCTGCGGCGGCTTTTTCTCGAACTGTCCGGTCGCCACGGTCGGCGTGGCGGAATACCAGACCTCGTTCTCGTATCGCGATTGGCTGCTCGAGCGGCAAATCTCCAGCGGCGCCGCGCTCTACAACCATCCCTGCACGGTGTCAGACGGTTTGAGGGAGACGGTCGTTCCCTGCCGCGCCGCCGCTCTGGCGCTTAACGGCGGCTACGCCGCCGTCGAGACCTCGCCATGCGCCGCCGCCATACCGGCCGACCCCGTCGTCTATTATCAGCCCCCCGTTCGCCACTGGTACCATCACGCCGCCTATCGCCACACCCGTTGCGGATACCGGTTTTAGTGGGAAAAATTGCGCGCCAATCCCTTCTCCCGCCGAAGGTGGGAGAAGGACGCGTCGCGCCCCCTCCCTCCCCTCACCTGCTCCCCGCCGTCAGATGCGCCTCGAGAGTCGCCGCATCGGCCAGCAGCGCGGCGCTCGTTCCCGCGTGAACCACCGCGCCGCGATCGAGGATGATCGCCTCGTCGGTGAACGGCAGCACCTTATGGGCCTTTTGCTCGACGATGATCATCGAGAGCCCCTCTTGCCTGGCGAGCTTGCGCAGCACGCCGAGCACTTCATCGACGAGGATGGGCGCGAGGCCCTCGGTCGGCTCGTCGAGCAGCAGCAGGCGCGGGTTCAGCATCAAGGCCCGGCCGATCGCCAGCATCTGCTGTTCGCCGCCCGACAATTGGCGCCCGCCGCTGCGCGCTCTGAGCTTTAGCTGGGGAAACAGCCCATAGACCCGCGCCAGCGTCCAGGGGCCGGGCCGCGCGACGGCGGTCAGATTTTCTTCGACGCTGAGCGAAGAGAAAATATTGCGCTCCTGCGGCGTCCAGCCGAGGCCGGCGCGGGCGCGCCTGTACGGCGGCAGCTCCGTCACATCCTCGCCGGCAAAGCGGATGCGCCCGCCATGGCGGGTGGTGACGCCGATGAGGGAATTCAGCAGCGTCGTCTTGCCGGTTCCATTGCGCCCGAGCACGGCGAGCGAGCGCCCTTCGGCCAGCCGCAAGTCGAGCTCGGCAATCACCCGCGCCTCGCCGTAGCCGGCGCTCAGGTTTTCGACGACGAGCAGGTCAGCCATGCGCGTCGGCTCCAAGATAGACTTCGCGCACGCGCGGGTCGGCGGCGACTTCCGCCGGACTGCCCTCCATCAGCAGGCGCCCGGCGACCAGCACCGAAATGCGCGTCGCAAAGCGGAACACCAGGTCCATGTCGTGTTCGATCAGCAGGATCGTCACGTCGGCGGGCAGCGCGGCGAGCGCGGCCAGAATGTCGGCGCGCTCGCCCTCGGGCACGCCGGCGGCCGGCTCGTCGAGCAGCAGCACGCGCGGGCGCCGCGCCAGCGCCAGCGCGATTTCCAGCAGCCGCTGCTTGCCATAGGCGAGCTTATGCGTCGGCTGGTCCATGACGGCGAGGAGATCGAAGCGCCGCAGCAGATCCTCGACCTCGCCGAGGATCGCGCCGTCCGCGCCCGCCAGGCCCAGCCAGCTGCCGCCGCGGCCCAGCCGCTCGCCGACCGCCAGGCAAAGCGATTCGGCCGGCGTCATGGCGGGGAACAGCTGGTTGATCTGGAAGGTGCGGCAGAGGCCGCGCCGCACCCGCGCATTGGCCGAAAGCGCGCTGACGTCGCGCCCCTCCAGCAGCACCGCGCCGGCGGTCGGCTTGAGGATGCCGGTCAAAAGATTGACGAGCGTCGTCTTGCCCGCGCCATTGGGGCCGATCAGCGCGTGGCGCGCGCCCGGCTCCAGCCGCAACGAGACGTTGTCGGTCGCGACGAGGCCGCCGAACCGGCGCACGAGCCCGCGCGTTTCCAGCGCCGCTTCGCTCACGCCGCGCTCCCGCCGCGCAGGCGCCGCGGCAGAAGCGCGTGCAGCCGCGCGCCGATCCGCTCGCGCCCGCCAAGCACCAGCGCGACGAGCAGCAGGCCGATCCAGAATTCCCAATATTCCGGCGTCGCCGTGGAGAGGCCGTCCTTGATCGCGATGAACAAAGCCGCGCCGATGATGCCGCCATAGAGATAGCCGGTCCCGCCGATGATCAGCATCAGCAGCACATCGGCGGAGCGGTGAAAGTCGAACACGTCCAGCGAGACGATCTGCGTCGTCTGGGCGACGAGCGCGCCCGCCGCGCCGGCATAGGTCGCCGATATCGCATAGATCACGATGAGCCGGTGCGGCGCGGAGACGCCGAGCGCGCCGGCGCGCAGGCGATTCTCCTTCAACGCGCGCAGGGAGAGGCCGAACGGCGATTGCACGATCCGGCGCGCGAGGACGAACAGCAGAAAAAGAACGACGAGGCTATAGAGCGCGGCATTGCGCTGGCCGGTGAAGCCGATCGGCAACAGACCGAAGATCGGCGTCAGTTCGAAGTTGAGGCCGTCGGCGCCGCCGGTCGCCCAGGAATTGCGGTTGGCGAGCTCCCCCAGCATCAGGCAGATGCCGAGCGTCACCATCAGGCGCGTCAGATCGGAGCCGCGCAGCAGGAGCGGCGCGGTCGCCAATCCCAAAAATCCCGCCAGGAGGCTGGCGAGGATGAGCCCGAGGATAGGATCGTGGATGCCACGGCTCGCCAGGATCGCCGCGCCATAGGCGCCGATTCCGAAAAAGGCGGCATGGCCGAGCGAGATGATTCCGGCATAGCCGAGGATGAGATCGAGCGACATCGCGAACAGGCCGGCGATGAGGATTTCATTGATCAGCAGCGCGCGCGAGGGAACGAGAAAGATCAGCGCGACGATGAGGAGCCAGAACGCGATCTCGCCCAGGCCCCAGCGCGCGCCGCGCGTCAGATGCGCCGACAGGCGCGCCGCCTCGCTCATCGCGGCCCCCGCGCGAACAGGCCCTGCGGGCGGATCAGCAGGGTCGCCACCATCACGGCATAGATGATGAAGGCGCCGATCGAGGGCACGTAATATTTGCCCGCGACATCGAGAATTCCCAGCAACAGCGCGCCAAGCAGCGCGCCGAGGATGCCGCGCGAGCCGCCGACCGTCACCACGATGAGGAACGAGACCATGAATTTGACGGGGAAGGTCGGATCGATGCCGCCGACCACATCGGCGGCGAGCGCGCCGCCCAACCCGGCAAGGCCGCAGCCGACCGCGAAGGTGATGGCAAACAGCCGGTCGACGTCGATGCCAAGGCCGCTCGCCACGCGCGCGTCATCGACCGCGGCGCGCAATTGCGCGCCAAAGCGCGTGCCGATCAGCAACAGCTGCAAGGCAAGCGCGATCGCCCCGCACACTGCGATGATGAACAGCCGGTAGATTCCAAAGCCGATGCCGGCCCATTCAACCCGTCCCTGCAGGAAGGGCGGCAGATGCACCTGCTGGGGCTGGTCGCCGAGAAAATAATTGGCGATCGGCATCGCGATGAACACGAGGCCGATGGTGAACAGCACCTGGTCGAGCGGGCTCGCGCCATAGAGGCGCCGGTAGAGCGTGCGCTCCAGGATCACGCCGAGGATCGCCGGCGCGGCGAAGGCGGCCGGCAGGGTCGCCAGGAACGGAACGCCAGCGCGGTTCATCAGCAGGGCGGTTACATAGCCGCCCGCCATCGCGAAGGCGCCATGCGCGAGATTGACGAAATTCATCAGGCCGAGCGTCACCGACAGGCCGCAGGCCAGCACGAACAGCAGCATCCCATAAGCGATTCCGTCAAACAGGATGGTCGGCAAGAAACGGTTTCCCCTGACGCGGGCGGGCCCGCGCCATTCCTAGCCGGTTCGCGAGGCGGGGCCTAGGCGGGCGCGGACGCAGGCGCTTCAAACCCGGCCCGTCATGCCCGGCCTTGTGCCGGGCATCCACGCCGTCGTGAGCGTCCCCGCCGCGTGGATGGCCGCGACAAGCCCGGCCATGACGATCGATGGGGTCGAGAATTGGCTAGTTCTTGGCCGCCTTGAACGGGTCCTTCACGGCTTCGATCGTCGAGAATTCCACATTGTAGAGTTCGCCGTCCTTCTTCTCGACCTTGCGCACATAGATGTTCTGGATGATGTCGCGGGTCGCCGGGTCGATCGAGATCGGGCCGCGCGGGCTGATCCAGCTCGCCCCTTTCATCGCGTCCATCAGCGCGTCGCCGTCGCTCGCGCCCTTGGTCTTCTCCAGCGCGCCATAGACCAGCGCCATGCCGTCATAGGCGGCCACCGCCATGAAATTGGGGCGCAGGCCGTTATTGGCCTTTTTGAACGCGGCGACGAAGGCCTTGTTCTCCGGCGAATCATGGTCTGCCGAATAATGATGCGTCGTCACCGCGCCAAGCGCAGGATCGCCGATATCGGCCAAGAGATCGTCGTCCGTCACGTCGCCCGTGCCGATCAATTTGATGCCAGACTTGTCGAGGCCGCGCTCGGTGAACTGCTTCATGAAGGCGCTCCCCTGGCCCGACGGCACGAACACGAAAACCGCGTCCGGCGCATCGTCTTTCACGCGTTGCAGGAAGGGCGCGAAATCGGGGTTCTTCAGCGGCACGCGGATCTGCTCGGCGACCGTCCCGCCGCCCTTGGTGAAAGTGTCGCTGAACCATTTCTCGGCGTCATTGCCGGGGCCGTAATCGGTCACCAAGGTCACAACTTTATGGATGTTGTTCTTGAGCGCCCATTCGGCCATCGGCGCGGCCGCCTGCGGCAACGTGAAGGAGGTGCGCACGATATAGGGCGACTTTTCGGTGATCATCGCGGTCGCCGCGGCGGTGACGATTTCAGGCACCTTGGCTTCCGTCGCCACCGGCGCCACCGCGAGCGCCAGCGGCGTCAGGCCGAAGCCCATCAGCACCTTGGCCTTGTCATTGCCGATCAGCTCCTGCGCCAGGCGCTTGGTGACGTCGGCGGCGCCGCCGTCGTCCTTGACGATCAGCGATATCTTCTTGCCCGCGACGCTGTCGCCATGCTGCTGGATATAGAGCTGCGCGCCGGCCTGCTCCTGCTTGCCGGTGCTCGCCTGCTGGCCGGTCATCGGCAGGATGAGGCCGATGGTGACGGTGTCGTCGTCGCCCAAGGCGGCGCTCGCCGCCAGGATCGCCGCCGTCGCGATTCCCGCCTTCAGAATGGCTCGAAGCATGTCAATTTCCTCCCGCTGCGTGTCTTTTGTGAACGCATAGTAAGCTCAAAGCGGACCATCCACGAGCCAAGGGGGATAGACAAGGCCCGGGGGGTCATTCTTTTGTATGGGGGCGGGAGAGGAAGCGCCGCCCCGGGGGCCACGCCGCCGAGACGCCGTCAGGTCGCTGCGCGACTCCTCCGCTTCGCTTCGGCCCCTTCGGGGTGACCGCGTCTCGTCGGCGTGGCAAATTGCCTGCATGTCCTTTTGGTGTGCGATGCGGCCCATAGGCCGCGATCGCTCACCAAAAGGACATGGTGGCCAAACGCCATCGACGAGCGGAGCGGTCAAGGTTCGCGAAGCCCGGCGAATGCTCTTGCATTCGCCTTGGCGAAGCGACCGCCGAAGGCGGCTCGACCTTGACGGCGAGCACGGCGATGGCAGCGCGACGCTCGATCGGCGCATAGGCGATTGGGACAACGGCCGGACTTGAACGCCCGCTCCCTTCATGGACAAGCGCCGCCAAACGCGATTGACTGCCCCGCCGAACCGGCTTGCGGAAGCCTCGCGCGAAGGTTCGACTTCAGGGAGGCCGCATGGTCGTTCGTCTCGTAAAATGGGTGCTGATCCTCGTCGTCGCCCTGGTTGTTTTGGCGGCGGGCGCGGCGGCTTTCGTCTTTTACCGGGCGATGCCCGATTACGCCGGCGCGGCCGTCCTGCCGGGCCTCACCGGCGAGGTGCGCGTCTATCGCGACGCGCATGGCATCCCGCATATCTTTGCGCCTTCGATGAACGACGCGGCGCGCGCGCTCGGCTATGTCCATGCGAGCGAGCGGCTCTATCAGATGGAAATCCAGCGCCGCGCCGGGCAGGGCCGGCTCGCCGAGATCGCCGGCGCGGATCTCGTCGGCGTCGACAAATTCATCCGCACGCTCGGCTTCTATCGCCTGGCCGCCAGCAGCCTGGTCGCGATGAGCGCCGAGACTCAGGCCTATTATCAGGCCTATGCCGACGGCGTGAACGCGTTTCTTAGCAGCCATAAGGGCCGGCTGCCGCCCGAGTTCCTGATTCTGGGCGATGATCCAGAGCTGTGGACGCCACCCGATTCGATCGTCTGGGGCAAGCTGATGAGCCTGCAGCTCAGCAGCAATTACGCCCTCGAGGCGCAGCGCGGGGAACTCGCGCGCAAGATGCCGCCCGAAATGGCGCGCCTGCTGTTTCCAGCCGCCCCCGCCGGCGCGCCGATCACCACGCTGCCGCAGGCCAACCCGACGCATGCCGAAATCCCCTCGGCGCGCGACCAGCTCGGCGCGCTGATCGGGCTCGATCACGGCGCCTCCAACGAATGGGTCGTCGCGGGCGCCCGCACGGTGAGCGGCAAGCCGATCCTCGCCAACGATCCGCATCTCGGCCTGGAGGCGCCGATCCTGTGGTATCTGGCGCGCATCGTCACGCCGGGGCTCTCGCTCAAAGGAGCGAGCGTGCCGGGCGTGCCCAGCCTGCTGCTCGGGCAGAACGACCACATCGCCTGGGGCTTCACCAGCGCCTATACCGATACGCAGGATCTTTTCGTCGAGACGATCGATCCCAACAATCCGGCGCAATATCTGACGCCGGACGGCCCGCGGCCCTTCCTCGTGCGCGAGGAGACGATCCATGTCAAAGGCGCGCCCGATGTCGCCTTGAAGGTGCGCGCGACACGCCACGGCCCGGTCCTCTCGGACATCGACAAGAAGCTCGCCGATCTCGCGGGCGAGGGCAAGGCGATGGCGCTCGCCTTCGCCGGCCTGGGCGATCGCGACACCACGACGCAGGCGCTGATGGAGGTGAACCGCGCCAGCAACTGGGACGAATTTCTCGCGGCGCTCAAACTGTACCAGACGCCGACGCAGAACCTCGTCTTCGCCGACACGGCAGGCAATATCGGCTTCATCAGTCCCGGCCTCGTGCCGATCCGCAAATCGGGCGATGGCCTCACGCCGGCCGACGGGGCGAGCGGCGACAACGACTGGACCGGCTACATCCCCTTCGCGCAACTGCCGCAGGCCTATAATCCGCCGACCGGCTTCCTGTTCAACGCCAATAACGCCAACGTGCCGGACGACAACGTCCCGTTCTTCGGGCGCGATTGGGAGGAGAACTATCGCGCGCGCCGCATCCAACAATTCATGGATAGGATCGACAAGCATTCGCTCGATACGTCGGCGGCGATGCAGGCCGACATCGTCTCGCTCGCCGCTGCCGATTTCCTGCCGCTGCTCAAGCGCCTCGCGCCGAGCGACGATCGCGCCAAACAGGCGCTCGCCCTGCTCGCGGCCTGGGACGGCGCGATGGACAAGGACCGGCCCGAGCCGCTCATTTTCGAGGCCTGGCTCAGCGCCCTGCGCCGCATCCTCATCGAAGAGAAGGCCGGCATGACGCTGAACGAGAAGGGCCCCTATGCCGCGATGACCTTATACTCGCTGGTCAGGGATCATCCCGAATGGTGCGCGGCGGCGCAAAAGCCCGATGCCGATTGCAGCCAGGCGATGGCGCGCGCGCTCGACGAGGCGCTCGCCCTGCTGACGCGGCGCGACGGCGCCGAGATGAGCCAATGGCGCTGGGGAAGCGAACATGTCTCGCAACTGACGCATAAGCTCTACAGCCACCTGCCGCTGCTGGGCGCCTTGAGCGATCTCTCGCTGGCCGCCAGCGGCGGCTATTACACGCTGGATCGCGGCGAAGGCTTCAATCCGAAACCCGAGCACCCTTTCGCCCGCCTGCACGCCGCCGGCTTTCGCGGCCTCTATGACCTCGCCGACCCCGACAAGTCGCGCTTCATCATCGCGACGGGCGAATCGGGACACATATTCTCCAAGCACTACGGCGACTTTGTCCCGCTATGGAGCGCCGGCAAGTCGGTCACCATGGCGGGCACGGAGGCGGAGCTGAAGCAGGGGGGAGCGGAGGAGCTGGTGTTTACGGGGAAGTAGGGAGGGCGGGATGGCGCGAGGACAGTGAACCGTAGCGCGTCCCCTCCCCCCTTGTGGGGGAGGGTTAGGGAGGGGGGTCGCGCCATGCCCAAAAGATTGACGCCCATCGCGCGCAGACTCAGAAATGATGCGACCGACGCCGAACGCCGTCTCTGGAATGGCGTCAGGCGCGAGCAGATCGGCGGTTTCAAATTCCGGCGTCAGGTCATCCTGAACGGTTTCGTCGTCGACTTCGCTTGCCTGGAAGCGCGCCTGATCCTCGAAGTGGATGGCGCGACCCATTCAACCGATGGGGAGATTGCGCGCGATGCAGCGCGCGCGGCAGCGTTAAGCGCGCAGGACCACAGCATTCTTCGATTCACGAACGACGATGTTTTCCATAATATCGACGGTGTGCTGGAAACGGTTCGATTGAAATTGATCGAGCTGAGACCGCGCCTTCAAGTTGAATCTTTCGAGGGCGGCGCGGCCCCCCCTCCCTAACCCTCCCCCACAAGGGGGGAGGGAATGAGCGGCGGCGGCGCTTACGCCTTCGCCACCCTCAGCAGCGACCCGTCCTCGACGCCTGTCACCCGCACTTTTGCGCCGACGTCCATATCCTCGCCCGCCACGCGCCAGACGCTGTCGTCGACGCGGATTTTGCCGTAGCCGCGCTCGATCGGCTGGTCGAGGAAGAATTCCTTGCCGATGAGGCCGTGGGCGCGGCTGAGCGGCTCGGGCGGCGAGCGGCGGTCGAGCGAGCCGTAGACGCGCCGCCCGACGACCACCAAAGCGACGGCGAGCGCGGCGAACAGCAGCAATTGCGCGGTGAATTCCAGCGGCCAGACGAACTCGACGGTCCCGACGATCAGCGCCGCGACGCCGATCCAGATAAGGAAGGCGCCGGGCGCCAGGGTCTCGGCCGCGCATAGGACGAACCCCGCCACGAGCCAGGGGATATAGCCAAGATGCGTGAACGCGCCGAAGTCGGACATGAGCGCTCGCTTCAGGTCGGGGTTGGATTGGCCGGGCCGAACGGCGCCGGCGGGGTCGGCGGCACGACATTGCGCAGCGGCCGCGCCGGCCTTGCGGCATCCGCCGCGCGGCCTTCGCCGAGCGCGCTGGAGGCGATTTCGGCGATGCCGCCGAGCGTGCCGGCGAGCGAGGCCAGATCCAGCGGCATGATGAACACTTTCTGGTTGGGCGACTCGGCCAAAGCCGTGATGGCCCGCACGTATTTTTCGGCGATGAAGTAATTGAGCGCGGCCAGATCCCCCTCGGCGAGCGCCTTGCTGACCATGCCGGTCGCGGTCGCCTCGGCCTGGGCCGAGCGCTCGCGCGCCTCGGCGTCGCGATAGGCGGCTTCCTTGCGACCCTCGGCCTCCAGCACGACCGCCTGTTTCTTGCCTTCGGCGCGCGTGATGTCGGCCTGGCGCATGCCTTCGGCCTCCAGGATCACCGCGCGCTTCTCGCGCTCGGCCTTCATCTGGCGGCCCATTGCGTCGATGAGGTCCTTGGGCGGCTCGATATCCTTGATCTCGATGCGGGTGACCTTGATGCCCCAGGGCAAAGCGGCGGCGTCGATCACATTGAGCAGCCGCACATTGATCTCGTCGCGATGCGACAACAACTGGTCGAGGTCCATCGAGCCCATCACTGTGCGGATATTGGTCATGACGAGATTGAGCAAGGCCTGTTCGAGATTGGAGACTTCGTAGGAAGCGCGCCGCACGTCGAGGATCTGGTAGAACGCGACGCCGTCGACTTTGACCGTCGCATTGTCCTTGGTGATGATTTCCTGGCTCGGAACGTCGATCACCTGCTCCATCACGTTCAGTTTACGCCCGACCCGGTCGAAATAGGGGATGATGACGCCAAGGCCCGGCGTAAGCGTCTTGTTGTAGCGGCCGAACCGCTCCACCGTGTAATTAAAGCCCTGCGGCACCTGACGAATGCCCATCATGATGGTGATGAGCACGAACAGAACGAGGATGATGGCGAATACGCTGAATCCGGCGAGCATCGGCATGAAAATCTCTCCCTCCCCGCAAAGCCCTGCGGCAATCGGGCCGCTTGGCTTACGGGACGCGCCCTTCTATCGCTTACGCCGGGCAAAGGCTATCGGGCGGTTCGAGGGGCGCCGTCATTGCGAGCGGAGCGAAGCAACCCAGGTGTCGTGACCTTGCCTGATAGTTCACGACGCCTGGGTTGCTTCGCTCCGCTCGCAATGACGAAGTGGATCAACACGAGGACTCCCATGGAATATCGGCGACTAGGCGCATCGGGCTTTACGGTTCCCGTGCTGAGCTATGGCTGCGGCACGTTCGGCGGCAAGGGCGATTTCTTTAGGGAATGGGGCTCGACCGACGAGAAGGGCGCGCGCCGCCTCGTCGACATCTGCCTGGAGGCGGGCGTGTCGATGTTCGACAGCGCGGACATCTATTCCGCCGGGGAATCAGAACGGATCCTCGGGACCGCCATCAAGGGGCGGCGCGACAAGGCGATCGTCTCGACCAAGGCGACGTTCCGTTCGGGAACTGCCGCCAATGACGTCGGCTCGTCGCGCTTTCATCTCATCGCGGCTTGCGAGGCGGCGCTGAAAAGGCTCGACACCGATTATATCGACCTGTTTCAGCTGCACGGCTTTGACGCGCTCACGCCGATCGAGGAAGTGATGTCGGCGCTCGACGATCTCGTGCGCGCCGGCAAGATCCGCTATATCGGCGTCTCGAATTTCTCGGGCTGGCACCTGATGAAATCGCTCGCCGTCGCCGACCGCTACGGCTATTCGCGCTACGTCGCCAACCAGACCTATTATTCGCTGGTCGGGCGCGACTACGAATGGGAACTGATGCCGCTCGGGCTCGATCAGGGGATCGGCGCGGTCGTGTGGAGCCCGCTCGGTTGGGGGCGCCTGACCGGCAAGATCCGCCGCGGCGCGAAGCTTCCGGAAGTGAGCCGCCTGCACAAGACCGCCGACAACGGACCGCAGATGGCCGACGAATATCTCTATCGCGTCGTCGACGCGCTGGACGAAGTCGCCAAACAGACCGGCAAATCCGTGCCGCAGATCGCGCTCAACTGGCTGCTGCAGCGCCCGAGCGTCGCCACGCTGATCGTCGGCGCGCGCAACGAGCAGCAATTACTGGAGAATCTGGACGCGACCGGCTGGACGCTGACGACGGAACAGATCGCCTTGCTCGACAAGGCCAGCGCGACGCCGCTAGCCTATCCCTATTGGCACCAGCGCGGCTTTGCCGAGCGCAACCCGCCGCCGGTGTGACAGGCGACCTTGCGTCGTTGCGAATCGTTCGCCGGAAATCGCCATCAAGGAGGAGGTTGCCATGCCGGTCAGTTTCGCCAAGGACATCCGACCGCTCATCACCGACACCGACATCAAACATATGAGTTTCTTCTGCAATCTGGGCAGCTACGACGATGTCAAAGCCAATGCCGCCGACATCCTCGGCCGCCTCAATGGCTCGGGCGGCCCCCAGATGCCGCCAAAATCGTTCGGCGGCCCATGGCCGGCGGCCAATATCGCGCTGTTCCAGACGTGGATGAACGAGGGGAGCCAGCCCTAGGCGATTGGCTGTAACTGTCAGGACGGCGGGCGCTTTGGATGCGCCCGCGCCAGTTTCAACATAAAGACATCCGCATATCTTTATGCCGCGATTTCGCACACCCCTCCCGGCGCCCCTGTTTTTACCCCTCGCTTTTGCGGTCATTCCCTCCCGTTTTAGGAAAATGACGCTCCTTTTCGAGTCAACGGCAGGATTTTCGCGCGCCGTTTCGCGACAATTTCAGGCTGCGGCGGTTGCGAGATCCACCCTCCGCGACACCTCGTCCGCCACCGCCGGGTTGCGGGCGATCAGCAGGCCTTCGCCGGGTATCGCCGGAAGATAGGCCGAACCGTCCCATCTCATGACGCTGCCGCCCGCCTCGCGCAGGAGCAAGGCGCCGGGCGCGTGGTCCCAGGCGAGCGTTCGCCAGCACAGGGCGAAATGCCGGTCGCCTTGCGCGACGGCCGGATATTCGGCCGCGCGCAGGAGAGACCAGGCTTCGGGCGCGCGGTCGTCGAGCTTGCGGCCTCGGCGCAACAAGTTCTTTCGAAAAAGCGGAATCCGTGCTAGGTTGATATTCCCGCTTCTGCGGGAGACCGTCTCGGCTCTTACGTTAAATCACGTCCATCCGATGGAGAATGCGCTTTCCAAGTTTTTTTCCCGCAACTCGTTGAAATCGCTAGACCAACCCAAGAAAATTCCAAATAAAAGCTTGGAAGAAGTTTGGCGGCCCGAAAATTGTCGAGCCTTTTCAAGGGGCCGAAAATCGCCGATTCGCCAAGGCCACGCTTTTTTCGCGCCAACCAGGGAAATTCCAAATTTCGCGCTCAGACCAGCTTCACCAGCTGCTTGCCGAAATTGCGCCCCTTCAGCATGTCGATGAACGCCTCGGGCGTCTTCTCGAGCCCTTGCGCAATCGTCTCGCGGTAGCGGATGCGCCCTTCCGCGACATGGCCGGCAAGCTCGGTGAGCGCCTGCGGCCAAAGGGCGAGATGGTCGGAGACGATGAAGCCTTCGATCTTGCTGCGCGTGATGAGCAGCGCGCCGACATTGTCGAGTACGGTCGGCGCGCCTTCGTAGGAGGCGATCAGGCCGCAGAGGGCGACGCGCGCGAAATTGTTGAGCCGGCGTATGCAATTGGCGAAGGGCACGCCGCCGACATTCTCGAACAGCCCGTCGACGCCGTCGGGCAGCGCCGCCTTCAGTTCGGCGACGAAATCGGGCGATTTGTGATCGACGCATAGGTCGTAGCCGAGTTCGCCGCGCGCATAGGCGCATTTGTCGGGACCGCCGGCGATGCCGACCGTCTTGGCGCCGGCGATCTTGGCCAGTTGCCCGACGACCGAGCCGACCGCCCCGGTCGCCGCCGAGACGACGATCGTCTCGCCCTGCTTGGGCGCGATGATCTTGTTGAGCCCATACCAGGCGGTGACGCCGGGCATGCCGACGGGCCCGAGATAGGCCTGGATCGGAATGCGCGAGACGTCGATCTTCTGCAGGCCGCTTCCGTCGCTCAGCGCATAATCCTGCCAGCCGCCCATGCCCACGACCTTGTCGCCCGGCTTGAAGCGCGGATTGTTCGAGGCGACGATCTCGCCGACCGTGCCCCCGCCCATCACCGCGCCGACCTCCTGCGGCTTGGCGTAGGATTTGGAATCGTCGAGCCGCCCGCGCATATAGGGGTCGAGCGAAAGGTAATGGTGGCGCACCAGCACCTGGCCCGGCCCAGGCGTCGGGACGGGCGTCTCGACAAGCCTAAAATTGCCCGGCGCGACATTTCCGGCCGGCCTGGAGTCGAGAACGAATTGCTTGTTGACGGGCATGGCGATTTCCTCCGGGCGCGGGGCCGATTTGGCGCGAGCTTAGCTCGTTTTTGCGGCGAAGGGCAGAGCGAACGGCGCGCCTTAGGCGCCGCCGAACAGCTTGTTCAGCAGGCTCTTTTCGCGCGGCGGCGGCGCGTTGGCGCCCCCGACATTGGGGATCGAGGCGGGCGGCAGCGGCGGCGCGTCCTCGGCGCTGACCGGCGCGATATCGCGCCGGATCGGATTGCTCGGCGGCGCCGGGCTGTTCTGCTGGGCGACGCCGCCGCGATTGATCGTCATCGGCTGTCCGGCGGCCATCGGAATGGGCGCGGGCGGATCCGGCGGCGCCGCAGGCGGCGGGTTCTCGGGGTTCGGCGTATCGGCGTTGCGCCAGACGCCCGAGGGCAGCGCGGCGACCGGCACGCCCTGATGGGCCGCTTTCATGAAGCGGCTCCAGATTTCGACCGGCAGATTGCCGCCCGAGACCTTCTTGGTCGGCGTTCCGTCGTCATTGCCGAGCCAGACGCCGGCCACCAGATAGCTGGTGTAGCCGACGAACCAGGCGTCCCGCCATTCCTGGCTGGTGCCGGTCTTGCCCGCGGCCTGCCAGCCCGGCAGTTCGGCCTTATGGGCGGTGCCGGTCAGCAGCGTTTCTTCCATCATCGTATTCATCATCGAGACATATTGCGGATCGATGACCCGGCCGAAGCTGGCGTTCTTGCGCGAATAGAGCTGCTTGCCATTGGCGGTGCGCACCCTGGCGATCACATGCGGCTGCACGCCGATGCCGCCATTGGCGAAGGCGGCGTAGGCGGCGACGAGTTCGAGCGGCGTAACCTCCGAGGTGCCGAGCGCGATCGAGGCGTTGGGCTCGAGATCGGAGGCGATGCCGAGGCGATGGGCGGTGCGCACCACCGTCTTGGGGCCGACTTCCAGGCCGAGCCGCACGGCGACGGTGTTGAGCGAAAGCGAGAGCGCCTTGGTCAGCGTGACCGGACCGAAATATTCGCGCGAATAATTCTCCGGGTTCCAGCCTTTGACGGTGATCGGCCCGTCTTCGCGCACCGTGTCGGGCGTCAGGCCCTTCTCCAGCGCGCTGAGATAGACGAACGGCTTGAACGCGGAGCCGGGCTGGCGTTTGGCGGCGACCGCGCGGTTGAACTGGCTGTCGGAATAATTGCGCCCTCCGACCAGCGCCTTCACAGCGCCGTCGGGGCTGAGGGCGACGAGCGCGCCCTGGCCGACGCCATATTTCTCACCCTTGGCGTCGAGTTCCTCGGTCAAGGCATGTTCGGCGATCGCCTGCATCTTTTCATCGAGCGTGGTGGTGACGACAATGTCCTCGTCGATCGCCCCGACGGTGTCGTCGAGCATGTCCATGACGTAATCGGCGGCGTAATTGATCGATCCCGAACCCTTTTCATGAACCACGGTCGCCGGCTTGGCGAGGGCGAGCTTGGCCATCGCTTCGGTGATATGGCCCTGTTCGGCCATGGCGGTGATGACCTGCGCGGCGCGCGCATTGGCGGCCTCGAGATTGTGATTGGGCGCGAGTTTGGAGGGCGATCGCATGAGCCCGGCGAGAACCGCGGCTTCCGACAGGTTCACCAATCTGGCGCTCTTGCCGAAATATTTCTGCGCCGCCGCCTCGACGCCATAGGCGCCCGAGCCGAAATAGACGCGGTTGAGATAGAGTTCGAGGATCTGGTCCTTGGAATATTTGCGCTCGAGCCAAAGCGCGAGGATCGCCTCCTGGATCTTGCGCGAGAGCGTGCGCTCCTGGGTCAGGAACAGGTTCTTGGCGAGCTGCTGGGTCAGCGTCGAGCCGCCCTCCATGCCGCCGCGCCCGCTCACGTCGCGAAAGATCGCCCGCCCGATGCCGATCGGGTCGATGCCGAAATGCGAGTAGAAGCGCCGATCCTCGATCGCCACGAACGCCTTGGGCAGATAGGGCGGCAAGTCGCTCAAATGGACCGCCGCGCCGCCGGTGTCGCCGCGATTGGCGAGGAGGGCGCCGTCGTCGGCGAGAATCGCGATATTGGGCGGTCGCTTGGGCACGGCGAGCTGGTCGATGGGCGGCAATTGGCTCGCGTAATAGATCAACAGCCCCGCCAGCCCGACGCCGCCCCAGACGCCGAGGACGAAACACCAGTAAACCAGCCGACCGAGCCTGGAGCGCCCGCCCTCCCGCTTGTCCCGACCGCGACGGCCGGTTCGATTCCCGCCCGATTTGCCTGAGGACTTTCTTGTTCTCTGGCCTGGCCGGTCTTCCGGATCGGCGCGCAGATCGTTGCGGGCGCCGCGGCCGCGCCCGGAATCATCGAGCCGCGGTTCGATCCGCTCCTCGTTTCGCCTGCCCCCTAGGCCAAACATGCTGAGATCCCAAAATTCCGGCCATCGCTCAAACAACGCCTTGACGCGCGCGCCGCCGACAGACATCGAAACTAAACGCGGCGATTTAAGGGCCAGTTAAGGTTGTCGCGCCCGCCAAGGCAGGGCAGCGAATAATGCTGAAAACCCCGTTCAATGGGCGCGCCGCCCTTGCGGATTGGCCGCCGCCTTGGCAAAGTCGCGCCCCCACGCAAAGGGGCGCAAGGGGCCGGGCTTCCCTTACGGCTGGATAAGCCGGCGGCGTCTAGGCGGCTGGGTCGATTGGCAAGGTTGGGATCGCGATGAAGGTAACGTTGGAGCGGACGGCCCTGCTCAAGGCTCTGGGCCACGTGCATCGCATTGTCGAGCGGCGCAATACGATTCCGATCCTGTCGAACGTGCTGATCGAGGCGCGCGAGCGCCAGCTGACCCTGAAGGCGACCGACCTCGACCTGGAGGCGACCGAATCGGCGCCCGCCGACGTCGCGCAGGAGGGCGCGACCACCGTGCCGGCGCATGTTCTCTATGAAATCATCCGCAAGCTGCCCGAAGGCGCGCAAGTCTCGCTCGACATGTCGGGCGACACCGGCCAGTTGCTGCTGCGCTCGGGCCGCGCGCGTTTCCATCTGCAATGCCTGCCCGCCTCCGACTTTCCCGATCTGACTACGGGCGATCTTTCGCATCGCTTCGCCCTGTCTTCGGCCGATCTCAAGAAGCTCATCGACAATACGCAATTTGCGATCTCCACCGAAGAGACGCGCTATTACCTCAATGGCATTTTCCTGCACGTGGCGGAAGTCGACGGCGTGTCGATGCTGCGCGCGGTCGCCACCGACGGGCACCGCCTCGCCCGCGTCGAACTGCCGGCGCCGCAGGGGGCGGCCGGAATGCCCGGCGTCATCGTGCCGCGCAAGGCGGTCAATGAGATCCAAAAACTGATCGAAGACTTGGGCCAGGAGATCGTCATCGAATTGTCGACCGCCAAGGCGCGTTTTCAATTTGGCGACGTCGTGCTGACCACCAAGCTGATCGACGGGACGTTTCCCGACTACGGTCGTGTCATTCCCGCCAATAACGACAAGCGTCTCGTCGTCGAGAAAGAGCCCTTCGAAAAAGCTGTCGATCGCGTCTCGACCATTTCGTCCGAGCGCGGCCGCGCCATCAAACTGTCGATCGGCGACGGCAAGATGGTTCTTTCCGTCAACAATCCCGATTCCGGCTCGGCAAGCGAGGAGATCGAGGTCGATTATGATTCCGCGCCGATCGAAATCGGCTTCAACGCGCGTTATCTGCTCGACATAGCCGGCCAGCTTTCGAGCGACACCGCTCTGCTGAAGCTCTCCGATCCCGGCTCGCCGACCATCATCCAGGATCGCGACGGGGCGGCCGCGCTGTTCGTTCTGATGCCGCTGCGGGTCTAAATCCGCCCCGAGCGCAAGGCGCGCAGGACCAGCGCGATGATGCGCTCGAATCGAGCCTCCAGGACGGCCCCAGTCGTCGAGGCGTCGAGGCGCAGCGCAAGCGGATGAATGAAGCGATGGCCGGCGTCGAAGATGAGCGACAGCGCGCGCCGCTGGTCCGTCATGGCGAAGGCGCCGGACGCCACGCCTTCCTCGACGACGCGCTGGATCTCCGATTGCACGCGCGCGCGATGCTTACGCGCGCTGCCCCTGGCCTTATCGAGCGCCCCGATGAGCAGATCGAACAGCGCCGAGTCCGTTTCCAGCTTTTGCCGATAGACGCGATGGATGGCCAGCAGCATGCGCTCCAGCTTGTCGTAGGCAGGATCGGCGCCGTCCGCCGCCTCGCGCAGGCGCGCCTCCAACGGGCGCAGCCAGGACGCCGTCACTTCCTCGAACAAGGCCTCCTTGGACGGGAAATAGCGATAGACATTGGCATGCGTCATGTCGGCTTCCTGCGCGATGCCGACGATGGTCGTGCGCGCCGCGCCGAACTTTCGCAAATGGGCGCAAGCGATTTCGAGGAGGCGCGCCTCGACCGGTTCAGCAGATGAGGATCGAGGCAAGCCTGTGGAGCCCCCGCGACCGCGACTCGCGGCGTCGCGATGCTGACATGAAAACTCCGGCAGTTCCAGGCGCCTAGGTCTCGACGAGCCCGCCCATATCGCCCGACGCGCTCGAGCCGGAATGGCCATGGGCGAGGCCCAGATATTCACTGGAACGCATCTCAATGAGCCGCGAGGCCGTGCGGGCGAACTCGAAAGCCTCAAAACCCTCCTCGCCCAAGAACAGCGCCGCCGGCTCGGCCTCGGCCGAAGCGATGAGTTTGACGCGCTGGTCATAGAGCGTGTCGATTAGATTGATGAAGCGCTTGGCTTCGTTGCGCTGGTTGCCGCTCATCACCCGGATATGGTCGATCAGCACGGTATGGAAGCGTTGCGCGATGGCGAGAAAATCAGGGGCGCCGAGCGGGCGCAGACATAGATCGTCGAACGAGAACCGCGCGACGCCGTCCCAGGCCTCGGGCGCCGTCAAGGAGCGACCCAACAGCTCGATCCGCAGCGGCTCGCCGTGGTCGTGGCCGGTCAGCCGCTTGAAAGCCGCATCGAGCGCCGCCTTGGCGGCCGCGTCGGGGGGACAATAATAGACCGGCGCGCGCCCGAGCTTTTCCAGCCTGAAATCGGTGCGCGCTTCGAGCGGGCAAACCTCGAGCCGTTCGCGCAGCAAGGCGATAAAGGGCAGGAACAGCGCGCGGTTGAGGCCGTCCTTGTAGAGATCGTCCGGGGCCACATTCGATGTCGCGACGACAACGACGCCGGAGGCGAACAGCTGCGTGAACAGCCGCCCGAGAATCATCGCATCGGCGATATCCCTGACGCTGAATTCATCAAAGCACAGCAGCCAGGCCTGCGCGGCCATTTCGGCGGCGACGGGAGCGATCGGATCCTCGCCGGCGACCTCGCCTGCCTTGCGGCGCGCCCGCCATTGATGAATGCGCGCGTGAACTTCGGCCATGAAGGCGTGGAAATGAACTCGCCGCCTGGCTTTGACCGGCGCGGTTTCGAAAAACAAATCCATCAGCAGCGTCTTGCCGCGCCCGACGGGCCCGAAAATATAGACGCCGCGCGGCGCATCGGCGGACCGCACGCCGATCAGACGCTCCAAGGCGTTGAGCGGGCGACCCGGACTGTACCCGTCAAGACGCGCCGCAAGCGCCTCCAGCCTTTCGACGACGGCGATTTGCGCCGGGTCCGACTCAAGGCGACCCGCGGCGACAAGTTCGCGATAGCGCTGGCGGATGGAAAGCCTCATTGCCCGGAAAAGTCGCTTCTCATGGCGCAAAATCCGGCGCGTAGTCCGCTTTCACGCGATCCCGGAGCGGGCGAGCTTGACATTTTTGTTGCAATCTTAATCATGTCCGTCAATCACAAAACTGTGTGCTTTCCGTTGGGTCGGCGCGCGAGAGGCCGAATGGCCCGTTCTTTGCCTGTGTCGGGGTTACAAGCTGGGAGGCTATCTCTTGATGTTTCGTATCATCCATGCGGCCCTTGCGTCAGGAATTTGTCTATTCGCATGTATTGAGTCCAAAGCCGAGCCGGCGCGGCCGTTGGCTTTGGGCTCGCTTGGCGCGTTGCCGCTCGTTCCGGTCGTGGTGTTTGGCGATCATCCCCGATTGACGGTCGAGCAATTCGCCAACGAGAATCATCTCGATCTCGTCGATGTCAAACGCCGGCACGCCGCCTCTGGAGTCATTCATTGCGGCAATGCGCGCGGCGCCGGCCAATTGACGCTGGCCGACAATGTGATCACGACCGCCGCCCATGTCCTGTTCGACGAGCAAGGCCAGTTGCGCGGCGACAGCGCCCATTGCTTCTTCACCTCGACTGTCGCCGATCAGGAAATAACCACAGCGATCGACGTGGCCTCCGTCGTCTCCGGCAATTCCGAACCCTACGCCAAACCTGCGGTGCATGATTGGGCCGTCGCCCGGCTGCTCCGCCCGGTCAAGGGCGCCGTCCCTTACAGTTTGGGCGCGCCGGCCCAGACGGCGCAGGACATCGAGTTCGTGGCTCGCGGCCACAGCGACTGGGGCGCCGGCAGCGCAATGTCGATGGAGAATTGCCGATTGCACGACGTCCTGTCGAAGGGGTCGGAGGGGACGCGCGAATTTTCGTTCGATTGCGACGCCGGCGTCGGCGCTTCGGGCGGCGCCGTTCTCAATTCGAATGGCGGCCGCCTTCTCGCGGTGTTTGTCGGATATCGCTCGATCGCGCCCGATCAAACGATGCCGTTCTCGACGCAGCATTACAATTTCGCCGTGACGGTGGATGGCGCTTTTCGGCGCGCCGTCGAGGCCGCCGCCGGATTCAGCACCGCGGCCCGCTGAGCCGTTCGAAGCGACAATTCGGCGCATCATCGCCCGCACCCCGGTTTTGCCGGAAGCGATAGCCCCGGCGGCCGGGTTTGTTTAGACTTGGCGCCATGACTCAAACGCCCCCTCCCGTCGGCCCCAACGACCATATTTTTTTGGTTGACGGCTCGTCGTTCGTCTTTCGCGCGTATTTCCAGTCGATCCGCCAGGATCAGAAATACAATTACCGCTCCGACCGCCTGCCGGTGGGCGCGGTCCGGCTGTTTGCGACCAAGCTGCTGCAGTTCATCCGCGACGGCGCGGCGGGGATCAAGCCGACGCGCCTGGCGATCATTTTCGACAAGTCGGAGAATTCCTTCCGAAGGGAGCTCTATCCCCCCTACAAGGGACACCGGCCCGAGCCGCCGGAAGATCTGGTGCCGCAATTTCCGTTGATGCGCGACACCGTTCGCGCCTTCGGCCTGGCGCCGATCGAGCAGGATCGCTTCGAGGCCGACGATCTCATCGCAACCTACGCCCGGCAGGCCAGCGAGCGCGGCGCCGATGTGCTGATCGTTTCGGCCGACAAGGACCTGATGCAGCTCGTCGGGCCGAAGATCGCCATGTACGATCCGGCTTCCGGCGATCGCGAGGAGCGGCGCATCGGACCCGACGAGGTCTTCGCCTATTTTGGCGGCGGCGCCGATAAAGTCATCGACATTCAGGCGCTGGCGGGCGATTCGACGGACAATGTGCCGGGCGCCCCCGGCATTGGGGTCAAGACAGCGGCGCAGCTCATCGCCGAATATGGCGATCTTGAAACCTTGCTGGCGCGCGCCAGCGAAATCAAACAGCCCAAGCGCCGCGAGGTTTTGACCAATTCGGATTCGGTGGCGCTGATCCGGCTGTCGAAAAAACTCGTCACGCTTGTGCAGGACGTTCCGCTGGCCATTCCGCTCGACGAGCTTACGCTCGCCATGCCGGACGCCAAGCGCCTTGTCGCCTTCCTCAAAGCGCTCGAATTCACCACGATCACGCGGCGGGTGGCCGAGATCTACGGCGTTGAAGCGGGCGAGATCGAACCCGATCCCGACTTCGTCGGCCCAGGCGGCTGGCGCGCGCGCAACGGCGAGGCGCTCGAGCCGCGCGCGCCGGCGCCGCTAAGCGACAAAACCGAAACGCCGGAGGTCGCGATCGAGGCTCTGGGCCCGCGCACGCTTGCCGCCGCGCGCCTCGCCGAGGCGCGCGAAGAAAAAATCGATCGGACGACCTATCGCACGGTGACGACGCCAGACGAATTGCAGCGCTGGGTCGACGAAGCCTTCGAGGCCGGCGCCGTGGCCTTCGATACCGAAACGAGCTCGCTCGATCCGATGCAGGCCGATCTCGTCGGCTTCTCGCTCTGCGTCGCGCCGGGCCGCGCCTGCTATGTGCCGCTTGGCCACCGCAACGGCGGGACGGGCGACTTGTTCGGCGGGGGCGATCTTGTGGCGGGGCAACTCGCGGAAAGCGAGGCGCTCGCCCTGCTGAAGCCGCTGATGGAGGCGCCGGGGGTGCTCAAGATCGCCCAGAACGTCAAGTTCGACTGGCATGTCTTCAAGCAGCGCGGCATCGAGACGGCGCCGATCGACGATACGATGCTGGTTTCCTATGCGCTCGACGCCGGGTCCACGAACGAGGGCCATGGCATGGACGCTCTCGCCGAGCGCTGGCTCGGCCACAAGACCATTCAGTTCGGAGAGGTCGCCGGCTCGGGTAAGAGTTTCATCGGCTTTGCCCGCGTGCCCATCGACAAGGCGACCGATTATGCCGCCGAGGACGTCGACGTGACGTTGCGTTTGTGGCGAGCGCTTAAACCACGGCTGCCCGCCGAGGGAATGACGACGATCTACGAGACGATGGAGCGCCCGCTCGTCGCGCCGTTGGCGCGCATGGAGCGGCGCGGCATTTCGATCGATCGCGATATTCTCTCGCGCCTGTCGGGCGAATTTGCGCAAGGCATGGCGCGGCTCGAGGCGGAGATTCACGCGCTGGTCGGCGCGCCCTTCAACCTCGGCTCGCCCAAGCAGCTTGGCGACATTCTGTTCGGCCAGATGGGCCTGCCGGGAGGCAAGAAGACCGCAACCGGCGCCTGGTCGACTTCGGCCAGCGTGCTCGACGATCTGGCCGCCGAGGGCCACCAATTGCCGGCGCGGATCCTCGACTGGCGTCAGCTCGCCAAGCTCAAGTCGACCTATACAGACGCGCTACCCAGCTTCGTCAATCCGGCCACCAAACGCGTGCACACATCCTATGCGCTCGCCGCGACCACGACCGGACGCCTCTCTTCCTCCGAACCCAATTTGCAGAATATCCCGGTTCGCAACGAGGAAGGGCGCAAGATCCGCCGCGCCTTTGTCGCCACGCCCGGCCATGCGCTGATCTCGGCCGACTACAGCCAAATCGAACTACGCCTGCTCGCCCATATCGCCGACATCGGCCAGTTGAAAAAGGCCTTCGCCGACGGGCTGGACATTCACGCGATGACCGCCTCGGAAATGTTCGGCGTGCCCGTCAAGGACATGCCAGGCGAAGTGCGGCGCAGGGCCAAAGCGATCAACTTCGGCATCATCTACGGCATTTCGGCGTTCGGTCTGGCCAACCAGCTCTCCATTCCGCGCGAAGAGGCGGGCGCCTATATCCGCAAATATTTCGAGCGCTTTCCCGGCATTCGCGACTATATCGAGGCGACCAAGAAAGCGGCGCGCGCCGACGGCTTCGTGCGCACCATTTTCGGACGCAAATGCCACTATCCCCGCATCAACGCCTCAAACCCGTCGGAGCGCGCGTTCAACGAACGCGCCTCGATCAACGCGCCGATCCAGGGTTCGGCCGCCGACATCATTCGCCGCGCGATGATCCGCATGGACGAGGCGCTCGGCGCGGCGCGCCTGGACGCGCTGATGCTGCTGCAGGTGCATGACGAACTGGTGTTCGAAGCGCCGCTGGATCAGATCGAGGCGACGATCCACCTGGTTTCCAAGGTGATGGTCGAGGCGCCCCTGCCGGCGCTGCAGCTTAGCGTGCCGCTGCAAGTTGACGCGCGCGCGGCGGGGAACTGGGACGAGGCGCATTGAGGCGGACGTCCGCGAACGTCGTGGTGCGCTTTTGCGCCGAAAAGGCGGAAGAATCGGGCGCCATACCTTAGCTAAGTCCTTGATATTGACCGGAGCGTAGCGTCGGATAGCTCCGCGAATCGGGAGATATCAAGGGGCTAGGGGCCGCCTGGCCTTCCGAAAACGCATTTTTCTCGAAATCGGCGCTGCAAAATTCTTACCGCCGCCTCGCGACGATCAGCAAAGCTGCCGGCGAGAAGCCCGATCCTTCGAATGGTCTCATGGGGTCTGTCGCCGGTCAATGTTTTGTCGCCCCGGCGCCGCCGGATCGCGCCTTGCTCGGCAGCCGTCGAGAAACAGCGCGACGGCGGCGCGCAGGCGGCGCGCCTCGCGCTCGGGCGGTTCGCGGCCGATCAGCAGCGCCAGGCGCTGCGACACGCCGACGACGAGAATGAAGAACTGCTCGGCCGCCAGGCGCGGGTCGCTCAGATCAAGCGCGCCGCGCTCGGCATAGGCCTGGAGGACATGCGAGGCCGCGTCGATCGGATTGTTGGCGCCGCTTTCGATCAACAGCCTGACCTGATCGCGAAAGCGGCTCGCCTCGGCGATGAACAGCCGAAAAATGGCGAGCGATTCGTCCGTCAGCGCGACATCGAGAATGTGCTGGCCGAAAGCGACGAGGCCCTCCTCGACATCCTCCAATAGCGGATCGGGCACATCGAACGCGGCGATCTGATCGGTCCGATAGCGCAGGATCGAGCCCACGAACAACGCGGCCTTGTCGGCGTAGCGCGCGTAGATGAACCGCTTGGCGACGCCCGACTGCCGGGAAATTTCATCGATCGAGGTTGCGTCCCAGCCCTTTTCGAGAAGCAGGCGCCGGGTCGTCGCCAGCAATTCGCGATGGCGCCGCTCGGCCTCTTCGCGGCTCGGCCGACCGCCGGGGCCGCGTCTAAACTGGCCGGCTTCGAGCAAATTGCCCATTCTTGGCGATCCGGCGCGCTTGCCGCTCCTTGGCGTTTATGATAATGCAACGATATCGTTTCGTTGCAAATAGGTCAAGGCTTTGAATCGGCGCGTCGTTGTCCTCCTCGTCCTCTGCGCCGCCGTCTTGGTCGGTTGGTTTTTCCTGCGCCCCCGCCCGGCGGCGGTCGTTGAATGGCAGGGTTATGCCGAGGCCGATTACGTCAAGGCCGGACCGACGCAGCAGGGTCTCCTGACCGCCGTCCATGTCGAACGCGGCGACAAAATCGCCAAAGGCGCGCCGCTGTTCGACCAGGACGACGCGGACGACCGCGCTGCGGCCGACCAGATCGCGCGGCAACTGGCGCAAGCGCAGGACCAACTCGCCAACCTGCAGACCGGCGGCAAGCCGACCGAAATTCAGCAGGCCGAAGCCAATCTCGCCGACTCGCAGGCGGCGCGCGACAAGACGCAGAGCGATCTTGCCCGCAACCAGTCCCTGCTCAAATCGGGCGCCGCTACGGTCCAGGTCGTCGACCAGGAAACCGCCGACCTGCGCTCGGCAAACGCCAAGGTTCAGGCGATGCAGGCGGCCCTGGCGCAAATGAACGCGCCGGTTGGCCGCGAAGGCGAAATCCGGGCGCAGACCGCGGCGGTCGAGGCCGCGCGCGCCGCCCTCGCCATGGCGCGCTGGCGGCTCGAGCAGCGCCACGTCGCCTCGCCGGTCGGCGGAACCATCGCCGATGTGCTGGCCCGGCCCGGCGAAACGCTCGCCGCCGGCGCGCCCGTTGTGTCGATCCTGCCGCCCGAAAACATCTTCGTGCGCTTCTTCGTGCCCGAACCGGCTTTGTCCGGCGTTCATCCGGGCGATGGGGTCGCGCTTCTGTGCGACGCCTGCCCGCCCGATTTGACCGCGACCATCTCGTTCATCGCGCCGCAGGCCGAATTCACGCCGCCGGTCATTTACAGCGAGTCGACGCGCGGCAAGCTGGTCTTTGAGGCGGAGGCGCGCCCGAAGCCGAGCGAGGCTCCTTTGCTGAACCCGGGGCAGCCGGTTTCGGTGCGCCCCAAAGCGCAAAGTCCGCCGCGATGACCGACTATGTCATTGACGTCAGAGATCTGCGCAAGAGCTTTGGCGCGCGGAAGGTCGTCGAGGGCCTCACCCTGCAGGTCGCCAAGGGCGAAATCTGCGGCTTCCTCGGCGCCAACGGCAGCGGCAAGACGACGACGATCCGCATGCTGTGCGGCCTGCTCGTCCCCGACGCCGGCGCCGGCCAATGCATCGGCTTCGACATCATCAAGCAGGCGGCGCTGATCCGCCGCGACGTTGGCTATATGACGCAGAAATTCAGCTTTTACGAAGACCTCACCGTTTTCGAAAATCTCGATTTCGTCGCCAGCGTCTATGAGATGAAGGACCGCCCCAAGGCGATCCAGGAAATCATGGACCGCATGGGGCTAGCCGACCGGCGCGACCAATTAGCGGGCGAACTTTCGGGCGGCTGGAAGCAAAGACTGGCGCTCGCCGCCTGCGTGCTGCATCAGCCCAAACTACTGCTTCTCGACGAACCGACGGCGGGCGTTGACGCCCTGGCGCGCCGCCAGTTCTGGGATCTCATCCACGATATGGCGGGCGACGGGCTGACCGTCCTGGTCTCCACCCATTACATGGACGAGGCGGAGCGTTGCAAACGCATCGTCTATCTCGCCAGCGGGCATATCGTGGTGCAAGGCAGCGCCGAAGAGGTCTCCCGCCAATCCGGCCTCATCACTTTCGAGGCGACGGGCGACGGCATCGACGAGGCGGCGCGCGCGTTGCGCCATGCCGGCGGCGTCGAAGCGGCGGCGGTGTTCGGGCGGGCGTTGCATGTGGCGGGGACCGACCGCGCGGCCCTGACTGAGGCCATCCATTCCGCCGGCGGCGAGCTTGAATGGAAGGAGGTAGAGCCGCGCCTCGAAGATGTGTTCATCCACATGCTGAGCGTGAAGGAGGCCCCGCCATGAGCGGATTTTCCCTCCATCGGCTGTTTGCGCTGCTGCGCAAAGAGACGATCCAGGTGCGGCGCGACGCGATGACGCTGCGCATCATCATCGCCATTCCCATCATGCAATTGTTCCTGTTCGGCTACGCCATCAATTCGGACCCGAAAAACCTGCCGACCGGCCTGCTGACCAGCGATCATTCGAAATACGAACGCACGATCGTCTCCGCGCTGAAGAATTCGGGCTATTACAACGTCATCCCGCTCGCCAGCGAGGCCGAGGCGGAAGCTGGCCTGGCGGGCGGCGATCTATTGTTCGTGATCGAGATTCCGCCTGGCTTCGATCGCGCCGTCGATCGGGGCGAATCTCCGACCGTCCTCGTCGACGCCGACGCCACCGACCCTTCGGCGATCGGCAATGCGACGGCGGCCCTCGCCTCGCTCGGCGCCGATTTGCAGCGCGATCTGCCCCCTATACGACAGGCTGAGCCGCAGACGCCGGCCTTTCAGTTCGTCGTCCACGCCCGCTACAATCCCGAGCAACTGACCGTGCTCAACATCGTGCCGGGCCTCATCTGCATCATCCTGACCTTTTCGACCCTGTTCGTCACGACGCTGTCGATCACCAAGGAGCGCGAGCGGGGAACGATGGAAAACCTGCTCGCCATGCCGGTGCGCCCGCTCGAGGTGATGATCGCCAAGATCACGCCCTATCTCGTCATCGGCTATATCCAGCTGGCGCTCGTCCTCATCGCCTCGGCCCTGTTCTTTCAAATGCCGATCCGTGGCTCGGTCCCCTTGCTGCTCGCCGCGCTCGGGCTGTTCATGGGCGGCAATCTGGCGCTCGGCGTCACTTTCTCGACCGTTTCGGCCAATCAGATGCAGGCGACGCAATTGGCGCAATTCACTCTGATGCCCTCGTTCCTGCTGTCCGGCTTCATGTTTCCCTTCCGCGGCATGCCCATCTGGGCGCAATGGGCCGGCGAAGTCTTTCCCACTACCCATGCGATGCGCATCGTGCGCGGCATGCTGTTGAAGGGGAACGGCTGGAGCGAGATCGCGCCCGACCTTTGGCCGATCGCGCTGTTCATGCTGTGCGCCGTCGGACTGGCGGTATGGTTTTACCGCGAAACCCTGGATTAAACACCGATCCAGGGATTCGCCGACGCGAATCAGCCGTCATCTTGCGACTAAATTGCCGCAATTGTTCATCGGACAGTCATCGCCGCTACGTCAATATCGCTGCGAATCACTATTTGCGCCGGCTGAGCCGGCGACGGATCGGCGAATGGCTTGACGATGTCTACCCGGCTTATTCCGATATTTATTCTGGCTCTGTGCGCCGCCGCGGGGTCGGATTCCCTGTTGGACAGCGCCCAATCGCTGCCCGTCTCGACCTATTGCGTGAGCGCCGACCAATGCGCGGCGCTGTGCCGCCGGTTTGTCGAGGGCGACCGCAAGCCGGAGGATTTCATCCGCGAGGCCGCCTTCGAACTCGGGCCGCCCGACAGTTTCCGGCTTCCCGCTTCGACCGCCTCGATCCCGCCGGTGGTCGACCCGACCAATGTCTATTCGGAGGTCAGCGCCAATAATTTCAGCCCGGCGGTCGCCGGCGCCCTGGCTCGCATCTATTCGCCCAATCTCGTCACCGGCAAGGTCGACGTGATCGACCCCGCGACCTTCACCGTTGTCGATCATTTCGCCGCCGGCGCGAGCCCGCAGCATATCGTTCCCTCCTGGGATCTGCAGACGCTGTGGGTGACGGGCGACGTCAGCGGGCCGGGCGCGCATGGTTCGCTGGTGCCGATCGACCCCAAAACCGGCAAGCCGGGCGAGCCGGTCAAGGTCGACGACGCCTATAATATGTATTTCACGCCCGACGGGCGCTCGGCGATCGTCGTGGCCGAGGCGATGCGGCGGCTCGAGTTCCGCGATCCGCATACGATGGATTTGCAGGGCTATATCAACGCGCCGCAATGTTCGGGCATCAACCACGCCGATTTCGCGCTGGACGGCTCCTATGCGATCTTCACCTGCGAATATAACAATTCGCTCGTCAAGATCGACATCAACCGGCGCGAGCTGATCGGCACGCTGCAGATGTCGAGCGGCCACATGCCGCAGGACATCCGGATTTCCCCGGACGGCTCGGCGTTCTTCGTGGCCGACATGCTGGGCGACGGCGTCGTCATCGTCAGCGGCGAGACGTTCAAGGAGATCGGCTTCATCCCGACCGGGGTCGGAACGCATGGCCTTTATCCCAGCCGCGACGGCAAGCGGCTCTATGTGACCAATCGCGGCACCCATAATCTGGCCGGCGTCAAGCAGGGCGCGGGCAGCATATCGGTGATCGACTTCAAGAGCCGCGAGGTCGTCGCCAATTGGCCGATCCCCAACGGCGGCAGTCCCGACATGGGCAATGTGAGCGCCGACGGCGCGACGCTGTGGCTTTCGGCCCGCTATGACGGCGCGGTCTATGCGATCGACACGACCAATGGATCGGTGCGCACCATCCCGGTCGGCGGCATGCCGCACGGCCTCACCGTCTGGCCGCAGCCGGGCCGCTATTCGCTCGGCCATACCGGCAATATGCGGTAGGGCGAAGCCTTCGCCGCGCCGTCAGTCCTTGCCGGCGAAACGATCGGTCGCCCGCATCAATTGGTCGAGGATGCCGGGCTCGGAATAGGCATGGCCGGCGCCCTCGATCAGATGGAACTCGGCCTCCGGCCAGGCCTTGTGCAGGGCATAGGCGTAGCGGGCGGGACAAGGCATGTCGTAGCGGCCATGGACGATGATTCCGGGAATGGCGCGCAACCGTGCGGCGTCGCGCAGCAATTGGCCCTCTTCCAGCCAACCGTCATGGACGAAATAATGGTTTTCGATGCGGGCGAAAGCGAGCGCAAAATGATCGTCGCCGTGCACGGCGGAAATCTGCGGGCTCGGCAGCAGCGTGATCGTGGCGCCCTCCCATAGGCTCCAGGCCTTGGCCGCTTCGATTTGGGCGGCCGGATCGTCGCCGGTGAGCCGCTTGCGATAGGCGGCGATCATGTCGCCCCGTTCGACCTGAGGAATCGGCGCTTGAAAGCCCTCCCACTTGTCGGGAAACATTTCCGACACGCCGAACTGATAGTACCAGCGAAGTTCGGCTTTGGTCAGCGTGTAGATCCCTCGCAGCACGAGTTCGCTGACCCGCTCTGGATGGGTTTGGGCATAGGCGAGCGCCAGCGTCGAGCCCCAGGAGCCGCCGAACACCAGCCATTTGTCGAACCCCGCGCGCTCGCGTAGCCGCTCGATATCGGCGACAAGATGCCAGGTCGTGTTGGCCTCCAGGCCCGCATGCGGGCGCGAGCGGCCGCAGCCGCGCTGATCGAACAGCGTCACGTCATAGAGCTCGGGATCGAACAGCCGGCGATGGTCCGGCGAAATGCCGCCGCCCGGACCGCCGTGCAGGAACACCGCCGGCTTGCCGCCGGGCCTGCCGACCCGCTCGTAGTGGATTTCATGGCCGTCGCCCACATCGAGCATGCCGGTTTGATAGGGCTTGATCGGCGGATATAGCGTTCGCAGCGCGGTCATCGCAGGTCCGGGCGAGTTCGAGGGAACGGAGGCAAAGGCGAGGTTATCGCCGTTACAAGGTCGAGGCGCGCAAGATGTGGCCGCCCCCGCCGGAGGCCGAACTTGGCCGATCCGGAAAATAGCGCGCCGCCATTCCGGCGGGGCCAAGGTCTTCGATCTCGCGAAAACCGAGCGATCTCAGCTTCTCGTGCAGCGCGTCCGTGTCGAAATGCGAGCGAAAGACCTCGCCGGCGGCCGCCACGCGCGCGGCGAGCTCCTCATGGGCGGCGCGGCGCGCCGGATCGGCGATCGACTCGGGCGGATTGGAATAGTCGAACGTGACATGGGCGCCGCCGGGCAGGCCGGCGATAAAGGCCAGCGTGCCGAAAATCGCCGGTTCGGAGAGATAGGGAATGACGCCGAGCCAGGTGAAGAAAGTCTGCTGCGCGCCATCGAAGCCGGCGGCGGCGAGCCCCTCGGCCAGGCCCTCGCGCTCGAAATCGACCGGCGCGAAAGTGAGGGCGCCGGGAATCGCGATTCCTGCGCTGGCGAGCTGCTCGCGCTTCCAGGCCTGCGTGGCGGGATGGTCGACTTCGAACACGCGCAGGCGCGCATCCAGCGGCGCACGATAGGCATAGGTGTCGAGGCCCGCGCCGAGCACGACGAGCTGTGTCGCGCCGCGCTCGATGGCGGCCGCCAGCGCGTCTTCGGCAAAGCGCGCGCGCATGGCGATGAACAGACGCAGCCCACGCTTGCGCGGCTCGAGCCTCGCCTCGCTGACCGCCTCCTCGGCCTCCGGCCCCAGGATGCGAAGCGCCAGCGGATCGGAAAAGATGAAGCCCCGCTCCAGCACCTGATGGGCGGCGCGATGGCCGGCGGCGCCGAGCGCGGTGCGGCTTGCCTGTCCCGGCTGCATCAAGCCTTTTCCAAGCTTTTTCCAAACATTTCTTTGGGCGGGTCGTTCAATTTCAATGGCTTAAGGCCCGAAAAATTTGGAAAGGCGCGTTTCTGGACGATCTTTCCCGAGTCGATTCAACGATATCAATACTTTACGGCAATTTCAGGCCTTGCGAAAACCTTGGATCGCCTGGGTTTGACGCGGGTTCGGCAATTTCCGCGGGAGAGAGAGGGGCTTGCGAGTTTCGATCGGGCGGCGACGAAACGCTTCCGACGTCTCACGACAGAATCGCCGCCGATCGGCGTTTCGTCAATCTTTTGTTTCGGGACGCGCGCACGCGCCTGCGCGGCGATCGTCAGCGCGCGTCGCGCCTTTGTAACGCTCGCTTGTGACGCCAGCGATTGATTGCGCGCGCCGGAGAGAGCATCGTTGCGCGACCGGTCGTTCCCGCAAACATCGAAGAGCCTGCAATCGTCCGAAGCTAGGACGCGCCGCGCGGCTCGATTGCGTGGCCGTAATGAAAACGACAATCGAATATTCGAGACTTGAGGTCGCTATGCGCGGGACGCATTCGCGCCTGACTTTCGCGGATAAAGACCGTCAGGCCCGATCGGCGATGAAAATCCGTCTGATCCAGGGAGGGCCAACATGACTCGCAAACCCCATACCCGTAAGCCCAAGAAGGTCCATCATGTCGCGCCGGCCGACACAGGTTCGACAGCGACCGCCAACACCGCCGCGCCGGCGGTCGAGCCCATGGGCTCGACGCCGGTCGACCATCCGGTATTCGGCCAGCCGCAGCCGACCGCGGACCCCAAGAAGTTCGAGACGAAGCATCCCTCCGACGGCGCCGCCTACAAGCAAATCGACGCGCTCAACCGCCAGCACAAGCTCGAGGCGCTGCCGTTTCCGGCGCCGCGCGGCCTGCCCGAGCCTAGGCTGACGCTCGCCGCGGCGCTCGGCGTCGACGAAGCCGCGCTGCAAAAGCAGATTGCGGCGAACGGCAAGCTGGTGTTCCATTCGACGGGCGACACGGGAAGCACCCGCGGGCCGGAATCCCAAAATCTCGTCGCGGACAAGATGGTCAGCGACTTCACCGACGACGATCCGGACAAGCCGAGCTTCCTCTTCCACCTCGGAGACGTCATCTACAGTTTCGGCGAGCCGCAATATTACTACGACCAGTTCTACGAGCCGTATCGCGATTACCCCGCGCCGATCGTGGCGATCGCCGGCAACCATGACGGAATGGTCGCGCCGGGCACGAACGCGACGAGTCTGGCAGCCTTCCTCGACAATTTCTGCGCCACCGAATTCGAAGTCGCGCCGGAAGCCGGCGGCCTCTCGCGCACCGCGCAGGTCCAGCCCGGCGTCTTCTTCACTTTCGAGGCGCCGTTCGTGCGCATCCTGGCCCTTTACAGCAACACGCTGGAGGACCCCGGCGTCATCGCCGACAAGACGATCGGCGATTCGCAGATCGCCTATCTCAAGGCGGCGCTGGCAAGGGTGAAATCCGAGGGATTCAAGGGGGCCCTGCTGATCGCCCATCACCATCCCGCCTATACCGCGGGCAGCATGCACGGCTGGAGCCTCAATATGCTCTCGCAAATCGACGCCGAATGCGATGCGGCCGGGGTCTGGCCGCATGCCGTGCTCTCGGGCCATGCCCATAATTACCAGCGCTTCACGCGCGCCCATGGCGAGGCGCAGATCCCCTATTTCATCTGCGGCAACGGCGGCCATGGCCTCGCCAAGCTACAGACCAAAAAGGATACCAACACCCCCTTGCGGACGCCAAAACTCCTGGACGGTCCGGCCAAGTCCGACAAGGTGACGCTGGAGAACTACGACGACGAGGATTACGGCTATCTTCGCGTCATCGTGACGGCCAAGCAGCTGCGCATCGAATACCACCCGGCCAGCGACGGCGCCGGCGCCAAGACGCCCGACGATTCGGTGACGGTGGATTTGGCGACGCGCAAGCTGGTGCAATTTACGGGGTAGGGCGCTGGCGAGCACATGAAAGCCCGGATTCGGCGTCAAATGTCACGCGTTCGGAACGGTTTTGACGCTTGGACAAGCCTTCGGCGCTCGAAACATACCCGAACGATCGCAAAAATCACGGGTAAAACGAGGGGTCGGCGGGGCTTTGGAACGGATCAGCACATGCAGATATGTGCATGTGGTTATGTGAATTTTGGATTCGTGTCTTTTTTGGCGCCGGCGCGCGTCGCGCCTCACACCCGGGGCGGCAGAGCAGCGAAACGGCGTTCGCCGGCGAGCACGGCCCCCAGCTCGGCAAGTTCTTCGTCGCGCTTGTGGTAGCCGCAGTCGACGATGAGCTTGTGCGCTGTGGTGAGGTTTGTCCGGGCGTCCTCCTTGAGGCGCGCTGCCTCAGAGGCGTCTGGGAGAGCGGGCTTTGGCGGGCTGTTGTCGATGAGCCCATTGAGCGGCGCGAAGGCCTCGATCCGCGCGAAGGCGAGCCGCGCGCGTTCGAGCGCCATATCGCAAAGAAAGAGCCGCATCGGCCCCGGCTCGGCGATCTCCTCCACCTCGTCGAGATCGGGCGCCGCGCCGTCCCAGTCGCCGACGCCGCGGCGGAAGGCGGCGCGGGCGAGGAGGCCGCGGGGAAGAAAGTCATTGGCTCCGGAAGCGCGGAGGCCTTCGACGGCCTCGCTAAGCAGAGTGCCAGCGTTGCGGGCGCCATCGCGCGCGGTCCCGGTCGATAGCTCCCCTCCTCCTTTCTTCCCCGCGAACGCGAGGTTCGCACGGTCGAAGATTCTTGTCGTTGACCTTGTTCAATCCCGCGTCGGGCGTCGGGGTCAGAAGCAGCGGATAGAAGTGGACGGGTTCACCGTTCGCTTGTCTTTCCCGGATGATCGCGATCTCTTTATCGACGATGTAATTGGACGCCATGGAATTGGCGGATACGAGCAGGATGAAAATATCGCAGGCGCGAAGCTTCCGCTCGATCTCCGGGTCCAGATCGGCGCCGCCCATCATCTGGCGGTCGACCCAAAGGTCGAAAATCCCATCTTTCACAGCCGGCTGAAGATAGCGCCGCACAAAGCTGAGCCATTGGACTTCGCCCTCGACGGGCTTATCCGGCTCGTCCGCGTGGGCGTAGCTGATGAAGAGGATGGTTTGGTCGATTCGGTCGACATGAGGGCGGGCGCTCGCGATCGGCGCGACGCTTGCGTGCGAAGGCAGGCGAGTCAAGGCGGAGTCCGTAGCCGATGGGCGCCAGCCGTCACAATTTGGGCGGGGACGCTGCCGCGGCGGAGACAATTCAGTTCTCGGCCATCGTCGCGGCCGGGTTGTCTCCATCGGCGCTGACAAAGAAACACCACGCGTCGCGCTGCCATCGCCCTGCTCGCCGTAAAGGCCAAGGCGCCGGAGCGAAGCGAAGGAGTCGCGTAGCGACTTGACGGCGACTCGGCGGCGTGGCCCCCCACCTCTCTGGGTTTGGAATCGATGGGGCCACCCCCTCCCCTTGCCTTTTTCGCCGCCGCCCCGCATAGCCCGCCTCACATCCCGGCGTCTTGCGTCAGCCGAATGGAAGGGATTATGCGCGTTCCCTCCCCCCTTGTGGGGGAGGGTTAGGGAGGGGGGTCGGGCCGAGCTTTCGAAGGCGTGCGCAAGTGCCTCTTTTGGATAGCTTAGCGCGACCCCCCTCCCCGACCCTCCCCCACAAGGGGGGAGGGAGAAGCGGCGCCATCCCCCTCCCGTTTGGCTGACGCAAGAGCGCCAGCAAACATCGCGAGCGCTTCCCTCATGGGTTTCAAATGCGGCATTGTCGGGCTTCCCAATGTGGGCAAGTCGACGCTTTTCAACGCGCTGACGCAGACGGCGGCGGCGCAGGCCGCCAATTACCCCTTCTGCACGATCGAGCCGAATGTCGGCGACGTCGCGGTGCCGGATGCGCGGCTCGCCACGCTCGCCGAGATCGCCAGCTCCAAGGAGATCATCCCGACGCGCCTGACCTTCGTCGATATCGCCGGACTGGTGCGCGGCGCCTCGAAGGGCGAGGGCCTCGGCAACCAGTTCCTCGCCAATATCCGCGAATGCGACGCGATCGCCCATGTCGTGCGCTGCTTTGAGGATAGCGACATCACCCATGTCGAGGGGCGCATCGATCCCCTGTCCGATATCGAGACGATCGAGACCGAATTGATGCTGGCCGATCTCGACAGCCTCGAGCGGCGCGTCGTCGCCATCGAGAAGAAGGCCAAGGGCGCCGACAAGGAAGCCAAGGAGACGCTGGCCCTCGTCAATCGCTGTCTTGCCGAGCTGCGCGAAGGGCGCCCGGCGAGAGTCGCCGGTATCAGCCCCGAGGAGCATCGCCTGTTCCGCTCGCTCGGCCTGCTCTCCTCCAAGCCGGTGCTCTATGTCTGCAATGTCGAGGAGGCCTGCGCCGACAAGGGCAATGCCTTCTCCGACAAGGTGCAAGAACAGGCGGCCAAGGAGGGCGCGGTGGCGGTCGTCGTCTCGGCCAAGATCGAGAGCGAGATCGCCGTGCTGCCGCAGGCCGAGCAGAAGGAATATCTCGATGCGGTCGGCCTCGAAGAGCCCGGCCTCAACCGGGTGATCCGCGCCGGCTACGCTCTCCTGCATCTCGTCACCTTCTTCACCGTCGGCCCGAAAGAGGCGCGCGCCTGGACGGTCGAGAAGGGATCGCGCGCGCCGCAGGCCGCGGGCGTCATCCATAGCGATTTCGAGAAAGGCTTCATCCGTTCGGAGACCATCGCCTATGACGATTACGTCGAGGGCCGCGGCGAGGCGGGCGCGCGCGAGGCCGGCAAGTTCCGGCTCGAGGGCAAGGATTATATCGTCGCCGACGGCGACGTGCTGCATTTCAGATTCGCCAACTGACCAGCGGATGGAGCGGGGAGACGGGGATGGACCTGCTGTATTTTGAGGATTTCACGCCGGGCGAGATCGTCCAATATGGCGATATCGAAGTCACCGGCGGGCGCATCAAGGCGTTCGCCGAGCAGTTCGATCCGCAGCCGTTCCATCTCGACGAGACGGCGGCGCGCGACACGATGGCGGGCGGCCTTATCGCCTCGGGCTGGCATACGGCCGGCATGCTGATGCGGATGAACTGCGACAATTTCCTCAACCGGTCGGCCGCCCAGGGCGCGCCGGGCATCGCCGAGGTCAATTGGCTGAAACCGGTACGCCCCGGCGACCGGCTGTCGGTGCGGCGCACTACGGTCAGCGCGCGCCCCTCCGCCTCGCGGCCGGAGCTGGGCATCGTCGATTTCACCTTCGAGGTGCTCAACCAGCTCGGCGAGGCGACGATGACCCAGAAGAACGTCATCCTGTTCAGCCGCCGCCCGGCCGGCGAGGGGGCGGCGCGATGAGCCTGTTCTACGAGGACCAGAGAATCGGCGATACGAAAGCGCTCGGCGCGCATACTTTTACGCGCGAGGGGATCATCGCGTTTGCGGTGCTCTACGATCCGCAGCCCTTCCATTTGAGCGAGGAGGGCGGCAAGGCGTCGATCTACGGCTCGCTGATCGCCTCGGGCTGGCACACGGCCAGCATCTGCATGCGCCTGATGATCGACGGGCGCGACCGCGCCAGGGCGGCGCGCGCCGCGCTCGGCGAAGTGCTGCCGCAGCTCGGCGTCTCGCCCGGCTTTCGCGACATGCGCTGGCCTGCCCCGGTGCGCGCCGGCGACACGATCGCCTATTCGAGCCGCGTGGAGACAGTGCGCGAAACCAAGCGCCCGCAATGGGGCCTGGTGACCGCCCGCAACATCGGCGTCAACCAGCACGGCGCGGAAGTGTTCGCCTTCACCAGCATCGTCCTGTGGGAGCGGCGCGCGGGCTGAGCGGGGGCGAGCGGCGCTGCAGCGCTATCTGGCGCGCGACCTGTCCTTCCGCGCGATCCGCGAAGGGGGCCATAGGGAGGCGCCTGGCCGTGCGGCGGCTTGCTCGATCAGCAGGCCGGATAGAGATCGCCGTAGACGTCCCGATGCATGCACGGCTGGAAGTCGCCCTGGCCGTAGCGATGATCGAATATCCAGGATTCGACGGGCCAGGCGACATCGCCGTCGCGGTAATAGAGCCCTTCCCAGCGGTGATCGCGATAAGCGTCTTCGCGCCAGCCGCCGCCATAGGCGTTTCCGACATAGAGCGGGTCGTCTTCCGCGCCGCCGTAAAGATGATCGCGGCGAACGTGGTCGCGGCGGCCTTCGCGGTCCGCCGTGTGGGAGCGCGAGCGGTCTTCGCGCGGGGCGTCCGTGTGGATCGCGCGCCCGGGGCGCTCGCCGCCGCCGCTGCCGCCCGCCATGGCCTCAGCGGTCGGCGCGCCCGCCGCCGAGAACGCCATCGTGAAGGCGACGAAGGAACCGAAGCGCGGCCTCTTCAACATCGAATGCATCGCGTCATCATCTCTCTTGGCGCCTTCTGGCCGCTGTTCGGTCCGAATGTCGCGGCGTTCTTCGCTTCGACGCGAATTGAGGCATGCCTAGCATGAGAAGTATTGACGCCAGGTGTAGGCGCCGCGCAGCCGCCGGGCGCGAGCGAGGGCGCCGCTCCGTCCTGTGGTTCGAGCCGGCTCGCCCTTGGCGCGGCCGCGCCCGCGCCAATAGCGGCCATTTTTGCGAGATCTTGCTCTAAGGTCGAATGGCGCGAGCCGGGCGCCTGGGCCAAGATGGCCGATGGGGAGGACCGCCGAATTGAACGCCGCGCCGGTGCAATTGATGCGCCCGACCCTCGCCGATATCCCCTTCATCATGGCGACGGAGCGGGTGGAGGGCTACGAGCGCCTGGTCGGACGGTCCGACGAGGGCTGGCATTGCGCCGCGCTCAGCGACGCGCGCTTTGCTTATTTCCTCGCGAGCCAGGGCGGCGAAAAAATCGGCTTTGCGATCCTGCGCGAGTGGGCCTCGCCCGAACAGGTCACCCATATCAAACGCATCGCCGTCGTGCGGCCCGGCCAGGGCCTCGGCAAGCCTTTCCTGCGGGCGCTCGTCGATGCGGTCTTCGGGCAAACCAAGGCCTATCGGCTTTCCCTGGGTCTGTTTCCCGAAAATCTGCGCGCCCGCCGCGCCTATGAAAACGTCGGTTTCCAGGTCGAGGGCCTGTCGCGCGGCAGCGCCTTCTTCAACGGCGCCAACCGCGACGAACTCGTCATGTCGATCCTGCGGCCCGAATGGGCGCAGAGCGCGAGCGAGACCGTGTAAAGCGCGCCTATTGCTCGATGCGGTATTTGACGAAGCCGCCGGGCGCATCGCCCATCGGCGTCAGCTTGACGCCGGCCGGCGCGGCGACGGCGGCCGCGGCGGGCGAGGTGAGGAAAGTTGCGACGACGCCGGCCGGCCAGGGCGCAAAGCGCCAATTGCCGTCGGCCTTGGGCTCGACATGCTTGGTCTCGACGATATAGCGAACCAGCGCCTCTCGGTTGGCGTCGGGCGCCTCCAGGACGATCGTCGAGCCGTCGCAGCCGGGAAAATTGCCGCCCCCGCTGGCGCGATAATTATTGGTGACGACAAGGAAACTTCGGCCCGCCTCGATCGGCGCGCCATCGAACTTGAGATCGACGATGCGATGGGCCTGCGGCGCGATCAGCGCGCCCTCCGCATCGTAGCGCGAGGGCTGCGTGACATCGATGACGTAAGTCACGCCATCGATCACGTCGAAATTATACGAGGCGAAAGCCGGATCGATCAGCGGCTGCTCGGCCGAGCTTGCCGGATCGAGGCGCCGGAAAATTCCAGCCGAGCGCTCCAGCCATTCGCGCAAGGTCGCGCCGTCGATTTTCACCACGCGCAAAGTGTTGGGATAAAGATAGATGTCGGCGACGTCCTTGATCGCGATCGCGCCGGCTTTGACGTCGGTGTAATAGTCGGGACCGCCGCGCCCGCCCGACTTGAACGGCGCCGCCGCCGACAGGATGGGCAGATCCTTCAGCGCCGGCATTGTCGCGGCGAGGCGCCTGACATACCAGCTCTGCGCCGAATTGACGATCTGTACGGAAGGATCGTCGGCCACCAGCGCGAAATAAGACTGGATCGGCGAGGCGATGTCGCCGACCGGCGAGCGCACATAGGCCAGCGTTTCGTCATGGGCCGCCTGCGCGGCGGCGAGCACGGACGGCTCGGCGGCGACGAGCGGCGTGACCGTGCGGTCGTCGCGCGAATAGATGGCGCGCGCCTCGACCTTGGCCGCCGCGACGCGCCAGTTCGCATCCTTGCGCTCCAGCGTGAGATCGATGAGCCCGAGATGGCTGCCCCAAAAGCCCGGCATGAAGGCGGGAACGCCGTAAAGCGCGCCCTTGGCGGCATCGACCCCCTCGATGCCGGCAAAATCCGCGCCCGGCAGCAGCAGGTGCTGATGGCCGAGGAACATCGCATCGATGCCAGGAACCCGCGCCAGCGCCAGCGCGGCGTTTTCCTCGGCAGGTTGCGGCGCCTTGCGCGATATGCCGGAATGGCAGAGCGCCACGACAAGATCGACGCTGGCGCGCAGCCGCGGCAGATAGAGGGCCGCGGCTTCCGCTATGCCGGTCGTCGTGACGCGTCCGGCAAGGTGGCTCTGGTCCCATTGCATGATCTGGGGCGGCGTAAAGCCGATGACGCCGATGCGCAGCTTCTGTTCGGCGCCCGCCTCGTCGCGAAAAACGCGCTCCAGCACGAGCCAAGGCGGCAGGTAGAACGAACCGTCCGGCTTGAATATGTTGCAGCAGACCGCCGGAAAATTCGCGCCCGCCAAAGCCGCGTCGAGAAAATCGAGGCCGTAATTGAACTCGTGATTGCCGACCGTGCAGGCGGCATAGCCGAGCACGTTCATCGCGGCGATCATCGGATGAACGTCGCCCTTTTTCAGACCCTTGGAGAGCGCGACATAATCGCCGAGCGGCGTTCCCTGGATGATGTCGCCATTGTCGAGCAGGATCGCGTTCTCAGCTTCCTGGCGCGCCGCGGCGATCAGCCCCGCAGTCTTGGCGAGGCCGACCCGGTCGTCGGGCCGGTCGCGGTAATAATCATAGGCGAAAATATTGGCGTGAAGATCGCTCGTTCCCATCAGGCGCAGCCGCAGGCGCGAGGATGCGGCCTGCGCCCCGCTCGCCTGCGGCGCCACAAGGGCGGCGGCCGCGCCCTGCATGGCGGCGCGACGATCCAATGGCGGCGGCATGAAATCCTCTATCGGCGGGGCCTGGACGGCGGTTCATAGGGCTCGCCCGCGAATGTGTCGAGGGAGCGGGCGGCGATATCCGCCGGTCGCGGCTGTCCGGCGCGGATCGCCGCCGGCCTTGCGCCGCGTCACCAGCCGCTTCTCACATCGGCGTCGAATGAGCCGCATGCGGCGCAAGATTGCTCGCCTGGGGCGGAGTCGCCGGCGCCGGCTGGGCCGGTTGCGCGGGCATCGTCAGCGGGGCGGTCGTCTTGCCGAAATCCCAGCCTCCGGGAGGCGCGGGAACCTCGTTGGCGGTCGCGACAGGCGTCGCGGCGCGGAAATTGGCCAGCGCCGTCGCATCGGCGGCGAGCGCCTTGGCGTCCATCTTGGCGGCCACTTCGTCGCGCTTCTTGGCCGCGTCGAGATCGCCCTGCTGGGCCGCCAGCGAGAACCACAGCCACGCCTGGCTGAGATCCTGCGCCACCCCCATGCCGCGCGCAAACAGGATCGCCAGATTATATTGGCTGTCCTTGACGCCCAATAAAGCCGCCTTCTGGAACCAGTCGGCGGCTTCCGAATAATCGGGCTTGATGCCCGCCCCTTCGGCGGTCAGCACCGCAAGATTATGCATGGCGCGCGCATTGCCCGCCTCGGCTGCCTTTTTATACCAGGCCTTGGCGAGCGGCGCGTCGCGGGTCACGCCGAGGCCTTTTTCATAGAGCGAGCCCAGCCGATATTGCGCCGGCGCCAGACCCTGCGTCGCCGCCCGCTCGAACCATTGCGCGGCGGCATGCGGATCGCGTGTCAGGTTGCGCCCTTCGGCGAGGCGCGCGGCCAGTTCGAACTGGGCGGCCGGATCGCCGGCGGCGGCCGCCTCGCGCAGGCCCTGCGGCGCGGCGGCGGGAATCGAGGCCACGAGTTCGGCCGGAGCGGGGGTGAGGAATTTGGTGGTCGGGCCGGCCGCCGGCGCGGCGGCGATCGAGCCGACGGGCGTTGGGTCGACCGCGCGGGCCTCGCTCTTGACCGGCGCGGCGGGCGCGACATCCTTGGGCGCCTCCGTGCTCGCCAGACTAGGCGCGGCGATGGGCTCGATCTCGGACTTCTGCATATTGGGCTGGCGCATGACGCCAAGCTCGACGGCGACGATGGCGATCAGCGCGAACAGCGCCAGGCCCAGCAGGATCGGCCGGCGGCGCGTCGCGAAAAACGCCTTGGCCTGTTCGATGCCGCTGGCGTTGGTCAGAGCGCCCGCCGCGCCTGGCGACGGCTTGCCGCCGTCCCGCGCGATATTATTGGCGGTCTCGGCGAGCGCGGCCTGCGCCGCGCGGCGCGCGGCGGCGATATGGGCGTTGACCGCATTCTTCGGACAGGCGGCGGCGGCGTCCTTTTCGAGCGCGCGGATCGGCGCGCCGGCGCCCGGTTCGATAAGGAAATCGGATCCTTCGACCGATCGCATCGCCGTCGAGGGGGCAAATTGCGGCGCCCGAGCGTCTTGGCCGCGGTCGGGGCGCGCTTCGGCGGACGCCCGCGCCGGCGCAAAGACTGGCGCCTCGCGGATCGTGGCGTCCAGCGAACGCAGCGCGGCATTGACCGGCGACGCAGCGGCGGCCGGCTGTTTGGCAAGCGCCGGCGCGAGATCCATCGAGTCGCGCGGCATTGGATCCGCGCGGGCGATGCCCTCTTCGATTTGCCCGACGCGCTCGACCAGCGTATCCAGCATGTCGCGCACGCCGCCGAGCGTCGACTGAATGCGGCGGTCGGATTGGCTCTGTTCGGCGCGCAAATCCTCAAGGCTCTGCACCAAGGCCTCTTCGCCGTCCGCCGCGTGGGCCGGCGGCGGCGAGACATTGCGCAAGGCGAGCTGGGTCTGATCGAGCTGATCGAGCAATTCGGCGACCATCGCCTCCAGCGCGCCTTGCGAGGAAGCCTTGACGGGGGCGCCGTCGAGCCGGTCCTTGATGTCGGCGATTTGGGCGCTCAGCACGTCGAGCGCGTGCGTCGAATCGCCGGCATGGGCGTTGTCGAACTTCTGCTCCAACCCGCGAATGAGCGCTTCCAGCGCGCCGATGTCGGGCGCGATCTCGGTCTTGGCGGCGATCTTCTGCGAGAGGACCTCGACGGCATGGTCGATCCGATCGGCGGCGAATTGCGGCGACGCCGTCTCGTCGATCTTGTCGCGCAGCGCGTGCAACATCTGCTCGAGCGTTCCCGTGTCGACCGCCGGGGGCGCCGGCTTGTCGAGCTTGGCGCTGATCTCGCGCATCATGCCGGCGAGCGGTTCGGTGTCGACGGCGACCGGCCGCTCGCTCAATTTGCGCAGCACCTGCTCAAGGGGGCCGGTGTCGATGACGGGCATGGCGCGCCGATCGATGCGCGCGCCAAGATCGGAGAAGAAGCTTTCAAAGGCGCTTGGATCGAGGCCCGGCGCCGGTCTGTCGAGCTTGGCGCTGATCTCCCGCATCGCCGCTTCGAGCGGCATGGTGTCGAGGGACCCTTTTGGCGCGCGCTCCAGCGCCTGATCCATTCGCGAGGCGATCTGCTCGAGCCGCCGTTCGATCGAAGCCAGCGCCGAAGCCGGCGTCGAGCGCTCGACCTGCGCGCGGGCTTCGGTGAGCGAGGCGACAACCTGAGCCGACTCGACATGGGGCGACGGGCTCGTCGACATTCGATCCACGCGATCGGCAAGCTCGCCGATCTGCCTTTCCAAACGATCGAGAGGCACGGGGCGCTGCGCCAGGGCGCCCAGGAGATTGCGCGCCTCCTCGGTCTGCTGGCGGATGCGCTCGAAAGCCGCGGGGCTGATGCTCGCCTCGGCGATGCCGTCGACCTTGGCGGCGATGGCGCTGATCTCGCGCTTGAGCGCCTCGACGGCCTGGCGCGGGTCGTGGGCGCGCAAAGATTCGCGCAGTTCTGCAACAAGCCCCTCGACGGGCGCCAGCAGATTGCCGCGCGCGCCGTTCTCGCGCGAGGCCGCCACTCTCTGGCTGAGATCGCGTATCGCGCCTTCCAGCGCGACGACAGCGTTCCTGGGCGCAAGATCGGCAAGGCTGCGCGACATGGCGGCGAGTTCGGCGCGCAGCGCTTCGATATTGACGGGGGATGCGGCCTGTTTTTCGCTTTGCTCGCGGCGCAATTCGTCGATGCGCTCGCTCAGCTTGCGTATCTCGGTTTGCAGATCGCTTGCCGTGCCTTCCCTCGCCGCGGCCTTGTCGGCGACGTCCTTGGCGAGGGCC
>Ga0302326_10002419_pt1 | contig 45597 bp, 47 predicted proteins | sample Palsa_T0_3_FD_202264 | JGI IMG/M metagenome (GOLD analysis project Ga0302326, IMG submission 202264) | Peat permafrost microbial communities from Stordalen Mire near Abisko, Sweden - Palsa_T0_3 | ecosystem: Environmental > Terrestrial > Soil > Palsa > Peat permafrost | place: Sweden: Abisko... | reverse complement strand
TGTCACAATGTAGACAATCTCGCTCGCGCGCCTTGCAGTCTCTGCCTTCCCCTAGACAGAGTTCCCCCTTATCCAATGCGCCGGGTCAGCTTGCGAGGACACCGGTGTCAGAGAAGAATGGCATAGACAGCACCACCGAACTAGATCGCGAAGTGATTCGCTGCCAGGTATGCGGGCTGGTGCAGTATCGAACCCGCACGGGCAACTGCCGCAGATGCTTGCGTCTGATGCCGCCGAAAGTGGCGTTTGTTATCCCTTCACCGTCCCCACAGGACTTGCCGGGAGACGATCGTCAGCTATTTGAAAACTGGCCGAACCGCGAGACCGTTGAAAATATCGGTCAGCGGATACGCCAGTTGCGCGAGTCGCGTGCGATGACCCAGAGCCAGCTACAGGCTCGTTCGCGGGTTTCCCGCTCGTACCTCTCGAGGATCGAGAGTGGGCAGATGACGCCGAGCCTCGGCACGCTGGAGAAAATTGCCGAAGCGCTGGGCGTGGGGCTGAATCGGTTCTTCGTTCCTGAGTCGAACGGGGAAACGGTGCTGGAAGATCCGTTCATTCAAGGTCTTCGGCCCTTCCTGCGTCAGCTGGATTGGGCGCAGTGGCAATCCATTCTGAAGCGTCTGCAAGCCATCAGCGATCACGTGAACACCGCGAATAGTCCGCTGCGCTCGATTCCGGCGCCGTCGGAGCGGGTGCCGCACGCGCTTCCGCGGAGGCAGCAACAGACTCCCGCTCCGTCGGCCAGCGCGCTGCATCGTTGAGCTGAAAGGCTTGAAGATAAGGTCCGAGGATCTGGCTTGGGGACTCGGACCGCAGTGTTCAGCGGCACCTTCGGAACCGGCGGCCAAAATCTCGGAGCATCGCGCTCCGCGATCCCCCACGCGCTGGGTGCAGTCCTAGATATATCGAACGACAAGGCACGATAACGAAATGTGATGGTGGCCGCGAGGAATCGCGCTCGGCGTTAGCGTTACCGCCGGCGCTGAAGTTTTCGGGGCGGCCTTAGAGCTTTTTTAGGTGTGGGCGGGGATCACCTACCCTTCCCAATTGCCTTTGCGCAAGAGCGGCGCTACGGTAGACGAAAGAGTTGGTCACTCGAAGAACGTGGACGCGTGGCGCGGAGGCGGAAACAAATTGTGATGGCGCGGTGATTGGTTTTTGGGGAGTGGATGATGGCGCGCGGAAGGGCAACGGCAAAGTCAACTGCTAGGGTGCGCCGATGACTTTCAGCTACTAAGGTCGCCACGCCCACCCTTCCCAGAACCGGGGAAGAGTGGGGCACCCGAAAAGCATGGAAGCGTGATTCAAAACCGGACCCGCCTGGAGTGGTGGCCGGGCTCGCTACTGAAGTTCTTTCCGTCCTACCCGCAATAGTTGAATTTCTGTTCCGTCAGCGGTGCGCTTTAGCGCTACTACGCGCGCGCCATCGTTCATCTTGTTGACGAATGCGCCATCCGCGTCGTTGAAATTTATCGAGCCTTTTTTATTCCAGTGATTGTTGAAATCGGTGGACGAGTGCGAGTGGCCTTGTTCGAAGTCGAAGTCGGGGCCCAAGCGCTTGCGATACCAGTCCTGTACTTTATCGAGGGGATCGGGCGTGGTGTATTTCTCGATGGCTATGCCGACGGCCTGGCTGAGGGCGTTGATCTCGACGTTCCCGTTGTTGTTGTCGGCGCTGGCTGCTCCTGGGTACACCGGCAGGCCTACGCTGTGCTTGTCGCCGTTGACCTTGATCGCGCCCATCGGCGTTTGAATCTCTACTTTGTTGCCGGCCTGATGGATGTGCACTTGGCGCGCTACGAAAAGTCCAATTAGCACGGAACCCAGCACCAGCACCAGGAAACAGGCTCCGAGAATTCCCAGAATCCACCATAGCGCATTGTTTGATCGTTGCGGCGGCGGGACAGGCACGGTGGACATGGTTCACCTCACTGGGATTCTACCCAATCATACGCAATCTCGGCCTGTAATGTTCCGACCGTTAGCACGCGGCGCAGAAAAGGGGCGCGATGGACCGCGGGCGGGTCGCGCTCGTATACTGCGAACATGCCGTTCATGGACCTCGATGATTGAAACTGCGGATCTGCTGGCTGCGCTGCGGCGTTATTGGGGCTACGGCTCATTCCGTCCGCTGCAGGAAGGTGTGGTGCGCAGCGTGCTCGCCGGGCGCGACACTTGCGTGGTGATGCCTACGGGGGGCGGAAAGTCTCTGTGCTTCCAACTGCCGGCGGCGATTTTTCCAGGGAAAACCACCATTGTGATTTCGCCGTTGATCGCGCTGATGCAGGATCAGGTGGCGCAACTCGATCAGATGGGAATACCCGCGGCGTTGCTTAATAGCTCGCTGGGGGCGCGCGAACAGTCCGACGTAATGCGCAAGGCCTGCCAGGGCGCATACCGCTTGCTTTACCTCTCTCCGGAACGGCTGGCGCGGCAGGACACTATCGAATGGCTGCAGCGCGCGCCGATCTCGGCGTTTGTGATTGACGAAGCCCACTGCATCTCGGAATGGGGGCACGAGTTTCGTCCGGACTACCGTCTGCTTAGCCGGTTGCGGTTGCTGTTTCCCACTTGCCCGATCGCGGCGTTCACCGCCAGCGCGACGCGGCGGGTGCGGCACGACATCATCGAGCAGCTGCAGCTCCGCGATCCGCACAAGTGCATCGCCAGCTTTCACCGGCCCAACTTGCGCTATCTGGTGAAGGAGTCCAACAGCGCGACGCAATCGACGCTGCTGCTGCAGACGCTGGAACGGCACGCCGGGAGCAACGTGATCGTGTACTCGCCGACCATCGCGCGGGTGGACCAAACTGTTGATTTTCTGGCCGAGAACGGGATTCCGGCGATTCCGTATCACGGGCAGATGGACAGCGCTACGCGGCGTGAGAACCAGGAGCGCTGGATGGCGGACGAAGTTCCGGTGCTGGTGGGCACGGTGGCGTTTGGGCTGGGGGTGAATAAGGCTGCGGTGCGCGCGGTGGTGCATCTTTCGCTGCCGAAATCGATCGAGCAGTTTTACCAGGAAGCTGGGCGCGCGGGGCGCGATGGGCTTCCGGCGGATTGCGTGTTGCTGTGGCAGAAGCGCGACGTTGGTTTGCTGACTCACTTCATCATGCAAATTGCCGACGGACCGGAGAAAGAGCGCGCTTGGCAGCGGTATCACGGCGTGCGGCGATTCGTGGGCTCGAGTTCGTGCCGGCACCGGCAGATATGCGTGCACTTTGGCGAAACGCCAAAGTGGAGTTCGTGCGGGGCGTGCGACGTCTGCGGGGTGGAGATGGACTGGCTGGATGAGAGCCAGGCACCAGCGGGTGCGCGCAAGCGCGACCGCGGGGGGAAACGGCGGACCGGGAGCGCGGGCTCTGCATCGAGTTCGAGGTTCGGCAAGCGTTCGCGGTCTTATCCGTCCTCTGGTTCGTCCGGGCCCTCGCCTGCGCACAGACGTGCGATTGGAAGCCCGCGCACTAGCGCGGTCTTCGGGTCGCGCTCCGGTGCAGTCGAAGATATAAATGCCGGCGTTCGCGAGAAATTCCGCGGCGGTGCATCCGCGCCGCCTGCTGATGGTTCGGGGGCCCGCGCCAAAGGCGCGCGTGCCGGAGGGAGTGCGGGCACGGGGACGAAACGGTTATGGTTTGAACGCCCGCGGCCAGCGCCAGCAGATGCTGTGCCTGCGATCAGTGCCAAGCTAACGACAGCCTCGGTCGCCAACGATGCTGTGGCATCGCCGGCTTCAGCCGCGGCGGGGCGTGCCGCCCCACCGCTCACGCCTGGGGCTCGTTGGGTGCATCCACAGTCTCCGCCGGAGAAGGGAGCACCGGTGGCACCGCGAGACCGGGCTGCGGCGGCGCCGATACCAGCACGAGCGCATGCCAACTCAATACTCGGCGCCCGCGTCGATTCTGATTTGCTGGATTACCTGCGCGAGTGGCGCCGGGTGACCGCGAAGGAGCAGGGCGTCCCGGCGTTTGTGGTGCTGCACGATACTTCGCTGGAGGAAATTTGCGAGAAGCGGCCAAGGACCGTGGAGGCGTTGCTGCTCGTCTACGGGATTGGTGAACGTAAGGCCGAACGATACGGGCGGGAAATTCTGCATGCGCTCGCCCGCTTCGCCAAAGGCGAGCGTGCGGCTCCGCACAAGGCGAAAGCTGCCGGGAAATACTGAGTGCACCGTTGTGGCGCTAGTTGAAGCGCACCTTTACGTCGGGGCGCTTGTCCAGGTGGACGGTGTCGATGAAGCGGACGACGCGGTCTTCCAGGGTCATGATCAGGGATTGAGTGCGGACGCCGTCGCCGAAGAAGCGGACGCCACGGAGTAGGTTTCCTTCGGTGACGCCGGTGCACGCGAAGATTAGTTTTTTGCCGGGGGCTAGATCTTGGGTGTCGTAGATGCGCTTGGGATCTTTGATGCCCATTTGTGCCAGGCGCGCCAGGTGCTCGGGCTTGGAGGCCACCAGGCGGGCCAGGATCTGGCCATTCAGGCAACGCAATGCGGCGGCGGTTAGCACGCCTTCCGGGGCGCCTCCGGTGCCCATTACTGCGTGGATGCCGGTTCCGATCACCGCTGCGGAAATTCCTGCGGACAAATCGCCGTCGCCGATTAGGCGGATGCGCGCGCTAGCCTTGCGGATGTCTTCGATTAATTTTTCGTGACGCGGACGGTCCAGGACGGTCACTACCAGGTCTTCGACGTCGCGATTCAATCGTTTGGCAATTGCGCGGAGATTGTGTTCCGGCGTGGCGTCGAGATCTACCGCACCCCGGCACGCTGGTCCTACTACGATTTTTTCCATGTACAGATCGGGAGCATGGAGCAGGCCGTGTTTTTCGCTCGCGGCTAGAACGGTGATGGAGTTTGGAGTGCCTAGCGCGCAGAGGTTGGTGCCTTCCAGGGGATCGACGGCGATGTCTACGGTGGGATAGGTGATGTAGGTGTCGCGGGTGGCGCGGCCTACTTTCTCGCCGATGAAAAGCATGGGGGCTTCGTCGCGTTCGCCTTCGCCGATCACGATGGTGCCGTCCATGCCTACCCCGTCCATTTCTTTGCGCATGGCTTCGACGGCGGCGCGGTCCGCGGCTTCACGGTCGCCCAGGCCCATGGTGCGTGCGGAGGCGATGGCAGCTTGTTCGACTACCCGCAGAAATTCCAGGCTTAATTTTTCCATTGAGAGGCTCCGGGGATCCTAGTTTTTCAGCTATGAGCAACGACGGCTTCTAGGTGAATGCGGCGATGCCGGTGATGCGTTCGCCGATGATTAGTTTGTGGATGTCGTGGGTGCCTTCGTAGGTGAGGACTGACTCTAGATTGTTCATGTGGCGCATGATTGGGTAGTCGTCGACGATGCCGTTGGCGCCTAGGACGCTGCGGGCCAGGCGCGCGGTTTCCAGGGCCATCCAGACGTTGTTCATCTTTAGCATGGAGATATGGGAGGGGTGCACGCGGCCTTGGTCTTTTAGCTTGCCTACTTGCAGGGCTAGCAACTGGGCTTTCGATATTTCGGTGATCATCCATACTAATTTTTCCTGCACCAATTGGTGCGAGGCGATCGGCTTGTTGTCAAATTGCTTGCGCTCTTTGGAGTAGCGGAGAGCGCAGTCGTAGCAGGCCATTGCGGCGCCGATGGCTCCCCAGCCGATGCCGTAGCGGGCTTGGTTCAAGCAGGAAAGCGGACCTTTCAGTCCTTGCACACCAGGCAACACATTGGCGGCGGGAATTTTGCAGTCGGTCATCGCCAGGCCGGAGGTGATCGAGGCGCGCAGCGACCATTTCCCGTGAACGTCCCACGCCTTGAAACCGGGCGTGCCCTTTTCCACCAGGAAGCCGCGCACTTTGTGGTCTTCGCATTTGGCCCAGATCAGTGCGACATCGGCGATCGATCCGCTGGTGATCCACATTTTTTCGCCGTTTAGGATGTAGCTATCGCCGTTCTTCACTGCGCGGGTGAGCATGCCGCCGGGATTCGATCCGAATTGCGGCTCGGTGAGGCCGAAGCAGCCCAACGCTTTACCCTGCTGCATCAGAGGCAGCCACTTGTCTTTTTGTTGGTCCGAGCCAAATGCGTGGATCGGATACATCACCAGCGCGGACTGCACGGAGACGAAGCTGCGCAATCCGGAGTCACCGCGCTCGAGCTCTTGGGTCACCAGGCCGTATTCCACGTTGGACATTCCGGCGCAGCCGTAGCCCTGCAGGTTGGCGCCGAAGAAGCCGAGCTCGGCCATCTGCGGGACGAGCTGTTTGGGGAAGCGGCCTTCGCGATTGCATTCCTCGATGATCGGGAGGATCTGGTCGTCGACGAATTGGCGGGCGGTTTGGCGGGCTAGTTTTTCCTCATCGGTGAGCAGGGAATCGAGTTCCAGATAGTCGACCCCGGAAAATGACGGCATGGGAGGGCTCCTTGGTTAGTGCCATAGAATAGCATCGCTGGGGGTCGGCGGAAATATGGGGGGTGGAGGTCTGGGACAAGTTGAGAGCGGAGTACTTTGCTGACGAGGTTCTCTGCGCTACTGCGGAAAGGTCCAGCGCGTGGCAGCCTCTACAAAATTTTCCGCGTGCTCATTCATCCCAAATACCGCTCGCGGGTCCACCCGCCACAACGCGCTGCCCGCTGGTCCTGCGCTGCCAGCGGACGTCTCAATCATGGCCTCAATCTCGCCGCCGTATTTCGCGTTATAGACCGGGGCGAAAGCGCGCCGCGCGGCTGCGTCGGTGATTTCAAGGGCCTGTCCCTCGACGATCACTGCTTCATCGGCCTCTTCGGTGGCGATCGAGCAATCGGGATTGGCGGCCAGATTTCGTGCCTTGCGGGTGTTGCGGCCGGTGGTGAACCAAAACGCGCTTTCCCGCCATATGCCCCAAACTACCATCAGGTGGGGGCGGCCATTGGGCCGCGCGGTGGAGACCCAGTAGTTGTGCGATTTTTCGAGGCGCTCGACGGCCCAGTGCCACGGCAGCAAACCGCGGGTTGAGTCCGCGCCAGCCGCGGCATTGTGGGATTGCGCGTCCGGCCAGTAAAGGTGGCTCGCTTCAGGGTCTGGTGGCATGGGCGACCTCCGGCACGGAATTCTACGCCGGTTTTGGTGCGGTGAAAGAAAATTGCGGGCAGCGGGGCGTTGACCTCCTGAATTGGCAATGCGATAATCACTCGCTTTCATTTGCGTTGAGGTGTGCGAGTTACCATTTCAGCCCAGCTCCGCGCGTCCGGTGCCCGCGCGAACCGTTCCCGTTCATAATGGACGATGCTCATACTTCACCAACTCGCTGAGTTGTTCCTCCAAGCTGCGCCCACCGTCGTCATTCTCGTTTTCTTTTTGCTGTTCATGCGCTGGGCCTTTTTCACCCCGATTACCAAGGCCATGGCCGAGCGGACCGCGCGCATCGATGGCGCGCGTGCCGAAGCCGCCGCTGCGCAGGCCGCCGCCCAGCAGGAACTCGACGCTTACGGCAACGCGATGAAGAAAGCGCGCAACGAGATTTATGCGCAGCAGTCTGCGGGGCGCCAGGCAGCGCTGGATAAGCGCGCGATGGTGGTGAAGGACGCGCGCACCCGAGCCGCGCAAAGAGTAGAGGAAGGTAAGCAGCGGATCGCGCAGGAAGTGGAAGCGGCGCGAACGCAAGTGGATCATCGCGCGCCGGAGCTGGCCGCCGCACTGGCAGAAAATATTCTGCAAAAGCCCGCGAACACGATGAGGGGCATCGAGTGAGCCTTCGGACTTCTTCCCAGGCCGAGTGGAACGGGGCATTGACGGTTCGCACCGCGAGGCGCGCGGCCGCGGCGGCGTCCCTGCTGGTGGTTTCCGTGCTGGCCGCCGGCGCGCCGGTGTTTGCGGCCGCAGAAGGCGGGTCGCTGGTGGATTCGCCCACTGGGACGTTATTTCGCTGGATCAATTTGGTCATCGTCGCCGGCGTGATCGTATATTGTCTGGTGAAGTTCGCCGGACCCGCGTTCCGCAGCAACGCCCGCGATATCCAAAACGCAATTGCCGAGGGAACGCGCGCGCGTGAAGCTGCCGAGCAAAGCCGCCGCGCCGCGGCGGAAAAACTCGCCGGTCTGGAAACGGAGATCGCCGGGATGAAGGCTGAAGCTGAGAAATCGGCGCGCAGCGAAGCCGAAAAGATTTTTGCGCAGTCGCAGGCCGAGATAGGAAAGATCGACTTGTCCGCCAGCGCCGAGATTGAAGCTGCGGAGCGGGCGGCGACTCTCGAACTGCGAAAATGGGTGGCGATACGGGTGGTGGCGCGCGCCGAGGATTTGCTCCGCGATCAGGTGACGCCTGCCGCGGACGGCACGCTGGTGAGAGGGTTCATTCAGGGATTGGGAGGCAGAGCGAATTGAGCGCGCTCTCGCAGCGTTACGCCGCAGCGCTTGCCGACGTCGCGTTGGCGCACAACGCCGCCGCCGGAATCCGCGGCGAATTGGCGGATGTGGCCGGGGCCTATCAGGAATCGAGCGATCTGCGGAATTTGCTTTCGAATCCGGCGGTGAGCGGCGAGGTAAAGAAATCCTTGCTGGGCAAGCTTGCCGACCGCATGCAATTGAGCCAAGCCACGCGCAATTTTCTTTTCGTGCTGGTGGATCATCACCGCGTGGAGCTGCTTCCCCACTTGCTGCCTGCATACGATACGGAAATCCACGCGCGCATGGGAATCGCCGAGGCGCAGGTGACGTCGGCACACGAGCTCAGCGAGCCGGAAAAGCGAGAACTGACCGCGGCGCTCGAACGTTTAACGCAGAAAAAAGTAGAAGCGCAGTTTTCGGTGGCTGCCTCGTTGCTTGGCGGCGCCGTGGTACAGATTGGTTCGACGATTTACGACGGTTCGGTGCGCCAGCAACTCGAAAGTCTGCGCACAACTTTGGAATCCGAATAGGAGCAGCAGCATGGCCAAGATCAAAGCCGACGAAATCACAAATCTGATTCGCCAGCAAATCGAGAATTACCAGCAGACCGTAGCGGTGGAAGAGGTCGGCTCGGTGATCTCGGTGGGCGACGGCATTGCGCGCATTCACGGCCTGGATAAGTGCATGGCCGGCGAGATGATCGATTTTGGGAACGATGTTTACGGGATCGCGCTCAACCTCGAAGAGGATCAGGTGGGCGCGGTACTGCTGGGCGACTACGCCGAAATTCGCGAGGGCGACACCGTCAAGCGCACCAACCAGATCATGTCGGTTCCGGTAGGCGAAGAGCTGATTGGGCGAGTGGTGAACGCGCTAGGAGTTCCGATCGACGGCAAAGGCCCGATCACCGCGAAGCTGCGCAGTCCGATCGAACGCATCGCGCCGGGCGTGGTGGACCGCCAGCCAGTGCGCGAGCCGCTGCAAACAGGAATTAAGGCGATCGATTCGATGATCCCGATTGGGCGCGGGCAGCGCGAGCTGATCATCGGGGACCGGCAAACCGGGAAGACCGCGATCATCGTCGACACGATTTTGAATCAGCGCGGCGGCGACATGATTTGCATTTACTGCGCGATCGGGCAGAAACGTTCGACGGTGGCGCAGTTGGTGAAAACGCTCACCGACAACGGCGCGATGGACTACTCGATCGTGGTGATCGCTTCGGCATCGGAGCCGGCGTCGATGCAGTTCGTGGCGCCCTTCGCGGCCTGCGCCATGGGCGAATATTTCCGCGACAACAAGAAGCACGCCATTTGTTTCTACGACGATCTTTCCAAGCACGCGCAGTCGTACCGCGAAATTTCGCTGTTGCTGCGCCGGCCACCGGGACGCGAAGCGTTTCCCGGGGACGTTTTCTTCTTGCACTCTCGTTTGCTGGAGCGCGCCTCAAAGCTGAATGATGAAAAGGGTGCGGGCTCGCTTACCGCGCTGCCGGTAATCGAAACGCAGGCGGGCGACGTATCCGCGTACATTCCCACCAACGTGATTTCGATCACGGATGGGCAGATTTATTTGGAAGCCGACCTTTTTAACAGCGGCATCCGTCCCGCGGTGAACGTGGGGCTTTCGGTGAGCCGCGTGGGCGGCAACGCGCAGATCAAGGCGATGCGGCAGGTGGCCGGTTCGCTGCGCCTGGAACTAGCGCAGTATCGCGACCTGGCGGCGTTTGCGCAGTTCGGTTCCGACCAGCTCGATAAAGCCACGCAAGCGCAGCTGGCGCGGGGGCAGCGCCTTACCGAAGTCCTGAAGCAGGATCAGTATGTTCCGCTGAGCGTGGAGCGGCAGGTGCTGATGATTTTCGCGGCGACCAACAAATTTCTCGACGACTTGCAAGTTTCCGAGTGCGGCCCCTTCGAGGCGGGCTTATACGATTTCATCGACGCCAACTACCCGGGCATTTTTAAGACGCTGCGCGAGAAAAAGGCGTTTGACGACGCGCTCAAGGCCGAGACTTCGAAGGTCCTGGACGCTTATAAGGAACGATTTCTCGCAGCCACGCGGCCGGCCGCTACCGCGGCCGCTGCGGCCACCAAGTGATCTGAAATAACTGACACCGAATGCCTACACTTCTCGATTATCGCCGCCGCATCCGCTCGGTTAAGAACACGCAGCAGATTACCCGGGCGATGAAGTTCATTTCGGCTGCTTTGCTGCGCAAATCGCAGGACGGGGTGTTCGCGGCGCGGCCGTACGCGAAGGAGATCCTGCGGGTGTTGCGATCGGCGACCGCGCGTATGGAAAATCCGGCCCATCCGCTGATGGAACGGCGATCGGAAGATCGGATATTGGTTCTGGTGGTGGCGGGCGACCGCGGCCTGGCCGGAGCGTTCAATGCCAACGTGCTGCGATTGGCGTATTCGTTCTTGCGGGAGCGCGAGGGCAAGCAGATTCGAGTGATTCCGATCGGCCGGAAGGCCGTGGACGCGATGCGCAAGCGGCGCTACGAATTTGCGGCGGAATACATGAACGTGACCACACGAGTGGAATACAAGAAGGCCAAGGAAATCGCGGCGTACGTGACGGAGCTGTACGTGAAGAAGGAAGTGGACGCGGTGTATGTGGTCTACAACGAGTTTAAGAGCGTGATCGTGCAAACGCTGCGGGCGGAAAAGTTGCTGCCGGTCCCAGCGGAAACCTTTTCAGGGAAAGCGGAGAGCGAGTCAAGTACCAAGGGTGCGCAGGGCGTTGAGGCGGCCGAGGCGGCGGAGCCATTGATCGATTACATTTACGAGCAGCCGGCCGAGGAGATTTTTGCGGCGCTGGTACCGCGCTACGTGGACGCGGAAATATTTCGCATACTGCTGGAATCATCGGCGGCGGAACACGGCGCACGCATGGCGGCTATGGATGCGGCTACCAACAACGCGTCGGACCTGATCGAATCTTTGACCCTGCAAATGAACAAGATTCGCCAGGCGGGAATTACCAAAGAACTGATCGAAATCGTGAGCGGTGCGGCGTCTACGGAATAGCGCGCGAATAGCGGGCGAACAACGGTGCGCAGGGCAGCGAGCAACGGCTGCTGATTTAGGAGAAAAAGATGGCAGAAAAGGAACAGACACTCGGGCATGTAGTGCAGGTGATCGGGCCAGTGGTGGACGTGCAGTTTCCCGAGCATCATTTGCCGCACATCTACAACGCGGTGCGCGTGGTCAGCGAGGGATTCAATGTTCCCGAACCGATCGACATTATCTGCGAAGTACAGCAGCACCTTGGCGAGGGCCGGGTGCGCACGGTGGCGCTCAAGCCTAGCGAGGGATTGGTGCGCGGCATGAAGGCGTACGACACCGGGTCGGCGATTTCCGTGCCGGTGGGGCGGCCGACGCTCGGGCGCGTGCTGAACGTGCTGGGTGAGCCGGTGGATGGCTTGGGCCCGGTGAAGGCCGATAAGTTTTATCCGATCCATCGTCCGGCGCCGGCGCTGATCGATCAGTCCACTAACCTGGAAATGTTTGAAACTGGAATTAAAGTGGTGGACCTGATCGAGCCCTTCCTCAAGGGCGGCAAGATCGGGCTATTCGGCGGCGCCGGCGTGGGCAAGACGGTGTTGATTCAAGAGTTGATTCACAATGTGGCGATGAAGCACGGCGGCGTGTCGGTGTTCGCGGGAGTGGGCGAACGCACCCGAGAAGGAAACGACCTGTGGTTGGAATTCCAGGAGTCCGGAGTGGTGGTGCCGGGGAACTCGGAGAAATCGCGCGCGGCGCTGGTTTACGGACAAATGACCGAGCCGCCCGGCGCGCGGTTGCGCGTCGGACTGACCGGGGTGACCGTGGCCGAGTATTTCCGCGATGAAGAACATTTGGACGTGCTGCTCTTCATCGATAACATTTTCCGTTTCGTGCAGGCCGGCTCGGAAGTTTCCGCACTACTGGGCCGCATGCCGTCCGCGGTCGGTTATCAGCCAAACCTAAATACCGAAATCGGCGAGTTGCAGGAGCGCATTACTTCCACCAAGCATGGTTCGATCACATCGGTGCAGGCCATCTACGTTCCCGCCGACGATTACACCGATCCTGCGCCCGCTGGGACGTTCGCGCACTTGGACGCGACTACCAACCTGAGCCGGCAGATCGTGGAGCGCGGCATTTACCCGGCGGTAGACCCGCTCACCAGCTTTTCGCGCATTCTGGATGCGCGCATCGTCGGCGCCGAACACTACAACGTGGCTCGTTCGGTGAAAGGTGTGCTGCAGCGCTACAAGGAACTGCAAGATATCATCGCGATTCTGGGAATCGAGGAGTTGTCGGAAGCGGACAAGCTCACCGTATCGCGCGCGCGGCGGATCGAGAAATTCCTGTCGCAGCCGATGTTTGTGGCCGCGCAGTTCACCGGACTTGAAGGGAAGTACGTGAAGATTGCCGAGACCGTGCGCGGCTTCAAGGAAATCGTGGAAGGCAAGCATGACGCGATTCCGGAGCAGGCGTTTTACATGACGGGGACCATCGAGGATGTTTTGGAAAAGGCCGAGAAAATGGCGGCGACCGCGTAGGACTTTTTGCGCGGTTGCATCAGGGATTGGAACGGCGTAAGTGGTAGCGGGAAATTGGGAGAAGGTTCGTGGCCGAAAGTAAGCCAGTCTTGCCGGAGACAATCGAGCTGGAGATCGTGACGCCGCAGCGGCACGTGTTGGCGGCGACGGTCACCTGGGTGGAAATTCCCGGGCGGGACGGGTATTTGGGAATTTTACCCGGGCACGCGGCGTTGATCACCGAGCTGGGAATCGGAGTGCTGGTTTACCGCACCGAGTCGGAAACAAATTACGTGACGGTGATTAATGGTTTTGCGGAAGTGTTGGCCGGGCGGGTGATCGTGCTGGCGGAAGTGGCGGAACGCGCGGGCGAAATTGACGTGGCGCGGGCCGAGTCGGCACACACGCGGGCGCAGGAGCGGCTGGTGAAATCGGCGGGTATGGACGTGGATTGGAATCGAGCCGAGCAAGCGTTGCTGCGAGCCACCGCGCGCCTGGAAGCTCACGGAAAAGTGGGATCGGCGGGCAGCGTCCCGGCCGTCGCCGGCGCTGGCCAGCACCATGCCGCGTGAGCGCTGATTCGCTGCCGGCGGAAAGCAGTAACCTCAAGAAAACACAGCTCTACTTCACTGAACCCTGCTGGGATTGCTCGACATCTAATTCGTTGGCGCTATGGCAGCCAATTCGTGTGCGATTTGTGAGTATCCCAGGGGCGAAATGAGCGACAACGGCACCGTAACTGTATACACCAGCACGTACTGCAGCGACTGCCATCGGGCTAAGCAGTTCATGCGCGAGCGCGGCGTGAAATTCGAGGAAATCAATATCGACGAGGACGTCGATGCCGAACAACTCGTTTACAAAGTGAACGCCGGCCGCCGAAAAGTGCCCACGCTTCACGTAGAAGATCGTTACTTCGCTTGCAGTCCCTTCAATCCCTACCAGCTCGCCGACGAACTGAAAATCCCCCTGAACAAATAAAGCTCCGGCTGACTGCGGTAGTGGGTCACCTGGGGACTGCCCTTGCGTTGTCGCGCGGACTTTCGCTCCACGGGCTGGGCAGCATTCTGTCCTCGGCCGGAATGGACTCATAACTGGAGGGGATGCTCGAATTGGTGATGGGAGAGGGCGGGGATTGGGAGTGTTCTTCCGACACGATTGTCGGGGCTACGAACAGTGGGTTGTCTGCCAAAGCGCGCGTTTAGAGATCGCGCGGATTTTTTGAGCCAGGATTCGCAGGCGAGTTTGTTATTCTACGCGCGTGAAACGCCTCTTTTTGATCGATACGGATACGGCGTCCGATGACGCGGTTGCGCTGATCATGGCGCTACGGTCTCCCGACATTGAGGTTGTGGCCATCACTACTGTTGCGGGAAACGTGGACGTAGATCAGGCTAGCCGCAACGCTCTTTACACCGCTGAGCTTTGCGATTCGAACGTGCCGATCTTCGCCGGCGCCGACAAACCGCTGAAGCGTGCGCGCGTTAGTGCGGACTGGTTTCACGGGCGCGATGGCTTGGGCGATCGCGGGTACCCGCGGCCGTTTCGTGTTCCGGAAACGCAGAGCGCTCCGGATGCGATCATCGATACCCTTGAGGCTCACCCAGGGCTGACGATGGTGACGCTCGGCCCGCTGACCAATGTCGCGCTCGCATTGCAAAAGCAGCCCGCGATTGCGGCGAAAGTGGGTCGCTCCGTGATCATGGGAGGCGCGCCGTGCTGCGAAGGCAACGTTACGCCCGCGGCCGAATACAACATTTGGTGCGATCCGGAAGCGGCGCGCATCGTGGTGAGAAGCGGCATGCCCGTTGAACTGGTTGGCTGGCACCTTTGCCGCGGCGAAGCGGTGGTGAATTCGTCGGACATCCAACGGATTCTCAGTTTCCGCACGCCCGCCGCCAAATTTGCCGTGGAGTGCAACAGCCGGGCGCAAGAAGCGTTCCTCGAGCAGACCGGGGAACACGGGATATCCCTGCCCGACCCGGTGGCCATGGCCGTCGCGCTGGATCCCGCAATCGTTACTTCGCAATCGGAGCACTTCCTGGATGTGGAAACGGAAAGCGAGCTCACCCGCGGCATGACCGTGGTTGACCGTCTCAACGTCGCGGGCGACGAACGGAATCGCGATGTTTGGGCCGTAAGTCTCGCCGGGGGACGCAAGGCAAAGATCGTTTGGACCATCGACAACGTCCGCTGGAAGCAAAGTCTCTTCGCCGCGCTGAGGTAGCCACTTTCGATCCGCCAAGGCCAATGACTGGATCACCTCGAAGACGAATCTTGGGAAGGGCTCGTGGTGGACAACGAATCAAAATGTCCGGTGAGCGGGAAGCAGAAGCACAGAAGCGAAGGCGAAGCTTTGGCGACCGCCGCACACCAGATCGCCACCGCCAGTGCGCCAAAGGAACTTCGAGCGTATCGATGCTCGTGGTGTAAAGCGTGGCATCTGACGAAAAATGCAGGAAGCGCCTGGAAGGATCGTAGATAACTCGCTGCGTCCCGAGAAGCTAGACGTGGAAGCGGATAATCGGAAACTACGTTCGCTTATCGGGCTCACGCGCTAGTCAGGCGTTTGATGGAATCAGTAGCCTAAGTGGTGCAGATAAGCCACGCCTGCCGCGGCAATCAAGCAGTAGATGCCGAAGAGATACCAGCGTCCGCTCTCCAACCATCCGCTCAGCCACTTCAGCGCGATCAGCCCGGCGAGAAACGCGAAAACCGCCCCGAGCAGGCTAGGAAAGGTGACGGACGTGAAGGTGGCGGATCCACTGGCGTGTTCAGCCGCCACGACCCGCATCACTTCACGCGCCACGACCGGCGGCGTGAGAACCACGGCCAATGCGAAACTGAACATTTCTGCGCGTGACTTCGCTACCCCTAAGAGCATTCCTGCGGAGATCGTGGCGCCAGAGCGCGAGAATCCCCGAAATGGCAAACAGAGTCCCTGCACGGCTCCGATGATGCCCGCCTGTCTGGCGTTGAGGTCGTTGGCTGCGGTCAGTCCTTCCGTCGATTTTCTCTTTTCGACTATGCCTGCCACCAGAATCAGGATTCCCACCAGAGCTAGAGCTGGAGCAATGAGTTCGAGATGGCTGAACAGGTCCTCGATCTGTGCGTGGGGAATGCCGCGAAAAGCCGTCTTTTCGATGATTTTGATGATGGCTTCGCCGATCACTCCGGTGAGGACGGTCGCCAGCACGACCAATCCAGCAAACTTCTTGAAAGCAGGGAGGCTCTGGAAGTATGTGGCTCGCCACTGCTTCCAAAAGTAGACCATTACCGCAAACATCGTGCCGGTGTGGAGCATGACCAGGAGCAACGTCATCGGCGGGGAAGAGGGATCCAGGCCAAGCAGCTTTTCCGCCACGACGACGTGGGCTGAACTCGACACTGGGAGCAGTTCCGCTAGTCCCTGCACGACAGCGAGAATGAGAATATAGAAAAGGGGCATACCCGAATTCTAAGGCAGCTTGGCGTTCAGTGGAAAACATCTTCGTGATTGTTTCCGAAGCCGCGAAGCGTCCGAAGGGCTCTGTCGCTGGCTAATCGGAAATTGACCCAACGTTCGGGTACGGCTAGCTTTCTTTTCCGATCGCACTTCTCGTAGACTGGGTCGCGGTCTGGAGTCCGCTGCAGGCCGCGCGGACCTGCGCTATGCCAGTCGATGCTCCCTCAATTCGAAACCCAGCCTACGCCGAGTACACCCGGAGGCTGGGCGAGTTGCGTGCGGAGGAATCCGCATATCAGCGCCGCCATGAACAGCTCGGGATCGCGAAAGTGATCGTCGCACTGGCGGCGGTATTCTTTTTTATTGGCGGCATTGCCGCCCGGCACATCTCCCTTTGGACGCTAATTCCGGTTGGGATATTCGTGCTGCTGGAAGTGACGCATGGGCGGGTGATGCAGAGACTGCGACGGTGCTCGCGCCTGTGCGCGTTCTACGAGCGCGGGCTTTCGCGTCTAGACAATACCTGGATGGGAACCGGCGAAACCGGCGAGCGTTTCTTGGATGCGTCGCACCTTTACGCACGAGATCTGGATATGTTTGGAAAGGGCTCGCTGTTTGAGCTGTTGTGCACGGCGCGTACCCGGGCCGGCGAGCAGACGCTGGCGGGCTGGCTGTTGCAGCCCGCGTCTGCGGAAGAGATTAGCGCACGGCAGGTGGCGATCGTGGAGTTGCGCGAACGGCTCGATCTGCGAGAAGACCTGGCGGTGCGTGGCGAGAGCGTGCGTGTGGGGATCCAGCCGGACGCGCTGGTGGCGTGGGCGGAAGCCGAGGGGTTGTTCGCGTCGATTACGGAACGAGTTACCGCAACGGTGCTGGCGGCCTTGTGGATATTGAGCCTGGTTGCGTGGGCCTTGTGGGGTTGGCTGGCTGTAGCGCTGGCGAGCAGTTTATTGAATGTGTGGTTTAGCTATCGATATCGCGATCGCCAGCGAAACTTCGTAAAGCCCCTCGAGGACGCCGCGCGGGACGTGGGCTTGCTAGCGGAAGTACTTGCGCGGTTGGAGCGCGAGAAGTTTGTCTCGGCGAAGCTGGTGGATCTTCAGGCCAATCTGCGAACACAAGGCATCGCTCCCTCCGCCGCTCTCGCGCGGATCCGCAAACTAGTGGACGGCTTGGAATCGCGGCGCAATCCGTTTCTGGGATTCGTGGACCCGTTTGTGTTTTGGACTGTGCAGCTCTCATTTGCGCTGGAGGCGTGGCGCCAGAAGTTTGGTCCGTCATTGCGGGGGTACGTGGCGGCGGTGGGTGAGATGGAGGCGCTGTTGGCGTTGGCCGGTTACGCTTACGAAAATCCCGATGACGTTTTTGCGGAGCTCACCGAGGAAACACCTTGCTTTGACGCGCACGAGTTCGCGCATCCGCTGATACCGGCAAACCGCGCGGTGCGCAGTGACCTGAAACTCGACCGCGAATTACAGCTCATGATTATCAGCGGTCCGAACATGGCTGGGAAAAGCACTTTCGTCCGCGCGGTGGGGACCAACGCGGTGCTGGCGCTGTGCGGCGCGCCGGTCCGCGCGCGAAGACTGCGCATCTCGCGCCTTAGAGTGTGCGCGTCAATCTGCATACTCGATTCGTTGCAGGGAGGGATGTCGCACTTCTATGCGGAGATTGCGCGCCTGAAACAGATTGCCGACGCTGCGAGCGGCGCAGCGCCGGTGTTGTTCCTGCTGGACGAATTGCTGCAAGGAACCAACTCGCACGACCGGCGCATTGGCGCCGCCGCCGTGGTGAAAAGCTTGGTTGCGCACGGCGCGATTGGGATGGTTACCACGCATGATTTGGCGCTCACGCAAATTGCGGATTCGTTGGGAACGCATGCCGCGAACGTGCATTTTCAGGATCGATTGGAGGGCGGCAAGCTTATTTTCGACTACCGCTTGAGCCCAGGAATCGTGCAGACCAGCAACGCGCTGGATTTGATGAGGTCGATCGGACTCGAGGTGTAAAACCAGGCCCATGCTTACGGCAGGGCAAAATCCCCACACGTAAACCCGATGTGTGGGGCACCCACCTTCAACACCAAATCCAAACCCAACTTCGACCACAAATCCATGACATCCAGAGTCAACTTCAAAATTAGGACGGAAGATCAGGAGGAAGCTACGGGATCGGTTGTCGTTGGTGTTCTGCGCCGCGCGCTAACGCTTATTCTAGGCCTACGCCGCGGGTCAAGACCCCGGCGATGTGCAGGTCCGGAGTCAATACCACCAGGTCGGCGTCGGCGCCCGGCGCTAATGTTCCTTTTTTCCCGGCCAAGCCCAGGCGGCGCGCGGGATACAGCGTGGCCATGCGCACGGCTTCGATCAGCGGCACGCCGAGCGCGGTGAGATTACGAAGCGCGCGGTCCAGCGTGAGTGTGCTGCCGGCGAGCTTGCCTTCGCTATTGCGCACCACGCCGCCCGCTACTTCCACTTCAAAATTTCCTAGACGGTAGCGGCCATCGCCCATTCCGGTGGCGGCGGTGCCGTCGCTCACGGCGATCACGCTGCCGTTGGATTTGGCGGCGAGCAGAACTTGCATAGCAGGACCGGCCACGTGCACGCCGTCGGCGATAATCTCCGCAGTCACCTCCGGATCGGTGAGCACCGCACCGAGCACGCCCGGATCGCGATGCGAAAACGGGCGCATGGCGTTGAAAACGTGTACGGCGTGCCGAGAGCCGCGGTCGATCGCCGCGCGCGCTTGTTCGTAGGTGGCGTCGGTGTGGCCCATACCGGCTACCAAGCCCGCAGCAGTGGCGGCGGCGACCAATTCCAAGCCGCCGTCGAGTTCGGGCGCCACGGTGAGCATGCGCGCGCAGCCGTCCGCTGCGTCGAGAAACCGGCGAAAGAGCTCCAGCGATGGAGCGGCGATTTGATTTTCGGGGTGGACGCCGCGGCGCAGCTTGCTGATGAATGGTCCTTCGAGGTGAATCCCCAGAATTTCAGCCGCGGGGCGCGCGTGAGGGCCGAGCACCTGGCCGTCGTGAATGTAGTGGGCGATCGCGACGAGGCTGCGGATGGTTTCTTCCGGCGATGCGGTGACGGTGGTGGCGACGAACGAAGTGGTGCCGAAGCGCGCCACAGTTTCGGCAATCAGGCGCAGCGCTTCGGGAGTGCCTTCCATCACGTCGTGGCCGCCCGCGCCGTGAATGTGGACGTCCACAAAACCCGGCGCCACGGTCATGCCGGTGGCGACGCAGTCGTCAGCGCCAGCCGGGATTTCCACTTCATCGCGATGTCCGACCGCGGTGATTGTGCCGCCTTCGATGACGATCACTCCGTCGGGAATGGCTTCGTGCGGGGTGAGAACCTGGCTGGCGTGGACGACGAGGGCAGGCATGGCGGGCTCTATGGTACTCGAACTGAAACGCGATTAACCACCGCGACCGTTCGCACGGGGCGCTAAAAAACAACTCCCGCTTTTCTGAATGATCTCGGAGTTGGCGCCACGAACTCTCTGAAAAATGTCGATCGCAGCAGCCGCGTCTCGGTTACCTCACGATCATGGCCGGCGGCCTTGCTTCTGGGGCTGGGTCCGTTACACTTTAGACTCGCACTTATTCAACGGAGGGCAATATGTCGGCTGACAAGAGATTCATGGCCTGGAAGCGCCACCAGCGGCGGCGCAAGGCAGCGAAGGCCAAAGTGAAAGAATGCGATCAGGGCAAGATCAAGCACGACCAGCTGAACTCGCTGGCCCAAATATTTCACGCCCGCAAGATGCGTTTCCTCACCAAAGCTTCCTAAAATGGAAAGGGCGGTTCGGTGTCCCGAACCGCCCTCGATTCTCTTTATTTACCGCGATTATTCCGCCGCAGGTTCTGGCCCGAGACGGAATTCCTGTTTACTTGCTGCCTGAGCTTGTCCGAGGAGCAGTGGACTTCGGAACGCTGAGGTAGCCCTTTACCGTGTCCTTGGTCACTTGGTTCACGACCAACTCGTACGGGGCGCGGCCTTGGCGGGTGATGAAGTAGATCGGCTCCATGCTGGAGCGGTTCTTCTTCTCGAAGCGCTGGTCGTCGACGTACAGAGCCACGGTGTAGAGATTCTTCTTGGCGTTGGTGCTACGCAGCTCGACCATCAGGTCGCCCACTTTTTCGCGGGTACCCTTCTTGTCGATAGTGAACTCGTAGTAGTCGCGCTCGCCCAGGCGCCGCAGATCTTCGATTTCGTCGTGATCCTTGGCGATCAGGTTGCCGAACTGGTCGCGTGCTGCCGCCAGGTTACCCTTGGTCGCGTCCAGATCCGTCTTCACATTGGTGACGTCCCCGCTGACTTTGTTAACGTCGTCCATGCTGGCTTTGGTGGCAAGCTGACCATTCATGGAATTCTGCAAATCCGCCAACTGCTTGGCGTCGTTTTCTTTGATGGTCTTGGCTTGCGCGCGAGCACGTGACAATTCGCTCTCGGTGAGCTTCATCTTGTCGGTGACGACGCTTAGCTCGCCCTGGATCTGCGCGCCGGTTTCTTCTTCCTTGGCCAAACGCTGGCTGACCAAGTCGTTATTCTGCTTGGCGGCCTGCACCTGCGCTTGCAAAGTCTGCTCGAGTTCCTTGGCGCGCGTGGAGGCTGTCCACGCCGTTCCCAAACCTAAGAGGGAAACAGCCGCCAGGACCGCGACAACAAGTCCAACCCAGCGGGGGGTGGCCGGATCCTGTTCAGTAGTCTTGAACACTTGCTCGTCGCTCATCTATGTTCTCCTTGCGGGATGCCCTGCACTGGGAAAGGAGTGCACGCCTGTCTCCAATGTGAATGGGGTATTAGCGGTTACGCAAGTTTCGCGCTGTCATTGAGATAACCCACCCCACCGGCCGACGTACTAAGTCAATCCACGTACTGTATCTATAAAGTTTACCGGGTGCTGGCCATTTCTGCGCGCGTATGTTTTACACCGTGTTTTCTCAATTTGACATGCCATGATTTGTGTGTCGACTTGTGCACTGCGGTTTTGACTTTGAGACACAAAATGGTGCGCATTGCGACACGTGAGACAGCACGCGCTGCCCAGAAAACGTAAAGCAGAACCTTGGAGCGTCTCCTACGATCGCGTGATGTCCATGTTGCGTAGGGCGGCGATGCGCTCGGCCAACGGCGGATGCGTGCTGAACAGGCCCGCGAATGCTTGGCGCATGCCCGAAGGCGCGACGATGAACAGCGATGCGGTGGAGGGCGAAACGTTCATCGGTATGCGCTGGTTGTAGGCGCCCAATTTTTCGAGCGCGCGCATCAGTCCTTGGGGATGGCCCACCAGGCGCGCGCCCGAAGCGTCCGCTTCATACTCGCGGGTGCGGGAGATTCCGAGTTGCAACATGAGCGCGGCTACGGGAGCCAGGAACAACATCAACAGCGCGGTCAAACCGCCGCCGTTCCTGTCGCGATTCCCTCCGCCGCCATATCCTCCGAATATCATCGCCCAGCGGCCCATGTGCGCGGCCCAGGTGATGGCGCCGGCAAGCGTGGCGGCGATGGAAGTGGTGAGGATGTCGTAGTTGCGCACGTGCGAAAGTTCGTGGGCGATCACCCCCTCGAGCTCTTCATCGTCCATCAATTGCATCAGGCCGGCGGTGACGGCTACCGAAGCGTGGTTGGGATTACGTCCGGTAGCAAAAGCGTTGGGCGCTGCCTGCGGGATCACATACAGCTTGGGCATCGGAATATTCGATTTGCCGCAGAGCCGTTCCATCACTTCGTAGAGGCGAGGCAGTTCTTCGCGCGAAACGGGCTGCGCGCCGCTGGATTTGAGCGCGATCTTGTCCGAGAAAAAATACGAGCCCATATTCATGACCACGGCGATGACCAGGGCGATAGTCATGCCACGCTGGCCGCCGATGGCTTGGCCGCCAACGACCAGAAGCAGGGTGAGAGCGGTGAGAAGAAATGCGGTTTTGATCGTTTTCATGGCTGGTAGTCCTTAAGTTCTATCCTTCGGTAGTCTCAGTCTATTCGATGCAGCGAGCGCCCTTGGCGGCTGACGGATTCCGCATCCTTCAATTCTACGCGGTCTTGGCGGCTGCGTCGCCCCGTTTGAAGGTCATCTCCTCGGCTCCCTTGCGGGCGTCGACCACCACGGTGTCGCCGGGAAGAACTTGCGCGTCGAGAATTTGCAGCGCCAGTGGATCCTGGATCAGGCGCTGGATCGCGCGTTTGAGCGGGCGCGCACCGTAAACCGGATCGTAGCCCTCGCGCAGCAGCAGATTGCGCGCTCCCGCCGTGAGGGTGATGGTGATTTTGCGTTCGGCGGCGAGTGCGGCCAGGTGCGCCATCTGCAGATCGACGATGCTTTCGAGCTGCTCTTTCCCCAGTGGCTTGAACATCACAATGTCGTCCACGCGGTTCAGAAATTCGGGACGGAAAAGCTGCCGCAGAGCCTCCATAGCCTGCTCGCGCGCCAACTTGGGTTCCTTGGCGGCAAGTTCGAAGATCGAGGCGGCGCCGACGTTGGACGTCATGATGATCACCGAATTGCGAAAATCGACGGTGCGGCCTTTGCCGTCGGTGAGCCGGCCGTCTTCCAGAATTTGCAGCAGAACGTTGAAAACGTCGGGATGCGCCTTCTCGATTTCGTCGAGCAGCACCACCGCGTAGGGTTTGCGGCGCACTTTTTCGGTGAGCTGGCCGCCCTCTTCGTAGCCCACGTATCCCGGGGGCGCGCCAATCATGCGCGCGACGGAATGCTTTTCCATGTATTCGGACATGTCCAGGCGAATCAGAGACTGCTCGTCATCGAAAAGAAATTCGGCGAGCGCGCGCGCCAGCTCGGTCTTGCCGACGCCGGTGGGTCCGAGAAAAATGAACGAGCCGATGGGACGGTGGGGATCGGCGAGGCCCGAACGGCTGCGGCGAATGGCGTTGGAAACACGAGTGAGCGCATCATCCTGGCCCACCACGCGCTGCCGCAAGCGGTCTTCCATGTGCACCAGTTTATGGACTTCGCCTTCCAGCAGGCGGCCCACCGGAATGCCGGTCCATTTGGCGACGATTTTTGCGATTTCCTCGTCGCCCACTTCCTCTTTCAGGATGGGGTTGCCCTTTTGCAATTCGGCGAGCTTCTGCTGGGCGGTGGTGAACTCGGCTTCCGCGGCGGCCAGTTTGCCGTAGCGGATTTCGGCCACGCCGGCCAGGTTTCCGGCACGTTCCTGGCGCTGTTCTTCTGTTTTGAGATGATCGATGGCTTCCTTGGACTTGCGGATGCGGGCGATAGCGTCTTTTTCAAGCTGCCAGCGCGCTTTTTTGCCGCTGGCTTCTTCCTGCAGGGTGGAAAGTTCGCGCTCGATGTGCTGCAGACGTTCTTTGGAGTGTGCGTCGGATTCCTTGCGCAGCGCCTGGCGTTCGATTTCGAGCTGCATGATGCGGCGCTGGATCACATCGATCTCCACCGGCAGAGAGTCGATTTCCATGCGCAGACCGGCGGCGGCTTCATCGATCAGGTCGATGGCTTTATCGGGCAGGAAGCGGTCGGAAACGTAGCGGCTGGAAAGCATCGCGGCGGCGATGATGGCCGCGTCCTTGATGCGCACGCCGTGATGGAGTTCGTAGCGTTCCTTCAGGCCACGCAGGATGGCGATGGTGTCCGCCACGCTGGGCTCACCGATGGTGACTGGCTGGAAGCGGCGTTCCAGCGCGGGATCTTTCTCGATGTATTTGCGATATTCGTTCAGGGTGGTAGCGCCGATGGCGCGCAGCTCGCCTCTTGCCAGGGCGGGCTTCAGCATGTTGGAGGCGTCCATAGCGCCTTCGGCAGCGCCGGCGCCGACCAGGGTGTGCAATTCGTCGATGAATAGAATGATGCGGCCGTCCGAGTCGGTGACTTCCTTGAGCAGTGCTTTCAGGCGGTCTTCGAATTCGCCGCGATATTTCGCACCAGCGACCATCGAGGCCAGATCCAAAGCGATGATTTTTTTTGGGCGCAAAACTTCGGGGACATCGCCGGCGATGATCCGCTGGGCCAGGCCTTCGACCACCGCGGTTTTTCCCACGCCGGGTTCGCCAATCAGCACTGGATTATTCTTGGTGCGGCGCGCCAGGATCTGCATCACCCGGCGAATTTCGTCGTCGCGGCCGATTACTGGATCGAGTTTGCCGCGGCTGGCGAGTTCGGTGAGGTCGCGGCCGTACTGTTCGACGGCGCGGAAAGTGCCTTCGGGATTCTGGCTGGTGACGCGATGGCTGCCGCGCACGGTGGCCAGCGCTTGCAGGATGGCGTCGTGAGTTACTCCGAGCCTGGCCAGAATTTCGGAGGCAGGCTCGCGTCCGCCGGAGGCGATGCCCAGCAGCATGTGTTCGGTGGAAACGTAGTCGTCCTTGAAGCGCGCGGCTTCATCAAAGGCGCGGGAGAGCGCGTCGTTGGTGGCTTGGCCCAGGAAACTCTGCTGGACCCCGGAAACCTTGGGCAGCCGCGCCACGGCGCGGTCGATTTCGGCGATCACGCTTTCGGGCGAGACGCCGAGCTTCGAGAGTAGCGGAGGAACGACGCCGTCGTTCTGCGCGAGCAGCGCCCAGAGCAGGTGGATGGGCTCGATCTGCTGCTGGCCGGACTGTGCACCGAACTCCTGGGCGGCTTGCAGCGCCTCCTGAGCCTTCACCGTTAATTTGTCGAATCTTAGTGTGGCCATGTAAGTCCTCGTCTTGTCGGATACCTCTTAGATAGCTTTCTCTAACACAACCGCTCTCGCGCGTCGTTCGGTTTTTTCACGTCGCTTGCGCGATGTGGCGCTCAAAAAAAGGGCCGGTCAGCTCAGCGACCGGCCCCACTTTACTCCCAATTCGAACGCTTAGTTCTGGCTGTTGGTCGCTATGTTGACCTTCACTTGCTTCGGCTTGGACTCAGCGCGCTTGGGGAGCTCAATCGTCAGCACGCCATTCTTGTAAGCGGCGCGGATGCTCTCCGAGTCGACCGTGGTCGGCAGGCTGAAGCTGCGCGAGAACGAACCGTAGACACGTTCGACGCGCAGGTACTTGTCCTCCGGGACCTGGGAATCGAATTTGCGCTCACCGCGAACGGTGAGGGTGTTGTTTTCGATGCGAATGTCGAGATCCTTTTCGTTGACGTCAGGGAGATCGGCCTTAATGACCAGCTCGTTTTCGGTCTCGAAGATATCGACGGAAGGAGCCCAAGTGGTCAAAGCAGAATTCTCGCCCTGTCCGGAGAAGGAATCGCGGAAGAGCTGGTTAACACGGTCTTGGAAAGAGTTGGTGCGGAAGATCTGATTCATGGGAAAGCCTCCAAAGTTTGGGTACATAAGCACAACATCATCATAATTGTCAATGTTTAAGGAAAAACGGCTAGGACCTTAGGCAAGGCCGTTTAATCGACTATAAAACTCTTAGAATCATGCATTTCAGGTAGTGTGTCTCGGGCATGGTTAACAAAATAGGGTGGTCCATAGCCTGAGTTCTACGCTCAACGATGCTGATGGTCCGCTTCGCGTCCGTGGCGGCTTCGGCGATGAGTTGCAGGAAGCTAGCTTCGGGCAGGTGGTGGGAGCACGAGCATGTGACCAAGTAACCGCCGGCCTTGAGGATCTTGATTGCGCGCAGGTTGATTTCCTTGTAGCCGCGGATCGCGGCGGGCAGGCTGTCGCGGTTCTTGGCGAAAGCGGGGGGATCGAGGAGCACCATATCGAACTGGCGATCGATCTCATCGTACTTCTTCAAAAGATCGAAGACGTTGGCTTCGCGGAATTCCACCTGGGGCAGACCATTCAGCGCCTGATTTTCGCGTGCCGTGGCCATCGCCGCGGCGGACATATCGACGCCTTCCACGTGGGTCGCGGCGGAGGCCACCGTGAGGCTGAAGCCGCCGCCGAAGCAGAAGCAATCGAGGACTTCGCCGGAAGCAAACTGACGGGCAACGCGGTGATTGTCGCGCTGGTCCAGGAACGACCCAGTCTTCTGCCCGTGGAACAGGTCATAGCGAAACCGGATGCCGTTTTCGCGGGCGATGATTTTTTCGGGCACGGTTCCGGCCAGCACGGAAACTTTTTGTTCGAGGCCCTCGAGCAAACGGACGCGGGGATCGTTGCGCTCGATGATTCCCTTGGGCGCGAACAAGTCCTGCAGGATTTCCACGAGCAGGGGCTTTTGGCGGTCGGCGGTCTGGCTAAGCGTCTGGATCGAAAGGTAGTCGCCGTAACGGTCCACGATCAGCGCGGGAATCTGGTCGGATTCGCCGTAACACAGCCGGTAGCAATCGGTATCGCTGACCACTTGTTCGCGGTAGCGGGCGGCGGCGCGGAGGCGTTCGGTGAAGAATTCGCGATCGATGGGCACGTCGTCGCGGCAAACAAAACGCAGGGAAATCTGGGAGCGGTCGCTATAAAATGCGCTGCCCAGAAAACGTCCGCGCTCATCGGAGACGCGCACGATCGAGCCGGCATCGCCGTGGACCTTGACCACGTCGCTGCGATAAATCCAGGGATGGCCGAGGCGCAATCGTTCGGAACCGCGCTGGTTCACTACGGCGTTGGGCACAACCATGACAGCCATTTAGGGGACCTTTCCAAGATGCGGGTGGACCGCTGGAACATGTGGCAAGCTTTCGGTTCGAGTACCCGCTTATTTTAGATCATTTCCGTTCGGCAAGCGCAGGCACCGCTTAGAATGATCGGGGCCCGCGATTCATCCGCGTTGGCGCCAGAGCGGCGCTACGGCAGACGAGGAAGCGTGGGGCATCCGGAAACGCTACAACTCCAAACCATGAAAATCGCGGATTTCGATTTCGATCTACCGCCCGAACGGATCGCGCAGGCGCCTCTCGCAGAGCGCGAGGCGTCGCGCATGTTGCTGCTGGACCGCGCCAGCGGCGCCTGGGAAGATCGCCAGTTCCGCGAGTTGCCTGCACTGCTGCGCGGCGACGAGTTAATGGTAGTAAACAACACGCGGGTGTTGCCGGCGCGTCTATTTGGTCGTCGCGCGGGCCTGCATGCCGAGCTCCACGCGGAGCGCGCAGCGGGGGAGAATGCCCAATCGCACGCGAGCGACGACGAACCCCGCGGCGATTTCCTGAGTTCGCGAATCGAAGTGCTGCTGGTGCGGCCGCTCGAGGCGGCGGTATGGGAAGCGCTAGTGCGTCCCGGGCGCAAGGTGCCGGTGGGCGAGACGATCATTTTCGGCGACGGGGAATTACAGGCGAAAGTCGAATGGCGCGGTGAATTCGGTTTGCGCCGGCTGCGATTTTCTCCGGCGGAAGCATTCGAGCGCGAGGTTCTCCGGCTGGGCCACGTGCCGCTGCCTCCGTACATTCGGCGTCCCGATGAGCCGTCGGACCGTGAACGCTACCAAACGGTGTACGCACGGGAGGCGGGGGCAGTAGCGGCGCCGACGGCGGGGCTGCATTTCAGCGTGCCGATTCTGGACGAGATTCGCGCCCGCGGCATCGAGATCGTAGAGATCACCTTGGAAGTCGGCCTGGGAACGTTTGAACCGGTACGCACGGAGATACTGGAGGAGCACCACATCCATCGCGAAGCCTACGAAGTCAGCGCGCCGGCAGCCGCGGCGATCGCCGTGGCCCGCGAAAAGAACCGTCCGATTCTGGCGGTGGGCACAACGGTGGTTCGGGCGCTCGAAGACGCCGCGAGCCGGGGAGGCGAAGTCCGCGCAGGGCGAGCCGATGCCGAAATATTCTTGTATCCTGGGAAACCGTTCCGGGTGGTGAGTCAGCTTCTCACCAACTTTCATCTGCCGAAATCGACCCTACTGGCTCTGGTCGCCGGTTTTGCCGGCCGGGAGCGGGTCCTGGCGGCCTACCGGCACGCGGTGGAAGCCGGCTACCGCTTCTATAGCTTTGGAGACTGCATATGGATACGATAGCGGAGCCGGCGGCGCGGGAAGAGGCCAGGAAGCGACGCGGAAGGGTCTGGATGGGTACAAAGAAGACTTAGCTCATGCGTCATAGAACGGATGCAATTGACGCTGGCGTCGTTTATAATTCGCCGCCTGCCGGGAGCGGCTCGCAATGCGGCTTTTGATCCTAAGTGACACTCACGCCAACCTCACGGCGCTGGACGCCGTGCTGGTTGCCAGTGAAGGCCAGTGGAATCGCGTGGCGTGTTTGGGCGATGTGGTGGGCTACGGCCCCGATCCCAACGAAGTGATCGACCGCATTCGCGGTCTGAACGCGGCGACTATCCGCGGCAACCACGACAAAACCGGTTCCGGGCTGGAAAGCGCAGAAGCTTTCAATCCGATGGCGCGAGATGCGGCAATGTGGACGCGCGATCAATTGCGTCCGGAAAACCGCGAATATCTGGAGAAGTTGCCGGCGGGTCCGCTGATTGCGGATGGCGTGACCCTGGTGCACGGCGCGATGCTGGACGAGGACGAATATATTTTTGCGGCGCCGCAGGCGCTGGACAGCCTGATCGAAGCCACCACTCCCTTGACGTTTTTTGGGCACACCCATATTCAGGGCGGATTTATTTTGCGGGAGAGCACCAACCAGGTGGAGGCGGTGGCGGTGCGTCCCGTGGCCGACCAGAAAATCTTCACCGTGACGATCGAGCCCGCCGCTACATATCTGCTAAATCCAGGCTCGGTAGGCCAGCCGCGCGACGGAGATCCGCGAGCGGGATTCGCCATTGTGGACCTCGACGCCAAGACCGTGGAATTCTGGCGCGTGGCGTACGAAGTGCGCGCAGTGCAGAATCGCATGATCGATGCCGGGCTGCCCGGGCCGCTGGTCACTCGCCTGGGGCTCGGCCGGTAAAAATTTTCAGGGGCCCCGGTAAGGATTGAAGATGGAATCGACCGAGAAGCTGGGCAACGAGTCTCCGAGCCGTATGCCGGCATTCCTGGTCGGGATCGTGGTGGTGGCGCTGCTGGGCGCTTTGCTGGGAGTGGCGATGCACTACTCCCGCGCACCGGGCGGCACGGCGGTGGCGGATACGCACTTGCCGTTTGGTCCGGCGGAACAGAAGGCCGCCGAACACATTCACTTCCACGATATCGCCCTCTCGGAAGCCACCAACATGTTGAATCAGAATTTTACCTATGTTAACGGTGCGGTTTCGGACGACGGCGTGGACACCGTGAAAGAAGTGGAAGTCACCATCGAATTCAAGAACTCGCTGAGCCAGGTAGGGCTGCGCGAAACGCGCAAGCTGCTGGGCCCTGGCGCAGCGCCGCTGATGGGCGGCGATCACCGCGATTTTTCCGTTACGCTGGAAGCGGTTCCCTCGGACTGGAACCACGAATATCCCTCCATTCGTGTAACCGGCCTGCAGTTGGAGTAGTTACCGGCCCCCGCTGTTTCATTCTCCGTTTGTTTGGTTCCGAATTTGGCTTACATGGATCCATGGAACGATCTCGAACAGGATCTCGCCGAGTTGGCACGCTCCGGCACCGCCGAAGTGCACGAAGACGGCGTGTGGCTGGCGGAGTTTGCGGGCTGGCGCTGCGAATTCCGGCGGCAAGGAAAGTAGGGTTTGGTGCACGTGTGATCGGGCGAGCGGAACTTGATCCGGCGGGTGATAGGCGTGGCCGAGCGCGCGCCCGGACGAATTATTCTGGAAGTGCAGCGGATGGGGCGCGCCAAGCCGGGGCGGCTGTAAATTTTTTCCGCGGAAGGGCCGCGGACGCCGGCTCGCGTTACCCGCGAAAAATTCCGCGCGCGTTTCCGGCGGTTGCTGGAGCAACAATTTCCCGATGCGCGCATCGACTCGATCACCGCGGCGCCGGACCGGAATCATTCCTTCTCGGGGCTCTACACGCGCGGGGTGATGAGCGAAGGGAGCGTGCAGTGGGCGTTCTTGCGAGTTTCCGCGGCGGAAAATTCGAGCGCGGTGGATGGCATTCTCACTTATGGAATCCTGTGGCTCGCCTGGACGCGGTTGCACACCCAGAGCCGCTTGGTGGCTGGGGTGCGGATTTTTGTTCCAGACGTTGCAGCGGCGCACGCCGGGGCTTTCGTCCGCAGCGCACGTGCAAATTTTCGAGTTCAGCGAGACATCGGTGCAAACGCGGCTGCTGGATGAATCCGATGGAGGGAACTTCGAAAGCTGGCTCACCCCGCGTCATGATTGGGAGTGCACGCTGGCGGGAGGGAGCGATTTTCTGGAGCGCGTTCGCGGTCGCGTGGCAGACACAGCGAATGCGATCGATGCGGCGGTGGCGGCCGGCAGCGGCGAAGTGGCGGCGCGGTTTCGCGGGCTGGCGTTTGCGAGATACCGGGATGGAAGAATTTTCTACGGCGTGGACGACGATCTCCGCGAGCTCCACGGCGGCGCGTGAGAGCGCCTGGACGACTTGATTCGCCAGCTTGACCTGCATCGCAGCGGGCTCTGCGAGGAGCGTGGCCATCCACTCTACCGCGCGGCGCCGGAGCGATGGTTGGAAACCCTGGTGATGGCCGATCCCGCCAAGCTCGACGCCCGGCTCGATCCGCGATATCGGTACTCGCAGGTGCCGGCGGTGGCGGCGGATCGCGGTTTGCTGGACCTGCTGGGTGTGACCCACGATGGCCGCCTGGTAGTAATCGAACTAAAAGCGTCGGAGGACATTCATTTGCCGCTGCAGGCGGTGGATTACTGGTTGCGGGCGCGCAGGCACAGCGCGAGGGCGATTTTCCTGTGTATGGATATTTTCCTGCGGTGACGCTCGATGAACGCCCGCCCCTGTTGTGGCTGGTATCGCCGGGATTGCGTTTCCATCCGACCACCGACGCGATCGTCGGACAGCTCGCTGCGGAAATCCCGGTGTCGCGAATCTCGCTGAACGAAAAATGGCGCCGCGGCATCCGCGTGGTGCATCGCGCCTGATCCCGCGCGCAGCTCATGCCTGTTCCTCTCTGGGAGGACGTGGTACTTTGGAAGCACCTAAAAAGGTGCTTCCAAAGGAGCGAGCTATGCTAAATCTAAAGCACGACATCCAATCCCTGACGACTTTTCGCCGGCGATCCGCTGATTTCATGAAGCAACTCAAGAGAACAAAGCGTCCCCTGGTCCTCACGGTGAAGGGCAAAGCCGCGGCGGTCGTGCAGGATGCGGAGGCATATCAACGGTTGCTCGATATTGCCGCGCGCGCCGATGCTCGGGAGGGCATCCGACAGGGTTTGGAAGATACGAAAAAGGGAAAGGGCCGGCCCGTCAAACAGTTTTTTAAAGAGTTCGAAGCTGCGCATGGAATATCTCGTTAACATCTTTCCCCGCGCTGAGCGCGATCTTGCTGACGTGTATCACGAGATCAACGCTCAGCATTCTGCCGCTGCCCGCGAATGGTACGCCGGCCTCAATGCAGCAATCCTCACCTTAAGCACACGGGCCGAACCGATGCCCTGAAACTCCGGAGGAAAAGGGGATGCGCCACTTGCTCTATGGTCACAAGCATCACATTTATCGGGTGATCGAGGAAGACCAGCGCGTCGACATACTCCATATTCGTCACGGAGCCCGTCAGCGATTTGAAGGTTCAAATGTCGGCGAGAATGGGGAAATCGAGTGAGCTTTTCGCGAAGGGAGTCAGAAAAGGCCTCACGGCACCATCCATCCCAGGAAATGCGTTTGCGCGAAAGCCAGCGCACCCAGCAGCGCCACGAACAACAGGCTATGCCAAAAAGTCTCCCGCAGTATTTCCCCCTCCTGGCCCACCAGGCCAACGGTGGTGACGCCCACCGCGATGTTTTGCGGCGAAATCATCTTGCCGGTTACCGCGCCGGATGAATTGGTGGCCGCGAGCAGGATGGGATTCACGCCCAGGCGGTGTGCGGCAGCCACTTGCAGATTGCCAAACAGCAGATTGGCGGATGTGTCGCTACCGCTGAGAAAACACGCCGTCCAGCCGAGGAACGCGCTGGCCAGCGGAAACAGCACGCCGAGCCCAGCCAGCGCGGCGCCGAGTGTGTAGGCCATTCCGGAATAGTTGTAGTCGTAGGCGAGCGCGACGATCAGCAACACGGTCAGTCCCGGCAATCGCAGTTGCCGGAGGGTGGTCCATCCCGACCGCGCCAGCACGTTCGGCGACGCCCGCAGGACAATAGCGGAAATCATCGTTGCGGTGAGCGCCGCGGTGCCGGCGGCAAGCGGCTGGAAATCGAAAATCGCAGCGTAGGGCTTTTGGTAGAGGGTGATGAAAATAGCGTGGTTCAGGTGCGGGACGGCGAACGCGACGTGAAATTTCTGAAATAGCTTGAAATAGGACCATACCACCATCACCGCGGAGAGCAGCAACCAGGGAGTCCACGCGGCGATCGATTCGGCCACCGAGAGTTCCTTGGCCAACGCTTCACCTGCGGCCGGCGCCGGCGCCGGATTGCGAACGACTTCGGCGGGCTTCCAGAAGCGCAGGAAAACGGTCAGCGCGGCGATCGAAGCGAGCGAAGCCAGCACGTCCACTGCGTACGGCCCCCAGTAGTTCGCGACGCCGAATTGCACCGCGGCAAAACTTCCTCCGGCCACCAGCCCGGCCGGCCACACATCGCGCAAGCCTTTCCGTCCGCCGAGAAAAACAATCAAGTAGCTCGGCAGAAGTAACGACATCAACGGAAGTTGGCGGCCGACCATCGCCGATAATTTCATCTGGTCCAGACCAGTAACTCCAGCCAGCGCGACGATGGGAATGCCCAGAGCTCCGAAAGCTACCGGAGCGGTATTGGCAATGAGCGAAAGCACCACCGCGTGCCGCGGACCGAAGCCGAGAGCCATCAGCAGGAATGCAGCCACCGCTACCGGCGCTCCAAACCCGGCGGTGCCTTCCAAGAGTGCGCCGAAACAAAATGCGACCATCACTCCTTGAACGCGCATGTCGCGCGAGGCGTGCTTTTCCATCCAAAGGCGCAGAAGGTCGAATTTGCCGGTGTCCACTGCGAGGTTGTAGAGCCACAGCGCCGCGAACACGATCCACATGATTGGCCACAAAGCGTAGGTGGCGCCGTATGCCGCACTCCAAAGGGCCAGCGTCACGGGCATGTGCCAGACCCCGCACGCCAATAGAAGGGAACTCAGCAAGCCCGCCGCTGCCGCAACGTAGCCCGGCTTGCGCAGCCAACCCATCAGGATCAACACCAGCGCGAGAGGAATAGCGGCGACCGCGGCGGAAAGAGCCGCTCCATGTACGGGGTAGAGAGGCTGGGACCAAAGGTTCATAGGCGTCCCGTGCCCGGTTCAGAGTGTTTGTCGCCAGCCAGAGCTACCACCGGCGCACCGCCGATGTTCTGCCGGAAGGTGCGCCGGGAAGTGTGGCCGGCTCGGTCCGGGCTACGCATTCCTGTTGTCTCCGAATCGTGGCGGTAACTGCGGCGATTCATTCAGGTATGGGAAGCTATCACAAAATGGAAAGTCTGTAGAACTGGGTGCTTATCTCGAACCGGAAGTGGTGTTCGATCGATCGGCGGGCGGATTTTCACTCTTTCCGGGAGAACAGGGCGGCGAGTGCCGGCGAACTCTAATTCTGAATTATCTGCAATGGCGGCGGCGCTTGCGGCGCTTGGTTTCTTGCGTTTGCTTTCACACGGGCCTGCCCAATCTTAACGGAAGCTTTGAAAATCAAGCCCACCGGGATCAAGCCTCCGAGCTTGTGCGAGCCAACGGATGCCAAGCCCATCGACGCCATGCATCCACAGGAGGTGCAATCGGGGTTGCCGCCAAACTGGCACGGCGTGATTTCAGTCTTGAGGTCCGCGGACACCGTTTTGGTAGTCTGCGCAAAAATACAATCCTTGGGCGATTGCGGCGGGGAAGAAAATTCCCGGATGGTGACCTCCGGCATATCCAGCTTCGGGTATATCCGGCGCAAGCGCAGCATCTCGGAAATTGCCGTGGCCCGCTCCGCCGGCCCCAGCATTTCCGGCAGATTATCGCCGACCTGCGGGGTAAACAGGCTGAACCACACCTTATTGACTTCCGGCCGAGGCGTCCAGAACTTCAGAAATTCCTCGAGGTAGCCTGGGCGTTTCATCATTTGACCTGTAATGGTGCAATGCACGGTGATCCGTTGGCCCTCGATATTTTTCAGGATGCGCTCGTAGGTTGCTGGCGCGCGCCGAAGGTCGTGTTCCGGTTGTAACCCGTCGATGGATACCGATACATGCAGAAGGGGCAGGTTTGGCCACGTCGGACCCATCGTACGAAAGGCGCTGGTGACAATCTGTACGTGGATTTTCCTCGCCATGAGCTCGGGAATCAGCAGCTCGAGCTCGCGATAACGCACCAGTGGATCGCCGCCGACGATCGACAAGTGCATCGGTTTGAGGCGATCGACCACTTCCAGAACTCCGTCCACCAGGGATTGCCCGCGGCGATCGTTCAGTTCGCGCAGGGTGATACCGCCGCCCAGATGCGCGTCCTCATAGGCGTAGCAACCGGGGCACTTCAGCGGGCATTCACGGGTGATTTCTATGGAAAGAGCGGGATGTTCACCGCGAAGGATCTTGCCCCATGCGCGAATGATTTGAGAAGTCTCCACCGCTGACCGTCCTTTTCTAACAGCACGTCGAAGAACCTGATGAAGCGGGGCCGCTGGTGGCAACTGACCGAGTGAGCGTCACTACTTTACTTTGCGGCGCGCGGCTGGGAGGATCAAGTTCGCCGGCCGCGTTCTAGTATCGTCGTCCCCATCATACCCGAAGTGCCCCGCTTGCGTGTTCGATGCATTTTTTCGCGGGGCGGGTGCCCAGCGTCTCGCAAATTCTCCACGTAGTTGTTACTTGCGATGCGGGAATTCTCGTCGAAGCGATTATTTTGTGTTCCACGTAGTTCTACGAATATCCGAGCTGGCGGAAAAGGCGTAGCTTTTTTTTTTGATCTAGCGCTGCTCTCTGCCAAGGCGCACACATGACGCTGATGCTCGACGCGCTATCCTCCGTTCTCTTCGCCGCGCGAGGCGCTTTGCCAGCGGACGCGCAATCCGCTCCGCCTGATTGTATCCGCGCTCGCGCCACCTCAATGGATGCTGCGGCACTGGCACTACCGCGTCCGGAACAACTATTGTTGTCGCGCGCCGCGCGCTGGAGTTCGGTGAAGGGTGCCTACGCGGCAACTCCCGGTGCGCGGGCGGAAAAGTTGCGGGTGCTGCTGGTGGATGACGTATTTACGACCGGCGCGACGCTGGATGCTTGCGCCAAGGCGCTATTCGCGGCGGGGGCCGCCAGCGTCTATGCTTTGACCGTGGCGAGAGCCGTTCCGCAGATGGACGACTTCGACCTGAGTGCCGCGCAGCGCATGTCTCCGGCGTGTCGCATATTGCACATGCCAGACGGGTTGCAGTTGTAGCCTAAAATTAACACACGCACCGCAGAGCCATAGTAATATAGGAGCGTGAGGACAGACTTCAGCATGGAGAGATATGGCTGAAGGCTTCGAGCACGGATTGCGTCCGCGCCCGAGCACCAGCCACAAGCTCGCAGGGAGTGGACTGCGTCCGGAGTCGGTCGCCAAACCGCTGAAAGCCCACCCGAACCGCCCTTCTTTGATGCAGGCTCCGGTGCTGGTTTTGAACGCGACTTTCGAACCGATCAACGTAACCGCGGTACGCCGCGCACTAGTCTTGATGCTCAAGGGTGTGGCGCAAGCTGAAGAAACTCACCCTAGTAACGAAGTTCATTCCACCTCGAAGGCGCTACGCGTTCCGTCCGTAATTCGTCTGCTCAGCTACCGCCATATTCCCCAGCAGAGCCGTGCGCTCTCGCGCAAGAATATTTTGCTGCGTGACCGTAACACCTGCCAATTCTGCGGCAAGCCTTTGCCGGCATCGGAATTAACGTTGGACCACGTGGTGCCGCGTTCGCGGGGCGGCAGCTCGACCTGGGAAAATCTGGTGGCCTGCTGCTACCGCTGCAACAACCGCAAAGGCGACCGCACCCCGGAGGAAGCCGGATTTCGGCTGGCTCGGCGGCCGCGGCCATTTACGCTGCACACCTCGCGGCAACTGATGCGCCTGATCGGGCACAAAGATGAGAAGTGGCGTAAGTACCTGTTCTATTAGTGTTCTATTCGATTCTGTAGTCGATTCGGTTCCACAAATTGGCGAATATTTTTCCGGGCAGGGCTTTTTTTACCGGCCCAACTTTTTTAGCACGGTTCGCTTTTCGTGCAACCAAATCCCACCGGCGGCGTCTAATTTAGTAATTCACTTCTAGGACACACCCCGGGAAGCGGCTACGGTTACACCAAGGCTGCTTCCCCCTCTTATTTTAGCCCTCTGCAAGTCAGTGACTTTCCCTTCCATCTCAATGTTCCGCTGACCATAGACGTCCACGATTCGTTCCGCGGTTGTGCTGCAGCCACTCGTGGCGGCGGGGAAGCCAATCTTCAAAAGGTTTCCCTTCAAACACGCAACAACCACGCACAGCCCAAGTGCCGTTGCATTTCTAGTGCATTCGTAGATTCTCTCTTGGATATCAAGCAAATTTAGCGACGATGGTAGGGGGCAGCGCATAGACGCGGGCCCCATCGTAGCGTTGGTTGGCGCGGAACATTCCGTAGATGGCGTGCAGCATCTTCCGAGCCACCGCCGAGAGGGCCTGCCGCTTGGCCTTGCCGCGCTCCAGCAAGTGCTGATAAAACCCTCGCAGATGCGGCTCGAACCGGCAGGCCACCAGCGCAGGCATGAACAACGCACGACGCAGGTGTCCATTCCCGATTTTGCTAATCCGCGTGTGCTTACGCACCGATTTTCCCGAACTGTGCTCCCGTGGATCGAGCCCCGCATACGCCACCCACTGCCCCACGTCACGGTCGGGGCGGTAGCAACAACAGCTCCGCCAGCAGTTGTATGGCGCTGACTTCGCCGATCCCAGGCATGCTGCGCAGTAGCTGCTGCTGGCGATGAAGTTCCCCATCTGCCTGGATGCACTTCATCGCTTCTCGCCGCAGCTCGGCGATCTCCTTCTCCTGAAAACGCAAGCTGCGTGCGATACTCCGCCGCACGCTCGCCGGGATAGCTGCCGACACTCCGGCCCCATGCCGGCGATTCTTTTCCGCCACGTTCAAATGGGTCAACGCCTCCAGCCGTCGCGCCAGGGCCCACAAATTCAGGGCATTCGCGGTAGGCCGGGTCCACCGCTTGAACCGCATACCGGCCCCGAACTCCCGCAACACCACCGCATCCAGGCGATCACTTTTGCTCCGCTGCATCATCGCTTTCGCAAAATTCCGCACCGCCCGCGGATTCGCCACCATCACCTCGATTCCTTCCGCGTCACTCAACGCGATCGCCACATCCAGCCCGTACAACCCGGTCGCTTCCATAACCACCCGCACCCGCTGCCCCCCGCGGGTAAGCGTCTGGATCAGCTCTCCATGCCCTGCCGGGGTATTCGCAAAACTTCGCACTCCCTTTTTTCCTTCCCGCGCCACCACCAACTCTTTCGCACTCACTTCCAGCCCCACGTTCATCCCAGGCCTCGCGCCGCCACGGCCTCCCTCGCCGGAGCTACTCGCCGATTACTCCTCATCGAGTTTCGCTCCATCGTCAAGATACAAGCGCCGCCATTGATGGCGGTAAACTCCGATACATCACCACAAAAAAACGCGACCATAATCCTGAGCTTTTTGAAGTTGGGAGTTGCCGCCGCCAGGAGTGGCCGCGTCACAAGGATCGAACTAGGGGGACAAGGACGCGTGCGAGAGTGCACACGTCCCAGAACCAAATTGGAGTGGTAGAAAAAGGCGAGCGTGCTACAGCGAGCCCTGCTCCTGCTTTTCCTGGCAGCTCAAGCAATAGCGAGTCCAGGGCACCGCTTCCAGACGTTTCTGCTGCAGCTCTTCGTGGCACGAAGTACATTCGCCGAAGGACGCGTCACGAATGCGAACCAGAGCGTCATTCACCAGCTGCAGCATGGAGCGGTCGTTGTGGGTCTGCCCAAAGAGAAATTCCTTGGTGTAGGAATTGGCGGCCTTATCGGCAAGATCGACCGTCGGATCGTCGTCGGCTTCGCGACCTTCTTGTTCGGTACGAGCAATAATACGCAGCAACTCGTCTTTGCGGGTCTGGAGTTTCTTTTTGTAGTATTCGAGACGCTTCTTATCCATGGTAGGTTCCCGTGCGGGCAAATAAGCCCCAATCAAATCCAACCATCTTGCGACGTGGCCATCAAAAAGTCAATCGCCGGCGTCATCAAAGTGACCGAGACCATTGGATACTGCCAGCAACAAAAAGGATGCAAGCAATCGCGGGCGCTCGCCGGCAAACCGGCAGAGCCCGCTGCGCCCAGTTGGGACGGCCCGAGAACTCGAGCGGCATTGATGCGGTACACTTTTGACTGGAGGCGAGATGCGGACCATTCTGTTGCTGTGTGTTTCCAATACATTCATGACCTTCGCTTGGTACGGCCATCTGAAGTATCCAAAACTGCCCATGAAGTGGGCCATTCTGCTGAGCTGGTTGATTGCGCTGGGCGAGTATTGCTTTCAAGTGCCGGCAAACCGCTGGGGTTACGGAGAATTCAGCGCGTACCAACTCAAGATCATTCAAGAAGTGATCACCCTGGTGGTTTTTTCGGTGTTCGCTTACTTCTATCTCGATGCGCCGCCGCGGTGGAACTACGTCGCGTCGTTCCTGTGCGTTCTGGCGGCGGTGGCCTTTGCGTTTCATGGCCACTCCTGACTTCTGCAGGAACAACCCTTAGGAAACGTCGGAATACTCTCGCTTGGGATAGCAGAAATGAAACACGACGAAGCTGATCGCGAAGAGTCCCGGGATAAAAACGCTGCCTTCCGGCCCCACCGATCCACCAGTGAGCCATGCCGGTCCGTGAAAATTGGAGTTCATTAAGTGGTTGCTTACGTTCTGGCCGCTGTCGGAGACGCTGTATAGGTAGGACTGGGAGAAATCCCACGCGGCGTGGTTTCCCACCGCCCACCACAGGTTGCCGGTCCGCCAAAGTATAAAACAGCCGAACAGACCATCGATTGCCACCATCGCGATACCCAGGGGGTTCTCGCCGGAATTAAACAGATGAATGGCGGCGAACAGCGACGAGGTGATAACGGCGGCAGGCCAGAATCCTATCCCCCGCGACAGCGTGTATTGCAGATAGCCGCGCAGCAAATACTCCTCCGACAGGCCCACGAACAGGAAGGCCAACGAGTACAGCAACGCGTATTGGACGATTGCGGTTCCGTGCAAGGCCAGCGTGCCGAACGAAAATCCTCCCAGGAGATGGATGACCCCCAGAAGCACGGTGAGTTGCAAAAACCCCCAGGCGGCTCCCTGCCAAAAACGGGAGCCAAATGCGCCATGCAGAGGCAAACCGTACCGCCAAAGGGGACGTTTCTCGATGAAGGTCATCACCCACGAGGCCAACAGCATGGTCACGAACGCGGGCACTTCCTGGAGAAGTAAGGAGGCCGCCGAATTATGTCCGGCCATGGCTTCCGCACCTACGCGATCCACGAAAGGGGCGAAATGCAGCCCGGCGGAGACTAGCCAATAAATAACAATAAGAAAAGCGAAATATACCAACACTCGCCAGCCGGCCCGGAGGCCGTCGCTCCCGAGAAACATCGCCTCCAGCGTGGTTGGGTTTCTCGGCGTGGGGGGCAGTAGGGCTGGTGACTCTGAGAGTTGGACTTCCGGATGGTCGGGCTCGAAGTTCAAGGCGTCCTCTGCCACAGCGGCGGATTGTGGGTTTGACGTAGCCCGCGCGCGCCGGGAAGCAAGCACCCCCGGCGTTCGTTCCGGGGCCATGCATGGTACTGGAGAGCCGCTGACTTCTCAAGCAGCCTTCGCGCGCGAGTCTGAAACCGCCGTGCCTTGCCCTACATCGAATAGGAGAGGGAAGAGCGGCCCCGGGCCCCGGTACGCTCTTGGGCTTGGGTTCTCAGCTCGCTGCGACGTTGGTGTGTACTCGCTACTGTTCGGGGCGGTTGCGGGAGTTGGGTCCCACTGCTAGAATCACGTGTTTGCGTGCCGCGCTACGTACGACTGGTGTGCGCAGCGCTTTGGTCTCGGGGAGGCCTCGTTGGCGAAATACGATTTGGTGATCATTGGGAGCGGCCCGGGGGGATACCAAGCCGCGATCCGCGCCGGGCAGTACGGGCTGAAGACGCTGGTGGTCGAGAAGGACCCGTTTCTGGGCGGGACTTGCCTGCACGTGGGCTGCATTCCGACCAAGGTGCTCCTGCACCACGCCGAGATTTACGACAATTTCCAGCACGCGGCGGAGTTTGGTTTCGACGTGAAGGAAGTGAAAATCAATTGGAAGCAGATGCTGGCGCGGAAGCAGAAGATCGTTAATAGCCACGCCCAGGGCATTGCCTTCTTGTTCAAAAAGAATAAGGTCGAACTGATGACCGGCTGGGGCCGCATCGCCGGGCCGGGAAAAGTATCGGTCGAGAAAGACGGAAAGACCACCGAAGTGGAAACGAAATACACCATGCTGGCGACCGGATCGGCGGCGCGGTCGCTGCCGGGCGTGGAGTTCGACGGTAAGACGATTCTTTCGAACGTCGAAATCCTGCAGATGGCAGAAATCCCCAAAACCATGGTGGTGGTTGGATGCGGCGCCGTGGGCGTGGAGTTCGCTTCGATCTTCAAGACCTTTGGTTCGGACGTGACCCTGCTCGAAGCCCTCCCGCGCATCGTGCCGCTCGAGGACGAAGACATTTCCGCGGAACTGCTCAAGCAGCTCAAGAAGCGGGGCATGAAGATTGAGCTTGAGGCGAAAGTCGAGTCGGTGAAAAAGAACGCCAACGGCGCGACGGTCACCTTCAAGGACAAATCCGGAAAGTCGCAGACCCTCTCCGCGGAGAAAGTATTGATTGCGGTTGGGCGGCGTCCGCTAACCGAGAATCTGGGCCTCGAAAAGACCAAGGTCAAACTCGACCGCGGCTACATCATCGCCAGCCCCTATCTCGAAACCGACGAGCCCAACCTCTATGCCATCGGCGACATTGTGGCGGGCTTGCCGCAGCTCGCGCACGCCGCTTCGCAGGAAGGCTTGATTGCCGTTGCGCGGATGGCGGGGAAGGAAACCCAGCCGTTCGACCGCCGGCGCTGCCCCAATGCGACCTACTGCGAACCCCAGGTCGGCTCCATCGGCTTGACCGAGAAGCAGGCGCGGGATGCCGGCTTGAAGATCAAGACCGGTAAATTTCCGTTCGTGGGCAACAGTAAAGCGTCCATACTGGGACATCACGAAGGATTCATCAAAGTGGTAGCCGACGAGAAGTACGGCGAGATTCTGGGCGTGCACGCCATCGGCGTGCTGGCCACGGAAATCATCGCCGAGCCGGTAGCAGCGATGGGACTCGAAGCGACGCTCGACGATATGGCCGCAACGATCCACGCGCACCCCACGGTTTGGGAAGCGATGGGCGATGCGTTCAATGCGGTGCGTGGGCTGACCATTAACGCGTAACGGCCCGCGTTGGTTGCGATGGGCGGAATGCACCGGTGAAAGCCTGAAAACCGGGACCGCGCCGCTCCTTCAAACGAACGATTCTTTCCGGAATGCAAAGAGGAAATGACTTACCCTCAAGCAGCGTGCTGGGTAGTCGATTTGGGCGCGATCTCCTACGCGCGCGCGCTGGAATTCCAGCGCCGCGCGGTGGCGGCGCGCAAGGCCGGCCGTGTGCCGGACCTGCTGCTCTGGTGCGAGCATTTTCCAGTGATCACCCTGGGACGAAACGGCAAGCGCGAACATTTACGGGCCAGTGAACGGGTACTGCGGCAGATGAACGTCGAGTTTCACGACACCGAGCGCGGCGGAGACATCACTTTCCACGGACCGGGACAAATCGTGGGATACCCGATTCTGGATCTCACCCAGTTGCGGCGGGACGTGCGCTGGTACGTCGAACAGCTCGAAGAACTGATGATCGCGGCGACCGCGGAGTACGGCGTCACGGCGCGCCGGGCCGAGGGCAGGCACGGGGTGTGGGTGCCGGCGGCGGAAGGCGGCGCGGCCGAAAAATTGGGTGCGTTGGGCGTGCACATCAGCCGCTGGGTTACTTCGCATGGATTTGCGTACAACGTCTCCACCGACCTGCGGAATTTCGACCTGATCGTTCCGTGCGGCTTGGCGCAGACGAAACCAACGTCGCTGGAAAAATTACTGGGGCGTGCCGTGGCAGCGGAAGATGTGAAGCCGCGCTTGGCGGCAAACTTTGCTAAGATTTTCGGACGGGAGACACGCGTCGTAGCTTGCGCGGATTTGGAAGCGGCCATGCCAGAGAACCAAGCGTAGGCGGCGAATGCGCAACAGCCGCCCTTCGCGAACGAGGTGACGGTGGATTCAGCACGGAGCGGAAGAATATGAGTGAAGTTCTCACCAACGAGCAGCAGCTTAATCTCTACTACTTTATGAAATTGAACCGCGAAGTGGAAGCGGCCATGGAGCGGCTGTTCAAGCAGAACAAGATCGTCGGCGGACTGTACGCCAGTCTAGGGCAAGAGGCGATCTCGGTAGGCACCGCGTCGGCGCTTGTTCCCGGCGACTGGATCGCGCCGATGATCCGCAATATCGGAGCCCTGCTGACGCGCGGCGTGCCGCCGCGGGATATTTTCACCCAGCACATGGCCCGCTTCACGTCTCCCACCAAGGGCAAAGACGGCACCAGCCACTTCGGCGATCTAAAGGGCCGGCATATCGTCTCGCCGATCTCGATGTTGGGCGACCTGATCCCGGTGATGGCCGGTGTAGGCATCGGAGCGCGCTACTTGGGTCAGAAAGTTGTGACCATGACCTGGATTGGGGATGGCGGCTCATCTACCGGTGCGTTCCATGAGGGATTGATGTTTGCGGCGATGCATCACGCGCCGATGGTGCTGATCGTCGAGAACAATCAATGGGCGTATTCGACGCCGGTAAACCGGCAGACCGGCATACGCGATATCGCCGACCGCGCGCAGGGCTACGGGATTCAAGGAGTGATTGTCGACGGCAACGACGTGCGCGAAGTCTACCGCGTAACCAAGCAAGCGGTGGAACGGGCTCGATCGGGCGGCGGTCCGGTGCTGATCGAAGCCAAGACCATGCGCATGCGCGGCCACGCCCAGCACGATTCCGCCGAGTACGTCCCCAAGGAAATGTTCGCTTATTGGAAAGAGCGCGATCCAATTCCGCGCTACGAGAAATATCTCACCGAAAATGCAATATGGGACGCCAAGAAGAAAGCGGACGTCGATGCGCGCATCGAAAAATTAGTTCGCGAAGACCGCGAGTTCGCGGAAAACTCTCCCTTCCCGCCGCCGGAGCTAGCCGAACAGGGCGTTTACTGCGACGGCTGCCACACCATCGAACCGGAGTGGAAACGCGAAAAGCCCGCCGTGTCCGGGGGATATCCCGCGGCTCATCAAGTGAAAGATTACGGTGAGTTCCGGCCCGCGGCCGTCGCGGCCGCCACGGTCGCGCCCGCCGCAGTGGTTCGAGCCGACGATCTGGAACTATCGGAAGAAATGATGGCTGCCGGCCCCAACGGAAAGGCGCCGATTGCGGAAGAGACCGCGCTACGGGTGCCGTTTGGACGCGGGCCCAAGGACAAGGCATTCCGCGAGGAGCAGGCCGCTAAGACCTACTCGCGCGGGGGTTCGGGCAAAACGTATCCGCAGAACAAGCAGCAACAGCCGCACGGCAAGCTGCCGGGCAAAGTATTCACCAAACCCTTCACGAAACCGTTCACCAAGGAATTTACCAAGGCGGGCCAGGGCGCGTCCTTCCAAAAAGGACCGCACCAGAAACCCGGCAGCACACCGCGCAAGAATTTCGTGAAGCATCCCGCGGACAAGGCGGGGAGGGCCTGAACATGGCGCAAGCCACCATGCTGGAAGCGATCCGCCAGGCGATCTTCGAGGAGATGGAGCGCGATCCCGCTGTCGTCGCCGTGGGCGAGGACATCGGCGTGTATGGCGGGGCGTTCAAAGTCACCGAAGGGCTGCTGGCGAAGTTCGGCCCGGACCGGGTGATGGATGCGCCGATCGCCGAAACCGGAATCGTGGGCGCGGCTTGCGGCATGAGTTTTCTTGGCCTGCGGCCGGTGGTGGAAATGCAGTTCATCGATTTCATCGCCTGTTGCTTCAATCAGGTGACCAACTTCGCCGCGAAATCGCACTACCTCTGGGACGCGCCCGTGCCCATCGTGATTCGCGGACCTTCGGGCGGTGGAGTCCACGGCGGGCCATTTCATTCCGCGAACCCGGAGATGTATTTCGTACACACCCCAGGGCTGAAAGTGGTGTATCCCTCCACCGCCTACGACGCTAAGGGACTCTTGAAGTCGGCGATTCGCGACAATAATCCAGTGCTTTTCTTCGAGCACAAATATTTGTACCGGCGAATCAAGGAAGAATTGCCGGCCGAGGATTACACCGTACCGCTGGGAAAAGCCATCGTGCGCCGCAAGGGACAGGACCTGACCATCATCACCTACGCCGCGATGATGCACACCTCGCTCGAAGCGGCCGACGAACTCGCCAAAGAGGGCATCGAAGCGGAAGTGGTGGACTTGCGCACCTTGCTGCCGCTGGACCGCGAAACCATTCTCGCTTCGGTGAAAAAGACCAACCGGCTTCTGGTGGTGCACGAAGATACGCGCACCGGCGGAATCGCCGGAGAAATCGCGGCGATCGTTTGCGAAGAGGCCTTCGACGATCTGGATGCGCCGGTGGCGCGGGTCACCGCACTGGATACCCCGGTTCCCTATTCCCCGCCGCTTGAAGAGCGGTTTTTGCCGCAACGGAATGACGTTGTGGCCGCGGCGCGCAAACTGGCAAAATATTGAAGTCGACAGGGAGATAAAACATGGCCGTGAATGTGATCATGCCGCAGATGGGCGAAAGCATTTTCGAAGGCACCGTCACCAAGTGGCTGAAGAAGCCCGGCGAAAAAATCGAACGGGATGAACCGCTGTTCGAGATTTCCACCGATAAAGTGGACGCGGAAATTCCCTCGCCCGCTTCCGGTATCCTACAGGAAATTAAGGTCGCCGAAGGGCAGACCGTGCCGATCCAGACGGTGGTGGGCGTGATCGCGGCGGAAGGCGCTGCTGTCGCCGCCGCTCCGGCCGCTTCCGCGGTCCCACCGGCGCCCGCTCCTAAGCCAGCCGCGGGTACTCCCGCGCCCCCGGCCGTTTCGGATGCTCCCCAGAATGAAGCCCCGGTACAGGTGCCCGAAAAGAAATTGCCGCCGGCCAGCGGAGCGCCGCAACAAGCGCGGACCGCCGCGTCATCCCAGGGCAACGGCGCCGAGAAAGTGCGCAGCTCACCACTGGTGCGGCGCCTGGCCAAGGAACACAACATCGATGTCGCTCAGCTTTCCGGCACCGGCGCCGGCGGCCGGGTGAGCAAGAAAGACATTTTGGGTGTGAT
>Ga0302326_10002417_pt1 | contig 45630 bp, 27 predicted proteins | sample Palsa_T0_3_FD_202264 | JGI IMG/M metagenome (GOLD analysis project Ga0302326, IMG submission 202264) | Peat permafrost microbial communities from Stordalen Mire near Abisko, Sweden - Palsa_T0_3 | ecosystem: Environmental > Terrestrial > Soil > Palsa > Peat permafrost | place: Sweden: Abisko... | reverse complement strand
AGGTCTGCCCGCTCGGTCCGGCCAGGTGCCCTAGAACCTGGAGAAGATTTCGCTCCTGGGCCCACTGAGCAGTTGAGTGAGAGCCCGCCGGAAGAGTCCGTCGGCTTGGCGACATACAGCGTGCGAAACGCGCGCATTCTTTAGGGAAAAAGCAGCTAAATTTTTTGGACGGGTGCCGATAAGCGAGCACAGGGAGAGCTTTTACGTGATTAATTCGAAATACTCAAGCCGGGCCACCTGCATTCTGATTTTTGTTCCCGTGCTGTTGACCGCGCAGCGGGCGCAGCAGAACGTGGCGCCGCTGACAAACTGGACAACGCCCCTGTATTGGCACCCCAATCAAGCGGAGCAAGGCGCCGCCGCGCAAGCCTTGTCCCAGAGCGCCGTGGCGCAGGTTTCCTCGGCTGGCGAGTCCCAGGAGACTTTGAATTTCGTAGCGATCACGCCCTGCCGCTTGGTGGACACGCGGGGCGCCGCCGTTGGGTTTAACGGGATGCAACCTTTCTCGGGTCCATCCCTGCCAGGCGGGGCAACTGTGACCTTCCCCGTGCAGTCCCCCATCGAAGCCACCACCGACACTGCGCCAGCCCCCTGTGGCGTGATTCCCGCCATCGCCGCCGCCTACTCGGTCAATGTCACCGTGGTCCCCCATGCTGGTGGCGCGGTCGATTATCTCTCAACCTGGGCGGCCGGCATGGCACGACCGGTGGTCTCGACTCTCAACGATCCGCAAGGTCTAATCCTTGCCAACGCGGCCGTTATTCCGGCCGGCTCACTCGAGGGCGGGATAAACGTGTATAACTCTGGTCCCGCAACCACGGATGTGATCATTGACGTGAACGGCTTCTTTATCGCGCCAACCTATCAGAACGGTGATATCACTCTTGGGCCAGGGGCCCTGGCGAACAACATCAGCGGGGCTTACAATACCGCCGCCGGTAACAACGTACTGTATGCCAACACCACCGGCGGCTTTAACACGGCCAATGGCGACCAGGCGCTGCAGAGCAACAGCGCCGGCAATGTTAACACGGCCAGCGGCGCCTCCGCGCTATTCAGCAACACCACCGGGAGCAACAACACGGCCATCGGCTATCAGGCGCTGGGCAACAACAACGACGGGAACAACAACACCGCCATCGGGAATGGTGCGGCCATGAGCGCGCCGGTCGGCAACAGCAACGGCATTTATATAGGCAGCGCGGGCACCCCGAGCGACGAAACTGGCACCATCCAGATCGGAACCCCCGGCACGCACTTATCGTTTTTCGTGGCTGGCGTTACCCAGAACAACACCGGCCTCGGGGACGCCGTCCCCGTCATGATCGATTCCAATGGACAAATGGCCACCAACGTAACCTCGCAGCTTTCCACGGAAGACATCCGGGACATGGGCGACGCCAGCAACGGACTGCTAAGTCTCCGTCCCGTCACCTTCCGGTATAAGAAGGCCTACAAGGACGGATCGAAACCACTGGACTTCGGCTTGATCGCCGAAGAAGTGGCCCAGGTCTTTCCGGAGTTGGCGGTCAAGGGCAAAGACGGCAACTTCGTGACCGTGCAGTATCAAAAACTCACGCCGATGCTGCTGAACGAATTGCAGAAGCAGGCCGAACGAATTCGCACGCTCGAAGGCCGGCTGGCCGCGCTGGAAACGAAACTCGCCGCGGCGCCAAAGCCGGTTCGCTGAAAGTTAGCCAAGCCTCGTTTAGCGTGGTCTCACGGGGTCTCCCGCGATCCGCAAGACGCCTAGTTGCACGGTTGCCTCTCCTAATCCGCCCCGCACCCAAGTTATCCGGGTGTATACTAATTTATCTAAAATAGCCAGCGCGGCGAGCGGGCGATGCAGGGGCGCTAGTAACATGATTGGAACGGAAATTGGGAACTATAGAATTCTTGAAAAGATTGGCGAAGGCGGAATGGGCGTGGTGTACAAAGCCGTCGATGTCAATTTGGACCGCACCGTCGCCGTCAAGGCGTTGAACTCGGAACTGAGCGGCAATGCCGAGTTGGAGCAGCGTTTCCGTACGGAGATGAAGGCCCTAGCCAATCTCAATCACACGAATCTGACCACGCTGTACGCCCTGTTCACCGGGAACGGCCGTCCTTTGATGGTTGTCGAGTTTATCGAAGGCGAGACTTTCGAGCAGATGGTGCGGCGCCGGGGCCCCATCCCGAGCGAAGAGGCAATTTCGCTCTTCCGGCAGACGCTGGCGGGCGTCGGATATGCTCACCGGATGGGCATCGTTCATCGCGACATCAAACCCGGCAACATCATGCTCAACCGCCAGGGCGTGGTCAAAGTGATGGATTGCGGCATTGCCAAAGCCCTGAGCGCGCGCGGCGTGGCGAAGAGCGGAGCGCAGATCGGCACGCCTTTGTACATGTCGCCCGAGCAATTTCTGAATCGCGGCGTGGACTTCCGGTCCGATATCTATTCTCTGGGCGTAACACTGTACGAAATGCTGACTGGCAAGGTTCCCTTCAGCGCCGATAGCGATTACCAGATCATGGCGGATCACGTGAATACACCGCCGCCGCCGCTCACCAGCATTTTTCCCTACGTTCCGAAAGCCGTGGAAAGCGCGGTTCTCAAGGCCTTGGAGAAAAACCCGGACCTTCGCTATCAGAACGTGGAGGATTTCGCCGCGGCGCTGGATGGTACGCAGGGTTTGGTTGTTCCGGCGGTTGCTGCCAGCGCGGCGCCGGCGGTCGCTGCCAGCACGCCTGCGGCGGCTGTTGTGGCGGCGGCATCCTCGACCTTTTTCACACCAGACTGGAGAGTACTGGCTGCGGGTTTGGTGGCTCTTCTCGCGCTGGCCGGTTTCGTGTTTGCGGCGTTTCCCGGAGCCCGGGAGTTCGTCGAGCGGCGGCTCTCGCATGCCACCGGCGCGCCGGCACAGAGCACGGCCAATAGTCCTCCCGCTACGAATGCGGCCGCAACGCCAAACGCCCCCGCGGCCCCGGCGCAGCCAGACGCCAATGCGTTTCCTGCGCAACCTGGCGTCGCAGCTCCGGCCGATGGAACCGCCGTCGGAGGGGTCGTCGCCGCCCCGGGCGTTGTCGCCGTTCCGGCGCAACCTGGGGTTGGCGTGGCAGTGACCCCGGCGCAGCCAGCCGACGCTGCTCCCGCCGGCAACAGCGCCGATCAGGGGCCGCTGGTAATTCCCGCCGGTACCATCGTCGCCGTTCGCCTGTCCGACCCGGTGGATTCTTCCATGAATCAAGTCGGCGACAAATTTGCCGCGAGCGTGGATGCGGCGGTAAATGTGAACGGCACAGAGGCGATCCCGGCCGGCGCAGACGCAAGTGTGTCGCTGATCAGCCTCGCGATAGCGCCCATTGCCGCGCGCACGGATGTGCAGCTCCAACTGGTCAGCCTCACCGTTAACGGGACCGATTATACGCCGAGGAGCAGCGTTTTCGAGAAGCAGAGTGTTGAGCGCAGCAAGAAGAAAGTGATCAGCGGCGCGGCCGTGGGAGCGGCTTTGGGCGGAATTTTTGGCCACAACGCAGCGGGTGGCGCGGCGGCCGGCGCAGCCAAAGCCTACGTGGTCGTCATTCCGGCGCAGACCAGGATCAAGTTCACCCTCCGCCGCAGCATTACGCTCTCCCAGTAACGCAGAGAAAAGCCCGTAGCCGCTGGCATCACGGCGCGAAATACCCGTTAATGTCAATGATCACGTTCGTGGGATTACTGGCGAAAACGTCTATCGCTCCATTGGCGCCCGCCGCCACGATGGCAGCGTTGGCTACAATCGCGCCGCCGATATCGTTCAAGGTCGATACCAACGGCATGCTCTGTCCCGCAGGCCAGGTCGTAATATAGTTCAGCGGCCCCGGCGGCACCACCGTGAAGTTCAATGAATAGGCTTGCGCGGTGGCCGGAATACCGCACGAGCTGGTGGGAATCGGGAAATTTCGTGTCGAACCCCCTGTTATTTGCGGCGGACCGAAATCGCCTGTCAAACCAGTGACGCCCACCGCACGCGTATCTACCACTCGGCACGGCGGCAGAGGATAGAAGCTCAGCGCGCCGGCATTGCCCGGCGGAGCGAAGTAGCCATCGTTGTCGATAATTAAATCCGTGGCGTTGTACGCGAATACGTTCACGGCGCCGTTGGTGCCAGCCGGAACAATGGCGGCATTGGCCAGAATGGCGCCGCTCGGGTCATCCAACGTGGATACCGGCGGCCGGGATTGTCCGGCCGGCCAGGTGCTCAAGTACTCCAGGATGCCGAGGGGCACCACGGTCATGTTGAAGGCGTAAGCTTGCGCCGTCGAAGGTATCCCGCAAGAGCTGGAGGGGACGGGGACGCTGCGCGTGGAAAGCGCGGCCAGTTGCGGCGGACCGAAGTCGCTGCCGTACGATTCCTTTCGCGTATCGACCACGCGGCACGGTGTTGCGGGATAGAACGCCAAACCCTGGGGCCCCGCCTGCGGCGCGAAATAACCGTTGATGTCGATAATCACATCGGTGTCGTTGCTGGCAAACAGGCTGATTGCGCCATCGGTTCCCGCGGGAACGATCGCTGCGTTAGCCAGAGCCTCGCCATTCTGATCGTTCAAGGTCGACACCACCGGCATGGCCTGCCCGGTAGGCCACGCGCTCAAATAATTCAGAGTTCCGGGCGGAACAACGGTGATGTTGAGCGAATAGGCCTGAGCGGTGGCCGGCACATCGCAGGCGCTGGCGGGAATCGGGAAACTGCGTGCGACTTGCGCCACTAAGGACGGAGCGCCAAAATTACCGCTAAAGCCGGTACCCTTGCGCGTGTCGGCGATCCGGCAAGGAGTGAGCGTGAAGAATGCCAGCGGGGAAGGAACGGGGACCTGCGTGACGGTAAACGTTTGGCCGGCGACAGTCAGGGTTCCGGTGCGCGCGCTGGTACCGGAATTCGCCGTGACGGAATAGTTCACGGTACCCTCACCGCTACCCGGGCTCCCTGAGCTAATCGTCAACCAGGACGCATTCGAAGTCGCAGTCCAAGCGCAACCGCTGGCGGAGGTCACCTGCACGCTCGCGTTCGCTGCACCGGGGCCAACCGAGGCCGCGCTGGAATTTAAGGCATACGTGCAGGCCCCGGAGTTGGTGACATCCACTGTTGTAGACCCGGAGGAAGCCAGGAATGATGCGCTCCCGGTATAGGTCGCAACGATGAGATTGCTTCCGCTCGACAACTGTGTACCCTGGACGCTCAGGCTGGCGGTCGCGCTACCGCCGGATCCGGACAGCACGGCCGCGCCGAGCGACGTCTGGCCAACCGCGAAAGAAACCGAGCCGGCGGGCGAGGCTGTTCCGGAAGCAGCGCTCACTGTAGCGGTCGCGAGCGTACTGCCGCTGGACGCGATGCTGGTGGGATTCGCGCTCAACGTGGTCGTGGTGGAAGCGGCCAGACTCTCGGCCCAATGAACCACAAAGCTGTCAATATCCGCCGAGCCCAATCCGGTCGTCTGATCGTATCCGGCGCCGGCGCTATAACCCAACTGGCCGCCGACGCAATTCGGACTGCCACTGGTGCAGGGAACGATGTTGTTCCCGACAGTGATGTCGTGAAAGACTCCCGATGTGGTCTGCGCCATGCGATACAGCGTGGGATTGATGTTGCCAAGCCCAGGCTGCGAGAGAACGCCGTTTTGAACCAGATACTGATTGAGCAGAGCCATCATCCCGGAGAAGACGGGTGTCGGAGCGGAGGTGCCGCCGACACCCCAGAACGCGCTTTTGGAATAAACCAAATAGGGATCGTGATCGTTCGCGGCGGCGAACGCAATATCGGGCACATCCCGGGCGCCGTCGTTGGGGACTCCGGTGCCGGTTTGCCATGCGGGCTTGGAGAAAAGGATGCTCGCCCCGCCGCCCGTGGCTGCCAGCCCATCGCCATCGGAGATGCTGACGGCAGTATCATTCCAGGCCTTTTCCGGTATATAGGACAATGCCGAACTTTGATTGGCGTTGTTGTTCGCGCTCCAATAGTTGCCGCTGCCCTCGTTGAACTCAGAGCCGCCCACAGCGGTCACCTCCGGCACGCTGGCTGGAAGACTCACCGCCAAACCGTGCGTGGCGCTTTGAACCCCCGTATCGCAACCCGCCGCTCCGGTATCGCCCGAAGCGGCCAGCCAGGTTATGCCGGACGCGTTGGCCTGCTGAGCCAGGGATCGGTAATAGGACCCGGCGCTGGCGGGCGAACTGGAGCTTTCCGCTTCGCAGATGCCGTAACTCATACTGATGACAGGCGCGAGGTCCTGATCAATGGCATAGGCGAGCGAGGTCACAACACTGGTGGAATAAACGAAAAGGATGGTTGCATTGGGAGCCACGCCGCCGGAGTATTCCAGATCCAGGCTGGCTTCCAGCAGGTCGTTATTGCTTATGCCGGGATCCTGGCTTCCCGGGACCAGCACCAACTGAGGATTGTTGGACGGCAATGAAAACTGGTTGCGAAAGTATTCGATGTCCGACATATAGATGTCGGTCTGGCCTACTACGACAACCTTCTGGCCGGATCCGTTGAAGCTGGTGTTGTAAAGCGGATTGATGTCGTAAATGGTCCCGACATCGCCGGGCACAAGATAATGCGCTCCTCCCGACGTGAGGTTGGGAACCAGTTTCGCCCGGATATTCTGAGGTTGCAGGCGAAAATCGTCCAATCCCTGGATTGCCCGGACCAGCGGCTCGAGCGTGGATGGAATCCAAGGATCGGCGGCGTTCGCAAAGTGCAGGTTTCCATCTACTTCGTAGCGGCGAATTTCGGTGCGGAATGCCTTTTGCACTTGCTCCGCCGTACCACTGAACATGATCCAGGTGCGGCTTCGCGAGACATAATCCACTCTGAACCCGCCCGCCTCTATCCACGAGAAGACTTTGGCAAGGTCGGCGGGAGCGAGCCCAAAGCGGTCCGCGTATTGTTCCGGCGTCAGCCAGGCATGATAGTTCGGAGAATTAGGATCTTGCTGTTCCTGACGCAGGTTTGCAAGGTCCGCCGTTTGCGCCGCGGATTGCTTAAAGACCATCGACATGCCGCTGATGACCTGCGAAGGATTGAGCGGACCTCGATCGTATTCCGCCTTCGCCTTGGGATTTCGATTCCCCGCCACGACAGCCACGCCAGGCTCAACAGGGCGAGCGGCACCATTTTGCTGCGCAACTGCCGTTCCCGGTCCGAAAAACTGAAGGGCAAGCAGGAAAACGCACCCGCCGGCCGTCCGCGCTTGGTTCAAGACGGCACGTCTGATCTCCATTGACTCAACCGCTCCCCAACCTCTTGCCGGTGCCGAACGCATCTTCGTCTAGTCTAATATCGACAGTTGGAGAGAAACCAGCATAAGATAATGATCTTAGTCCTTCCGTATATTTTTGGGGGATTCCGAACGCCGCGTGGCAAACCGGGGCGAAGAATTCAGGAAGGCGTCTTCGTCAAACAAGGCCAGAGCAGCCTCTGTGAGCCGGTACCGTTCAAGTGGCCGGGCGTTGTCCCTGTGGGGGATTGTTACTGGCCGGCATCGAACAGGAATATAATCGTACCCGAATCGAAAGGCGGTGGGTATGTACTCACGAATCCGTCACTCCGTTGCGGCGGCCCTGCTGTTCTCTTCGCCGCTCGCTGCGCAATGGAAGAATCTCCCGTCCCAAGGCGTCCCAAAAGCCGTGGACGGCAAAGTCAATCTTTCGGCGCCCGCGCCCCGCAGCGCGGATGGCCATCCCGACCTCTCGGGCATCTGGGAACCTAGCGCCAACCGGTATCTCCGCGATATCGCGGTCGACCTGAAACCTGGCGACGTCCCCTTTCAGCCCTGGGCCAAGGCGCTCTACGACCAGCGCACGGACGGCTCGCATTCCAAGGAAGATCCGGATGCGAATTGTCTGCCGCAGGGCGTGCCCAAAATCGACGCGGCTCCGGCGCCCTGGAAAATCGTCCAGACCCCTGGATTCATCGTCATTGTTTACGAAGCGTTCAACCTCTGGCGTCAGGTTTTTCTGGACGGCCGTGAATTGGCGTCGGACGCGAACCCCACCTGGATGGGCTATTCCACCGGCAAATGGGATGGTGACACGCTGGTGGTCGATTCGCGTGGGTTCAACGGCAGAGCCTGGCTGGATCAGCTAGGCAAGCCCTCCACCGAAGCGCTGCATGTTACCGAGCGTTTCCGGCGCAAGGACTTCGGCCACATGAATCTTCAGATCACCATCGACGATCCCAAAGCGTACACGAGACCATGGACCGTGAATGAAGAAGTGCACCTCTTGACGGACACCGAACTACTGGAATTTATTTGCAACGAGAACAACCGGGATGTGGATCATCTGCCGGGCAAATGAAGCGCGACGGTCCGAGTCACCAGGTGAAACAACCTTCCGGCTATCGAATCTAAAGTTCAGAGGGAAAGCGATCGTACGACCCAGGTCAGAGACGCCCCTTGTGACTACGAGGACAATATGAACAAACTGAAGTATTTTGCAGTCGCTGCTGCTGGAACGTTCTTGACGATAACCGCCGTTACGGTTACCGCCCCGAAATTAGAGGCTCAGGTCGCAGTCGAAGTCGGACCCGCTCCGGTCTGCCCTTACGGCTACTATGACGTCCCGCCGTATGCCTGTGCTCCCTACGGCTACTACGGGCCGGAATGGTTTGTAGGTGGTGTCTTTATCGGCGCCGGACCATGGTTTCATGGCGCCGCCAACTTCCGCGGCCACGTGAACAATCATTTCCATCCAGACCATGGCTATAAAGGCCCAATGCCAAAGGTTGGGGAACGGCCCGAACCTGCCAAGCGCCTCGACAAGATTGAGCATTTCAAAGGAAATGAAATGCGCGATGGGCGCGGCCACATAGCCAAGCGCTAACGGCCGAGCCGCTAGAAACAACCCTCGAGTCTGTAGCGGGACTCGAGGGCCCCTCCCCTCCAGAGAACCCGCCGTAAACTTCGATTGCCGCCTGATGGTTCCAGTGAAACAAAAGTACTTCCCAATGTGTCTATAAATTGCTCATGCTGCGGATCCTTCTAGTAGAAGATAACCCCGCCGACGCTCAGATGCTTGAAACGGCTATCGCAAAGACCGCGTTTCCTGTGGAGATCACGGTCCTGGACGATGGGGCAAAGGCGATCGACTACCTCACCGCGAGCAACGGCCATTACCATTGCGACGTAGTCCTGTTGGATCTTAATCTTCCGCGGCTGAGTGGTTTTGATGTTTTGCAGACCATCCGAGGGAGGGAGGACTTGAAGAGTCTTCCGGTGGTAGTCATGTCAGGGTCGACCAATGTCGACGAGATCCGGCGCTGTTACCATGCGGGAGCCAACTCCTACATAAGCAAACCCATCCAACTGGATGAGATTTTCGGCGCGGCTGCTCGGTTTGTGGCGTATTGGTCGGGCTGTGTGCAGCTTCCTTCGCGGAATCCCGCCGCGCGGCGGGCGATCGCGCAGCAGAAATAGCTATTCGACCGCCCTCTAATTCACGGCCTAGTTGAAGCCACCGAGCAAATAGGCGACTAAGAGAATTAAGACGATTGTGCCTAGGCCTATTCCAGCACCACCACCATAGCCCCAACGGCCATAGCCGTAGTAGCCTCCGCCGCCACCGACGAGCAGCACTAACAAGATGATGAGTAGCAATATCATCGTAGTCTCCTTTTGCTCCCGCTTCTAGCTACTTCTCGAACACCTTCTCAACTTGGCCGACCTTCTTCTGAATTTTGCCAGCCACCTTCTCGTCAGTGCCTTCGTCCTGCAGTCTGGGATTATTGGTAAGCTTCCCAGCCTGTTCCTTCAGCTTGCCCTTGGTTTCATGCAGTTGGCCCTGCGCTTGATCTTTCGTGCTGTCTTTCATGTGTTTGCTCCTTCACCCATGAAAGCAGCACGTTGAAGACCGAAGTCGATGTTGCTGAAAAATCAACGCCTATTGGTCTCCAAGGCGCCTACACCCGCAAAAGTTACCTGCCACGTCTCGCTAAGTGGTGACCACCTGTTCCCTTTGCCAGACGCGGAGCTTTCGGCAGGATGCGACAAATTGAGCAACGCTCTTCGCGCTCGTGAGTTCGATACACCCGTCGTCCAGATCGTCGGCGATGCCGGCTTTTTCCAAAAGCGGCTGGGCGGCTTTCACCCATCCGATGTATTTCAGATGGCCGAAGGCATCGGAGATGAAGTCTCTGGCGGCGGCGTTCTTCAACAACAGACTCGCACCCTCCTCGGACGGAAGGATTACAACTGCGTCGTACAGGACCGACGGCCCGCCGCCGATTTTCTCGTCGGCTTCGATGAGCGCCCCGTCGCTCGACTTTACCCCAGCCACCGCGGGAGCGACGATTTCGAGCAGTGCTCCTTCCGCTTCCAGTTCCTTTTTGAGGGCTTCCAGCAGGGATCGATCGACGCCATCCGTTACCAGGGCTCCGACCTTCCTTCCAGCGAAAGACTTCGGCGGATTAAGAGCGATACTGAGGGCCTTGGACGGCTTCAAGTCCTTGCGAGGCTCCATTGCGGGAGGCGCGGGCTGAACCTTGCCGACCAGGCCCAGACCTTTCGCTACTCTATCGGCCAGCTTGGCGTCGATATGGGGCAAATGGGAGACGAGACGCTCGCGGATCGCCGTTCTTTTTACTTTGCTAAGTTCGAACACCAGGGCATCGGCAATATGCCCCTGCTCCACTTTGGTCTGGCTCACGTAAAATTGTCGAGCCTGGCTGTAGTGATCGGCGAAACTTGCCGAGCGCTCGCGAACTTTTCGTCCCTTTTCGTCGGCGGCAAAGGATCGGAATCCAATTTCAGGGCTTTCGCGCGGGCCACCCGCGGCGCCCCAGGAATTGGGCTCATAGTTCGCGCGCCCACTGGGATTGACCATCGCCATATGGCCGTCCTGCTGGAAATTATGAAAGGGGCACTTGGGCGCGTTGACGGGAATGTGGGTAAAGTTCGGTCCACCCAAACGCTTTATTTGCGTGTCGAGGTAAGAGAAGTTCCGGCCCTGCAATAGTGGATCGTTGCTGAAATCCACGCCCGGAATGATGTTGTTGGTGCAGAATGCGACCTGCTCCGTCTCGGCGAAGAAATTGTCCACGCACCGATCCAGCACTAGCCGGCCGACTTTTCGGATTGGAACCTGCTCTTCCGGGATGAGCTTGGTGGCGTCCAGGACGTCGAATTCGAATGCATCCGCAAAAGTGTCGTCGAAGAGCTGAAGGCCGAGCTCCCATTCCGGAAAGCTACCCGATTGGATAGCGTTCCAAAGATCTCGCCGATGGAAATCCGGGTCCGCGCCGTTGATCTTCACGGCTTCATTCCAGGCCACCGACTGCATCCCCAGCTTCGGCTTCCAATGGAACTTGACGAAAGTCGACTTCCCTTGTTTGGTGATCAACCGGTACGTGTGGACGCCAAAGCCTTCCATGAAGCGGAAGGAGCGGGGGATGGCGCGATCCGACATGATCCAAATGATCATGTGCATGCTCTCGGGCATGAGCGAGACGAAATCCCAGAAGTTATCGTGGGCCGATTGGGCCTGCGGGAAGTCGCTGTCGGGCTCCGCCTTGACGGAGTGTATAAGATCGGGGAACTTGATCGCGTCCTGTATGAAGAACACCGGGATGTTGTTGCCCACGATGTCCCAGTTTCCCTGTTGGGTATAGAGCTTGACGGCGAAACCGCGCACGTCGCGCGCCAGGTCGGCGGAGCCTTTGTTGCCGGCCACCGTCGAAAAGCGGACGAACGCTGGAGTCTTCTCTCCGGCGCGCTGGAACAGATCGGCCGAAGTGATCTCGGCAAGCGGCTCGTAATTTTCGAAGTAGCCGTGGGCGCCGTAGCCACGCGCATGCACCACGCGCTCGGGAATGCGTTCATGATCGAAGTGGAAGATCTTTTCCCGGAGGTGAAAATCCTCTAAAGCAGCCGGACCTCGCGGACCGATCCGGAGAGTGTTCTGGTCGTCGGAGACGGGCGTTCCCTGCTGCGTGGTGAGGATTGGCACTTCCTCGTTCGCGGTTTGATGCAGCTCGCCGCCTTTGCCGCGCACTGCCTCGGCCTTGATTTCTTTCTTCTGTTTCATTTTCCCTTTCGTGTCGATGAATTTCGGAATAACGGGGCGCTATCGAGAATTACGCGCCCGCGTGACGGCCGCTTTGCGTGCAGCTTTGCTTCGATCCGCCGGCCCGCGGCTCTTGGCGCTTGCATGGGCCTGGCGTGATAGCGCAGTGTGGGACGCCGCGGCGCTGCCCTCGCGCTTCAGAGCGCTGGTTACCGCGCGCGACCTTTTTCGCGAGACCGCACGGAAGGGTTCGGCTCCCTTGGCAGAATCCCGTGCGGCCTGCGTGCGCGTGCGTTCCGATGCCCTGCCCTTTTTGGGCGGCGCAAGTTTTACTCCCGCCCGCCTGGCTTTCGATAGTCCAATGGCAATGGCTTGCTTGGCGGAACGAGCGCCGTGCTTGCCTTCGCGAATATGGTTCATCTCTTCGCGGACGAACTCTCCGGCTTGCGTCGAGGGTGCTTTGGATTCACGCGCGTCTTTACGGGCGCGTTCGATTGTTTTCTTTTCAGGCATAAAACCTCACAATAATTCCCGAACCTTATTTTCGACCACGGTCTCGATGATCTTGCGGCGGTTCGGAGTGCCTTTGGCGAGCGACTCCGCGAAATGCGCTGCCTGCCGCGCAGTCACTTTGGGAGGCAGCGGGGGTTCATTGGGATCGACGATCGCTTCAATGATGACCGGACCGGGCGCTCGCAAAGCGCGATCCAGAATCTCTCCGCACTCGCTGGGTTCATCAATGGTGAAACCGGCGCCGCCGCACGCGCGCGCAAAATCCGCGAAGTTGATGGGAGTGAGATCGCATTCGTATTCGGGATTGCCGAGAAACACCATCTGTTCCCATTTGATCTGGCCCAAAGAGTTGTTTTTCACGATCACGATCTTGATGGGCAGCTTGTACCTGACCGCCGTCACAAACTCCGCCATCAGCATGCTAAATCCGCCGTCTCCCACGAAACCCACGCAGAGATGATCCGGATACGCGATTTGCGAAGCGATCGTGTAGGGCAGTCCGCAAGCCATGGTCGCGAGATTTCCCGACACCGTATGCTTCTGCCCGCGCTTGGCGGGAATGTGACGCGCCCACCAGGTTGCGATGGTTCCCGAGTCGCAGTTCACGATGGCGTTGGCGGGCAAACGCCGGCCCAGCTCCGCGGCGAGCAGTTGGGGCTTCATGGGCTTGGTGGTTACGGCCGCCTGCTCATCCATGCGCTTATTCCAATCCTTCATCCCGGCTTGCGCCTGCTTGAGGAAGCTGCGCTTGTCGTTCGACCGCAGCAGCGGAAGCAGCTTTTCCAGCGAACGGCGGCAATCGCCAACCAAGCCGACTTCGATCGGATACCGCAATCCGATGCGCATGGGATCGAGGTCGATTTGCACCGCCCGCGCCTGCCCTGGCTTGGGCATAAATTCGATATACGGGAAGCTGCTGCCGGCGATCAGCAGCGTGTCGCAATCCTCCATCACTTCCTGCGAAGGCAGCGTTCCCAGCAGGCCGATGCCGCCGGTTGTGTACGGGCTGTCGTCGGCTATGGCCGCCTTACCGAGAAGCGCTTTCACGATGGGCGCGGAAAGCTTGGCGGCGGTTTGTTCCAATTCCGCGGAAGCGTGCAGAGCGCCGCGGCCCGCTAAAATCGCGATTCGCTTGCCGGCGTTGAGGATGTCGGCCGCCTTGTTTAGATCGGCTTCGTCCGGAATGCGCGCGCTCTCGGCCGCGACGTCGGATACATGCTTGGGAACATTGCGCTGGCTGCGCCCATGTCCCTTGCTGTCCACTTCGAGTTCCTGGAAATCTACTGGAATGCACAAGTGCGCTACGCCGCGATACGCCAACGCGGCACGGCAGGCGAGCTCGGCGATGTTTTCCATGTGGGCCGGGCCCATGCAGCGGGAATTGTACACGCAGACATCCGCGAACAGCTTGTCGAGCTCGACGTCCTGTTGGGTGTGAGTGTGAGTGAGATCGTGAAACTGCATGCCCGTGATCGCGAGCACCGGCTGCCCGTCCAGCTTGGCGTCGTACAAACCATTGAGCAGATGAATGCCGCCCGGCCCAGAAGTCGCGAGACAGCATCCCAATTTTCCAGTATGCTTGGCGTAAGCACAGGCCATGAACGCGGCCGCTTCCTCGTGCCGTACTTGAATGAAACGGATTTTATCCTGGCGTTTGCGGAGAGCCTCCATGATGCCGTTGATGCCGTCTCCGGGCAATCCGAATATGACATCCACGCCCCAAGCCTGGATGGTTTCGATGAGAATATCCGATGCGTTCATCTATATGTAGACTTATGCCCTGAAGCTATGTTTCAAAGGGTTTCGGTTGGTTAATTGCAGGCAATAAACTCGTTATGTCGCGACCAGCAGCAGTCAGTGCAGCCGAGTTTATTCCCGCGCATCCCACCCTACATAAGCTGCGGGAAAGTGAGCAGGAGTGTAAGGGATGCGATTTATATGCGTGCGCGACGCAGGCAGTCTCGGGAGAAGGTCCAGCGTCGGCTCAAATTGTTTTTATCGGCGAACAGCCTGGTGACGAGGAAGATCGCAAGGGCCATCCCTTCGTTGGACCTGCCGGCAAATTGCTGGATCGCGCGCTGGCCGACGCCGGGATCGATCGTACGCTGGTCTATGTAACCAACGCGGTCAAGCACTTCAAATTCGAGGAGCGTGGGAAGCGGCGGCTGCACAAGAAGCCCAATGGGCTGGAGATCAAAGCCTGCCGGCCGTGGCTCGAGGCGGAAATCAATTTGATACACCCGCCGATCATTGTCTGCTTGGGGGCGACGGCCGCTCAGTCCATTTTCGGGAGCGCCTATCGCGTAACCAAAGAACGGGGATTATTCGTTCAGAATTCGTGGGCGCCGCACGTCACCTCCACCGTTCACCCTTCGTCGATTCTGCGCGCTCCGGACGAAGAGCAGCGGCACATCGAGTATCAAAAGTTTGTCGGCGATCTAAAGAAAGTCCAGGCCCTGTGGGAGAAGCTGCCCAACGAAAAGACTAAGTAGCTTTCGGTGCGGTCTTTCCGAACAGGCGCCGAAGCTCGACTTTCGCATTGGTCAGAATTCTTTTTTGACGCTCCGGCAAATTGTGCCCGGCGCGATTGCTGTAGAAGTTGAGCATCGACATCGCCGATTGCAAGGGCGTTCCTTTGCGCCGCTTGCTGGATTCAGCAGAGCGCTTGAGAGACGCCGCGATTCGTTTGGCGCTGGTCGATTTGAAGATATCGTGTTCCAGATCGAGGGCGTCGCTGGTCTCCATCACGTGGTGGGACCATCGGTTCGGCTTGGTAGCTTTGCCGCTGCTTTTTTCGCAGTTGGCATTACGCTAATTAGATTGCCGGAGTGATTTTTCGTGACGGTTACGGAAACACTTCACCTTGAACGGCAGTCTAGCCAGTGAGGAATCCATGGCTAAGAAGACTACTTCCAAGAAGCGCTCGTCGTCGGCGAGCAAGGGTCGCGGCAAAACCGAGAAGGTGATGCACGAATTTAAGCACGGAACACTAAAATCCGGTGGCAAAAAGAAGGTAAAGAGCCGCAAGCAGGCGGTCGCCATCGCGTTGAGCGAAGCCCGGAAATCGGGGGCGAAGATCCCCAAGAAGAAATCTAAATCGTAATCAGATTGCCAGCCCCAGCATTTACGCAGGAAGTTTCTCGGCATCCGGGTATTGATGCTGGCGGCGTCCTTCGGCGCCGTCGTACACCGTGCTGGTCTTAAAAAGCTCCAGATGCCCGTCGGCCGCTGCATCGCGGCAGCGATCCCTCAGAGCCTTCATTTCCTCGGCCGAGAAGGGTTGAAAATTCCGCGCAATTTCCAGGTTCTGTCGCAAGACTTCCAGTGAATCCACTCCGCTAATGATGGTCGCCACCGGCAGGCTCATGGCGTAGCGCAGCGCTTGTGCGGGCGTTACCGACCCGTGCTTCACCAACTCGCCACTGCCGCCCATGCTTTTCATCCCGAGCGGGGCGATCCCGCGCCGGTTGGCTTCGGGAAGGACTGCCGTTTCGAAGCTTCGGAACGTGGCGTCCAAGCAATTCAAAGGCATTTGAATCGTGTCAAAAGGGAAATCGTGCGACAGCATGTTTAAGTGAATTCCCGGATCTTTGTGGCCCGTGAACCCCACGAAGCGAACCTTCCCCTCGCGTTTTGCCTGCGCTAACGCCTCGGCCGCGCCATTGGGAGCGAAGATCATGTCGGGATCGTTCCAATACACCACTTCGTGGATCTGCCACACATCCAAATGATCCGTGCGCAGCCGCCGCAACGATTCTTCCAGCATCCGCATGGCGACTTTCTTGTCGCGCCCATGCGTGCAGACCTTGGTCATCAGCACCACGCGGTCCCGCAGTCCTTCGAGCGCGATTCCCAAGCGCTCCTCGGAGAGGCCCTCATGATACTCCCAGCAGTTGTCAAAAAAAGTGACGCCCGCATCCACGGCCTGGCGGACAATGGCGTTGGTCTCCTCTTGGCTTTTGGTTGAGCCCAGATGATATCCGCCGAGCCCTAGCGCCGAGACCTGTATGCCTGTTTTCCCCAAAGGTCGCTGCGGTATCATGCCACTTTGTGCGGTGACTTGAGAACTCAGTGCCAGCCCGGCGGCGCCCGCCAGCAGCGCCCGGCGGCTCAGCTTCCCGTCATCGTTGTTCTTTTCATTTTGTGTATCGTGCATTGGACTAGCCTGTTTCAACTGGACGGCGGAAACGCATGGCCGGTGTTCTCTGCACCCTTCAACATCTCTTTAACTTCCGCCTGCTGGTCGTCCAGCGGGAAGCCGTGCGTCAGACGGGCCTCGGGATTATCGAACTTCAGCGACACCTTGTACAGCTCGAACCGCCCATCGGCGGCGTATTGCCGGCAGCGCTCCTGCAGCGCTTGCATCTCGCCGGCGGTCATCGGCTGGAATTCTTGCGCCACTCGCAGATTCTGGCGCAGGATATCCAGCGACTCCATTCCCGTGATGGTGGTGGTTACCGGCAGGCTCATGGCGTAGCGCAGGCTCTCCTCGGCCGTCAGCACGCCCTTCTTCACCGCGTCGCCGTGACCGCTGATGGGCTTCATACCCAACGCGGCGATTCCCCGCCGATTCAACTCCGGCAATACGCCGTTTTGAAAACTGAAAAACGTCGCGTCAAACGGATTCAGAGGCATTTGAACGGAATCGAATGGAAAGCCGGTGGCCAGCATCTTGGAATGAATGGCCGGATGTTTATGACCGGTGAATCCAACGAATCGCACCTTCCCTTGTTGCTTGGCCTGAACCAGCGCTTCGGCCGCTCCGTTCGGCCGGATGAACATCTCGGGATCGTTATCGAAGGCCACTCCATGCACCTGCCACAGGTCTAAATGATCGGTTTGCAGCCGATTCAGTGACTCCTCGAGCATCTTCATCGCCAGCGCCTTATCGCGCCCATGCGTGCAAACCTTGGTCATCAGGAACACGCGATCGCGCTTGCCCTTCAATCCCCTGCCCATCCAATCTTCACTTTTCCCGCGATGATATTCCCAGCAATTGTCGAAGAATGTGATTCCGCCATCGATGGCTTCCGCAACAATTCGCGCTGCGGCCTCGGCATCCGGCGCGTCGCCCAGGTGATGCCCTCCGAATCCGAGGGCTGAGATCGTAGTCTGGGCCTTACCGAAGTTACGTTGAGGGATCGCCATTTTCTTTTCGCACCGGCATTCGCCTGCTTGCCGCTTATCAGTGGGACGCTGGGACGTCGGGAGCGTGACAAATTACCGGAAATTAATGGCCCGCATCGTGACCGCGGCAGATCCGCGCACGTCCAGGGGAACGAATGGAGGGCGCCTGATCATGAATCGAGCTGTCCTGCTGTACGCCGCCACGTTAGCGCTTGTGACTCTGCCGGCCTGGGCGCAAGCGCCTCCCCAATATCCGGATTCTCCACCTCCGCCGTCCTATCAGCAACAACCTCCGACGTCCTATCAGCAACAACCGCCTCCGGCCGACCAGCAGCAACCGCCTTCACCTGGCAAACCACCCGACGCTCCACGTTTGTCGCCGCAAGACCTCAGCAATCTTGTCGCGCCCATCGCTCTTTATCCCGATATGCTGTTGAGCGAGGTTCTCGCAGCCAGCACCTATCCGTTGGAGCTCACGCAAGCTCAGCAATGGATGCAGCAGAATCCGAGTCTGCGCGGCCCGCAACTGGTGGACGCCGCCAAGCAGCAAAATTGGGATCCCAGCGTGCAAGCCTTAGTCGCTTTCCCGGACGTGATGAACCTGCTCACGCGCGACATCCAATGGACCACCGATCTCGGCAACGCTTTCCTCGCGCAGCAAGCCGATGTCATGGACGCCATCCAACACCTGCGCGCCGCGGCCCGCGACAGCGGACGCTTGACGAACACGCCGCAGCAGCGCGTAACGTATGAACAGGAGAACGGCCAAAGCGCCATCGTGATTCAGCCCACCGATCCACAGGTGGTCTACGCGCCGGTCTACAATCCCGCGTATGTTTGGGGCCCGCCGGTGTACGGCGCCTATCCGCCTCTCGCGTATCCGGCGCCTGGCTACGGGATATACTTCGGCGTGGGCGCTTTCCTGGGCGGCCTTTTCACCGGATTATTGAGCTTCGGCGGTTGGGGCTGGGGACTCAGCTGGTTGACTCACGGCCTCTTTTTGAACGGTCTGTTTTTCAGCCATTTCGGCTTTCATGGCTACAGCGGCTACGGTTTTCACCCGGGCGGTAGTTACGTAACTCGCGCCCCTTGGGTCCACGATCCCGGCCACCGGCTCGGCGTACCGTATGGAAATCACTTCGCCGGCGCCCGGTATGCCGGCCGTTCCTACAACACAGGACGCTCGGCGTACGCCGGATCTAATTATCATTCCGGCTCTGAGGGCGGCAGCCGGCAGATGGAAGCCTATCGGGGCCTGACCGCTCGCGGTGCGACCACCAATACCGCCCGCGGCGGCGCCTCAGGTTTTCAATCGCGTTACGCCGCGCCCGCGGGAAACAGCTATCGCGGTGGGAACAACTATCGCGCAGGAGGCAGCTACCGTAGTGGTTTCGAAGGCAGCGGGGGCCGCGCCGAATCCGCGCGCTCTTCCGCCAACTTCTCTTCGTCTCATTACTCCGCGCCCAAATCTTCCAGCCATTTCGCCGGGGGCGGTGGCGGTCACAGCCACTCCAGCAGCGGCGGCGGTCATAGTCACTCCAGCGGCGGAGGCGGTCACAGCCACTCCGGCGGAGGCGGTCATTCCCACGGGGGCGGGCATAAGAAATAACTACCTTTACACTGTTAACGAAACGTCGCTGGCTGCATAACCGTCGCAATGAATGAATGACGTTGAAGTGTGTAAATACTTGTATCCTCGTCCTCGCCACCGTATTCTGTGCCGCCGCCAGCGCACAGACCAGCCGCATTACGCAGCCCGTGAACAATGCACAGCGCACGGTTCTGGCGGGCAACATTCACCCCAAGATCCTCAGAGCCACTGACCAGGGACGCGTTACGCCATCGCTCGCGCTGCCCTACATCACGCTGACGTTGTCGCCATCTGCGAGCCAGCAGACCGACCTCCAAAAACTTCTGATAGACCAGCAGACGCCGGGCTCGCCGAATTATCATCGCTGGCTTACGCCGGAGGAATATGGACAGCGTTTCGGCGCAAACGATGCCGATATCGCCAAGATCACCCAGTGGCTGCAGCAGCAGGGCCTGAAGGTCATTTCGGTGGCTCGTGGCAAGGGCTGGATTGCGGCCAGCGGAACGGCGGCGCAGGTGGAGACCGCGTTTCAGACCGAGATTCACAGCTACCTGGCCGACGGCGAAACCCATTACGCGAACGCCTCCGAGCCGTCGGTGCCCACGGCGTTTGGTTCGGTGGTGAAGAGTATTCGCGGCCTGAACGATTTTCGCTTGAAGCCGCGCATGCGCCCCGCTGCCGCCAAGCCGAATTACGCGGGAGGAGGCGACACGAACTATGTTGCCCCCGGCGATTTCGCCACAATCTATGACGTTACGCCGTTGTACGCCGATGGGATCAACGGGAGTGGTCAGAAGATCGCGATCGCTGGCCAGATCGAGGTTATTCTTTCCGACATCCAACAATTCCGCAGCATGTTTAATCTACCGGCCAACGATCCGCAGATGGTCCTGGTGCCAGGGTCGGCAAATCCGGGGAGCAACTCGCAATCGGGCGATCTGGCGGAATCGGACATCGATTTGGAATGGTCGGGCGCGGTGGCGCGGAACGCCACCATCATTTTCGTGTATTCCACCGACGCATTCTCGTCCGTGCAGTACGCCATCGACGAAGACCTCGCGCCAGTGGTCAGCGTGAGCTACGGCAACTGCGAGCTCGAAACGCCTTCTTCCGAAGTCAGTACGCTACAAGAATGGGCGGAGCAAGCCAATGCGCAGGGGATCACCTGGTTTGCCGCGTCCGGCGACGATGGCGCCGCGGATTGCGACGATTCGGAAAATCCCGGCTTAGCCGTTGATCTTCCCGGAAGTATTCCGGAAGTGACGAGTTCCGGAGGCACGGAGTTCGCCGAGGGAACCGGCACGTATTGGAGCGCGACGAGCGGCGCCAACGGGGGCTCGGCGCTGTCTTATATCCCGGAGACCACGTGGAACGATAGCGCCGAAGACGGAGAGCCGTCGGCCAGCGGGGGCGGCGTCAGTGTTCTGTTTTCGAAACCCTCCTGGCAAAGTGCGCCAGGCGTTCCCAACGACGGCGCACGCGACGTGCCCGACATATCGCTGAACACATCGGACGATCACGACCCTTATGTGGTCTACACCAGCGGAAGCCTTCAGGCGTACGGAGGGACCTCGTTCGCCGCGCCGACCTTTGCCGGAATGACGGTGCTCCTGAATCAAAAGCTCGGCTCGGGCGGACAGGGCAACATCAATCCGAAACTGTATTCGTTGGCGCAATCGAACCCCGGCATCTTCCATGACATCACCACCGGCAACAACATTGTCACAGTCGCTTGTTCGCACGGCCAGCCGGACTGCACGGGCACGCCGGTAGGCTACTACGCAGGCGTGGGCTACGATCTGTGTACCGGTATCGGGTCGGTGGATATGTACAAACTGGTAACGGGATGGAACGGCGCGAGCAGCACCACCCCGCCGGTGACCGCCACCACAAACCTGACGCTGCTTGCCAATCTGAGCACGGTGTCCGCGAATGACGTGGTGTATTTGATTGCCACGGCAACCTCCACCGATGGGACCACGCCGACCGGCTCGGTCTCGTTTTCGATCGCGGGCATTTCGTTGGGCGCGGCCGCGTTGACCGGAACGGGCGCCACGGCAACAGCGACATTGGGGGTGAACGCTTCTGAGTTGCCGTCCGGCAGCGGAACCATCACGGCAACCTACAACAGCACCATCACCGCTTCGGTCAACGTCAGCGTGTCGGCGTCAGGAAAGGGCTCCGCCGCCACGCCAGCCATCGCCGGTATCGACAATGGAGCCAGCTTCAAACCCACCTACGCGCCGGGTGAGACCCTGAGCGTATTTGGAACCGAACTCTCGCCCTTGACACAGAGCGCGACCAGTGTGCCGCTGCCGCTGATGACCTCCGGAGTCGCCGTGCTGGTGAACGGAATCGTCGCGCCGCTGTATTATGTCTCTCCCAGCCAGTTGAACGTGCAGATTCCGTATGAGACCGGCCCTGGATCGGCAGTCCTGAGCGTCAACAACAACGGACACGTGACCGCGCAATCGTTCCAGGTGGCCGCGGCGGCCCCCGGGATTTTCACCACTACCGCCGGCGTTCTGGTTCCCACTGCGAGCGCGGCACGTGGCGAAGAGGTCGCATTTTACATCACCGGCGCCGGAGCTGTTTCCCCGGCTATCTCGGACGGCGCCGCGCCTCCATCGTCCACTCCGCTGGCCGACCTTCCAATGCCCACCCAGGTCACCACCGTGACCATTGGCGGAACCGAAGCCAGCATCGATTTCATCGGCATTCCTTGGGCCTTGGTGGGAGTGACGCAGATCAACGTGACAGTTCCCACCGGCATCGCCACCGGTCCGCAGCCAGTGGTAGTAACGATCGGTGGCGTCGCCAGTCCAGCGGCGACCATCACGGTTACCAACTGACCGGCGTCCTCTGCCACGGGATACAGTGGAGTGATGCCGAATTTCGCGGAACGAATCGAGATTAGGGCGCCACGGGGAATCGAGCGGACCTGCAAGGGCTGGCACCAGGAAGCCGCCCTCCGCATGCTGATGAATAACCTCGATCCCGAGGTTGCCGAGAATCCGGATGCTCTGATTGTTTACGGCGGAACCGGCCGGGCCGCGAGAAATTGGGATTGCTTCCACGCCATCGTGCGTTCGCTGCGCCGCTTAGAGAACGACGAGACGCTGCTGGTGCAATCCGGAAAACCGGTCGGCGTCTTCCGCACGCATCCCGAGGCGCCCCGCGTACTGATCGCAAATTCCAACCTGGTCGGTCATTGGTCCAACTGGTCGGAGTTCCATCGCCTGGAACAATTGGGCTTAACCATGTATGGCCAGATGACCGCCGGCTCCTGGATCTACATCGCGAGCCAGGGAATCATTCAAGGCACCTACGAAACCTTCGCCGCGGCCGGCCGAAAACATTTCGGCGGAACGCTCGCCGGCCGGCTGATCGTATCCGGCGGCATGGGCGGCATGGGTGGAGCGCAGCCACTGGCGGCGACGATGGCCGGCGCATGTTTCCTCGGGATCGATGTCGATGGCGCTCGCATCGAAAAGCGGCTGAAGACGAAATATTGCGATTTCCTCGCCCGATCGCTGGACGAAGCGCTGTCGATGTTGGATGCCGCGCGCAAACGGCGGGAGGCCATTTCCGTGGGCCTGATCGGAAATTGCGCGGATGTTTTGCCGGAGTTGATCCAGCGCGGCGTCACCCCGGATATCGTGACCGATCAAACCAGCGCCCACGATCCGCTGAACGGCTACGTGCCGAATCGGATGACTCTGGCGGAAGCGCTGCTGTTGCGGGAGCGCGATCCGGACGAATACGTGCGGCGTTCCATGGATGCGATGGCGCGCCACATGGAAGCGATTCTCGCGCTCCAGGATGCTGGGGCGGTCGCCTTCGACTACGGAAACAATCTGCGGACCCAGGCGCAAATCGCCGGAGTAGCCCGCGCGTTCGACGTGCCTGGATTCGTTCCCGAATACATTCGTCCCATGTTTTGCGAAGGCCGCGGACCCTTTCGCTGGGTAGCGTTGTCGGGCGATCCGGCTGACATTTACCGCACCGATCGCCTGGTGCTGGAGATGTTTCCGGAAAACGCGGACCTGGCGCGCTGGATCAAGCTGGCGCAGGATCGCATCGCTTTTCAGGGCCTGCCCGCGCGAATTTGCTGGCTGGGCTATGGCGAGCGCTCGGCTTTCGGATTAGCGATGAATGGTCTGGTGCGGAGCGGCGAACTCAAAGCTCCCATCGTGATCGGCAGGGATCATCTGGATACCGGATCTGTCGCTTCGCCCTACCGCGAGACGGAGGGCATGCGGGATGGATCGGACGCCATCGCGGATTGGCCCTTGCTCAATGCCTTAGTCAATACCGCGGCCGGAGCATCCTGGGTTTCCATTCACAACGGTGGCGGCGTAGGCATCGGCTATTCGCAGCACGCCGGCATGGTGGTGGTGGCGGATGGTTCCGAAGAAGCCGACCGGCGCCTCGAGCGCGTGCTCACGTCGGACCCGGGCACCGGGATCATCCGGCACGTCGACGCCGGTTACGAAGCGGCGCTTGAGGTTGCCGATCGCAAGAACGTGCGAATTCCAATGCGGGAGCGGGACTAGGAGTGAGGCCGCTGGCAGTGGTGAATTGCCGGCAGCTGGTAACGCTGGCGGGTCCGGCTCGTCCGCGTGTGCGGCAGGAATTGAGAGAACTCTCCATCGTTGAGCATGGCGCGATGCTCATACGCGATGGAGCCATCGAGCGCGTGGGGCCGCAAGCCGCGGTAACGTCGCAGCTTCCAGCGGACTGCGAGATCCTGGACGCGGGCAATCGCGTGGTTCTCCCCGGATTTGTCGACGCGCACACTCATCCGGTCTTCGCCGGCACGCGCGTGGATGAATTTGAACAGCGGGCAGCGGGAGCCACTTACGAGGAGATTGCCGCCGCCGGCGGAGGCATCCGGTCCACTGTCAGAAAGACCCGGGCTGCTTCGGAAGATCATCTGTTTGAAGTCGCCAAAGCGCGGGCCGCCTGGTTTTTGCAAAATGGAACGACCACGATTGAAGCAAAATCGGGCTATGGACTTTCGCTCGAAGACGAGCTCAAGATGCTGCGAGTGATTCGCCGCCTGAACTCCATCGGTCCTCTGCATTACGTGGCTACGTTCCTGGGCGCGCATGAAATCCCCGATGAATACCGGGGGCGAGGACCGGAATACGTCGATCTGGTGATCGATCAAATCCTTCCCAGTGTTGCCCGCGAGCAGCTGGCCGAATATTGCGACGTGTTCTCGGAACCCTCAGTCTTCGATCTATCCTCTTCGCGCAAGATACTCGGCGCGGCGAAGGCGCTGGGCCTGGGCATTCGCATGCATGCCGATCAACTCACTCGCTCCGGCGCCTCTCAACTGGCCGCGGAACTCGGCGCCACTACAGCGGACCACCTGGAGCAGGCTGATGAATTGGACATTCAAGCGCTGGCTACAGCGGGCGTCCAGCCCGTGCTATTGCCTGCTTCGGTGTACTGTCTTAGCCGCCGCAAGTTTCCTCCCGCGCGGCAAATGATCGACGCCGGACTCGCGATCGTGTTGGCCACCGATTTCAATCCTGGCTCCTCGCCGACCCCTTCCATTCCTTTCGTTCTATCGCTTGCTTCCACTCAAATGCGGATGGCGCCGGCCGAAGCCATCACCGCTACGACTATCAATGCGGCGTATAGCTTGGGCCGCGGCAACCAGATTGGTTCGCTCGAACCGGGCAAACGCGCGGATTTCGTAATCCACGATTGCAGCGATTATCGGGAGATCGGCTATTTCGTAGGAGTTCAGTCCGCGCTCGCGGTTTACATTGACGGCCAATGTGCCTACCGAAAGTCCTGCGATGTCTGAGGCCACCGAGCGTGGCTGGCTGCCGGATTTTGTCTACCGGGATGGAAAGTTCGAGAGTGGAATCGCAATGTACGCCGACGAGAGCGGACGGATCACTCGCTTCTCACAATCCCAGGCTGACCTCGCAAAAGCTCGGCGCCTTCCGAACCACGCTTTGCTTCCCGGCCTTGTAAATGGCCACTCGCATAGCTTCCAACGCGTGATTCGCGCGCGAACCGAATACCGCACGCCCGCAGTGAAGGATACGTTTTGGACGTGGCGGGAGTCCATGTATCACGCAGCTTTGCGGCTCTCGCCGGAAGACATTTATGTCGCGGCCAGAATGGCATTCCTTGAAATGGCTCTTTCGGGAATCACAGCGGTCGGCGAATTTCACTACCTGCATCATGCAGCCGATGGCGCTCCCTACCAGGATCGCAACCTGCTTGCAAAACAGATTCTCCGCGCTGCGGATGAAGTCGGCATCCGGGTCGCTCTGCTCCGAACGGCTTACGTGCGGGCGGGTTGGAAGAAGGAGCCGGAACCGGGCCAGGCGAGATTCACCACGCCAAATCCGCGCGACTTTATCGATGATACGGAAGCGCTCGACGCATTTATAAGGCAGCAATCCCCGGTGGGACGCGCATGGATCGGCGTCGCACCTCATAGCATCCGCGCGGTGCCACTCGACTATTTGCTCGACGTCGTCGGCTACGCTCGATCGCGGCGCTTCCCGATTCATATGCACGTCGCGGAGCAGCCGGCCGAAGTCGAGGCGTGTCTCGGCGAATATGGCTCGAGACCGGTTGCATTCCTGGATGAACATGGCATTCTGGATTCCAGGTTCACAGCGGTGCACGCAATTCATATCGACGAAGACGAAATCGCGCGTCTGGCGCGCCATCGCGCGACGGTGTGCGCTTGTCCAACCACCGAACGCAACCTCGGAGACGGCATCGTGCCCGCCGGCAAACTGCTGGCCGCCGGCGTTCAAATCTCGCTGGGCTCCGACAGCAATGTTCAGATCGATATTTTGGAGGATGCCCGGCAGCTCGAATACAACCTAAGGCTCTCGAAGCGCGAGCGCGCCATTCTTGCACCCGCGCCAGAGCATGAGAGTCTCGCCGGCCGCCTGTTCCAGGCAGCTACAGAAGCCGGAGCGGCGAGTATTGGCGGCCCCGGAGGGACACTGGAAGTTGGCCGTCCGGCCGACTTCTTCACCGTCGATCTCAACGACCCTTCGATCGCCGGAGCCGAGCGCGAATCCCTGCTAAGTCATATTGTTTTCGCGATGGAGCGGACCGCGGTTCGCGGAGTCTTCGTCAACGGCGAGCCGGTGATCGATGAAGGCCGCCACGCGGACCAGGAGCGGATCGTTGAAGAATTCACCGAGCTGCAGCGGCGCCTATGGAGCAAATGAAAACCATGTCGCGAGTTTCCAAAATGGCGGCGCTGTTCGTCGCAAGCATTCTGTTGTTTGCCGGTGGCGCGGGCGCGGAAGAAATCCGGGTGATGACTTCCGGCGCTTTCACGGCGGCGTATCTCCAACTCATTCCCGAGTTTGAACGCACCACGCAGAACAAAATCGTGACCGCATACGGAGCCTCCATGGGCAACGCGCCGGACTCCATCCCGCGCCGGCTTGAGCGTGGCGAGCCCGTGGACGTCGTGATACTCGCCGCCGATGCTCTCGAGGAATTAACCAGGCAAGGGAAGGTTGTCCCCGGCAGCCGCGTCGACCTGGTGCGATCCAGCATCGGCGTGGCGGTGCGGGCTGGAGCGCCTAAGCCGGACATCGGCACTCTTGACGCGCTCAAACGCACGCTCCTGCAGGCTAAGTCGATCGCCTATTCCGCCTCCGCTAGCGGCGTCTATCTTTCGCAGGAGATGTTTCCGCGTCTCGGCATCGCGGACCAGATTCGCGGGAAGTGCAAGAGGATCGCAAACGAGCCGGTGGGCGCCGTAGTCGCGCGCGGAGATGCCGAGATCGGCTTCCAGCAGATCAGCGAACTGCTTCCAGTGCCGGGCATCGATTATGTAGGACCGCTGCCGCGGGAGGTTCAGAAAGTCACTGTGTTTTCGGCGGGAATTGCCTCAGGAGCCAAGCACCCCGATGCGGCGCGAGCCCTCATCAAATTCCTGGCGTCGCCCGATGCCGCTCCCGCCATTCAGAAGAGCGGCCTGGAGCCCATCGCGTCCCGCTGATAAAAAACCCCGCCGTTAATATCCCAAGGTCTGCGTTCCGAGGAATCGGCGGGGTCTCATCCACGAAAAGGGGGTGAAGCCTCTCGTGAACCTCGATCGGATGCGCGCTTCAACCCGCGCGCATTAGCCCGCGCACTTCAGAATGTGAAGCGCGCTACCAGTTGGCCGGCCCTGGGCGGCGGCGGAGGAACAGCAGCCTGCGCTCCTCCCTGCGTCCAGCTCACGTAACCGAAGCCGCCCGACAAGAGATTCGCCTCGTTACCCAGCGTGTTGCTGCGAGACGTCGCCGTAGCGGGACTATTAAACGATGAGCCGAATAATCCGATGCCATCCGCCGGTTGTGCGTAGAACAGCCGGTTAAAGATGTTCGTGAACTCCGCGCGAACCTGGAGCGAGAAGGCTTCCTTGATGCGGAAAATGCGGCCGAAGCCCAGCGACTCGGCGGGCTGACGCTGCCAGCGGAAGTCGTTGTAGTAGGGCGCGGACACGCCAAAGGTCCCGGGCGCTGCATCCACCCAGGCCTTCGGGTTCAGAGCCAACTGTTGGGTCGGATCGAAATTGCCATTCGGATTCACCAGGAACAACGGCTGCCCCGGCACGCGATTGTAGAATGTCGTGCCGCCGCCCCACAGCGCGGGATTGTTGAATTCTCCCACGCCCAGTTCGTTCAGCAGGTTATTGTTCGAAGGCGGCGTTCGGAGCAACGAGCCGCTTTGATAACGCTCCACTCCGCTGATGGTCCAATCGCGCGCGAACCACGAAACCGCCCGCATGCCCTTGCCTTCGGCGGCAATCTTGGGAGTGGTGTAGCTGAACGAAACGATCATCTCTTGTGGAATATCGAAACCGGAAATCTGCTTGTCGATCGAGTGGTTGAATATGTCGTTGATCAGCGGCGCGTTGGGCGTGAGATAGGATGTATTGGAGTTTACGCCGTTGGTCAGTTCCTTCTGGAACGTGTAAGCGGCTTGCACCGTCAACCCGTGTGAATAGCGCTTGGTTAATTTCACTTGTAGCGAATCGTACCAGGTGTCTCCATCTGGAGGCCCCAGGAACGGCGGGACTCCGCCATACCACTGCGGATAAGACACCAGCGCCGCGATCAGGGGTTCCGAGCCGGGGAAACCCGGGTAGACGTTGTTCGGATTCGCCAGATTCGGGAAGCGCGCGGTCACAGCGGGAGAGTTAATCGGCGTGAGCAAAAGAGCTTGATCGGCCGGGTTTTGAATGTTAAGACCGTATTTCGATTGCAAGGTCTGTGGCGAGACGCCGTTGTAATTCAATTCGGAAAGCAGGGGCGCAGTCCACCACGAGCCGCGATTGCCTACATACGCGGCTTCGATCACCGTATTACGCGTAAGCTCTTGCTGGAAGCCGATGCTCCATTGAAAGATGCGAGGAAGGCGGTCAGCGTTCGATGCGATGGAGATGAAGGGCGAACTCGGAGGAACCACACCAGGAGCCGCTGTCGGCGGGTACTCGGGGGTAGTGAGAAACGTATTAAACGTGAGCACCGGATTCCCGTAAAGGTTCCCCGGAGCGTAAGGATCTCCCTTTCCCAGAATCGCGGCGGGCAATCCGTACCCGGGAGGGGTTAGTCCGAGGAAGTCCGGGACGCTGACGTTTAATCCAGCCTGATCCGCTTGGGAGCCATACGAGATGGCGCCACCGGCGCGGAACACAGTCTTGGGCGTGATCTGCCAGGCTACTCCCAGGTGAGGCCCAATGGAAAGCCCGTAGGGCGGGGCGAAGGTGCAGTGACACGTGGCCCCGTATTCCACTGTCCCCAGCCGTCCGCCGATGGTTGGGTTAGGTGCGTTGAAATCGGCATTCTGCATGCGGCCGTGTTCTTCCGACCATTGGGTCGCGTAATCCCAGCGCAGACCGAGTTCCAGCGTGAGAGTGTGTGTGACTTTCCAACTATCCTGAAGATAGATCGCGTAGGAGTGCATGCCCAGCCGCGTACCCTCTCCAGCCGGGGCGACATCCAGCCCGGTGGCTGCGCCCAGCAAGAAGCTGGCGTAACCAAGTCCGCTGCTGGCGAAATTCGAAAATGGCTGGCTGGCTTGCCAGGGATCGGATGTCTGTTGCTGGCCGAATTCCCATTCACCGTTGGCGCGACTGGTGGTGACGGTCGGGATGCCCTCAAACAGCGCCGTGGCTCCCAGCTTGAAGGTGTGGTTGCCCTTGATCCAGGTCGCACTGGCATTAAACGTCGGCTTCACATCCTCCTCGAACGGCGCTTCAAAGAATGATGCCGTATTGCCGGTGGGGAATGCGCCGCCGCCGGAAAAGCCGGGGAAAAGATAGGCGGAAGCATCCAGGCCCGACAAATAGGGAAAGTTCTTGGAAGGAAACGGAACGCCAGCCGGGTAAAGCGTCGAGGCGCCGCTGTAATAGGGAGTGACCCCAGGATTGGTGGTGTGCAGCAGGCCAGCGCCAAAATGCAGCAGGAAGGTGGGCGTCAGGGTGTCGTCCAGATTCAGGCGGATGGTCTGCGCTAAAGAATTTTGGACTGTCGCGACGGATAGCGGCAAATACTGCCCTTCAAAACCGTTGTTTTCCGGAGAGTACGTCTTGGTCACCGAATAGTAACCGGACAACTTCAGCTTGGAACTGAGCAGTTCGTCGATCTTAATGGAAGGGATGGTGGTATGGCGGTAATCCGAGTAGCCGGGAATGGTGTAGTTAAACACCGGCGAAGGATTATTGGGCAGCGGGAACAGGCTCTGAATGATCGCCGCCGTGGGATCGATGCGGCTTATCGGAATCGTGTTGTTGGGGAACGGCGTCTCCACCGGGCTGCCATTCACCGTGCGCCGCGTCTTCGGATCGAAGATTTCATTCGGGCACACCATCTGTCCAGCCGGATCCGGACCGTGGCAACCCAGGGTAGCGGCCGCTAGACCGGAATCAAAAAGTCCGCTGAAATTCCCACTGCGTTCCGCCAGCGTAGGAACTTGCGAGGTACCGGTAGTGGTGAAGTTGACTTGACGGAACTGCTCAAAGCTCACGAAGAAAAAGGTCTTGTCGTGACCGTTGTAGACTTTGGGAATTACAATCGGACCGCCCAGCGTGCCGCCAAAATCGTTCTGGTGAATCGGATTGCGGACATTCTCGCTCGGATTATTTGGGTTGACGGTGAACGGCAGGCCCGCATTAAAGACCGTGTTCACTAGATAGTCGTAGCCGGTGCCGTGCAGCCGGTTGGTGCCCGACTTCATGGTGTAGTTGAAGTAACCGCCGCCGGCCTGGCCATACTCGGCTGCGAAATTGCTCGTCTGGATGGTGACTTCCTGGATGGCATCGGCGCCGGCCTGATTTACCTGCGTAAGCTGCTTCCAGAAACCATTGCTGGCATCCTGGCCCTCGATATTGATGCTCTGCGAACTGGAAGGCATTCCATTAATGCGCAGCGTGTTGTCGGTTGCGAAATCGGTGCCCGGCAGAAGTTCGAGCGCGGCCAGCGGATTCCGGATGTTTCCCAGCCCGGTGGTGTTTCCGAAGCCGTACGGCGCGCCGCCCAGAGTGAGGATCGGAAGGTCATCCAGCGTTGTCGTGGGGATGGTGTAGCTCACCTCCGTGCTCTCGGTTTTCAGCATGGGGGACTCGGCGTTGACGGTGACGGCCTCGGTGGTGGCGCCTACTTCAAGCCCGACGTCGACGCGGTCGATGCCCGCCACCTCAACCGTGATCCCGGTTCGAATATATTTTTTGAATCCGGGAACGGTCACCGTCAGCTCATAATTGCCGGCGGGTAGCTGGGCAATGGTGTAGTTGCCGGTCGCCGAAGTGGCTGCAGGATACACGGCGTCGGTGGCCACATTTTTGGCCTCCACAGGTGCATTGGGAACCACGGCACCCGCCGGATCGGTAACTGTACCAGTGATTGTGCCGCGATCAGTTTGAGCAATCGCGGTTGAAACGAGTAGAAACATGCCGACTGAGGCAATGATTGTCTTCACGGACGACACCCCTCGACTGTTGAATTTTAAGACCCCAATTTTCTGAAAAACCGAAGTCAGTCTATCGCAAGGCGAAGAAAGCAACAATGTTTCTAATGAAAATTGACGGTCTATAGCCGATGAATTGACGCTGCCGCGAAGACGACGCTGCGGCGACTAGGAGTTGGCGTTGGCGGCCGATTCAGCCCGCTGGTGCAAGCGGAGAGACAGCATGGTGATGTCGTCGGACTGCGGTGCGCCATCGGTGAAAGTTAAAAGTTCGCGGGTAATGCAATCCAGGATTTCGCGGCAAGGCAAAGCGCCGGCGGCGTGGAGGCTGGTGGCGAGCCGTTCGTCGGTGAAATCGTCGAGCGCCGCGTTGTTGGCTTCGGGCACGCCGTCGGTGTAGAGGAAGAGCGCGTCGTTGGGGGCAAGCTGAACGGACCCGCCTGCGTAAGGCCTACCGTCGAAGAGGCCGAGAGGAATGCCGCCGACCAGGTCCAGGGTTTCCAATGCGCCGGAAGCGCGCAGCACATACGGCGGATTATGGCCCGCGCTGCAGTAACGCAACTCGCCGGTGCGAGTGTTGAGCAAACCGTAGAAGCAGGTGGCGAACATGGAGGAGACCCTTTCGCGAACCAGCACGCGATTCACTTCGAACAGACATTCCTCGGGAGACACGCCCTGCAGCGCGGTGGTCTTGATCTGCGTGCGCGCAACCGCCATATAGAGCGCCGCGGGGATGCCTTTGCCCGAGACATCGCCAATGACTACGCCCAAATGATCGCTATCAATAAGAAAGAAATCGAAGAAGTCGCCGCCCACGGCTCTGGCCGATGTCATTTGGGCGTGAATGTCGAAGTCGGTGCGCTCTGGGAAGGGCGGGAAGGTGCGCGGAACCAGGGAGTGCTGGATGGTACGCGCAGTATCGAGTTCTTTCTGAATCGCGGCGAGCTGGGTGCGGTCGCGAACCGCGTCCACCATTTCCGAGCAAAGTAGGGAGTTTTCGATCGCCGCAGCGGTTTGCAGAGCGATGGTGTTCAGCAGTTTGAGATCGGCGGCGGTGTAAGAAGTCCCAGTGCTATTGGCGAGGGTGATCGCGCCGACGGTGCGCTGCTTGGCGCGGAGGGGCGCGCAAATGAGCGAGCCCAGCATGAGTTCCGAGCCTAGAGCGCGGGGGTCGGAAGCACAATCGTTCACGATCTCGGCGACGCCGCGTTCGACAATCGAGGCGGCGAGCTGCGAGGTAGACGGGAGCGGTGGCCCATCGGCGCCAAAGTAAGCGACGGAGCGGAGCGGCCCGCCGGGAGTTTCCATGACGAGTATGCCGCCATGTGAGGCGGAGATGAGGCGGTGGGCCTGATCCAGAGCGGACTTGCCGACAGCGGAGAGGTCCAGCAGCGCGGCGAGCTGTTCGGAGAGCTGCTCAATGAGGTGCACTTCGCGGTAGAGGTGGAGGACTTCAGCAGCCAGCGCGTGTCGCTCGGACTCTTTGGCCGCCAGATGGGTCAGAAGGCCGGCAAGCGCCGCGGTGGCGGAAGGCGGCCCGGTTACCCAACCGAGGGTGGCGCCGTCAGTCGAAACGGGCAAGCGTGCAGGTCCGCCCGATGAGTTTCCGAGCAGCAGCTTGCCTGCGGCGTCCTCGACGCCAACATTGCCACCCATGGCTTCGATGAGGGCCGTGAGAGCGACGGAAGCTCCGGCTTTAGGAGCAACGAGCGTCTTCAGTTTCAGGCTGGACATGCGACGTTTAGAGGCCGAGCACGCTGCGCGCCTTCTCGAGGAGAGCGTCCGGATCGAAAGGCTTGGTCATGTAGAGATCGGCGCCCACTTCCTGGCCGCGCTGGCGGTCAAATTCCTGACCCTTGGCGGTGAGCAGGATGATGTGAATGTGGCCCAGGCCCAGTTCATTCTTCACGGAATGGCAGACGTCGAAGCCGTTTTTCTTGGGCATCATCACGTCCAGGAAGACCAGGTTCGGTTGCTCATCGCGGATGGTATCGAGCGCCTCCTCGCCGTTGGTAGCGGTAAGAAGCTCGACGCCATCGTCTTCCAGTTCCTCGAGCGCTTGCTGGATCAGCATGCGCAGATGCGGTTCATCGTCGACAATTAGGATCTTCTTCATAAGACTCACTGATAGATCAGGAACAGAACGTTCTCGAGTCCTTTCTCGAATCGGAGAGAGCGGACCACATCTTTACTCGAAAGCAGAGAACTTAAGATGATGATGTCGGGTTTGGACGAGACGGCTTTGGAAACCAGCTCGGCGCCGTTGGATTCCACTACCTGATAGCCGCGCGTCTCAAGAACATCGGCCAGGATGCGGATGGTGGAGGCGTCCTCGTCGACCACCATGACTTTCTTTTTGGACTTGCCTTGATCGAGCAGCGTACCCACTTCGCGGAACAGGGAAGCCGTGTCGATGGGCTTTGTGAGATAGCGGTCCACGCCGAGCCGAAAGCCGCGTTCCTTGTCCTCAACGATGGACAAAATGATGATGGGGATGTCCATGGTGGCGGGATCGTTTTTGAGAACGGCCGCTACATCGAAGCCATTCATTTCCGGCATCATGACGTCCAGGATGACAAGGCCAGGAGCTTCCTCGCGGATGAGGGTCAGAGCCTGGCGGCCATTTTCAGCCAGTCGAACGGAATAGCCCGCCTCGATGAACTCCTGCTGGAGCAGCGATCGAATGTTGGCATCGTCGTCGACCACCAGAATGGACTCGCGGCGCGGGTGGTGAGTGGCGACATTCTCGCGCAACTGGCGAACCAGCGATTCAATATCGATGGGACGCCGGGTAGTGGCGACGCCAGCCTTCAGCGGCAGGGTGAAGGAAAACGTGCTGCCTTTGCCGGTTTCGCTTTCCACCCAGATGTGCCCGCCGTGGTACTCGACGATTTCCTTGCAAATGGGCAGCCCCAGGCCAGTGCCTTTCGGCTTATCGGTGAGAGTGTCGCCGACCTGCTTAAACTTCTCGAAGACTTTGGGCTGATCGGCTGGAGCAATGCCGATGCCGGAATCGGTGACACTGACGACAAGTTCGCCATCGCGCAGGCAGGCGGCGCAGGTGACGGAACCGGCATCCGTGAATTTAACGGCGTTCGAGATGAGGTTGATGACCACTTGAATGAGGCGGTCGCGATCGCCGGTGATCTCCGGCAGGCCGGGCTCGATGTTCTGAACGAGCTTGAGCTTCTTAGACTCGAACAGGGACGCCGTGGCCGCCGTGGCGCGCTCGATTACATCCTGAACCGACAGCGATTCCATGTTCCAGGTGAATTTGCCGGCTTCGATCTTGGCCAGATCGAGAACGTCGTCGATCAGCTTGGTAAGGCGTTCGCCTTCGCTCACCACGACATTGAGGTTGTCCATGACCTGGCGCTTGGTTTGTTCGATCTTGCGATCGTCTTCGGGAACCAGGGGGAACAGCCGTTCTTCCAGGCGGCGGCGGATTATCTTGGCGAAGCCGAGCACGGATGTGAGCGGGGTGCGGAGTTCATGGCTGACGGTGGAAAGGAAGGAACTTTTAGCGGCGTCCGCGTCCTCGGCCGCGGCGCGGGCCTGGCGGGCATCATCGAAAAGCCGGGCGTTGTGCAGGGCGACACCCACCGCTGAGGCGACGGTGGACAACAGACGCTGATCGGCTTCGGTGAAGCGGCCTTCCTGGTCGGTGGTTTGCACGCTGATGACGCCGATCATTTCGCCGCCGGCGGGTATGGGTACGCCCAAGTAAGAAGCGGCGCGGGCCCCGATGGGCTGAACACCCAAGCGGGCGCGGCTGGCATCGAAGTCCTCGTTAATGAGCAGGGGCTGGCCGCTGCGGATGATCTGCGAAGTCAGCCCTTCGCCGAACGGCCGCGACTCGGTGTCTTCTCCATAGGTATACGGGAAATTGAGCATCATCGTGGAACGGTCCAGCAGCGAGACGTAGGCGATCGGCGCATGAAAAACATCGCGGACCTGGTCGCCGACCAGCTGGATCAGGCTATCCTTTTCGAGCTGCGTGGTGAGCGCCTGCGTGATGCGGTTGATAGTGGCGAGCTCGGCAGCGCGTTCCCGGATTTCGTGCTCGCGTTCATTGATGAGATGGTAGGCGCCGGCGTTGTCGAGCGCGATGGTGGTGTAAGCGGCCAGGTTTTCGAGCAGGCTGAGGTGTTGCTCGGTATAAGCGTTCTTCTTGAAGCTTTGCACGCTGAGGACGCCCAGGACACGGTCTTGCGCAATGAGCGGCAGGTAGATCATCGATGCCGGCGGCTGCGCGATGCTGCCGTCTTCAAGGATGCGGTTCGCGTGCTGGTAGGAAGGCACGTACTTCTGGGATTCGGCGGCGACGTCGTTGATCAACACCGGCTTGCGGTGGTCGATGCACCAGACGGCGAACTGATTTTTGTCGCTGGTGCTGCGCGTGTATGGGGCATAACGCTTGCCGTTCTCGATTGCCAGGCTATATTCGATGAGGTTTTTCTGCGGCCGGTATAGGCCCACGCCGAAGATGCTGGCGTCCACAATCTGGTTGACGCGCTCATAGAGTTTGAACAGGATGGTGTCCAGATCGAGCGACGCGGTGATTTCCTTGCCGATCTCGCTCAGCAGTTCCACGGTCTCGTAGGCCTGCTGGAGGTTGTCCTTCTGCGCGGCGATTTCCGCGGCCTGGGTGCGAATTTCCTGCGTACGTTCGGCGACCGTAGCTTCCAGGGCCTTAGCCTGGGACTCCAGCGCTTCGTTTTCGCGTCGCGATTTTTCGCGTTCGTGTTTGACGACGCCCTGGCGGGCGACGCCTGCGCATACGAAGAACAGCAAGGCGTAAAGAGAATACGCCAATCCCGTGCGGTACCAGGGTGGGAGGATGCTAAAGCTATAGACGCCTTCTTCGCCGGTGCGGCCTTCCAGGTTGCGCGCGCGGACGTGGAATCGATAGGAACCCGGGCCCAGGGTACCGTAATTGGCTTCCTTTTGTTTGCCCCAGGCGGACCAGTCCTTGTCGGCGCCTTCCAGAAAGTATTGATATTGGGTTGCATCTTCGTCGCCGTAGGTGGGGGCGGCGAACTCAAAGCGCAGCGAGTTGCGATCGTGCGGGAGCTTTAGCTCGGAGGCCGCGGCGAGCGGGGCGCCTCCGAAGACGATGTCTTTGGGGCCGGAGCTGACCTGGCGGACCAGTGTATCGAAAGATTGTTGACCGGAGGATTTCACGCGCGGGTCAAAGCGGACAATGCCATCCGGGCCAGCGATCCAGTACCCATCGGGCTCGGACCGGATATCGTTGATGTTGAACCGGGACAATAGGCGAAACGGTTCCTCATCGAGCGCGTAGCTCCCGTCGGGCTTGCGCCGGAATAAGCCCTGCCGCTGACCGTCTGAGGAGCCGGTCCCTGAAAAAACGTCACCGTTGTCGAGTGGAATCAGGATGGCTAGCGCTTCGGGATCCTTGGTGGGAAGAAAAAAGCGATTGTCGGGGACAAGTCTGCGGGCAGCGGCATCCCAGCGAAGCATGTTCTTGGCGGGTTCGGGAATAACGAAGATATTTCCGCCGGCGAATGCGACGACCATGTCGCCATCCACCAGACCATCTTTCGCCGTTAGAAACTCTCCTTTAGAATCCCGCATGCCTGTTGAGGCGACCGTGACGCGCTGAACTCTACGGTCGCTAGTCGCGGCCCAAAGGGTGCCGTCGGACTCTTCCGCCAGGGCATTTATGCTGCTAGTGAAGTTGGGGAGCCGGCCCTCATCGATCCATTTGCCGCCTTCCCAGCGAATGGACGAGAGCCCTGCAAAGTGCCCTGCAAACACCCGGTTGGGGAATTTGCTGGATTCGAGCAATGTAGCAGTGCCCTGGGTGAGACCCTGAAGTCCGGCAATGACGGGAGAGGCGGTATCGCCTTCGATTTTCATGATGCCGTCCGAAGTTGCGGCGAGCAGCTGATCGGGAACCTTTCCGCTGGCATCATGAACAGGAAGCAGGTTAAAGCCCTGCGAGCCGGAACTTGGGATGGGCTGGAGCGAAGGTAAGCCGGTTTTGCTATCGGGAGTCAGGCGGAGGAGGCCAGTGCCTCCGGTCCCGGCCGCAGCGTAATGAGAGCCCTTATAACTTGCAACGTCCTGGATGGGGTCCCGGGAGAAAATGGAGATCGGGGAATTTATTTCGACGCGGGTGACGCCTAAACCGAGACCTAGCCACAGGCCTCCCTCGCGATCCGAGAAGGCGGTTAAGACGGATGGATTCTGGAGCCCGGCATCTTTCCCCAAGATGCGCCGGATACGGCCGTCGCGTTCCAGGATCACCGCGCCACCCCGGAGGGTGTTCAAGCAGAGGCTGCCGTCGGGGAGCGGTAGGTAGGTGTAGATTTCGTTTTTCTTCAGGTAGTCGTCGGCTTGGGTAAGAAACGGACTTGCCTTCCGGCCATCATAGAGCGTCAGCATTTCCCCGCGGGCCGAAATGAGCATTCGACCGTCATCATAGGGATAAATAGACAACTTAGTGGAATCCTTGTAGGCGCCGCCGCCGGGAACCTCGCGCAATTCGTCGCCTACAATTTCCTGGAGGCCAATGCCGCCCTGCGATGTATAAATGTGGCCTCGAACTTCCGCCAGCGCTTGAAAGCGCGAATTGGTTGTCCAGACGTGCATGCTTTTCCCATCCCAGCGGAAAAGGCGCTCATAGGCTCGAAAGAAGTTGCCTTGAGGCGTGATCAGAATCTGCCAGACGTCGTTGAAGGCGCGATGCTCGGGGGGTATTTTCTCGAGCAGCGAGACGTACCCCAGGGTTCCGTTGGCGTCCGGTTCCAGGTAGCCGAAGTTTGCGCTCGCGCCGACCCAGATCTTCCCCGTGGAGTCCATGGCTAAGGAGCGGGCCACGGCGGAGGGAAGCGGCAATCTTCGCCAGGTGACGCCATCGTATTCGGCGATAACGTTTTGGCCGCCGAAGAAGAGAACGCCCCGACGGTCCTGGATCACGGCCCAAACCTGGGCGACGACGGTGTCCTTAGTGCTGTAATTGTGCAGAACGGGTATTCCGAGGTCGGTCTGCGGCTGGGCGTGCGAGTGGGCGGGGAGGGCCAGGGCAATGAGGCAGGCGGCGAAAAGGAGCCGCCTCGGTTTAGATCGAGACATATTGACTCGGACTGCTCAGTATACAACGCGGCCGTGTTCACTTGTGGTTGCGTTGCTGCCTGGAACTGAGCACGTCCAGTTTAGGATCAAAAAGTGGCGCTAAAGTTTTGAAGCTGAGGAGCTTATCTGGGCGGGTGGCGCATCAGGGGTATTTTTGTGTTTACTCGCGTATTTTTTGGTGGCTGATTGCGGGTGGCTGGTGGCTGGTGGCTGGTGGCTGGTTGTTGGTGGTTGGTTGGAGGGCGGCGAATTAACATGCTGATGGAAACATAACCCAGGGCGTATTGTGACGGCGCGGTTGGCGCAGATAAAGTGATGCCGCGGAAGAGAAGAAAGTTGAAGTTGTGAGGTGACCGGAGGGATTAGCGTGATGCCTTTTTCTCAGCGTTGCGAGCGCCGGCGAGGATGTCCATCAGCCCGTAATTGCCCTCGTGGCAGGCGTATTCGAAGATCGGGCCCTTGGTTTTCCGAATGAGGGTCTCACCGGACCAGGGGCGGCTCCAGGTAGCGGGATCGTCGACGGTGAAGCGGTACACGATGGTGTTCTCGTCAATGCGGGTGAAGCGCTCGACAACGTGCAGAGCCGGGCTGGAGAAGATATCCTGCCGGGCGGTTGCGGGCGGTCCGCGAAAGTTGGTCTTGTCGCTGAAATTGGTGGTGTCCACAACCAGCGTGTCGCCGTCCCAACGGCCGCGCGAGTCTCCGGCCAACTCATGAATTGCGGCGGCGATATGCGGACGGCCGTCGAGGGGTATGGTGCGGACGGCGTGAATCATTTCCGTGAGGATCACAACGGAGGCGCCATTTTGCAGGATCTGGAAATTGGCGTTATAGGTGGAACCGAGCATAGGAGGCCCATCGGCGCCCCACGTGATGCAGCGCTCACCCAAAGTTCGGCTTTCAGCGCTGACGGCGGCTTCGCGATCGCGTGCCAATGCTGCGAGTGAGGCCGCGCGCTTCTGCCCTTCGGGCGACAACGGCGGAAGCCTTCCGTCCGGCGGATCGAAAACGATGGACGTTCGCAAGTTCGGCGAGCCTTTGGCGTACCTGTCGCCTTGCCAGATCACATTGTCATAGTGGATGTCGTTGGCGGCCTGGCTATGGTCTTCCTCTACCCGTTTTTTCTCGAAGGCGGCTGCCTCGGCCTGGGTATAAAATTCCTTAGTCCCGAGCTCCTTGGGGCGTTCCAGGGGGATGTAGGTGCCGTTGGTCCAGTAGCCCTGAAAGTCAGGTTGGCCGTCGGGGGTGCGCGGGAGAGTCCAGCTCTTGGGCGCTTTGGCCGGGTCCTTGGCGGCCGGTTCGGCCCCCTTGCTGGGTATGGCTAAGAGAGCGGCGCCGAAAACTGCCAATGCAGATGCGTGGAATCGAAAGCTCATTCGAGTTTCTCCTTCCCCAAGGCAAGATTAGCTCTGGTGAGATCATCTCACTTTGGGAGTGCGAGCGCCACGGTGCTTCCTGCTTCGCGGCCCCCCGCGCTCAAACCAATTTCGCTTTCAGCATCGAATAGGAATGCGGCGGGAAGCTGTACGTGAACTTGCGCCCTTCCGCTTTGGCGCTTCGCGTCACCGTCTTCACCGTCGTTGAGCCGAAATCGTTCTGGGATTTAATGTCCGGACCATTCACTTCGGAAATCTCGACGGGGCCGGCGAATTGCTTGTCTTCCAATTCCAGATCCGCCGGAAGCGACTCGGTCGGGTGGCGATTCACGACATTCAAAACCAGAGTTCCGTTGTCCCAGGCCGCGGAAGTATCCAAATAGGAAACCTGGCCGAAGCGGCGGTTCGGGTACATGGGCGCGTCTACAAAGAGCTCCAGCGACTTACCTTTTGAAGTGCTCGCGAACAGTTGCAGGGGATAATAAATGGTCTGCAGAAAAATGCCTTGTGGGCTGGCGAGAATGGGCGCGATCACGTTCACCAGCTGCGCCATATTAGCCATTTTGATGATGTGCGCGTGGTTGACGAAGGAGTTGAGCAGCGTTGCGACCACCAGGGCGTCTTCCAGGTTGTAGCGCTCTTCCAGAATATTGCGGCCACGCTCGGCTCCCCGGGTGCGATACCAGACGTTCCATTCGTCCCATGCGATGTAGATGTTGCGGCGCGGAGTGAGGTCGGCCAGCGCCGCATTGATCACGCCTTCGGTGGTCTTGATGCGCTCGTCCAGGATCATGGAGCTGGCCAGAAAATCGCCGAAGTCGTTCGCGAAGTTGTCCACGTACAAATGCAGCGACAAATAATCGATCTGCCCCTTCAGATACTCCAGCACGGTCCGATTCCAGCCAATCCAGTCGACGCCATTGCCGAAGAGCGAAGAACCCGCGGCGGTCAGCTTGATGTTTGGATCGGTAAGCTTCATCAGCTTCGCAGCTTCGAGCGCGAACTTGCCGTAATCGTCGGCGGTGCGATGTCCCATCTGCCAGAATCCGTCGATCTCGTTGCCCAAGCTCCAATAGGTGATCTTCCACGGGTCCTGCCGGCCATTCTGCTTGCGGAGGCGCGTCATGGCGGTGTCCTGCGCGGAATTGCAATACTCCACCCATTGCTGCGCTTCGGTCCAGGTTCCGGTGCCGAGGTTGGTGCAAAAATACGGCTCCGCGCCGAGCATCTCCACGTACTTCATGAACTCGTGCGTGCCGAAACGGTTGCTTTCCACCACGCCCCATGCCATTTCCAGGCGGGGCGGCCGGTTGTCGCGCGGTCCGATGCCGTCCATCCAATGATAATTCGAGGAGAAGTTGCCGCCGGGCCAGCGCAGGATCGATACGTTCAGGTCCTTGGCGGCCGCCAGAACGTCCTTGCGGAATCCATTGGAATCGGAGAGCGGCGACTTTTCGTCAAACACCCCTCCCTCGATGCAGCGGCCCAGGTGCTCGACAAAATTTCCGTAGATCTTCGGATCGATATCGCCGATGACGCGCTCGGTGTCGATCTTCACGCGCGCGTGCGAGGGAGCCGGCTGCGCGCGCATAATCCATGGAGCGGCCGCGATGGCGGCGGCAAACGAACGCCGCGAGAATTTGGTTCTGTTTTGCACAGTCCTAGCTCGGAACCTTATCAACTTTACCAACCAAAAGCAAAAACGTACAGTCGAGGCTTTCTCAAGGCAGCAGGCGGCGGATGCTACGATGGTGACTAGGAAACAAGCAGCGCTTTCCAAACGTCTCATTTGCCGAAGCAATAGGCCGATGCGACGAACCCTGACGACGCCGCCTCGCTCGCGGCCATTCAGTTGCTTCTAATTAATCAATAAGATGTCTTTCGCAGAATCCGCCAGCCAAACCTCTTGGAATCAGCGCTTGGCGGCCTTGCGCAACGTTCCGCCCGTACTGCGGCTGGTGTGGGACGCTGCTCCGGCCGTGGTCGCAAGCGGAATCGCGCTGCGCCTGGTTAGCGCGCTCATTCCAGTGGCGATGCTGGCGATTTCCAAGTTCATTATCGACCTGGTGGTCGCCGCCGTGAAGCATCCCGGTCCGATTCCGGTGCAAATGTGGTGGCTGCTGGGCGGTGAATTTGTGCTCGCGGCGCTGAATCAGGTGTTGGGCCGCACCATCGATTACACCGACGCTCGGCTGGCGGACGAATTTACGCGCGAGGTCAGCCTGCGACTGATCCAGCACGCCACCAAATTGGACCTGGCTTCGTTTGAAGATCCCGGATTCCACGATGTGCTGGAACGCGCGCGCCAGCAAGCCACGGACCGCATCGGAATGCTGAATGCGATGGGCCGGCTGCTGCTGCAATCCATCACGTTGATTTCGCTCTCGGTGGGAGTGGTGATCTACTCGCCGTGGGTGTTTCTGCTGCTAGTGGTTTGCGTGGTGCCGGCATTTGCGGGCGAGAGCCACTTCGCGTTCCTGGGATATTCGCTGGCCCACGAGATCACGCCGGTGCGCCGTGAAGTGGATTATCTGCGGCTGATCGGAACCAGCAAAGAAAACGCCAAGGAAGTGAAGCTGTTCGGGCTGGGCGCCCATTTGCACGACCGCTACGCGGCGCTGACCGGCCGGATCATTGGCAAGAACATCAAACTGACGCGCCGCCGTTTGGTATGGGGCTCGCTATTTGCGATCTTCAGCTCGGTGGGCTACTACGCCAGCTATGTGTACCTGGTATGGGAGGCCTTGCGCGGACGCATCAGCGTGGGCACGCTGACCTTCCTGACGGGCGCAATTGCGGGCTCCAGCGCCCAATTGCAAGGCGTGTTCTCGCTGTTCTCACACATTTCCGATCAAGCTCTGCATTTGACAGACCTGATCGATTTCCTGAAAGTAGAACCCAACATCCGATCGCGGCCCAACGCCATTCCGGCGCCCCGGCCCATCCGCGATGGCTTCGATTTTCGAAATGTGTCGTTTCATTATCCCGGGTCGTCGCGATTGATTCTGAATGACTTGAGTTTCCGCCTGCATCCCGGTGAGCACGTAGCACTTGTAGGAGAAAACGGACAGGGCAAGACTACGCTGGTGAAGTTGCTTTCGCGGCTCTACGATCCCACCGGCGGCGTTATTTACCTGGATGGCAATGACTTGCGCGACTTCAACGTCGAAGAACTGCACAGAGAGATCGGCGTTATTTTTCAGGACTTTGTGCGCTACGACATGCCGGCGCGGATGAACATCGGCGTGGGAAAAATCGAGGGCGTAGAGGACGATAAAGCGCTCTGGACGGCGGCGAAGAAGAGCGGAGCGGATAGCTTGCTCAGCCGTTTTCCCGAGGGACTGGATCAGATGCTGGGGCGGCGTTTTGAGGGCGGCGTGGATTTATCGGGCGGTGAGTGGCAGAAGTTCGCGCTGGCGCGGGCCTATCTGCGCGATGCGCAGGTGTTGATCCTGGACGAGCCGACCGCCGCGCTGGATGCCGTCGCCGAGTCCGAGGTATTCGCCAGGTTCGCCGATTTGTCGCGCGGCAAGATGGCGCTGCTGATCTCGCACCGCTTTTCCACGGTGCGCACGTCGGACCGCATCGTGGTGCTGGAAGACGGGCAGATTTACGAGGAAGGAACCCACGATCAGTTGGTGGCCCATGGGGGCCGCTATGCGAGCCTTTTTGAATTGCAGGCAGCGAGCTACCGATGAGCACACAGACGCAAACGCAACTCATGGACAGTGCCCCGACCGGGACGGCGCCGCCGCCGGCAGCGACCGGCTTTCATGTTTCCGATCGTTTGCGTGACTGCTCGGCGAAGTTGCGCGAGCACGTGCGCGGGCCGCTGGCCTCGCGCTGGCTGAAGGACAACTATTCGCTGCTGCAATCCCAAATCACGGATCTGCGGCACGCGCTACGCCCGTCGTTTCTGCGCAAACTTCCCAGAACCAGCGAAGGAGAACCGCGCATCCATCGGATTGCGGCCGCATGGCTGGCCGGGATTGCCGCCGAGTGGCTGGCCACAGCGCCGGGCGTGGTGGATTCCGATGTCCTCATGCCGTTCGCCCACCACTTGAGGGAAAACCATTCTCTCGAGATGCTGGAACTATGGGCCTTCGCTCCCATGTTGAAGCTGGCGACCATCGAGCGGCTTTGTGCCAATCTGGAAATCGAGCGTGTGGTGGCCGGTTGCATTCGCACCCTTTGGGCGATGGAAGCCATTTCATGGAAGGCGTTCGTTGAAACGGCCTCGCGAGCGGAAGCGGTACTGCGCAAAGATCCGGCCGGGGTGTACCCGCGCATGGATTTCCTCACGCGGGAACGATATCGCCTGGAGTTGCGGCGTCTGGCGCGCCGTGCCCATGTGACCGAAGAAGCCGTGGCCAATGCCGCTCTCGAACGCGCCGAGCAAGCGCGGGCGGATGCCAACATCGATACGCGCACGCAACACGTCGGCTACTATCTGATCGGGCCGGGCGCGAGAGAGTTCCGCCGCGGCATAGGCGCCAAGGCCCTCTTCTTCACCGACCTGATCGAGCGTCATCCCAACGTGTCCTACGCGACGGGCGTCACGCTGCTGACCGCGCTGCTGAGCGCCGGCTTCGCGTGGATGGCCGGTCCCCTGCCCTGGTGGACGCTCGCGTTTCTGATTGTCCCGGCCAGCCAGGCGGCGATCGAGATGGTGAACGCAGCCATCAGCCGGCTGCTCGATCCTCGCATTATCCCGTGCATGGACTTCGCCGCGGCGATTCCCGGCGACTGTAAAACCATGGTGGTGGTTCCCACGCTTCTGCTTTCCGAAGCCGGCAGCTCGAAGCTGCTCAAGGACCTCGAGATTCGCTACCTGGCCAATCGCGGTCCCAATCTGATTTTTGGTCTCCTCACCGATTTTTCCGACGCCGATCGATCGGAAATCGAAAGTGACGCAGTGTTGAATTCGTGCGCGGCCGGCATCCGGCAATTAAATGCGCGCTATGGCACGGAGGAACACGGGCCATTTTATCTGCTGCACCGCGCGCGCGGCTGGAATCCGCAAGAGCGCAAGTGGATGGGGTTTGAACGCAAGCGCGGCAAGCTGAACGACCTGAATAAGCTGCTGCTCGGCCGCGGAAACTGGTTCGACACGATCATCGGCGACATGGCGGGCCTGGAGGACATCCGTTTTGTAATCACGCTCGATACCGACACGCAGCTCCCTCGCGACACTGCTGCGAAGATGGTGGCGGCGATGGCGCATCCGTTGAACCGGCCCATTCTCGACCCGGTGACGAATGCCGTCACCGAGGGCTACGCGCTGTTGCGGCCGCAGGTGGCCATTAGCGTCGAGTCCGCGCATCGCTCCTGGATCGCGAGAATCTTCAGCGGCCAGCCGGGTTTCGATCCCTACGCGACTTCGGTCTCCGATGTCTATCACGATCTTCACGGACAAGCCAGCTTCACCGGGAAAGGCATCTACGATGTGCGCGCTTTCGATGCCGCGGTCGGCGAGCGTTTCCCGCAGAACGCCATCCTGAGCCACGACCTCATCGAAGGCGAGCACGCCCGCACCGGCCTCATCAATGTTGAGGTGGTGGAAGATTACCCGGCCACCTATGGCGCGTTTTCGAAACGCAAACACCGCTGGGTGCGTGGCGATTGGCAGCTGCTTCCGTGGTTGTTTGCGCATCCTCCGGCCCAAAATGGCCGCGCCGCGAAGAATCCTCTTTCGGCTCTTTCGCGCTGGAAGATTCTGGATAACCTGCGCCGCAGTTTGCTCGAGATTTCGGTGCTGTTGCTCCTGCTTTCCGGATGGCTGTTCGGCGCACACCCTGTCCTTTGGACCCTGGCCGTGCTGCTGCTCTGGCAGCTTCCCGCTTACGCGGACATGTTGCTCAGCATCGTCCGTGCGCCCGAGCGCCGTTTTTGGAAGGCTTTCAGCAAAGTACTGGGCGGGCGTTTCGTCGAAAGCCATCGCG